>SMVB01108251.1_pt1 | contig 28964 bp, 26 predicted proteins | sample 2456461 | NCBI WGS metagenome assembly SMVB01 (sample SAMN11095934, study PRJNA526329) | marine sediment metagenome | biome: Marine sediment; feature: Surficial sediment; material: Deep marine sediment; isolation source: Hadal surficial sediment | place: Pacific Ocean | collected 2014-05 | depth... | reverse complement strand
TGAAAGATTGCCGCACCGTACGCTGATGCCCCGAGCGCAACGGTCATGTAACCGAGCTGCGACAGGGTTGAGTACGCGACCACGCGCTTGATGTCGTTCTGCACGATTCCCAACAATCCCATGAAGAACGCCGTGATCGATCCGATGATGATGACAACCGCCAGCGCCGTTTCGGATAGTTCAAAGAGCGGCGACATGCGAGCGACCATGAAAATTCCGGCCGTCACCATGGTCGCCGCGTGGATTAGCGCCGAGATCGGTGTCGGGCCTTCCATCGAGTCAGGCAACCAGACGTGCAACGGTGCTTGTGCCGACTTGCCCATCGCGCCGATGAACAGCAGGATGCATATGACAGTCATCGCATTCCATGGCGACCCCGGCAGCACCGTGATTTCCTGCGCAGCGACACTGCCGGCGCTTGCAAACACCTCGGCGTAGTCCAGCGAACCGGTGAACATGACGACGCCGGCGATACCCAGGATAAAACCGAAATCGCCGACTCGATTAACAAGGAATGCCTTGAGGTTTGCGGCTATTGCCGACTCGCGCTTGAACCAGAATCCGATCAGTAGATACGACACGAGTCCGACCGCCTCCCAGCCGAAGAACAACTGGAGGAAGTTGTTGGACATGACGAGCATCAGCATCGAAAACGTGAACAGCGAGATATAGCTGAAGAAGCGCTGGTACCCGGAGTCCTCACGCATGTAACCGACCGTGTAGATATGCACCATCAGGGATACAAACGTTACAACGGCCATCATCAATGCTGTCAGGCGGTCTACCAGGAATCCGACTTCCATCTTCAGACCGTCGGTCACGGCCCAGGTGTAAACGCTGATATTTTCTGCTGGTGCGCCGCCCCAAAACATGTTCTTGAGAACAAGCAGGGACAACGCGCATGACAGGCCCACCGCCAGAATCGTCAGCCAGTGTGAACCTGCCCGACCGATTTGCTTACCGAATAACCCGGCAACGATCGCCGCAGCCAACGGTGCCAACACGATGGTGAGGTAATAGCTATACACGCAGCTCTAACCTTTCATCGTATTCAGTTCTTGCACGTTGATAGAACGTTGATTGCGGAACAACACTACGAGAATAGCGAGACCGATCGCCGCCTCGGCAGCAGCAACGGTGAGAATAAAGAAGACAAACACCTGCCCGGTGTCGTCACCCAAATGGCGTGAAAAAGCGATAAAGTTGAAGTTCACAGCGAGCAACATCAACTCGATGCACATGAGCAGCAGAATCAGGTTGCGTCGATTAATGATGATGCCTGCAATGCTCAGCACGAACAGCATTGCTGCTATCGTCAAATAATGCTGCAAGCCGATCACCGTTTTTTCTCCGACTTCATCTTGACGATGCGAACACGATCTTTAGCCCTAACCGCGACTTGCTCTGAGATATTCTGAACCTTCAAACCGGGCCGCTTACGCATGGTCAACGTAATCGCTGCCACAATCGCGAGCAGCAGCACAACGGCTGCAATCTCAAACGCATAGACATGCTCGGTGTACAATACTGATCCCAGCGCCTTCGTATTCGAATAGCCCTCCGGGTACGGCACAAAAGCACCGGTCATCGTATCGCCGCCACTTCTCAACCAGATCAACTGAATCAATTCGACCGCCATTAGCAATGCGACGCCAATACCCAACGGTGCAAATCGCGGCAACGCGCGTCGCACAGTCTCGACATTGATATTGAGCATCATGACGACGAATATAAACAGCACCATGACAGCACCGACGTACACAAGCACAAGCACGATCCCCAGGAACTCTGCTTCGGCCAGGATCCAAAGCACCGCGCTTTGAAAAAACGCCAGCACCAGAAACATGACCGAGTGCACCGGGTTGCGCGAAAAAATGACGCCGATCGCAGCCGCCATCAAAACAGCAGAAAAGAAATAAAAGAGAATTGCCTGAAATAACATGTCGCGTCCTATCTGTACTTTGCGTCTGCTGCTCTGTCCGCGGCGATCATCGCCTCGTACTTATCTCCTACAGCCATCAACATTTCTTTGGTCATGATTTTTTCGTCCGGCGACTCCATGTGATATTCGTGCAGGCGGGTCTCGACGATCGCGTCAACCGGGCATGCCTCTTCACAAAATCCACAATAAATGCACTTGAAAAGATCAATGTCGTAGCGTGTCGTGCGTCGAATTCCGTCCTCGCCAACATCCGACTCAATCGTGATCGCAAGTGCGGGGCAAACCGCCTCACAGAGCTTGCAGGCAATACAGCGCTCTTCCCCGTTCGGATAGCGGCGTAATGCATGCAGTCCTCTGAAGCGAGGCGACTGCGGTGTTTTCTCGTCCGGGTACTCGAGCGTAATGCTCTTCCTGAAGAAATTTCGCTGCGTGAGCGCAAGCCCCTTGAATAATTCCCACAAGGTGAGTGTCTTGATATAAGAGATGATCCGGTTCATTTTATATTCCGTCGCTAGCCCGAAAGTCCGGCCCAGGGCCCAATTTCAAACCACGCGAAAACGCCCTCAACTGCAATCCAGATGATCGTGATCGGAAGAAACACTTTCCAGCCGAGCCGCATGATCTGATCGTAACGGTAGCGCGGAAACGTCGCACGAAACCAAAAGAAAGTGTACATAAAAAACGCCATCTTGAAGAACAGCCAGTGAAGGCCACCCTCTACCACCAGACCAAGCACCGGAATATCGGCGAGTGGTGCGAGAAAAAGAACTCCCTCGAAAGGTGACGCCCAACCGCCGAGGAAGAAAATCGCCGTCAGCGTCGAAATCAGCACCATGTTGATGTATTCGGCCAGGAAAAAGATTACAAACGCGGCACCCGAATACTCGACATGAAAGCCCGCGACAATTTCTGATTCGCCTTCGGCAACATCGAATGGCGCACGATTCGTCTCGGCCACACCGGATATCCAGAAAACAAAAAACAATGGCAATAACGGAATCAGGAACCACTGGCTGAATCCACCGGCCTGGGCGCGAACGATTTCGCCGAGGTTCAGGCTGCCGGCCGCCATCAATATGCCGACTAGTGCGAATCCCATGGCTATTTCGTACGCGACGATCTGTGCCGCCGAGCGCATGGCGCCAAGAAACGCATATTTTGAATTGGACGCCCAACCGGCGAGAATAACGCCGTAAACGCCAACTGAGGTCAGCGCCAGAACATACAACAATCCTGCATTGATATCGGCGATCACGTACCAGTCGTTCAACGGAATGACCGCCCAGACAGCGAGCGCAGGTGTCAACGTTAGCAATGGAGCGATAACGAATAAATACTTGCTCGACTTTGACGGTATTACGATTTCCTTGAACAGAAGCTTCAAGACGTCCGCAAATGGCTGTCCGAGGCCGAGTGGCCCGACACGATTGGGTCCGATGCGACCCTGCATGCTGCCAATGACTTTGCGCTCGAAATAGGTTGAGAACGCGACAATCAAGATCAGCGGAATGACGACAAACAGGATTTTCCACGTAACGACGGTCAGATACTGAACGCTCGGCGGCAGCGAATTCCAGATACCCCAAACGAAGTTTACGACGACATCAAACACTAGGCATCGTCCACACTAGTGGCTCTTGCCGCGGCCGCCGTCAACTGCAAAGCAGTCGCCCGGCGAACCAGGGCGTCGACCGAATAGATCGGCGTATCGATTTCCGCTAAGGCGCCATCCGCAGCGTCGACCTTGGCGAACTTCGTCGTCCCCTGGTAATTATTGTCCGGCGTTATGTCCCCGAGACTCTTCGCGAACTCATCCCGAACGTCCTCGCTCGTCGCGTATTCGAAGCCCGGTGCACCCACCAAATTTCCCAGTACCCGCAAGACTTTCCATGCCGGGCGTGATTCTCCGACGGGTTTTGCAACCCCGGAGAAGCTTTGCCATGTACCTGCGACATTGACGTAAGTCCCCGAGGTTTCGGCGAACGTACCGATCGGCAACAACAGATCTGCCGCCTCGAGAATCGAAGTCGATGCAAATGGCGTTAACGCGATAACGAATTCTTGTTTTTCGCATTTTGCCTGCGCGTCACTAACTGCCAGCAAATCGCAATCCGGCTCGATATCCACCAGCACAAGTACATCGAGCGACTGATCGAGCATGGCACAGGCTGACAATCCAACGGACTCGCGGGCGGCACCACCTTGTCCCCGGTGCGGCAGCAGACCCGCCAAATGCGCGCCGGCACTATTGGCGCCGTGCGAAAGACTGCCGAACTTCGCTCCTGTCGATGCCGCTATGCAAGCCGCTAACGCCCGCACGACGCCATAGGCCTCGTGGCGTGCAGCGATGTTGCCCAGCAAGACCAAGGCGCGATCCGCCTTCTGGAGTGAAGCGGCAATGCTTTTCTGTGCGTCGGTGGGGCGCACGCCTTTGCAGATGCCGACTATTGATTCTGGTATTTTCTTACCGGCCGCGGCTACCGCAACACCGGTCAACAACTCTACAAGGCCGGCGCCAGAGAGATACTCTGCAACATCGAATAAATACTCGTGTGCCTCGCTGCTCGCAAAGTTGATACTGGCACCCGCGAGGGCTGACTTGCGCAAACGGTGCGCGAGCATCGGTGCTTCGCAACGAAGATTTGAACCGACGACGAAAACCGCTTCCTGATTATCGAGAGCCGCGATATCGCAGCCAAGCCAGGGGAAAACAGGGTCGTTATCCTGATCCGAACAATCGCGCCGGTCGATCCGATGATCGATATTTGCAGTGCCGAGGTGTGCGGCCATGCGAACCAGCAAATGCGCTTCTTCGAGCGTCACGCTGGGGGATGCGAGCATGCCAAGCTTCTTGGCGTCGGCTTCCTGGAGTCGTTTGGCCGCGATCGATAGCGCCTCTTCCCAATCGAGCTCACGCCATTTGCCGCCTTCTTTGACGCGCGGTGTCAGCAGACGATCGCTGCTGTATATGCCCTGATAGCTGAATCGGTCACGATCCGGCAGCCACGTTTCGTTGATGCTTTCGTTGGCCCTTGGAACGATGCGCTTTACGGTGCCACGCAGAACATGGGCGAACATGTTTGAACCCACGCAGTCGTGCGGCGACACCGTCGAGTGCTGCACCATCTCCCACGCACGTGCGCTGTAACGATACGGCTTGTTGTTCAGAGCCCCGACTGGACAGAGGTCGATAATATTCGCCGACAGCTCATGATCAATACTCTGCTCAACATAGGTACTGATCTTCATGTCCTCGCTGCGCCCGGTGGTACCGAGCTGCTGCATTCCCGTTATCTCCTCGCCGAATCGGACACAGCGTGTGCAATGTATGCACCGGGTCATGTCGGTAGAGATCAGCGGGCCGATATCCTGATCCTTAATAACGCGCTTGCCGTCGTTGTAACGCGATACATCACGCCCATAGCCCATGGCCAGATCCTGCAACTCGCACTCGCCACCCTGATCGCAAATAGGGCAATCGAGCGGATGGTTAATCAGCAGGAATTCCATGGTCGCTTTTTGCGCCGCGATAGCTATCGGCGATTTCGTAAAGACCTTCATGCCCTCACTAACCGGCGTAGCGCAGGCCGGCATCGGTTTCGGCGCATTTTCGACCTCGACAAGGCACATGCGACAGTTCGCGGCGATGCTTAGTTTTTCGTGATAGCAAAAACGGGGCACGTAAGCGCCGGACGCATCGGTTACCTCGATTAGCATCTGCCCCAGACGAGCCTTGACCAGCTTGCCATTGACTTCGATATTTACGACGTCGTCATTCATAGTCGTCTACGCGGCAGCCTCTTTGGGGTCGTTGACGATGCTTCGGCCATGATCGCTTATCATGTACTCGAATTCGTGGTGGAAGTGCTTTAAGAAACTTTGCACGGGCCACGCCGCGGCGTCGCCCAGCGCACAAATCGTATGACCCTCTATTTTGTTGGCAACGTCGAGCAATTTATCGAGGTCTTGTTGCTCGCCCTTGCCTTCGACAATTCTGGTCAGCATCCGATACAGCCAACCGGTTCCTTCCCGACACGGCGTACACTGGCCGCAAGACTCGGCCATGTAAAACCTGGCAATCCTGCGCAGCACTTTCACCATGCAGGTCGTCTCGTCCATGACGATGACGGCACCGGTTCCGAAAGAGGACCCGGCCTGCTGCAACGAATCGTAATCCATCGTGCAGCCCGAAATGATTTCGGCAGGCAATACCTGCACCGACGATCCACCCGGAATCACAGCCTTTAGTTTGCGACCGCCCAGTACACCACCACAAAGCTCGAGCAACTCTTCGAATGGAATCCCCATCGGCAATTCATAATTACCGGGCTTTTCGATATGCCCCGACACCGAAAATAGTGCCGTTCCGCCAGACTTCTCCAGTCCGAGTTTCGCGAACCACGACGCGCCGTTACGCAAGATTGCCGGGACGCACGCGAGACTCTGGGTGTTATTGATGGTCGTGGGCTTGCCATAGAGGCCGAAGTGCGCCGGAAACGGCGGCTTGAACCTGGGCTTGCCCTGCTTGCCCTCCAGGGATTCCAGCAATGCTGTTTCTTCGCCGCAAATGTAGGCGCCGGCGCCAACGAACGGATAAAGATCGAAATCGATGCCCGATTTTTGAATATTCTTGCCGAGCAAACCGGCGTCGTACGCCTCCTGGAGAGCGGCCTCGAATCGCGGCAAGGGCTCGTCCATAAACTCGCCACGAATGTAGTTATAGGCAATGGTCGCACCCATCGCGTAAGCGGCGAGCGCCATACCCTCAATCAGAGCGTGCGGGTTGTAGCGCAACACGTCCCGGTCATGACAGGTGCCGGGCTCGCTCTCATCCGAATTACAGATCAGATACTTTTGACCCTCGGCAGTGCGTGGCATAAAACTCCACTTCAGGCCCGTTGGGAACCCTGCGCCACCGCGACCGCGCAGCCCAGACGCTTTGACTTCCTCAATGATCTGCTCGGGCGACAGCTTGCCGGCCAAAACTTTCTTCCAGACTTCGTAGCCACCGTGCTTCTGATAAGTCTTAAGAGTCCAGGACTTGTCAGAACCAAAGGTGCTGAAGCAAACGAGATTTTGTTCGTAGGCCATCAGTCCAGGTCGTCCAGAATTTCATCCACCCGACTGCGGGTCAGATTCTCAAAATACTTGTGATTGACCATCATCATCGGCGCACCGCAACATGCAGCAAGGCACTCTTCTTCTTGCTTCAGAAAGATACGTCCGTCTTCGGTACTTTCACCCAATTTGATGCCGAGCTTGCCCTCAACGTACTCCACAATATCGTCGGCGCCTCTCAACATGCATGAAACGTTGGTGCAAATCGCGACGTTGTGCCGGCCGACCGGTCGCGTCTGGAACATCGAATAAAACGTCGCGACCTCATAAACCTGTATGGCCGGCATGCCCAGATAGTCTGCGACCGCGGCCATCAGTTCCGCGCTCAGAAAACCGCCATTCTCATGCTGCACAGCATGCAATGCGCTGAGCACTGCCGAACGCTGCTTGCCCTCGGGAAATCGCGTCTTCCAGTGCTCGATAACTTCCATCACGTGTGCAGAAAGAATGGCCGGCGCGCTCATCTGTCCACCTCTCCAAACACGATGTCCTGCGAACCGAGAACGGCGACCACGTCTGCCAGCATATGTCCTTCGACCATTTCGGGCATCGCGGACAAATGTGCGAATCCAGGCGCGCGAATTTTGACCCGAAACGGCTTATTCGCGCCATCGGATATGAGGTACACGCCGAACTCGCCTTTCGGGTGCTCTATCGCCGCGTAAGCCTCCCCTTCTGGCACGCAATAACCTTCCGTAAATAATTTGAAATGGTGAATCAGCGATTCCATGCCTTCTTTCATTTCAACGCGCTGCGGTGGCACGACCTTATAATCGTCAACCATGACGGGGCCCGGGTTGTCCCGCAGCCAGTCCACGCACTGCTGGATGATTCGATTCGATTGGCGCATCTCTTCGATACGCACCAGGTAGCGGTCGTAACAATCGCCGTTCGTACCAACCGGGATGTCAAAGTCGATTTGGTCGTACACCTCATAAGGCTGTTTCTTGCGTAAATCCCACTCGACGCCGGAACCGCGCAGCATCGGGCCGGAAAAGCCAAGCTGCATAGCTCTTTCCGGTGAGACAACGCCGATGTTGACCGTGCGCTGCTTCCAGATTCGGTTGTCCGTCAACAGCGTCTCATACTCATCCACGCAACCTGGGAACTTGTCCGTAAAGGCCTCGATAAAATCGAGCAAGGAGCCCTGCCGGGCGGCATTCATGCGACGCAGCTCTTTCTTGCTGCGGAATTTCGACTCCCGGTACTGCGGCAACACGTCGGGTAAATCGCGATATACGCCGCCCGGCCGATAATAGGTCGCATGCATGCGCGTGCCGGATACGGCCTCATAACAATCCATGAGGTCTTCGCGTTCGCGGAAGCAATACAGGAATATCGTCATCGCGCCGACATCAAGACCGTGACCGCCGAGCCACAGCAGGTGATTCAGGACCCTGGTGATCTCATCGAACATGACGCGAATGTATTGCGCTCGAATGGGCACTGTAATGCCAAGCAGTTTTTCGATAGCCAGGACGTAGCCGTGTTCGTTGCACATCATTGACACGTAGTCGAGACGGTCCATGTAGCCGATGCTTTGATTGAACGGTTTGGACTCGGCCAGTTTTTCCGTAGCTCGGTGCAAGAGGCCAATATGCGGGTCCGCTTTTCGAATGACCTCGCCTTCCATCTCCAGCACGAGTCGCAATACTCCGTGCGCTGCCGGATGTTGCGGGCCGAAATTCATCGTATAGCTTTCGATTTCAGCCATCGATTTCATCCTTCAGGTCCGCTGAATATCGATTGTCATCACGGATAACCTTCGGTACCAGCGTCCGGTCCTCAATGGTCACTGGCTGGTAGACAACCCGGCCCTGCTCGGCGTCATAGAGGACCTCGACATTTCCAATGAGGGGGAAGTCCTTGCGGAAAGGATGGCCGATGAACCCGTAGTCGGTCAGAATGCGGCGCAGATCGGGATGGCCCTCGAAAAGCACGCCATAGAGGTCAAAAACTTCTCTTTCGAACCAGTTTGCGCCGTTCCAGATATCCACCACGGATTTGACCATGGGCGGATTGCTGGTCCCGGTGTACACGCGTAATCGCAATCGCGAATTGTGTTGCAGCGACAGCAGGTGGTAGACGACCGCGAACCGCTCCGCAGCAAATTCATCGGCCTCGTCGAGAATTACCGGTTTGCGCTCGACGCCGCGACTATAACCAGTCCCGGACGCGCTGGACGTTGTCCATTCATCGCTACCGTAGGTCAGGTAATCGACTCCGCAAACGTCCATGAGCATTTCAAATCCGAACGCGGCGTCATTGCGCAATGCGGTGCAAACTTCAATCAGGGCGTCTTTGTTGACCACGTAGGTTAATTCGCCGCAGGACGACGGCACGCGCCTCACTTGATCACTGAAGCGCTCCTCAATCCGAGTGGCTATTGTCTCGTAGGGATCCGTCATATCTGACTGCTTATCTGGCTATCGTACTCGTGCGACGAATCTTGTTTTGTAGTTGCATCAGCCCGTATATCAGCGCTTCTGCCGTCGGGGGACAGCCCGGCACATAGACATCGACTGGAACAATGCGGTCGCAGCCACGCACTACGGCATAGGAGTAATGGTAATAACCCCCTCCGTTGGCGCACGAACCCATCGAAACGACCCAGCGAGGCTCCGGCATCTGGTCATAGACCTTTCTCAGCGCAGGCGCCATTTTGTTGGTGAGCGTTCCCGCAACAATCATGCAATCCGATTGCCGCGGACTCGGGCGAAAAATGATGCCAAAGCGGTCGAGATCATAGCGCGACGCACCAGCGTGCATCATTTCCACGGCGCAGCAGGCTAACCCAAAAGTCATGGGCCATAGCGATCCTGTTCGCGCCCAGTTCATCACCGAATCGACGCTCGTAACAACAAAGCCCTTTCGTTGCAGGCTGTCGCCCGCAGCCTTCGGCGTATGAGTTAGTCCCACTCGAGTGCCCCTTTCTTCCACTCGTAGATAAAGCCGACGACGAGCAGACCGAGAAACACGCCCATGGAGATCAGTCCGAAGTGCCCGATCGTGTCGAGCGAAACGGCCCAGGGGAAAAGGAAAGCAATCTCAAGGTCGAAGATGATGAAGAGGATCGCAACGAGGTAATACCGGACATCGAACTTGGTGCGCGAGTCCTCAAACGCGTCGAATCCGCACTCGTAGGGCGAAAGTTTAGCGGCATCCTTGCTGCCGTGGCCGATCATAAATCCGAGCCCCAGCAACACCACGCCGATTCCCGCTGCAACGCCGAGAAAAACCAATATGGGAAAATATTCTTGTAGCATTATTGCCGGAGGCCTGGTGCGCAACTACGCCCTTTAAGGGCGCCATTGTACTCAGTGTAGCGAGCGCTGAATACACCCTCGCACGGGTTTACACACAATTATTATTGGTGCTCTGGGCGAGACTCGAACTCGCACGGCTTGCGCCACTGCCCCCTCAAGACAGCGTGTCTACCAATTCCACCACCAGAGCGAAAAACTGTCGCAGATCGTTGCCTGCGATCTACTGGCTTTCTTCCTCAGCCGGCGCAATCTCATCAAGCGCGGGCAGCAGATCTTCTGCACCGTCCGTCGACTCCAGCGACGGCATATCAATCTCCGGCATTGCATCGTCTTCCACCGGTGTCTGGTCAAGTTCCGCCTCGACCGCCGTCTCTTCCCCGATCAGGCTCTCCGGCTCCACTGAATTCTGGCTGCTGAGATACGCCAGTGTCAGGCTGGTTGCGAAAAAGGCCGTTGCCAGAACAGCCGTTGCCCGTGAGAAAAAGTTGCCCGACCCGCGTGCGCCGAACACCGTGCCCGACGCGCCAGCACCAAACGCAGCACCGGCATCAGCGCCTTTGCCTCGCTGCAGCAATACCAGGGCGATGATGCCCAAAGCAATCAGCGTGTGTGTAATTAGCATGATCTTTTGAATAGTTTCCATTAGTTCCTCAACCTTGCGCGGCCGCTTGAGCGATCGCCAGAAAATCCTCGGCCTTGAGCGATGCGCCGCCTATCAGTCCACCATCTATATCCTGCATGGCCAGTAGGCCCGCTGCGTTCTCGCCTTTCATGCTGCCGCCGTACAAAATTTGTATCGATTCAGCGATGTTGGCATCGTGCCCGGCCATCACGCTACGAATGTGCCGATGCACATCCTGCGCCTGTTCGGGACTCGCCGTCACCCCCGTGCCGATCGCCCAAACGGGCTCATAGGCAACCACAGCAGACGCAAACGCCGCGATTCCGACCGTATCGATCACGGCGCCAATCTGCTCGCTGACAACCGACTCCGTATTGCCACCGTCGCGTTGCTCGAGCGTCTCCCCGACACACAGGATCGGCTTCAGGTCAGCGCCGAGTGCGGCCTTAAACTTTGCCGCAACGGCGGCGCTGGTCTCACCGTACAACGCACGCCTTTCCGAGTGTCCCACAATCACGTATTCGCAACCGATATCGCGCAGCATCGCCGGCGCGACTTCGCCCGTGAACGCGCCCGACTGGTGTTCCGAAAGCGTTTGCGCGCCAACAGCAACGTTGCTGTCGCGCACTTGAGCGGCAATGGATGCCAGGTACGGAAAAGGCGGACAAACCAGCACTTTCACCCGGTCCGAATCCGGCACACCTGCGACGATATCCGACACCAATGCGGCACTACCGGCCGCATAGCCGTTCATTTTCCAGTTGCCGGCAACGAGAAAGTCGCGCATGTCCGTGGATCCGCTAGTTCAAAAGGCGCGCAAGGATACCGAGGCTACCCGCGCAAATCAACGCGCGCAGGGCAACTTTATGCCCTTTGTTTTCAAGTCGCCGCCGCACTGACTACCGCGGCGAGGCGCTTGGCCAGCGTAACGACCTGATCCTCATCTTCGCCCTCAACCATGACCCTGATAACGGGCTCGGTGCCTGAGGCGCGAAGAACCACTCGACCCGTATCCGCCAGTTCGGATTCAGCCGCGGCAACCGCATCCTGAATCTCCTTTGAATGATCCGGGTTCACCGGACCGTCGGTGCGGACATTGACCATCGTCTGCGGGTACTTACGCATTCCTGCGGCCAACTCGGCCAGGGTTTTACCGTCTCGTTTCATGACCGCCAACACCTGCAGCGCACAGACCAGACCATCACCGGTCGTCGCCTTATCGAGAACGATCATGTGCCCGGACGTTTCGCCGCCCAGGATTCCGCCAGTCGCCCGCAGTGCCTCGAGCACGTAGCGATCACCAACGCTCGTACGCTGAAAATCGATCTTGGCGGCTTGCAACGCAAGCTCCAAGCCGAGGTTGCTCATGACAGTGCCGATGACCGGGCCCTTGAGACGCCCCTCCCGCTGATGCGACGTCGCAAGTATGTAGAGCAGTTGATCGCCATCGATAAGATTACCTGTCTCATCGACCATCAATACCCGGTCCCCATCGCCGTCAAGAGCCACGCCAACGTCCGCCCGAACGGCCGGTACCGTTAGCTGCAACAATTCCGGATGCGTCGTACCACAGCCGTGATTGATATTTGTGCCGTTTGGCGAGCATCCGATCGGTATTACTTCGGCGCCGAGATCGGCAAAAGTCCGGGGCCCTACCTTGTAGCCCGCGCCGTTAGCTCCATCAAATACGACTTTCATACCCTCAAGGCTAAGATCATCTGGAAACGTCGATGCGCAAAATTCCTGGTAGCGCACCCGGGCCGTATCAATTCGCTTCGCCTTGCCGAGCGCGCTGGATTCACGCGTGATCGCCGGCTCATCGATGTGCGATTCTATTTCGTACTCTACTGCATCGCTCAATTTTGACCCGGCAGCATCAAAAAACTTGATGCCGTTGTCGTCGAACGCATTGTGTGACGCACTGATCACGACGCCCAGGTCCGCGTTGAGCTGTTGCGTCAGTTGTGCAATTCCGGGTGTCGGCAACGGACCGAGCAACAGCACGTCCGCGCCTGCGGCCACGAAGCCGGCCTCGAGCGCCGACTCGAACATATATCCGGACAAACGCGTGTCCTTGCCGATGAGTACAACGCCGCCCTTGGGAACGAACACCTGCGCCGCCGCGCTGGCCAACCGCATGGCGAAATCAGCTGTCATAGGATCCGCGCCGACTTTTCCGCGCACTCCGTCTGTTCCAAAATACTTTTTAGTCATTAACTATTGCCTGCTTCCATTACGGCTCGCGCGATTTGCAATGCATCGACCGTTTCTGCGACGTCGTGTGCCCGAATGATATGCACCCCTTCTCTGACGGCCAATACAGCCGCCGCTAGGCTGGCTGGCAATCGCTCACCGACCTCGCGGCCTGTGATTGCTCCCAACGTTGACTTCCTTGAGACGCCGATCAGCAGCGGCCGTCCAAGTTCGCGCAATTGTCGCAGATTAGCGAGCAACTCGATATTGTCCTCGGGCGTCTTGCCAAATCCGAATCCCGGGTCGACAACAATCAGATCTTCGTTCAGGCCTGCCGCATGACATTGTGCCACGCGCTCACGCAGAAACCGTGTTACGTCACGCACAACGTCATCGTATTGCGGATTCTGCTGCATCGTCCGTGGCTGGCCCTGCATATGCATCAAACAGACAGGGCGTTGCAATTCAACCGCCGCATCCAGCGCACCATCGCCTTGCAGCGCATGGACGTCATTGATCATCGTCGCACCTGCGGCAACGGCCTCGCGCATAACACCTGGTTTACTGGTATCGACAGAAATTGGCGCGTCAATAACGGCGCGTATGGCCTCGATAGCGGGAATGACCCGATCCAGCTCTTCTTGCTCAGTGACAGCGTCGGCGCCGGGACGAGTCGATTCACCGCCGACATCGATGATCGCCGCACCATCGGCCACCATGCGCTCGGCATGTCGCAACGCCGACGCGCGGGCGGCAAAGCGGCCGCCATCTGAAAAGGAGTCCGGAGTGACATTGAGCACGCCCATGACCGCAGGGCACTCCAGATTGATTGAACCTAGGCTTAGCATGGCCGGATCATACCGGGCTGGCCGCTACCTGGACTAGTCGAGTCTAATGTTCGCTCGCCGTTCCGCCGATCGAGCCTTTCGATTCGACTTCGGGTTTTGGCGAGTCCTGATCGGAATCTGATTCCGACGGTTTGTCCCAGTCTTTAGGAGGCTGGGGTTCCCGGCCTTCCATGATGTCCTTGATCTGATCGTGATTAATGGTTTCGTATTTCATGAGCGCATCAGACATGACATGCAGCTTGTCGACATGTTTTTCGAGAAGCTTGTGCGCACGCTTGTAGTTGCGATCAATAATTCGACGGACTTCCTCATCAATCAAATGGGCGGTAACGTCGGATACTTGCTTGTGCTGAGTGACCGAGCGACCCAGAAACACCTCGCCGTCTTCCTCGCTGTAAGTCAGCGGTCCCAGACGCTCCGACAAGCCCCATTTGGTGACCATGTTTCGTGCTATTTCGGTCGCCTGTTCGATGTCATTCGACGCACCGGTAGTCACATGCTCGACGCCAAATATAATTTCTTCCGCGAGACGGCCACCAAACAATGTGGATATTCGACTTTCAAGCCTCTGCTTGGATGTGCTGTACCGATCTTCTTCGGGCAAGTACATCGTCACGCCCAGCGCGCGACCGCGGGGGATGATCGTGACCTTGTAGACCGGGTCGTGTTCCGGGACGAGGTAGCCAACGATGGCATGTCCCGCTTCGTGATAGGCCGTGTTGCGTTTCTCTTGCTCGCTCATGACCATCGAGCGCCTCTCGGTACCCATCATGATCTTGTCTTTGGCTTTCTCGAAATGCTCCATGCTGACAACACGCCGATTCTCGCGCGCTGCATATAAGGCAGCTTCGTTGATCAGGTTTGCCAGGTCTGCGCCCGAAAAACCGGGCGTACCACGCGCGATTACGCTCGTGACGACATCGTCATCGAGCGGCACTTTGCGCATGTGGACCTTGAGAATTCCCTCGCGTCCGCGAATGTCCGGTAGCGGCACGACAACCTGGCGATCAAATCGGCCGGGTCGCAACAACGCCGGGTCAAGCACATCGGGCCGGTTCGTCGCGGCAAGGACGATAACGCCTTCATTGCCCTCGAAGCCGTCCATTTCCACGAGCATCTGGTTGAGCGTCTGCTCACGCTCATCATGCCCGCCGCCAAGTCCGGCACCGCGATGACGACCGACGGCATCAAGTTCATCGATAAAGATAATGCACGGCGCCTGTTTCTTTGCCTGTTCGAACATGTCCCGCACACGAGATGCGCCGACACCAACGAACATCTCGACAAAATCGGAGCCCGAAATAGTGAAAAACGGTACTTTGGCTTCCCCGGCAATGGCTCGTGCGAGTAGCGTTTTGCCCGTGCCCGGCGGGCCAACCATCAGCACGCCCTTGGGAATCTTGCCGCCGAGACGCTGAAATTTACTGGGATCTTTCAGGAAGTCGACGACTTCGGAGACTTCGGCTTTCGCCTCCTCAACGCCGGCAACGTCTGCAAACGTCACGCCGACTGAATCCTCGCCCAGTAACCGCGCCTTGCTCTTGCCAAACGACATCGCGCCGCGGCCACCGCCACCTTGCATCTGCCGCATGAAATAGATCCAGACACCGATCAGCAACAGGATCGGGAAGGAGCTGATTAGCAACTGACCAATCAGGCTTTGCGATTTCGGCTCCGCCGCGCCGAAGCGCACGTCGTGCTTATCAAGCAGACCGATTATGGTGTTGTTATCTGTTTCCGGACTAATCGTGTAAAACGGCAATGGCTCGCGATCGCCGAAGCGAATCTTCTGCCCTTCTATCTCGGCCGTCGCCACCTGCCCGGACCGCACCAGGTCCAGAAATTCAGAATAATCCTTCGCTAACGGCTGTCCGCCGCTGACACCAGACAAACCCTGTACCACAGACAGCAGCACAACGATGATAACGACGAAGACTAGGATATTTTTGGTCAGATCATTCACATTGGAAATCCGTTATTTGGGGCGCCAGATCACTGTCTTTTTGGACAGGTACCAGCGTTTAGACACTACTATAACTGATAGTTTCTCGCTACCAAATACACCTCACGACTGCCGGGCCTGGACGCCTTGGGTTTGAAGACTTTAACGCGCGAAAAAACAGCCCGCGCAGCGATAATATATTGATCAATTCCCTCACCCTGAAACAGCTTGCAGACGAAATTCCCGCGAGGTGCAAGAACCTTTTGGCACACATCTAACGCCAACTCGGCCAGGTGCATCGATCGGGGCTGGTCGACCACCCGATTGCCGCTGATATTGGGTGCCATATCGCTCATTACAAGGTCAGCGCGGGTGTCGCCGAGTGCTGCCTGCAGTGCGGCCAGCACCGCGTCGTCCCTGAAGTCCCCCAGGATAAACTCGACCGACGGCAAACTGTCCATGGGCAACAGGTCCAGCGCGATGATGCGGGCATTGCCCTTTAGCGTCTCCGTCACGTACTGACTCCAACTGCCCGGCGCAGCACCGAGATCCACGCAAGTCATGCCTGGCTTTAATAGTCGCTCTTTTTTATTGATTTGCTCGAGTTTGTACACGGCCCGCGAACGCCAGCCATCGCGACGTGCCCGTTGCACGTACGGGTCACTTTCCTGGCGTGCCCTCCAGGATAGTCCAGTGCCCCGAAGCTTACTCATTGCTACACTCTCCACCCATGACACTTACTGAATCACAAAAGAAATACCTGCGCCGTCTCGGCCACGATCTAAAACCGTTAATCATGGTCGGCGATGGCGGACTGTCTGACACTGTGCTCGTCGAGTTCGAATCAACGCTGGCACACCACGAACTGATCAAGGTCAGCGTGCGGGTCGGCGATCGAGCGGCACGGGATGCAATCATCGAAGAATTCTGTTCAAAAGGACCGGCACAACTGATTCAGCGAGTCGGCAACATGGCGCTGCTGTATCGGGAAAATCCCGATAAGAAGAAAATCATGATTCCAAATCGTAAGGCTAAAAAACGCTAAACGTACGTAACCTCAATGACTTCGAAAGTCTTTTCCCCACTCGGCGCCTGAAACGAAACGATATCACCATCGCTTTTACCAATAAGCGCTCGTGCGATCGGGGACGTAAAGGAAATCAAGCCTGTCTTAATATCGGCTTCGTCCTCTCCGACTAACCTGTAGGTAATATCTTTAGCGGTATCTTGGTCGATCAGTTTGACGGTCGCACCAAATACAATCCTGCCTTTGGCATCCAGGGTCGTTACATCGATCACCTGTAAATTAGACAACTTGCCCTCGAGGTCCTTGATGCGAGCTTCGATGAAGCCCTGTTGATCTTTCGCGGCGTGATACTCGGCGTTCTCCTTGAGATCACCGTGCGCACGCGCCTCTGCGATCGCCTGAATCACTTCCGGGCGGGCTACAGATTTGAGCGTTTTCAGCTCTCCTTGCAGGAGCTCGTGACCGCGCACTGTCATCGGCACCTTAGTCACGCCGCCACCTCCTTGTGTAAGTCCTGCAATCGATTCACGTCGCTATTATCCAGGTGTTCGATCGCGACACAGGTCGCGATCGCCGCATTGAGTGTTGTGTAATACGTTACGCCTCTGCGTACCGCCTCCGCGCGAATCGACACAGATTCTCTGATGGCCTGCTTACCTTCGGTCGTATTCACGATCAGATCTATTTCCTTGTTCTTAATCATGTCCACGATGTGTGGCCTGCCTTCACGAACTTTGTTCGCGCGCCGACATGATACCCCAGCGGACGCCAGCGTTTGTGCAGTACCGTGCGTAGCGACGATATCGAAACCCTGTGCGACGAGTATCTTGGCCAGTTCCACGGCCGATTCCTTGTCGCGATCCCTGACGCTCAGGAGCGCCACTCCCTGGTGCGGCAGAATCACGCCCGAAGCCAGTTGCGCCTTCGCGTATGCCTCACCAAAAGAGCGACCGATACCCATGACCTCGCCGGTGGACTTCATCTCCGGGCCGAGGATCGGGTCCGCACCCGGAAATTTTATGAACGGAAAGACGGACTCCTTAACCGAAAAGTATTTCGGTACGCGCTGATCCACGAAGCCCTGACTCTCCAGCGATTGACCGACCATGACTCGCGCCGCAATTTTGGCGAGAGGAATGCCGATGGCCTTGGATACGAAGGGCACCGAGCGAGACGCTCGTGGATTGACTTCGAGCAAGTAAACAACATTATTTTGAATCGCGAATTGCGTGTTCATCAGGCCGATGACATTCAATCCCTTCGCCAGTTTGGTCACCTGTTCGACAAGCTCACTCTGAATTTCCGGCGACAGGCTAAACGGCGGCAGCGAACACCCGGAGTCACCCGAATGCACTCCCGCTTGTTCTATGTGCTCCATGATGCCGCCGATGAAGACCCGCTGACCGTCAAACACGCAGTCGACGTCAACCTCGGTGGCGAGATCGAGAAAGCGGTCCAGCAAGACAGGGCTGTCGTTGGAGACATCGATTGCGGCATCCATGTAGTTGGCCAGGTCGTCGTCCCCATGAACGATTTCCATGGCACGCCCGCCCAGAACATATGACGGACGGACGACCAGCGGATAGCCAACAACCGAGCCCAGCTTGAGCGCCTCTTGCTTGCTGCGCGCGACCCTGTTCGCCGGTTGTTTGAGTCCGAGCTGTATCACTATCTGCTGAAATCGCTCGCGATCCTCCGCAAGATCGATCGAATCAGGGCTCGTACCGATTATTGGCGCGCCAGCGGCCGCCAGCGACCGGGCAAGTTTCAGCGGTGTCTGGCCACCGTACTGGACAATGACCCCCTGTGGTTGCTCCTTGTCGATGATTTCCATGACATCTTCGAAGGTCAAAGATTCGAAATACAGTCGATCTGACGTGTCGTAGTCCGTGGAGACGGTTTCAGGATTGCAGTTGACCATGATCGTTTCAAAACCGGATTCCTTCAGCGCCATTGCTGCGTGGACACAACAGTAATCGAATTCGATGCCCTGCCCGATTCGATTCGGGCCGCCGCCGAGAATCATGATTTTCGGATTGTCCGTAGGCTCGGCCTCGCACTCGTCTTCGTAGGTGGAGTACATATAAGCGGTCGTTGTAGCAAACTCCGCTGCGCAGGTATCCACGCGCTTGAAAACCGGCCGAATGCCCAGTTTGAGCCGGCGTTTACGAATCACCGCTTCGTCTACATCGAGAAGTTCCGCGATTCGGGCGTCCGAAAAGCCCTTGCGCTTTAGCCCCCGCAACTGCGGCTCACCCAGCCCAGCCAAGCCCAGTTTTCGAAGATCTGCCTCAGCAGCCAGCAAATCAGCAATTTGGGAGAGGAACCAGGGATCGATACCGGTTATTTTGGCAACATCGTCGAATGAGAAGCCATGCCGCATCGCGTCCGCGACATAGCGAACACGATCTGGCCCGGGCATACGTAATTCCTGTCGCAAGCGGTCTCTGTCTGCTTCCGTCAATTCCTTACCCACTACCTCGTTCAGGCCTGTCACACCCGTCTCAAGTCCGCGTAGCGCTTTTTGAAACGATTCCTGGAAAGTCCGGCCCACGGCCATCACCTCGCCGACCGACTTCATCTGAGTCGTCAGGCGATCGCTGGCACCCGGGAATTTCTCGAAAGTAAACCGGGGTATCTTCGTCACGACATAGTCGATACTTGGCTCGAATGACGCCGGCGTTGCTCCGCCAGTGATTTCGTTCCTGAGCTCGTCGAGCGTATAACCGACTGCCAGTTTGGCAGCGATCTTGGCGATCGGGAAACCCGTTGCCTTGGACGCCAGTGCCGATGATCGGGACACACGCGGGTTCATCTCGATGACTAACAATCGGCCATCCGTCGGACAGATCGCGAACTGCACGTTTGAGCCACCCGTTTCGACGCCGATCTTCCTCAGCACATCGATCGATGCGTTCCGCAGCCGTTGGTATTCTTTATCTGTCAGCGTTTGCGCCGGCGCGACAGTAATCGAATCACCGGTGTGGACACCCATCGGATCGAAATTTTCGATCGCGCAAACGATGATGCAATTGTCATCGCAGTCGCGAACGACTTCCATCTCGAACTCTTTCCAGCCGATCACTGACTCTTCCAGCAGAACCTCGGTCGTCGGCGACATTTCCAGACCGTGAGTAACGATGCGCTCGAATTCCTCAAGGTTGTACGCGATTCCGCCGCCGGTACCACCCAAGGTGAAGGATGGCCTGATGATCGTCGGGAAACCGATGATCTCCTGTTTCCCCAACGCCTCGTCGAGCGTATGCGCTATTTCCGCTGCCGGAACCTCCAAGCCTATTTCGCCCATGGCTTTGCGAAACAGATCCCGATCCTCAGCCATGTCTATCGCTTCGCGCGAGGCCGCAATCATTTCGACCTTGTATTTCTCAAGGACCCCTTCGCGCGCCAGGTCGAGCGCACAATTCAGGGCTGTTTGTCCGCCCATCGTCGGCAGCAATGCGTCCGGCCGCTCCTTTTCGATGATCCTCTCGACAGTCGTCCAGTGAACCGGCTCGATGTAAACGGCATCGGCCGTCTCCGGGTCGGTCATGATCGTCGCCGGATTTGAATTGACCAGAATGACCCGGTAGCCCTCTTCTTTGAGCGCTTTGCAGGCCTGTGCGCCTGAATAATCAAACTCGCAGGCCTGGCCGATAATGATCGGGCCAGCACCGATAATCAGGATGCTTTCTATGTCAGTTCGTTTCGGCATTTATCGTAACAATTAGTTATAATTTACTTTTAAATTCGCTATTAAACATTTGATATAAAACGTCTTTTTAACTCACTATTCGAAAATTCGCTCGTTTTTGCAATTCCATGGCGTGAACAAAGCGCTCGAACAACGGCAACAGGTCGTGCGGCCCCGGGCTGGCCTCCGGGTGGCCCTGAAAGCTGAACGCAGGATGATCCTTGACCTCGATCCCCTGCAAGGTACCGTCGAACAGCGACCGGTGAGTTGCCTCTAGCGTATCCGGGAGACTCTCCTCGTCAACGGCAAAGCCGTGATTCTGACTGGTTATCAGTACCTGCTTGCTCTTCAGATCCTGCACCGGGTGGTTCGCGCCGTGGTGACCGAATTTCATCTTGACCGTTTTGGCGCCGGCCGCCAGCGCCAACAGCTGATGGCCCAGGCAGATACCGAACATCGGGATGCGAATATTCAGGAACTCACTGATCGCTGTAATCGCATAATCACAGGGCTCCGGATCACCCGGACCATTCGAAAGAAAAATACCATCCGGCGTTAAGGCCAGCGCCTCTTCAGCGCTGGTCGTTGCGGGCACTACGGTCATACGACAGTCGAGATCCGACAACACGCGCAAGATGTTTCGTTTGATGCCGAAGTCGTAGGCGACCACATGGTACGGCGCGATGCGGCGACTCAGAATGCTCGCCCTCCGGCCGAATTCAGTGCCATGACACCATTGGTAGGCTCTATCGCCCGTGACAAATTTCGCCAGATCCATACCAGCGATACCCGGGAACTTGCGTGCGTGCGCAATGGCGACGTCCGTATCGCAGTCACCGGTCATGATACAACCCGACTGCACACCGTTTTTGCGAATGATTCGCGTCAATTTGCGCGTATCGATTTCCGCGATAGCAATGGTGTTGCCCTGCCGCAAGAATTCGGTGAACGAACGCTCGGAGCGCCAACTGCTGTCAATCATGGAGCTGTCCCGAATGACCAGGCCGGAGGCCTGAATGCGCGACGACTCCATGTCTTCACTATTGGTGCCGGTATTGCCGATATGCGGATAGGTCAGTGTGACTATTTGTCTGCAATAGGACGGGTCGGTCAGGATTTCCTGATACCCGGTCATCGCGGTGTTGAAGACGACTTCGCCGATAGTCTGGCCATCCGCGCCAACAGAGGTTCCGCGAAAGAGTGTTCCATCGGCTAACGCCAGAACAGCAGACGTACTCAACAGCGACCCTCGATCTCCGATTTCAGATGCACAAAAGCGGAAGGAATTAGCCTCCCGCTCGTGAATTCGCTGACCGCGTAGCGATCCTGCACATCTTACTTAAACGTGACATTCGGCGCTATAGGCAATCGCCATTATTTTTGGGCCCCGCCAGCGCTCGGCTGGCGCTGCTGTGCTTATTAGCTGATTCGCTCGAAGAATCGCTTGACCGTATCGAGCCAGCCGTCTGCCCGCGGGCTATGCTGCTCGCCGCCAGCCTGGATCGATGTATCGAAACTTTGTAACAACTCTTTTTGCTCCGCGGTCAGATTGACTGGCGTTTCGACAGCGACTTTGGCAAACAGATCGCCGACGCGTGGATCGCGCACCGTCGTGACGCCTTTGCCACGCAAGCGGAATATCTTGCCCGACTGCGTGCCCGCTGGAATCTTTAACGACACATTGCCATCGAGGGTTGGGAGCTCAACATCACCGCCAAGAGTGGCAGACGCCATACTGATCGGCACTTCGCACGCTATATCAGCGCCGTCGCGGGTAAATATTTTGTGCCGGTTGACCCTGATTTCAACGTAGAGATCACCGGGAGGACCGCCATTGCGACCAGCCTCTCCCTCGCCTGAGAGCCTGATGCGATCGCCACCATCCACGCCCGCCGGGACCTTCACCGACAAAGTTTTTGTCTTTCTGATGCGGCCGCGCCCGTGGCAATCACCGCAAGAGTCCCGAATTATCGTACCGGCGCCTTTACACGCGGGACAACTTTGCTGAATCGAGAAAAATCCCTGCTGCATTCGCACCTGACCCACGCCATTGCAGGTTGAGCACTGGACTGGTTTGGACCCCTTTTTCGCGCCTGAGCCAGCGCAGGTTTCACACGTTATCTGGGTTGGCACCTCAATAGTGACCGAATCTCCTCTGACAGCTTTTTCCAGATTCAGAACCATTTCGTAGCCCAGATCTGCGCCGCGGAATACCTGGCTGCCACGCTGCCTGCTGCCACCGAAGATGTCGCCAAAAACATCGCCGAAGATATCGCCGAACCCATCGGCGCTGAAACCACCGGCGCCCGGTGTTGCCTTGAGCCCGTCGTGGCCGAAACGATCGTAAGTTGCACGTTTGTCCGTGTCACTTAGCGCTTCGTACGCCTCTTTGGCTTCCTTAAATTTCGCTTCCGCGCTCGGGTCGTCCGTATTGCGGTCCGGGTGGTGTTTCATGGCGAGACGGCGATACGACTTTTTGATCTCGTCGGCCGATGCCGATTTCGAGACTCCCAATACGTCGTAATAATCGCGTTTTGCCATGGCTTTTAAATAACCGGGCGCCATTAATGGCGCCCGTAATTACTGCGTGGAATGCCGAAGTCTACTCAGACTTAGGCTTTTCGTCGTCGACTTCCTCAAATTCGGCATCGACAACGTCGTCGCTCGCCGCATCGGCCGATGCATCAGCGGAATCCTGCTCCGCTTGCTCGGCATACAGCTTTTGCGCGAGCCCACCCGACGCTTCGGCAAGAGCCGCCGTCTTGGTCTGGATAGAATCCTGATCGTCTTTCTCGAGTGCCGACTTGAGATCCGATATCGCGGTCTCGATCGCGAGCCGATCCTCACTGCTGGCTTTCTCGCCAAGTTCACTGAGCGTTTTCTCGGATGCGTGGATAAGGCTGTCTGCCTGGTTCCTCGCATCGACAAGCTCGCGGAATTTGCGATCTTCCTCGGCATGGCTTTCGGCATCAGAAACCATATTTTCGATTTCGTCATCAGAAAGGCCGCTGGACGCCTTGATGACGATGTTCTGGCTCTTGCCGGTTGCCTTGTCCTTGGCAGATACGTTGAGTATGCCGTTCGCATCGATATCGAACGTCACCTCGATCTGTGGCAACCCGCGCGGCGACGGCGGAATATCCGTCAGGTCGAATCGACCCAGGGAATTGTTATCGGCCGAACGCTCGCGCTCACCCTGAAGCACGTGAATCGTGACCGCTGTCTGGTTGTCGTCCGCGGTTGAAAATACCTGCTCGGCATTCGCCGGAATAGTCGTATTTTTTTCGATCAGCTTCGTCATCACGCTGCCAAGCGTTTCGATGCCAAGCGACAAAGGCGTAACGTCCAGCAACAACACATCTTTGACGTCGCCGGCCAGCACGCCGCCCTGAATAGCGGCCCCCAGCGCAACAGCTTCGTCCGGATTGACGTCTCTGCGCGGCTCACTGCCGAAGAAATTCTGCACCTCTTCCTGAACCTTGGGCATGCGTGTCTGCCCACCGACGAGAATGACATCATCGATTTCATTGACCTTGAGACCCGCGTCTTTGAGCGCGACTTTGCACGGACTCATGGTCCGTTTGATCAATTCTTCAACCAGCGATTCGAGCTTGGCGCGCGTCAACTTGATGGTGAGGTGTTTCGGCCCGCTCGCGTCTGCCGTGATGTACGGCAAATTGACTTCGGTCTGCTGCTGCGACGACAACTCGATCTTCGCCGTCTCGGCAGCCTCTTTGAGACGCTGCATGGCGAGCGGGTCTTTCGTTATGTCAATGCCGCTCTCACGCTCGAACTCCGATGCCAGGTACTCGATAATTCGCATATCAAAGTCTTCGCCGCCTAAGAAGGTGTCGCCATTGGTCGCCAGTACTTCAAACTGGTGCTCGCCATCAACTTCTGCGATTTCAATGATCGACACGTCAAAAGTACCGCCGCCAAGGTCGAACACAGCGATTGTTTTGTCGCCGCGTTTCTTGTCCATGCCATAGGCAAGCGCCGCCGCTGTCGGTTCGTTAATGATGCGTTTGACGTTGAGGCCGGCGATTTTGCCAGCGTCTTTGGTCGCCTGACGTTGCGAGTCATTGAAATACGCCGGCACGGTGACAACGGCATCGGTGACTTCTTCGCCCAGGTAATCCTCGGCGGTCTTTTTCATTTTCATCAGTACTCGCGCCGAGATCTCGGGCGGTGCCATTTTCTTGCCGTTAGCCTCGACCCAGGCATCGCCGTTGTCGGCCTTACAAAGCGTATACGGCACCATGTCGATGTCACGTTGTACGACGTCCTCGTCAAACCGGCGGCCGATCAGACGTTTTACAGCGAATAAGGTATTGGTGGGATTCGTAACGCCCTGACGCTTGGCCGACTGCCCTACCAGGACCTGATCGTCTTTGGTGAACGCGACGATGGAAGGCGTCGTGCGATCGCCTTCGCTGTTCTCTATGACCTTGGGCGTACCGCCTTCCATCACTGCTACGCAGGAGTTAGTCGTACCCAGGTCGATACCAATCACTTTTCCCATGTTCTTACTCCGAATTCTTGAATGTTTTCACAAATCTGGCTGATATTTGGGGTCGTAAGTGGATGTTTCAAGCGGCTAAACGGTTTTTGAATCACTCGTCGCCGGGTTGATCGGGCACCTCAGCCGCCACAATCACTCGGGCTGGCCGTAGCAGGCGCCCGTTGAGCGTATATCCCTTCTGCACAACCGTCAGGATCGAACCGGGCTCCGCATCTGCCGATGCCTGCACTGTCATGGCCTCATGCAGTTCGGGGTCGAACGGCTCACCTTCAGGATTCACCTCGACGACACCGAAGCGCTCGAGCACGGTAGCGAACAACTTCAAGGTCGCCTGACTGCCTGAGCGCAGGCTGTCGGAATCTTCGGCCGCCAGACCCATCTCGAGACTGTCTTTCACGCCCAGCAGCTCTTTGCCAAAACTTTCCAGCGCGTATTTCCTGGCGTGTTCGACGTCTCGCGTGGCGCGCTTGCGGACGTTTTCGACCTCTGCGGATGCACGCAGGTAACGGTCCCAGTTCTCATCGGCCAGTGCCTGCACGTCTTCCAGAGTCAATTCAACCACAGCATCGTCATCACACGATTCTGTGTTGTCAGTCTCGGTCTCGGTCTCGGTCTCGGTCTCGGTCTCGGTCTCGGTCTCGGTCTCGGGAATGTCGTCGCCTGCTTCGCCGCCGGGACGCTCGGTCGGTCCGTTCATGGAGTTCTATTCCGCAATATCTTGCCCTGTTTGAATCAAGTGTGGAGTGTGGGGACACGGCCGCAAATATCAAGCGCCGGAGATCGCGATGGCGCCGAAATTACGTGTTGAGCGCGGATCCGAGCAAGCGAGCCGTAATATCGACGATCGGCACTACCCGATCATAGGCCATGCGGGTCGGGCCGATGACACCAAGCACGCCGACGGTGTCGTCGTTCAGTTGGTACGGGGCAGTGACGACGCTGTAGTCGTCCAGAATCTGGTACCCCGACTCCGCACCGATGAATATCTGGACGCCGTCGGCGTTGATACTGCGATCGAGCAGATCGAGAATCAGGCGTTTGCGTGAAAACGCTTCAAACAGTCGCCGCAGCGCGTCTACGTCTGACAGCTCGGCAAACTGCATGAGATTCGTCTCGCCTGCCAACACGAATTCGCCACCTGCATTTGGCGGATCTTCCAGTGCGGACTGAGCAATGGAAATAATGTCGTGCATGGCCTGGTTCATCGAATGCCGCGTCGCTTCCAGATCTTCAACGATTCGATCCCTGACCTGAGGCATCTCGATACCGGCGTAATTTTCATTGATAAAATTGGCCGCCTGCTGCAACTCGGAGTCCGAATAGTCGCGGTCGGTATGCAAAATACGATTTTGAACTTCGCGGTCGTTGATCACCAGAATAGCGAGAATCCGATTTTCGGAAAGCGACAGGAATTCGATCTGGCGCAGCGCCGGGTGTTGCACGCGTGGCACCGTTACAACCCCCGCCAAACTCGTCAGCTCCGACAACATACTCGACACTGACGCCACCAATGCATCCGAATCGTCGACCTTTTTCTCGATTTGTGACCGCAATTTGTCGATATCGTCATGCTTGGGCTGGCGATACCTTACGAGCGTGTCGACAAACAGCCGATAACCCTTGGGCGTTGGTATGCGGCCGGCGGACGTGTGGGGTGCAGAGACCATTCCCATGTCTTCGAGATCGGACATGACATTTCTGATCGTTGCCGGACTGAAATCCAAAGCCGGGTCTTTGGATAGCGTACGAGAACCGACAGGCTGACCGTCGCGAATATAGCGTTGGATCAAAATGCGCAGCAAATGTTGCGCGCGATCATTAGGTCGAGGACTTATTGCTTCTGCAGACATGCGTCAAATTGCGAAAAATTCGCCACCCGCTCGCTGTGTTAGGGTATCTGGCCCCACGCTAGCAATGGCTTGTCGGTTGGTCAAGAGGATACCAAGTTGAACCATGGGCGGTGAATTCAAAAAGGTCGCGGTGCTAGGCCGCCCCGATGATCCACGAGTCGCAGAGCCCGTGACACATCTGGTCGAGCATTTAACTAAAGCTGGCATTGAAGTATTCGCGGCCGACGGCATTGCTCCCGATTTACCAGTCACCCGAGTGCCAGAAGCATCGCTTGCGACGCACGCCGACCTGATGATCGCCTTAGGTGGCGATGGCACCATGCTGTACGCCGGCAATCTCAGCCGCGATGCCGGCGTTCCATTGCTCGGCATCAACCGGGGCAGGCTTGGGTTTCTCGCCGATGTGACACCCGATGAAATGCTCGCCAGCGTTGACCATATAATGAACGGCGATTATTCGATCGAGTCACGGCTGCTACTCAATGCGCAGCTGATCAAGGCCGATGGCAGCATCGTTTCCTCAACGGCTTTTAACGATGCCGTATTAAAGCGGCGCGAAACCGGTCGCATGATCGATTTCGAAACCAGCGTCGACGGCCAGTTTGTAAACACTCACTCCGGGGATGGGCTGATCGTAGCAACGCCAACCGGCTCGACGGCGTATGCACTCAGCTGCGGCGGTCCGATAATCGAACCGCAATTGGACGCTGTCGTCATCGTGCCGATTTGCCCACACACGCTGACGGATCGACCGATAGTCATTTCGGCCAAACAGTCGATAGAAATTCGACTGCTGGCGCGTGAAGAAACATGGGCGGAAATCGTCATCGACGGACATTCTGTTGGCAACATCCAGCCTGACGATATTTTGAAAATCAGCGCAGCTGAAACCCGCGTGCGCCTGATCCACCCTCCCGGCTATGACTACTACGGAATCCTGCGCTCCAAATTGTTCTGGGGCCGGGACAGCCGTATTCGGGTAAATCAGGTTACCTAGAAAATGATAGTCAATCTGCAAGTTCGAGATTTTGCCATTATCCATAAGATCGCCGTGGAATTTAAGCCGGGCATGACCGTTCTGACGGGTGAAACCGGCGCAGGCAAATCCATTCTCGTCGACGCTGTTGGTCTCGTACTCGGCGAACGCGGTAGCGGCCAACTCGTTCGCAGCGGCGCGCAGCGTGCCGAGTTCAGCGCCGAGTTCGATGTATCGGCGTTACCCGCGGTTCGTCGCTGGCTTGAAGAGCACGCGCTCGATCAGGACGATGACTGCCTGCTGCGCCGGGTCGTGAGTTCGGAGGGCCGCTCCAGGGCATTCATCAATGGCAACGCCGTCACTGTGCAGCAGCTAAAAGCGCTCGGCGAGCTGTTGCTCGACATTCACGGCCAGCACTTTCACCAGTCACTGGGCCGCAAATCCGTGCAACGCGATCTGGTCGACCATTTCGGCGAACTGTCGGCTATCCGCAATGAAACGGAGGCGGCTTTCACAAAATGGCAGTCCGTTCGACAGCACCTCGAACAGTTGCAAACCGCCGACGCCGATCGCGCTTCGCGACTGGACTTGCTCGCATTCCAACTGCAGGAACTGGACGCGTTAGGCGTCAAAGACGGCGAACTGCCCGAGCTACAAAACGAACGCGAAAAACTCAAGCACAGCGGTCGACTTGCCGATGGTGTATCGACAGCGCTGGACAACCTTTCGGAACGCGAATCTGCGGCAGTGAGCAGTTCTCTGGCCGCAGCGATTCGCTCGATTAAAGCGTTGACGGAATTCGATAGCGAACTCGGACCCATTGTCGAGCTTCTTGAAACCGCCGATATCCAGATTGCTGAGGCGGTCGATTCCTTGCAACGTTATCGCGAGTCGATCGATATGGATCCAGGCCGCAGAGACTGGGTCGAAGAAAGGCTGGATGCGCTGCAATCTGCCGCGCGCAAAC
>SMVB01374380.1_pt1 | contig 28970 bp, 33 predicted proteins | sample 2456461 | NCBI WGS metagenome assembly SMVB01 (sample SAMN11095934, study PRJNA526329) | marine sediment metagenome | biome: Marine sediment; feature: Surficial sediment; material: Deep marine sediment; isolation source: Hadal surficial sediment | place: Pacific Ocean | collected 2014-05 | depth... | reverse complement strand
CAGGTAGATATATCGCCCTGGGAACCCTGGGTTGGCTGGCTGGTGGCCGGCGACCGGTGGCTGATTGGTCCCAATTCGCTGTTATCGCAGCAAACTAGATACAATCGCGTAGCGACCCGGCAACGGGTTCGTTTTCTCATGTAAGAACGACGTCGGTGATATCGGCGGCCGCGTTTTCGGTCGCCGGAGTAGACGGTCGACTCCATGCGGGACCTCGGTTTCGTAACGGTGGCCGCCGCCACGTCACCGCCAACCGGGGCAGGATCCAGTGAAAGTCTCAGCCTCTACGAAAAAGATGTGCGACAAGTGCCGCATCATCCGACGCCATGGGCGCGTCTGGGTGATCTGTGAAAACCCGCGGCACAAGCAGCGACAGGGGTAATCGATGGCACGTATCGCAGGAGTTGATCTTCCGAGGGACAAGCGCGTCGAGATCGGCTTGACCTACATCCACGGTATCGGGCTGACGCGTTCCCAGCAGATGCTCGAGGCCGTCGAAGTCCCCCCGGACACCAGGGTCCGCGACCTCACCGATGCCGAGGTCGTTGCCATCCGCAACTTCATCGACAGCAACTACCGCGTTGAGGGCGATCTGCGCCGCGAGGTGTCGCAGAACATCAAGCGAAAGATCGAGATCGGCAGTTACCAGGGCCTGCGCCACCGGCGCGGTCTCCCGGTACGCGGGCAGCGCACCCACACCAACGCCAGAACCCGCAAGGGCCGCAGACCACCGGTCGCCGGGAAGAAGAGGGTCACCAAGACATGACAACCCCGTCAGACACCACACCCGACGCGCCCGACGAGGAAGCTCAGAAGGCAACGCCCGAGAAGGCCGCGCCCGAGAAGGCCGCGCCCGAAGAGGCAACGCCGGAGGTGATGCCGGCAGCGGAGACCCCGGCGGCTCCTTCGCCGGAGGCAACCCTGGAAGCGGCTGCGGCGGACGCCGATCCAGCTCCGGCACCGAGACGTCGCCGCGGCAAGCGCCAGCTGGCACACGCCCAGGCCCACATAAAGGCAAGCTTCAACAACACCATTCTCACCATCACCGACCTCAAGGGCGATGTGCTCGCTTGGAGCTCCGGCGGATCGGTGGGGTTCAAGGGCTCGAGAAAGTCCACCCCGTACGCCGCCCAGGTGGCGGCGGAGCAGGCCGCCAGGAAGGCCGGCGAGATGGGGATCCGCAAGCTCGACATCATTGTGCGCGGCTCCGGTTCGGGCAGGGAGACCGCCATCCGGACCCTGCAGAACATGGGCCTCGAAGTGGCCAGCATCAAGGACGTCACACCCGTGCCGCACAACGGATGCCGGCCCAAGAAGCGGAAGGGCCGTTAGCGATGGCTCGCTATACGGGACCACGAACCAAGGTCAGCCGCCGCGCCCGCCAGCTCCTCGACGAGAACAAGGCGAAATACTTCGACCGCCGACCCTACCCGCCTGGCGAGCACGGCAGGCGCCGTATCAGGGAGTCCCAGTATCAGATCCAGTTGCGTGAGAAGCAGAAGCTGCGTTTCATGTACGGAGTGCTGGAGAAGCAGTTCCGGCGCTACTACCGCGAGGCGGCGCGCCGCCCGGGGATAACCGGAACCAACCTGCTCGTCATCCTGGAGACCAGGCTCGATAACGTCGTCTATCGCTCCGGGCTGGCCCGTACCCGCCCGCAGGCACGACAGCTGGTGAACCACGGGCACTTCAAGGTCAACGGCAAGAAGGTAGACATCCCGTCGTATTCGGTTCGCGCAGGCGATGTGGTGTCGGTCAAGCAACGGAGCCTCGAGGTTCTGCCAATCCTGCATTCGATCGACACGTTGGACCGCGCCGTTCCCGAATGGGTGACGGTGGACACCGACGCCCGCACGATAACGATCCAGGACCTGCCAAGTAGAGAGCAGATCGACACTGAAATCCAAGAACAGCTCATCGTTGAGCTGTACTCAAAGTAAAGGAGTCACTCCGTGCTGATCACGCAGCGACCCACGGTCGAGGAAGAGACCGTCAACGACACACGCTCGCGGTTCATCGTCGAGCCGCTAGAACCGGGCTTCGGTTACACACTCGGGAACACGCTGCGCAGGACCCTCCTGTCGCGTATTCCCGGTGCCGCCATCACCTCGGTACGCATCGAGGGGATCGACCATGAGTTCTCCACCATGGAGGGGGTCGTCGAAGACGTCGTCGACTTCATACTCAACCTGAAGCAGGTGGTGCTCCGGATCGAGGTCGACGAACCGCAGACCCTGTACCTGTCTGTAAAGGGCAAGGGCGAAGTCACCGCGGCCGACCTCAAGGTGCCTGCAGGCGTCGAGGTCGTAAACGGCGACTTCCACCTCGCCACGTTGTCTGCTTCGGGAAAGATCGAGGCCGAGATGAGCGCCAGCCGCGGTGTCGGCTATCGAAGCGCAGATAAGAACAAGACCGGGGACGTGATCGGTGCGATCCCGATCGACTCGATGTTCTCCCCGGTGCGCAAGGTCGCCTACCAGGTCGCCAGCACGCAGGTGGGTCAGATGACCGACTTCGACAAGCTGATCCTCGACGTCGAGACGGACGGGTCGGTGACGGCGAACGAGGCCATGTCGTCTGCAGGAGGCACGCTGCGCAACCTGTTCGAACTGCTCGCTGATCTCGACGACTACGACGCACTCGAACTCGACGAGATCGTGCAGGCCGAGGTGTCTGGTCAGGAGCACCTTGACCTCCCCATCGAGGCGCTAGATCTCTCGGAGCGACCGCGCAACTGCTTGCGTCGCGCCCAGATCCAGACGGTCGGCGAGCTCATCGAGAAGACCGAAGATGATCTGCTCAACATCACCAACTTCGGGCAGAAGTCTCTCGAGGAAGTGGTCGCCAAGCTCGACGAGTTGGGCTTCTCGCTGCATTCGCATGCAGACGCGGAGCCAGAGATCGTCGTCTGATGCCGAGACCGAAGAAGGGTCCGCGTCTCGGAGGTAGCCCGCACCATCAGCGGAAGATCCTGGCCAACCTCACCGCCCAGCTGATCGAGAACGAGCGGGTGACGACGACGCACGCCAAGGCACGCCAGGTACGGCCATACGCGGAGAAGGTGATCACCAAGGCCCGCCGCGGTGATCTCCACTCCCGCCGGCTGGTGTTGGCCAAGATCGGTGACAACGATGCGGTCACCAAGCTGTTCGACGACATAGGACCGCGTTATGCCGATCGACCCGGCGGATACACGCGGATCATCAGGATCGGACAACGCAAGGGCGATGGCGCCGAGATGGCGATCATCGAGTTGGTGTAACACCCGTCGGTCCTGAAGAGGGGATGTGTTTTGGGAGGCGTGCTAGAGCGGCTGATCGGGGCGATTCGCTTCGACCGTGAAGCCTTCGTATGGATGGAGTTCAACGACCGGGCAACCGGCGATGCGCTGATCCTGGTCGTGATCACCCAAGTGTTGTTCCTGATCGCCGGGGGTACTCCGCTGCTCGGCTTCGTCTCTGGGTTCACCGGCACGATCAGCGCCCTGGTCAGTACCGCGATCTTCTGGCTGGTGTACAGCGCCATCGTCTTTGCGGTGGCCAAGTACTTGTTCCGCGGCGACGGCATCTATGCGTATTACCTGCGACTCGCCGGTTTCGCCTTCCCGACGTTGGTGATACTGATTTTCACCGGAATCGTCATCGACAACAACACGATTGCTTCCGTGCTCGGGTCGCTGTGGTTCCTTGCCGTGGTCGCATACGGTACCCATTACATCGCCGACCTGCCGTTGAGCCGGGCTGCCGTCGCCTCCTTCGGCGGGCTTGTGGGCTGGATCATCATCCAGGCGATTCTCGGCGGTTTCAGCGTGTTCTAGCCATGCCGACGTACCGCCTCGACGTGGCGTACGACGGCACGGGCTTTCGTGGATACGCCATTCAGCCCGATCAGCGGACGGTGCAGGGAGAGCTCGAAGCCGCCCTCGCTCATCACATTGGACCGGTCGGCACTTCCGTAGCGGGCCGGACCGATCGTGGCGTGCACGCCGCCGGCCAGGTCATCGGTTTCACTCATGCTGTGGAGATCGACACCGAGCGGGTGCTGCGCAGCCTCAACTCTCAACTCGGCGAGGAGATCGCGATCCTCGAGCTCCGGCGTGTCGACGACGGATTCCACGCCAGGTTCTCCGCAACCGGCCGCGCCTATCGATATCAGGTGCTCAATCGAACGGTCCACGATCCGCAGCAGGCCCGCACCTCCTGGCACGTCGCTGAACGGCTCGATGTCGATGCGATGAACGAGGCGTCGGCCCTCCTTGTCGGTACACACGATTTCGCATCGTTTTGCCGGAGCGCGGCCGGTGCCATGACGACGCGGGAGGTCAAGTGGGCTTCCTGGCGTCACCGCGGGGACCTCGTCGAGTTCGCCATTGCCGCCAATGCATTCTGTCATCAGATGGTGCGAGGACTGGTTGTTGTGCTGGTCGACATGGGTCTCCGACGTGTTTCCCCGACGGAGATCAACGCCATGCTCGCGGCAGAGGACCGCTCCACAGGTGGTGGGGCGGCTCCGCCCCAGGGGTTGACGCTGATGGCGGTTGGCTACCCAGCAGAGCCGCTCGAGCCGCCGGATTGGATTCGGTTCGTTTCTCCGCCTGTTGCGGAGAGTCCTGCCCAAACGGCGGGGAGGGGGGTTTTCCTGAGGGGAGTTCCGCCGAAGGCGGGGAGGAGGGATAGGCCGTGAACCCGGAGCGCGCACCGATAGGTGACCAGTCGTCTCCATAGAAGTGCACCGATTTCCCCGCACTTGCCCGAGCCACACCTTGCGTAGCCCATCCCCATCAACCCGATGGCTAGTGTCGCTCGCAACCGAAAGCGAGGGTGTCCGTGTACGTGATCAAGCGGGTATGGGTGACAAAGCGTCGCGAGGCGCGACGCGTGGCGTCGATCGTCGCCGAGGTCGGGGAGATCTACGAAGCGAGTGGTCAACGAGAGCCCGTTCGTGTCTACTTCAACGGGGGCACTCTGCCGGGTGAACGCGATGTCGTCTACATGGAGTGGACGGCACCGGTGATCGAGTCGCCGTATCGCGGCGACAACGAATCCCCCGACACGGGCAGCCTCGGACAAAAACTCCGCGACCTCACCGAGGACTCATGGATCGAGTTCTATGAGCTCCTGACGCCCGACAAGGCGATTGCGGTCGAATAGCAGCGCGCGGCCGATATGGGCCGTTAGGAGGAACCCATGGCCACGTTCGATAAGGACGAATTCGTTGCCGAGTGTTTGGCTGCAGTGCGGTCGGGTGGTCGCTCCAATGCCGCGGTCAAGGAGATCGTGGATCGCACGGTTGCCAATCCGTCGGCCATCGAGGCCGAGGTGGGCGACCGGACGGTGAGCCCGATGATGACGATTTGGCACCGGTCCGACGAGCTGACTGCACTTCACATCGTTTGGCCACCAGGCGTAGACCTCTTCGCTCACGATCACAACATGTGGGCGGTAATTGGCATTTACGGTGGCCGCGAGGACAACCAGTTTTACCGCCGCCTCGAGGACGGTCGGATAGAGCCCCACACAGGGAAGACGATCACACAACGCGACGTGGTCATGCTCGGTTCCGACGTTGTGCACTCGGTCGCTAATCCGACAAAGGAGTGGACGGCGGCGCTCCATGTGTACGGCGGGGAATTCTTCACCACCCCTCGCACCATGTGGAGCAAGGAAACCTACGAACCCATGCCGTTCGACGTCGATTTCGTCAGACAGACCCTCGAGGCCGCCGCGGCGAGCGCCCGTCTCGCCGATGTGCCAGGTGAACGTCCCTGAACCGAAACCCCATTGGCCTTACGCCCACGGAACCGATAGCATTCGGGTCCGCCCCCGACCGCTGGGGGTGGTTTCATGCCGCCCGAGGGTTTCCGATGAAAGCCAAGCTGCAAAGGACGTTCTCGCCGACTCCCGGCGACATCGAGCGGGAGTGGCACGTGGTCGACGCCGACGGGGTGCCGCTTGGTCGCGTTGCCTCCGAGGTTGCCCAGTTGTTGCGCGGGAAGCACAAACCGAAATTCGCTCCTCACATGGATATGGGTGACTACGTGATCGTCCTCAACGCGAAGAAGGTTGCCGTGACCGGCAACAAGGAGACCGATAAGATCTACTACCGCCACTCCGGGTACCCGGGGGGGATCAGGTCAGAGACGGTGGAGAGGGTGCGGGAACGCTATCCCGAGCGACTCATCGTCAACGCGGTGAAGGGCATGCTCCCGAAGAACAGGCTGGGCCGAGCGACCCTCGGCAAGCTCCGGGTCTACGCGGGCGCCGAACACCCGCACCGCGCCCAGGATCCGAAGCCGTATACCCTCACGTATCGAAAAGGTGAAGCCTGATGACACAACCACTGATACAGGCCACCGGCCGCAGGAAGAGTTCGGTTGCCCGCGTCCGCTTCGTCGACGGTACCGGCGCCTTCGTCATCAACGGTGATAGGAGCCTTGATGACTACTTCCCGCAAGCGTATCGGAGGCGGGTCCAGGAGCCGTTCGAGGTGGTCGATTACGTCGGACGCTACGACGTGCACGCCACCCTTCATGGTGGCGGGCTGACCGGTCAGAGTGACGCCCTCCGACTTGGCATCGCCAGAGCCTTGGTCGGGATCGACGCCGAGCTGAGGCCGACACTGAAGAAGGCCGGCATGCTCCGCCGCGACGACCGTAAGGTCGAGCGCAAGAAATACGGTCTTCGCAAGGCGAGGCGTGCGCCGCAATTCACCAAGCGGTAATTTCTCTCCGACGGGGGGTCGGCGATGACTGACGTGGAACGGCGCCTGTTTGGCACCGACGGCGTTCGCGGCGTTGCCAACGATGATATTACCGCCGAGATGGCATTCAACCTCGCCCGCGCCGCCGGGGATCAGCAGCGTGGCCAGGCGATCATCGGCCGCGACACTAGGCGGTCCGGCCCGATGCTCGCTTCGGCACTTTCCGCCGGCTTCAATTCTGTGGGGATCGACACGATCGATCTCGGGATCATCCCTGTGGGTGCCGTGTCTTGGCTGGTCAGGGACACCGGCTCCCGTTACGGGGTGATGGTCAGCGCCTCGCACAATCCGGCGGCGGACAACGGGATCAAGTTCTTCGGCGGCACCGGTTCCAAGCTCTCCGATGACGAGGAGGCGGCGATCGAGCATCGCTACTTCCAGGGACACCCCTGGAGCCTCGGTACCGGGGCCGACGTTGGAAGCCAGGAGCGAATGGCGCACCCGATCGATCGCTACGTCGATCTCATCACCGATGGAGTCGAGCTCGCAGGCGACGGGCTCGACCTCGTAGTCGATGTGGCCAACGGAGCGGCGGTTCTCGCAGCACCCTCGCTCTTCAATCGGCTTGGTGTGACCGCCCTGTTCGTCAACGACCAGCCCGATGGGATGAACATCAACCTGGACTGTGGTGCCCTGCACCCGGAGAACCTGGCCGCCGTTGCCGATGGCAAGGTCGGGCTGGCATTTGATGGGGATGCTGACCGCCTGATCGCGGTGGACGAGGACGGCGAGATCGTCGATGGTGACGCCATTATGGCCATCTTCGCCAAGTGGATGGCAGGGCGCGGCGTGCTCGAGAACGACGTGGTCGTGGTCACGGTGATGACCAATCTCGGTTTCCACAAGGCGATGGAAGCCCTCGGTGTGCGGGTCATCGAGACCGCGGTGGGCGACCGCTACGTCCTGGAGGCAATGCAGGCATCGGGTGCGGTGCTTGGTGGTGAACAATCCGGTCACATAATCTTCGAGGACCGGGCAACCGGGGACGGTTTGCGGACCGCGATGCGCCTGATGCAGGTCATGGCCTCAACCGGTCGACCTCTGCGCGAGCTGCGCAAGGTGATGACCAAGTATCCCCAACTCCTCACCAACGTCCGCGTCGCCGACATGGAGTTCGAGAACAGCGGGCCGATCATGGAAGCGATCCGTGCCGGCGAGCAGGATCTCGCCGGTCGTGGCCGCATTCTGGTCCGCCCCTCCGGCACCGAGCCGCTGATCCGGGTGATGGTCGAAGCACCAACCGAATCCGAGGCTGCCGCGGTCGCCGGCTCGGTGGCCAAGGTCGTTGAGGCCGAACTCGGCTAGCCCGTCGCGTGCCCAGGGTCGAAGACCCCGTATGCGCCGGGGTGAGCCCACAGGATGACCGGGCGGGCGTGCGACTCAGTTCCGCTTTTCCGCTGCTCAGCTTGTCGGCTACCCTTGTCGATACAACAGAAACCAAACCGACCGGAGAACCTTCCAGCGCCTGCCCTCGCCGAGGCGAGGTGACGAGGGAGAGGGAGAATCGATCAGTCGGCGGGTGCCCTCTCGGCCGCTCACGGTCGTGACGGGGCGGGTAAAACCCGGGAGCGATCCCGGGGACAACACCACCCCGATGTGAGGCGGGTTTCACCCCGCAGCGCCCTCCGGTCATGGCCCAAAGGAGGACGCGCACGTGTGCGGAATCATGGGATACGTCGGTTCTGCCGACGCGACCCCGATCATCATGGACGGACTGCGACGGCTCGAGTACCGCGGCTACGACTCGGCAGGAGTTGCCGTCAACGACCACGGAATCAACGTACGCAAAGCCGAAGGAAAGATCGACCAGCTCGCCGCCCTGCTCGAAGACGAACCGCTCACCGGCACGATTGGCATCGGCCACACCCGATGGGCGACGCATGGACGGCCGAGTGATCTGAACGCCCACCCGCACACCGACGCCAGCGGCGAGTTCGTGGTGGTCCACAACGGCATCATCGAGAATTTCCAGACGTTGCGGGAGGAGCTACAGGCGAGCGGGGTCGAGCTGACCTCCGAGACGGACACCGAGCTGCTCGCCCATCTGGTGGCCGCCGAGTACGACGGGAACCTCGCCGCCGCCGTGCGGGCTGCGGTGGATCGCGCCGAAGGTGCCTATGCCCTGGTGGTCATGAGCGATCGTGAGCCCCGCACCATTATCGCCGTGCGCAAGATCAGCCCGCTCGTGGTCGGCCTTGGTGAGGGCGAAACGTTCCTCGCCTCCGACATCCCAGCGGTGCTCCACCGCACCAGAGACTTTCTCATCATCGAGGACGATGAGCTCGTCACAATCACCGCCGAAGGTGCGATCATCGAGACCATCGAAGGGGATCCCGTCGAGCGTGAGGTGATGCACATCGATTGGGACGCCCAGCAGGCGGAAAAGGGCGGATATGAGCATTTCATGCTCAAGGAGATCTACGAGCAGCCGGCGGTGATCACCGAGACCCTGGCCGGGCGCCTCGACGAGGACGGGACGGTTTGGCTCGAGGACGTGAAGTTCAACGACGATTTCGTCCGAGACCTCGGGACGATATGGATAACCGCTTGCGGTACGGCCTATCACGCCGGGCTCGTCGGGACCCAGATCTTCCAACGCCTGCTGCGACTCCCCACGATGGTCGAGTACGCCCACGAGATGCGGTACGCCGATCCGCTCGTCAAGTCGGGTGACCTCACCGTGGCCATCTCGCAATCCGGAGAAACGGCCGACACCCTGGCTGCTGCTCGCCTGGCCGGTGGGCTGGGCACGCGGCTGCTCGCCCTCACCAACGTGGTTGGATCGACCCTGAGTCGGGATGCAGACGACATCCTGTACACGCGGGCCGGGCCTGAGATCTCGGTGGGCTCGACCAAGGCCTACCTGGCGATGCTCGTCGGCCAGTACCTGCTGGCGTTGAAGCTGGGCGCGGTCACCGGAGCCATCGACGCCGATCGCGCGGCGCAGATCGCCCAGGGGCTCAAGCGGCTCCCCGCACAGGTTGAGACCATCCTCGAAGAAACCGACGATATCGCCGCCGCTGCCGCGATGCTCGCCGACGCCGACGACGTGTACTTCATCGGCAGGGGGCTCGACTACGCCGTTGCCATGGAAGGGTCGCTGAAGCTCAAGGAGATCTCGTATCTGCACTCGGAGGCAATGCCGGCGGGGGAGCTGAAGCACGGGACCCTGGCCCTCGTCACCAAAGGTGTCCCCATAGTTGTGGTGATCACGCAACGATCTGTCTACGACAAGACGATCTCGGCCGTGCAGGAGGTCAAGGCGCGGGGCGCTGAGGTGATCGCCGTCGCCTACGACACCGACACCGAGATCGGCAAGTTCGCCGACATAGTCCTCCGGATCCCGGAGACCGAGGACCTATTGGCGCCCGTCAACGCTGTGGTTCCGCTGCAACTGCTTGCGTACCACGTTGCCAGGCTCCGTGGACTGGACATCGACCAGCCACGTAACCTCGCCAAGTCGGTGACGGTCGAGTAGCACCTGGAAAGGAGCGGGTCGATGCGCATCATCGGGCTGGGTGTAGACCTCGCCGAGGTGAGCCGGGTGCGCCGGCTGCTCGATCGGTACGGGGACTCGTTCCGGGTGCGGTGTTTCACCGACCACGAGTGGGAGTACGCGCATCGGTTCAAGGACCCGTCGGCACGTTTGGCCGGTCGCTTCGCCGGGAAAGAGGCCGTGATGAAGAGCCTCGGGACCGGGTGGCGCCGTCTGCGCTGGACCGACATCGAGATCACCGGCGGCGGGCCGCCCCGGGTCAAGCTCTCTGGGACGGCCGCTAAGCGGGCGGAGATGCTCGGTGTGAACGAGGTCAAGGTGACGATCACCTACGAAGGCGGCCGAGCCCTCGTCTTCGCCGTCTCGGTAGGGGAACACGACTAGGAGACTGCTGCTCTTCCGATCCGTCGTACGTGTCTACGTACTCATTGAGCGTGACCCTAAGCACGTACGATGGTCGGGTTAGGGGTCGACGAGGACCCCGACGACCTCGTCGACGTCGTAGAGGACGGTGGTGGTCAGGTCGAGGGTCCCGATCGGGATCCAGGCTCCACCGATCCGGTATTCACCGAACCAGGTGAACGTCGCGGTGACCGGGTACGCCTCCAGGGTGGGGTGACAGTTCTGCCCGGAGGGATGTGTTGTCCTGTAATCCGGTGGGCAGGTCTTGGTTCGATAGGTGTGGGTGACGCTCCCGTTGGGGAACGGCAACGCAACGGCAGGGTCTTCTGTCGTGGTGGCGCCGTCTCCCCAATCCACCGTGAGCGAGGCGACGGCGGCACGCACTTCGAAGAGACGGCCGTCGGGCAACAGTTCGCTGTGGGTGATCGTCGCCGGGTCGGACGTTGCGAGGTAGGTGAGGAGACCGGTGATCCCGTGGTTGGGCGGTTGGAACGATGGGGCAGGGACCGCCAGGGGGAAAGAGCGGAAGACCCGCCACGCCCGATCAGGGTCCGGGTCGGTGATGGCCGGGTCACACTCCGGAGTGAACAGGATGATGCCGTAGACGGTGTTCTCGTTTGCAGGATCCCAGGCGTCGAGACCCCCCGGGATACGGGACCAGTAGTAACACTCCCCCGTGCTGTACAGGTACCGGATCGGCGGCCGCGTCCGAGGCGGTTGCTCGTCCGGTTCCTCGGAAGGAGGATCGTCGCCGGGGATGGTGCCGGAGATGTCGCAGACCAACCTGTCAAGCTCTGTGTCGAGTATGCACTCTTCCCCTTCTGCCAGGCCCACCAGCAGCCAGCTGACCGCAGCGAGGAACAGAGCTATGTGTCGAATGGGTGCGGTCCGTTGCATATCCATCCTGTCCCGACAAATGAGATCAGCCACCGGCCCCCGCGGAGCTCAAGCACTTCGACCGTCGGATCGCTTGTCACCTGCCGATCAGTGCGGTCAACCACCGTCTCTGCTGCGATGCACTCTGCCCCGTCGTGAATCACCCTGATGACGTCAACATCGACCTTCGGTGGTCCATCGAACTCGACCACGTCGAACAGCTCCATGCTTCGTTCTAGATATCCGTTGTCGACGTGAACGGCTCGGAACGCTTCCCGATCCCCCCGGTACAGCGCATCGAGGCGGCGTTCCTCGAGGTCCTGGTAGATCGCCTCGATCTCGGTGATCCGGTCCACGGTGGTGGTCGTCGCCAGCGTCGTCGTCGAGGTGGTCGGTACCGAGGTTGGCGTCGTCGCCGGGGTCGACGAAGAGCACCCCACGACCACCAACGACACCGCGACAAAACACACCCACCGCATGCCTCCACCCTACGGAACCAACCCACCGCTTCAAGAGTCCCGCCAAACCTGCTTTTCCCGACCTCCGCACCGTCCCTTCCGTCGTACGTGTCTACGTACTCACTGACGGTGACTCCAAGCACGTACGACTAGGCCATCGAGGTCTGTTGTCCTGCGTTGAGGACGAGCTGGAGCACGGCGGCCGGGTCCTGCGTCAGGGCTCGATGGGTGAACCGCATGACCCGGTACCCATGCGCAGCCGCAAGGTTGTCCCGCTGGCGGTCGCGCTCGAAGTCGGCGCGCTTGGTGTGGAAAGCACGTCCGTCGGATTCCAGGATCAAATTCCAATCGGGGATAACGGCGTCGACCCGGTGCGGCAAGACCGGCCACCAGGCGAGCCGAGCTTGACGATTCACATTCGGTACCCGGGCGAGGAGAAGGGTGTTGACCGGAAGACCACGTCGTACGTGTCTGTGGTCGCGTTCAGTGAGTCTCTAAGCACGTACGACGGCCAAAGGTCACAGGTTTGGGTTGACCTCGTTGGCGGCGAACTCGGCGGCGGGGTCGAGGGCGGATCCGAAATAGTCGTTGGAGTGGACCCAGATCGCCAGAGATCCCGACTGACACACCGGGTCTCCGCGCAAGCAGACCTGGATGGTTCGGCCGGCCAACTCGCCGTCGATAGAGACGCGGCCGACCAGGCCCCCCTGGTCAGGGTTGAAGTCGCCCGCCTTTTCCGTCGCATCGTCCGGGACGAACACGGGGTTGGCCAGCAAGATCATGGCGTCGATGGTTGCCTCACCGACGTTGGCGAGGTCGGCGACGCTGATCACTTGCGCACCCTGGGAATACCCGGCCACCACGATGCGAGCCGCCGCACACTGCGATGCCAACACATCGACGGCGGCTCGGAGCTCCCCGGCGCCAGCGGCGACGCTCTCCTCGTATTTGGAGCTGTCGCCAAATCGACCTCGTGCCGCCGGATAGTCCAGCGGATATACCGCCACTCCGATGTCGCGACCCGGCCCGGGACGCAGGAAGGTCAGGAAGATGGAGTAGGCATCTGAGAGCTGGGGCCCGATGCCGGGGTCCTGGTCCGTCCCGCGGGCGCCAACGAAGAAGACGTTCGGGCAGCTCTCGGTCTCGATCCAGACCCCGAGATCGGTGACGCTTCCCGGTTCCGCGCTCTGTGGGAGGACCAATACGACAGCGACAACGATGGCGGCGGCGACAACCACGGCACCAGCGATCGCAATCCAAAACGAAGTTCGTTTATCCCCGGTGGCCACACCCGATTCAACCACCGGACCGGGACTGTGATCGACGTGGGGAGCCGACGGCCCGACGAAGTACCCTCCTGCGCATGCGCCAGTCCTGGATCGCCGTGGATCTCGACGCCATCGCGGCGAACACCAGAGCCATTGCCCGCGCCGTTGATCCCGCCGCCCTCTGCGCGGTGGTCAAGGCTGACGCCTACGGCCACGGAGACGTTCCGGTTGCCGAGGCCGCCCTCTCCGGCGGAGCCACCTGGCTGGCCGTGGCCCTGGTCTCCGAAGGGGTGCGTCTACGCGAGGCCGGCATCGAGGCCCCGATCCTCGTCCTCGCCGAACCGGAGGCAGGGGACATCTCGACCATGATCTCGTGGGAACTCACCCCCACCGTGTACCGGACCTCGTTCGCCAACGCCCTGGCCGAGTCAGCCGAGGCCGCCGACACCGTGGTCCCGGTTCACCTCAAGCTCGACACTGGAATGCACCGCGTCGGTGCCGACGCAGAGGAGGCGTTCGCGGTTGCTCGTCTCATCGACGACCACGGCCACCTGCGACTCGAAGCTCTGTGGACTCACTTCGCCGTCTCCGAAGAAGACTCCGAGTTCACCGCACATCAGGCCCAGGAGTTCAGGGCATTCCGTAAACGACTCGACGACGAGGGAATCATCCCCGACATGATGCACGCCGCCAACACCGCAGGCGCCCTCGACTACCCGGACGCTCGCTTCGATCTGGTTCGGGTCGGGCTAGGCATCTACGGTCTGCGTCCGACCCCCGGTGTCGGAACCGACGTTTCGCTGTGGCCGGCGATGAGCGTTCTCTCCAAGGTGTCCTACGTGCGTGACCTCCCGGCCGGCGCCAGACCCTCGTACGGCAGGATCCGGCCGCTTCCGTCCGACGCCGGTGTCGCCACCGTTCCCATTGGCTACGCAGACGGCATCGCCAGGCGACTGTCCTCGCGCGGCGGCGAGGTCCTGGTCAATGGGCGGCGCTATCCGTTCGCCGGAACCATCACGATGGACCAGGTGGTTATCGACATCGGTGACGATCCCGTCTCCGTCGGCGACGAGGTCGTGTTCCTCGGACGGCAGGGGGCAGAAGAGATCACTGCGGAGGAGTGGGCCGACCGCCTCGACACCATCAACTACGAGGTCGTGTGCCACTTCGGGCCGCGACTACCCCGCGTGTACACCGGGTCCTCCGATGGAGAATGAGACGATCACCGCCGTCCCAGGGGTCGCCGTCGGCCACTCGACCGACGCCGAGGCCGCCACCGGTGTGACCGTCCTCACCTTCCCGGAACCGAACGTCGCCATTGTCGACGTACGCGGCGGAGCGCCGGGGACGCGCGAGACCGATGCGCTTGGAAGCGCGATCAAACCCGTGACGGTGAACGCCCTTGTCTTTTCCGGTGGATCGGCCTTCGGTCTCGCCGCCGCCGACGGAGTCACCGCCGAGATCGAGAAGGAAGGACGGGGGGCTCCGACCCCGTGGGGACCCGTTCCCATCGTGCTCTCGGCCATCGTGTTCGATCTGATGACCGGGGACGTGGCGCGACGGCCCGGCCCGGAAGACGGCGCTAACGCCTATCTCGCCCGCACCGAAGATCCCGCGGCCCTTGGCAGGGTGGGTGTCGGTTCGGGGACAACCGTGGCCGGGTGGCGCGGCCCCGACTCGATGCGGTACGGCGGCGTCGGCTCGGCCGTCGTCCGCTTGGAGAATGAAACCGTCGGTGCCCTGGTGGTACTCAACGCCGTCGGTGACGTATTCTCGCTGGAGGGTCAGCCGCTCACCGGCGGTCTGCATGCGTCGATGGAGATGCCGGTGGGTCCGATGCCCGAGAACACCACGCTGGTCTGTATCGCAACCGACGCGGGAGTGGGCGACCGCAACGAGCTGCGCCGCATGGCGATCCGCGCCCACGACGCTCTGGGCGCTTGCATCCGCCCTACCCACACCCGGTACGATGGTGACTCGACGTTCGTGGTGTCCTTCGGAGACCAGCCGGACCCGAACATCGACATGATCCAACAGGCGGCCTTTGTTGTGGTAGGACGAGCGATCGAATCGGCGATCAACTCCGTGCCCGATGGTGCGCTGTGACCACGCAGTCCTCCGATCCGATCCTCCAGCTCAAGGTGGTCGAAACCGAGGCGCTGATCTGCACCAAGTGTGACCTTGCCGAGGGCCGGACCCAGGTCGTCTTCGGCGCCGGTAACCCTCAGGCCGATGTGCTGTTCGTTGGGGAGGCACCAGGCCAGCGCGAAGACGAGCAGGGAGTTCCGTTCGTCGGCCCTTCGGGACGACTCCTCGAAGAGCTCCTCGCCGAGATCGACCTGACCCGCGATGCCGTCTACATCACCAACGTCGTCAAGTGCAGGCCGCCGGGCAACCGGGACCCGAGACCCGATGAAATCGACGCCTGCAAGGCCTACCTGCGGACCCAGCTAGAGCTGATCGACCCCGCCGTTGTCGTCACCCTCGGCAACTTCTCGACCAAGCTGGTGCTGAGAACCGAGGTCGGCATCACCAAGCTCCGTGGCATGGCCTACGAGTGGTGGGGCCGATATCTGGTGCCGACCTTCCACCCTGCTGCAGCCCTGCGGGGCAGGGGGCAGGTGCTCGAGGACATGCGCTATGACTTCTCCCTCGTCCGCGACGTGTTGGACGGTAACCTCGCCACCGACACCGGCATAGAAGAGGAAACGCCGCCTCCGCAACCGGCGGATGACCCGCAGCAACTCGGCCTCTTCGGTCAATGAGGCCCCATGATCGAGGTTCGAACCGACGCTCCAAGTGAGACCCTTGCCCTCGGGCATCGCCTGGCGTCGATCCTGCATCCCGGTGACGTCCTGCTGCTGAGCGGGCGGCTTGGTACCGGCAAGACGCTACTGACGGGGGGGATCGCAGAAGGCCTCGGGATCACGGTCCCGGTGACCAGCCCGAGCTTCGTGATCGCCCGCCATTACAACGACGGGTTTCTCGAGCTCATCCATGCCGACGTTTACCGGCTGGCATCGGTCGCAGAGTTCGAAGATCTGGAACTCGAGGAATCAGCGGCCGACGGTGTGCTCGTCATCGAGTGGGGCGAGGCCGTGGCGCAGGCAGTCACCGAAGATCGGCTCGACATCGACATCTCCATGGAAGGGGAGACCGGCCGCACTTTCCGATTCATCCCGCGAGGGTCGTGGTCCTCCCGACCTCTCGAGGAGGTCGCGTGAAGGTCCTCGCCATCGAAACGGCGACCCCGGCATCATCGGTGGCGCTCGGAGAAAACGGCGCCCTGACCGCGCTGAACGTCCGCGTCGACCGACGCGGCCACGTCGGGTTTCTCATCCCCGCCATCGACTTCTGCTTCGAGCGAACCGGCTGGGATCCAAGTGATATAGATATCGTGATGGTCGACTACGGCCCAGGTCCGTACACAGGGATCCGGGCAGGGATGGCGACGGCCCAGGCCTTTGCCGCCGCCCTGGGTGTTCCGCTGGTTGGCGTCTCCTCGCTCACCGTGCAGGCGGTGCGGGCGGCGACGGGGCACCGCAGGATCTGGTCGGTGGTCGATATGCGGAGGGGACAGGTGGCGGTGGCACCGTATCGACCGTTGCCAGGCGGAGTCGCTCCCGATGGGGACGCCGAGGTCGTCGGACCAGACGAGTTCCGGGCAAGGTTGGATGCCGAGGCGGTGGACTCGCTCGTGGTCGGCGACTGGCAAGCCCTCCCCGAGTCGATCTGGTCGGGTCTGCACCGAGTACGTATGGGCCGGCCTCGATATCCGTCGGCCGATGTGATCTGTGAGATCGCGGCCATACAGTCGGGGCGAGAGGACTTCGGACAGCCGTCTGAGGTTCGTCCCCAGTACATGCGCGAGCCCGATGTGGATATCAAATGGGAAACCTTCCGCACGGAGACCTGGTGATGATCCGCGACGCCACCCTGGCCGATGTCGTCGCCATCGTGGCGCTCGAGCATCAGGTTTACGACGAGCCCTGGTCGGAAGCGATCATCCGCGACGAGCTGGCCCAGCGAACACGCATCTACCTCGTCGTCACCGAGGGTGACGGAATCGTCGGTTTCGGCGGGGTGATGCTGGTCGACGATGATGCGCACATCACCACCCTGGGGGTGGCGCCGGAGGCGAGGCGGCGCCGTCTCGGCACCCGGCTCCTCCTCGCCCTCGTCGAACGTGCCCTCGACTCGGGATCGCGGCACCTCACCCTCGAGGTGAGGGCGAGCAACACCAATGCCCAGCGGCTGTACGAGCGGTTCGGTTTCACCGAGGTCGGCAAGCGGCACGGCTACTACCGGGGTGAGGACGCAGTGGTCATGTGGGCCCTCGATATCGATGCCGCCGAGTATCAGGAACGGCTGGATGGGATCCGCTTCGAGTTGGGGGAGGCGGCATGAGCGACCCACTCGTCCTCGGAATCGAGACCAGCTGTGACGAGACCGGGGTCGCCGTCATTGAGGGTCTCGAGGTGCGATCGTCGGTACTGGCATCGCAGACCGACATACACGCCCGATTCGGTGGCGTAGTTCCCGAGGTCGCCGCCCGAGCCCATGTGGAGGCGATCCGTCCACTCATGCACCAGGCGATGTCTCAGGCAGGTGTCTACTCGGATCAGATCGACGCGGTAGCGGCAACCCGCGGCCCCGGCCTCGTCGGGGCGTTGATGGTCGGGTTCGCCTTCGGCAAATCGCTGGCGTGGAGCCTTGGTAAGCCGTTCTTCGGCATCGATCACATGGAGGGCCACCTATTCGCTCCCAGGCTGGAGTTCGAGGACTATCAGCCACCGGCAATCGTGCTTCTCGCCTCTGGTGGTCACTGTCAGATCGTCCACGTCAAGGATTGGGGTGACTACGAAACGCTTGGCGCAACCATCGACGACGCCGCCGGCGAAGCGTTCGACAAGTTGGCCCGATTCATGGGCCTCGGCTATCCAGGTGGACCCGCCATCGACGCCGAATCCGAAGACGGCGATCCTGATGCGGTGGCGTTCCCGAGGGCCCTGGCCGACCGGCCCTATGATTTCTCGTTTTCAGGGCTGAAGACTGCGGTGGTCACCTATCTGGAGAAGGCCAGAGACGCGGGCAAGCTCCCACCGCGAGCCGATGTGGCTGCGTCGATCCAGGAGGCCATCGTCGACGTGCTTGTCGACAAGACGTTCAATGCTGTCGACTCCACCGGGGCGCAGGTCGTCGCAGGTGGCGGTGGCGTCCTGGCCAACCGCCGCCTGCGGGAAAGGTTGAGCGAGGAGGCGGATCGGCGCGGTGTTGGCCTGTACGTCCCGTCGCCGAGCCTGTGCACCGACAACGGCGCCATGGTCGCCGCCGTCGGCGTCGAGCGCCTGTCCACAGGAGCGACGCCGGATGCGCTCGACACCGACGTGGACCCCGCCATGCGCCTCGGGGCATGAGCACCGCGATCCGCCTCGGGGCATGAGCACCGCGATCCGCCTCGGGCGCATCCGTGGGGTGGAGGTCATCGCCGACGCCCCCGTGTTTGTCGTTGCCGTGGTTCTCGGTTGGCTCCACTACCTGGCTCTCCTGTCGTCGTACGACACCGCGTCGGTTGCGACCATCCTCGGCCTCGCCCTCGCCGTGCTCTACGTGGCTTCGCTACTCCTCCATGAGTCTCTGCACACCATCGTCGCTGCCAATCGTGGGCTGCACCCTCGCCGGATCCGGCTGCTGGTGTTCGGCGGCTACTCCATGATCGACCACAGAGACTCGACGCCATCCGATGATTTCTGGGTGGCGATGGCTGGTCCGCTGGCGTCGGTAGCAGCGGGTGGCCTGCTGTGGGTGCTGGCGCTGGTGGCCGGTGGGCACGAGCCGACGGCCGATACGATGCGGTTCCTCGGCAGCATCAATCTGTTGATCGCAGCTTTCAATCTGCTACCCGGCTTGCCGCTCGACGGTGGCCGGGCGCTGCGTGCGCTGCTGTGGAGGTCGACCGGAGATCGGATCCGTGCAACGCAACTGGCGACCGCTGCCGGGAAGGCGCTGGGTTGGGGAGTTGCCGGCATCGGCCTCCTCGTCCTCATCTTTGGCACCGACCCCGCCGGCCTGATCTTGATGCTGCTGGGCTGGTTCCTCTATCGCAGCGCCATCGCTGCCGGCAGGAAGGAGGAGCTCATCGCTCGGGCGGAGGGAGCCACGGCTCGAGAGGTGATGCGGGCAACGCCGGATGCCGTGCCTGGGACGATGCGTGTCGCCGAGGTGACGGAGCTGTTCCAGGTGGGGCCAAATCTGCGGGCACTCCCCGTCGCAGTCGACGGGCGAGTCGCCGGCATCCTCGGGCAAGCCGAGGTCGATGGGCTCGCTCCGGCGCGGCTCGAGCTCGGTCGTGCCGCATCCGTGATGTCCCCGATCGGCCCTGCGGACATCATCGCCGCCGACACACCGATCGACGACGTGATCGCAAGAAGCTCCAGCGCCAGCCGGTGGGTGGTGGTCGACGACGGCGTAGTCGTCGGCATGATCGAGGCGGAGGATCTCGAGGCACTCGGGCCTTGAGTCAAAAGTCCTCAGTCTTCAGGCCTCAGCCTTCAGCCCGGCCCGAAAGGGTTCCAACGTAATCGCGGGGATCCGATATGGGTTACCGGCGATGCGTAGTTCTCGTAAGCTCGTAGTTTGGCAACGTTCGCACGAGCTGGCCCTTGAGGTCTATCGCACCACGAGAGCATTTCCTCGAATCGAGAGGTTCGGTCTTGTTACTCAGATGAGGCGGTGTGCGACGTCGATCCCGTCAAACATAGCCGAGGGCGCTGGGCGCGGATCGGCCCACGATTACGGACGATTCTTACAAATCGCTGCCGGATCGGCCAACGAATTGGATTAACCAGTTGCTGCTATCAAAGGAGCTCGGCTACATCGGTTCGGATCGCCACGCTGAGATGGCAAGCGAAGCGGAGGCGATTCGGCGAATGTTGTCCTCCCTGATCCGGAAGGTCTTGGAGGATTCGTCTGGCTGACGACTGACGACTGATGACTGAAGACCCTTCTCTCTCCTCTAGCACTCTCGGTCCGAGAGTGCCAGAACCGTGCTAGCCTTGGCAGTCGCACTCCGTGACTGCTAGACCCCACGAAGGAGGGTTCGGATGAAATTAAAGCCCCTGGGCGACCGTATTGTCGTGAAGCCCAAGGATGAGGACGAAGCCACTACCACGAGCGGCCTCGTCATACCCGACACGGCCAAGGAAAAGCCACAGCTTGGTGAAGTCCTCGCCGTCGGTCCGGGTGAATTCAGCGATGGGGACCGAGTCCCCATGGACGTGAGCGTCGGTGACCTCGTTTTCTACTCGAAATACGGAGGCACCGAGGTCAAGGTCGACGGCGAGGAGTACCTGGTGCTTTCTTCGCGCGACGTACTCGCCATATTGGCCTAGGAAGGAATCAAATACATGGCAGCAAAAGAACTTCGTTTCAATGAGGAGGCCCGCCGTTTGCTCCAGACCGGCGTAGACAAGCTCGCCGACACCATCAAGGTGACACTCGGTCCCAGGGGCCGCAACGTCGTGCTGGAGAAAAAGTGGGGTGCTCCCACCATCACTAACGATGGCTACACCATCGCTAAGGAAATCGATCTCGAGGACCCGTACGAGAACATGGGCGCCAAGCTCGCCTACGAGGCCACCAACAAGACGAACGATGTGGCCGGCGACGGCACGACCACATCGGCCGTGCTCACCCAGGCCATGGTTCACGACGGGCTGCGGCTCGTCGCTGCCGGGTCCAACCCGATGGAGCTGAAGGTGGGCATCGAGGAGGCGGTCACTCGGGTCGTCGAGCACATCTCGACAAACGCCACTCCGGTGTCGTCGAAGGACAAGGAGGACATCGCCTACGTGGCGGCGAACTCTGCGGCCGATCTGGTGATCGGGGGGCGGATCGCCGACGCACTGCACAAGGTCGGCAACGAGGGTGTCATCACCGTCGAGGACAGCCAGACCTTTGGTGTCGAGCTCGAGTTCACGGAGGGTATGCAGTTCGATAAGGGCTACATCTCGCCGTACTTCATCTCCGACGCCGATCGTCAGGAGGCGGTTCTCGATGAGCCGTACATCCTGATCGCCAATCAGAAGATCAGCTCGGTCCAGGACATGCTCCCGGTGCTCGAGAAGGTCATGCAGTCCGGCAAGGCTCTTCTGGTCATCGCCGAGGACACCGACGGTGAAGCGCTTGCCACGCTCGTCGTGAACAAGATCCGCGGCACCTTCCTTTCGGTGGCCGTCAAGGCTCCTGGATTCGGTGAGCGTCGGAAGGCCCAGCTCCAGGACATCGCCATCCTCACGGGTGCGACGGTTATCTCGGAGGAAGTGGGTCTCAAGCTGGAGAACGTGACTCTCGATCTGCTCGGTCAGGCCCGCAAGGTGGTTGTGACCAAGGACGACACCACGATTGTCGAAGGCGGTGGCAGCCGTGAGGATGTCCAAGCCAGAGTGAAGCAGATCCGCAACGAGATCGAGAATTCGGACTCCGACTGGGACAGTGAGAAGCTCTCCGAGCGTCTCGCCAAGCTGTCCGGTGGCGTGGCCATCATCAAGGTCGGTGCAGCCACCGAGGTGGAGCTCAAGGAGAAGAAGCATCGCATCGAGGACGCCATCCAGGCGACCCGTGCCGCCGTTGAAGAGGGCATCGTCCCTGGCGGTGGTGTGGCGTTGCTCCGCTCGATCGAAGCGATAGACAAGCTCCGGGGTGGTTCCGACGACGTGAAGGCCGGGCGCGACATAGTCCGTCGTTCTCTCGAGGCCCCGCTGCGTCAGATTGCCGTCAACGCTGGATACGAAGGCGGTGTCGTGGCGAACAAGGTTCTCCATGACACGGAAGGCAATGTCGGGTTTGACGCCGCAAAGGGCGAGTACACGGACCTGATCAAGGCCGGCATCATCGATCCGGCAAAGGTGACTCGCTCGACCCTGCAGAACGCAGCGTCGGTTGCGGCCCTGTTGATCACGACCGAGGCATTGGTCGCAGAGCAGCCGGAAGATACTCCGGCGATGGCCGGCGGCGGCGGCGGTCACGACATGGGAGGCATGGACTTCTAGAGAGAAGTCCAGAGTCTGGAGTCAAGAGTCCAGAGCAGGAGGGGTGGTCCGCGGGACTGCCCCTTCTGCGCGTTCTGGCTCTCGACTCTTGACTGTTGACTCTCGACTGGCTTACGCCAGTACCCCGTCGGCTCTCAGCTTTCCATACAGCTCTGACCATTCGAAGTCGAGCAAGCTCCACGCGGTGTGATCCACCCACTCGTCGCCGATCTTGACCTCGTCGCGCAGAGTTCCCTCGAAGGTGAACCCCAGGCGTTCGGCAATCCGTTCCGAGCCGACGTTGCCAACCGCGATGCGCAGTACGAGCTTGTGGCAATCCATCTCTTCGAATCCGATCTGAATGGCACGAGCCGTCACCTCGGTACCAAGCCCCTGTCCGGTCATGTCGGATCTGATCCAGTACCCGATCTCGCCGATGCCGTTCTGGCTCGACGTCCACCAGATCGACACGTTCCCGAGGTGGTGGTTGGGGTCGCCCGAGGTGCGGACGGCGAAGTCGAAGGCCTTGCCCTCGGCCCAGGCGGCGGCCGAGTCGCGGACAAATCGCTGGGCGACTGATCGATCGTACGAACTCGCCCACGGCAGCCATGGTTGGAGCTCCTTTTGCGACGACAACACCGCTTCGTGCAGGGCGACCACGTCCCTACGTCGGAATGGACGAAGCGTGAACCGCGGGGTGGTTCGCAGACGAGAGTCGAGGTGTCGCGCCATCGGGAGCAAGCCTATCCCCTTATGCTCGTGGAATGGACGTCTGGAAAGCTCTTTCTGCGCTGCCTCCGGTGGATGCGCCGCCGGATGCGCGCTACGCCGTGCTGGTTCCCCTCTACGACGACAACGGAACCACCAGGATCGTGTTCACCACCCGACCGGAGCACATGCGTACGCACCCCGGTGACGTCGTGTTCCCCGGCGGCGCCATCGAAGATGGCGAGGATCCGATCGCCACCGCCAAGCGAGAGTCCTGGGAGGAGATCAAGCTTCCCTCCGACAACGTCGTCGAGATCCTTGGCGGACTGCGGCCGTTGACGGCGCGGGATCCGAGCAGGGTGATCGTGCCGGTGGTCGCCAGGATCGAGCGGCCGGCCGAGTTGGTCCCAGACCCGGCGGAAGTGGAGAGCATCATCGAGCCCCGGCTGGACGACCTGCTCGACGACTCGCGGTGGACGAGCCAGGACTGGCAGGGCTTTGAGATGTGGTTCTTCGAGTTCGATGAAGGAATCCTGTGGGGAGCAACAGCTTTCATGGTCCGAGAGTTGCTGGAGTATCTGAGATGAGCCGCCGGTCGCCCGCCTCCGGTCACCGACCCGAAGACGGCTCTCAGGACTCACGACTCGCGACTCATGACGCGGCGGCAAAGCCGCCGTACCACATGCCGTTCGACGAGTTCCGTCGGCACGGACACGAGGTGGTCGACTGGGTCGCCGACTACCTGGAGAGTGTGGGCGATCGACCCATCACGCCCGACGTCAAGCCGGGCGACATAAGAGCTCTGCTGCCCGAATCAGCGCCGGAGCGGCCGGAACCCTTCGAAGACGTTATGCGCGATCTCGACGAGATCATCATGCCCGGGATCACCCACTGGCAGTCGCCGGGGTGGTTCGGGTTCTTCCCCGCCAACTCGTCACCTCCGTCGATCCTCGGCGAGCTGGTATCGGCCGGGCTGTCGACACAGGGGATGATGTGGTCCACCAGCCCGGCGGCCAGCGAGCTCGAGTCCGTTGTTGCCGACTGGTTGGTCGATCTTCTCGGGCTGCCCGAGACTTGGAAGACCACCGGTCCGGGCGGAGGAGTCATCCAGATGAGTGCGTCAGACTCGACCCACCTTGCGTTTGTCATCGCCAGAGAGCAGGTCGAAGGGCCGGCAGAGTCCAAGGTCCTCTACGCATCGAACCAATCGCACTCCTCGATCGAGAAAGGCGCCAAGATCGCCGGGTTCAAACAGGTGCGCCTCATCGGTATCGACGACGAGTACGCCCTCGATGCCGCTGAGCTACGCCGGACGATCGTCGACGATCTGGCGGCCGGCCTCAAGCCCACCACCGTTGTCTCCAACGTCGGCACCACAGGGACGACCGCAGTCGATCCGGTGCGATCGATCGGAGAAATCGCCCGCGAATACGGCTTGTGGCACCACGTGGACGCTGCCTACGCGGGCACGGCGATGATCTGCGAGGAGTTCCGCCACCACCAGGACGGTCTCGAGCTCGCCGACTCCTACACGTTCAACCCGCACAAGTGGATGTTCACCAACTTCGACTGCAACCTGTTCTACGTCGCCGACCGCAAGCCACTCATCGACACGATGAGCATCCTCCCGCCCTACCTGCGCGACGAGGCGTCGGAGTCGGGTCAGGTCATCAACTACCGCGACTGGCACGTCCCCCTCGGTCGTCGCTTCCGGGCATTGAAGCTGTGGTTCGTGATCCGGAGCTACGGGGCGGAGGGGATTCGATACCACGTTCGAGAGCATCACCGCCTCGCCACCGACCTGGCAGCGCGCGTCGAGCGGCATTCATCGCTGGAGCTGATCGCACCCACGCCGTTCGGCCTGGTGTCGTTCCGCCACGTCGATGGAGACGAGGCGACCAATGCGCTCGCTGCGGCAATCAACGAGTCGGGCTGGGCGCACGTCTCACCGTCGACGATCGAAGACCGCCGCTTCGTCAGGGTGTCGATCGGCCAGACCTACACCACGGCCGAGCACGTCGACCGTCTCTGGGACCTGATCGCGGCCCGCGCCTAGACATCATTTCATAAGCAAGAAAAACCTTTGAAGCGTCGGCAGTGACCTGGCTGCCACGTTGGTACACCTCGGCAGGCTCCAGGATGGCCAAGAGTTCTCCGGGCTCCGGATCGATGCCGCGGGCGATTGAGTCCCCACCGATGCCGACAAGCCATTGGTCGGTCGAACCAACCAGGAACTCCATCGACCACCTGGAAAGGGCCCAACAGTCGAAGGTCCACGCAGCATCGATGCTTTCCGAGAACGTCGCTGGGGCGACAAGGTTGTGTCGGCGAGAGCACGGATTCGGTGAGCACGTCGCCAAGGGCGTCCACGCCTTGACGTAGACTCGCCGATATGCCCTTACGGCTTGTCGCTCCGTACCTGGCGCTTCTACTCATCGCGGTCTCCTGCACCTCATCTGGCGGCGAAACGACGACCGGTGCTGGAGTAACTGAGACCACGCCCCTCAGCACCTCGGGGGCCCAGCCCGGGCTCGCAGTCACACTGACGGATGTCTCCGAGTTGGTAAAGGCAGTCGAGGCCAGCGTGGTCACTGTGACCCAGACCCAGCTCCGACTCGATGACATACAGGGAGGCGAGGTTCCGAGCGGGACCGGGACCGGAATCGTCATCGACAACGAGGGACACGTTCTCACTAATGCCCACGTTGTAGCCGGCGCTCAGAGCGTGATCGTCGTGGGCTTCGACGGCAGTCCGCGTAATGCCCAGGTGGTGGGAATCTGGGCGGCGGATCAGAATAGCGACCTCGCTTTGTTGCTGCTCGAAGACCCTTCAGGCCTGGAACCTATCTCGATGGGCGACAGCGACCGGCTCGAGGTCGGTGATCCGGTGGTAGCCATCGGTAACGCCCTGGGTCTTGGGCTGTCGGTGTCGGTCGGGATCGTGTCTGCGGTCGGTCGCCAGATCCGCACCGATACATCCTCGATCGAGGATGTTCTCCAGACCGACGCTGCGATCAATCCGGGAAACTCGGGGGGTCCCCTGCTCGACGCGGAAGCTCGGCTCATCGGCATCAACACGGCGATTGCGGGTAACGCACAGAACATCGGGTTCGCCATCCCGGTGAACAGCGCGGTCCCCTTTATCGCTTACGTCGTTGCCGATGCCGGGCAACCCTTCATCGGAGCCAGCCTGCTAACCGTCACACCCCAGATCGCTGGGCAGTTCGGATTGCTTGTGGAGGAGGGAGCAGCCATCACTGAGGTTCTCGGTGGCAGCGCAAGCGCGGATGCGGGCTTGATGACGGGCGACATCATCATCGCCGTCGACGGCGAGCCAATCACGACACGCGATGACGCTCTCGAACGGGTTGAAAGTGCCGGGGTCGGCGCCACGATCATCCTGACGATCCTGCACGACCCGCAGCGCTCGCTCGAAGAAACGGAGATCGCTGTCACGATCAGGGCGCGGTGACCGAATAGTTCCACCCGCTTGCTGCCCGAGTTCGGTGCTCGACTCGATCAGGCACCGCTATACCAGGACGCGTTCATCTCACAGGTAGATCGACCACGTGACGAGCCTAACGATCCTGGTTCTCGCTATTGGAGGCGCCTCATCGACGGTGCATCGAGCGCGCCGACCCGAACCAGGACATCCTCAGACCCGCCATCCGTGGGTTCCCGGATCGAGGGCTCCTAGCCGACGTCGTAGCTGTTGACACCTCATTTGTGTCTCAGAGGTCAAACCGTATGGCCGATGTTTCGAGAGCAACCATGACCGCCTACCTCAGCTACACGCGCAAGGTCGCCGAGGCGACTCCGGCGACGCGCAACCGGATCATCGATTTCTGGAGGGCGGCCGCCATCCTGGTAGTGGTATTCGGTCACTGGCTCGCAGCCTCGATCTGGCTACGAGCCGACGGGGAGATCGCCCTGCTGAACAGCCTGCAGTGGATCCCGTACTCGGCGTGGGTCACCTGGATCGTGCAGGTGATGCCGATTTTCTTCTTCGTCGGCGGCTACGCCAATGCCCGCGCCTTGCGCAGGGTCGAGGAAGGCGAACAGCTGCGGCGAGCGTGGATCACCACCAGGGTGCGCCGCCTGTACACCCCGGTGATCCCGCTGCTCGTGGTGTGGACGGCGCTGATCGTCGTCATGCGCCCGTTTATCCCGGCGGACGTGGTCCGCGCCGGGTCGATGGCGGCGACGGTGCCGTTGTGGTTTATCTCCGTATACATCGGTCTGGTCGCCTTGGCTCCGGTGACCCATCGGTGGTGGCGGCGCGCCGGCTTGGGCAGTGTCGCCGCGATCGCCGGGACCGCCATCGCAGTGGACATCGCCCGCTTCGTCTTCGGAGTGCCTGGCATCGGCTGGGTGAACTTCCTCTTCGTGTGGGGGGCGGTCCATCAGCTCGGTTACTGGTGGGCGAGCCGGGATGCCGCCGGCCATCCCATCTCGCCGGCGACCGGATGGGCGATCTCCGGCACCGCTCTCACCGCCCTTATCGCGGTCACCTGGATCGGCTGGTACCCGGTGGCGATGGTGGGAATCCCCGGCGCCGAGCTGACCAACATGACCCCGCCTACCTTCGCCATCTTCCTGTTGGGTGTCGTCCAGGCGGGGGTCATCCTCGGCACCCAACCTGCCGTCGCCAAGGCCACGCAGCGTCTGGGGACGTGGAACGCGGTGGTTGCCATCTCCGGGGTGATCATGACCGTCTACCTGTGGCATCTCACTGCGATGACCATCGTCGCCTCGATCGGGCTGTTCACCTTCGGCGGTGTGGCCTTCAAGATCGAGCCGGGCACCTTGGCTTGGTTCCTCACCCGACCGATCTGGATCGCGGTGCTGCTTGCCGTGACCGGGGTCCTAGTGGCGATCTTCGCCCGCTTCGAGTGGCGGATCAGCGGCAAGCCGGCCCCCGCCCGCCGACGATGGGTCACCCTCGGTGTGCTGCTCACCGCCGGTTCCGCCGCCGCCGTCTCCTATTTCGGGCTGGCTACCGAGGACGCCGCCATCAACTGGATCATTCCAGCGGCAGCGATCTCCGGTGCTCTGCTGATGGGCGCCATGCCTCGACTCGGGAAGAGGCGGGAGAAGAGCGAGGTGTGATCAATCGGCGGAATTCCGGTCGCGGTGCCGGGGTTGTGCGATGTTCACGAGGCAAATAAGGGAGGCACAACACATGAGCAGTAAGAGCACCGCGCTGGTCACCGGCGCCACTTCAGGGCTTGGGTTCGAGACCGCAGCCCAGCTGGCCGAAGCCGGATACGACCGGGTCACGATCACCGGGCGTACCGAGGAGAAGGCCGCCGATGCCAAGCAACGCCTAGAGGCGCGGACCGGCCGCGCCGTGTTCGAACCACTGACGTTCGATCTCGGCGAGTTAGCGACGGTCGAAGCGGCCTCCGACGAGCTCAAGGGTCGTGGGACCTCCATCGACGTGCTGATCCTCAACGCCGGGTTGGTCTCCGGGAAGGAACTCGTCCGCAACGAGGACGGGGTTGAGCAGACGTTTGCGCCCCTGATCGGACACCACCTGCTGACGATGCGTCTGATCGAGAACCAACTCCTAGCCGACGATGCCCGGATCGTGATCGCCGGCTCCGAAGCGGCGCGGGGCGACGTCCCCTTCATGGAGGTCATCGATCTCCCCGAGTTTGCTGGTGGAGCGTTCGACGGGGATCTGGAAGCGGCAGCGGATGCCGTGGCCCGTCAACGGCCGCCGGTGGAGTTCAAGCGGAACAATGCCTATGCCGACGCCAAGCAGTTCGGGGCAATGTGGGCCGGGGCGCTCGCCCGCCGCCTTCCCGACGGATCGACGGTCAATGCGGTCTCACCCGGAGCCACGCCCGAAACCAGCGCTGGCCGTCACCAGGGCTTCATGATGCAGCGGGTCATGCTCCCGCTGATGACGAGGTTCGGCGGTCGTGTCGGCCTTGCGCACGATCTCGAGACCGGCGCAGGACGCTACGTG
>SMVB01382915.1_pt1 | contig 28977 bp, 20 predicted proteins | sample 2456461 | NCBI WGS metagenome assembly SMVB01 (sample SAMN11095934, study PRJNA526329) | marine sediment metagenome | biome: Marine sediment; feature: Surficial sediment; material: Deep marine sediment; isolation source: Hadal surficial sediment | place: Pacific Ocean | collected 2014-05 | depth... | reverse complement strand
TAGTTGCCGGAGACCAGCTCGCCGAACAGCGTCTCGGAGTGGGTCTCCCGGTTCCAGCTATACAGCATCGTCATGTTGGCGGCGAGGCCGTCGAAGGCTTCCACCTCATCCCGGTAGTCGACGTAGTTCGGGTACGACGAGAGTCTGAACTGTCGGGTCGCGCTGGTGGAAAAGACCTCAATGACCTCGTCGATGTTCGCTACCGGCAGCGGCTTGAGCAGGAAGCTGTTGATCACCGTGAAAATCGTCGAGTTCACACCGATGCCCAGTGCCAACGACAGCACCGCGACGGCGGTGAAGCCCGGGTTGGCGCGCAACTGGCGCACCGCGTAGCCGAGGTCGTATCTGAAGAAGCCCATGAAAGCTGCTCGCAGCCTGGGGGTGCGGCGACCGGAGCTCGGGTCGGGTGCATTCGCGGAGCCGTCGCGCGCGTAGCGCAGCGATTGCAGCGCCTGGCGCCAGTACCAACGGCGGGCGACGGAGCCGCCGTTCTCGGCAAGACGCCACACAAACCCCTCTTGAAGATCCCCGAGCACGTCGTCGCGGAGCTCCAGGGGCAGAACCGTGTGGGCGAGGGCCAACGCCAGCCGCGGTGGTGAGGTTGTCACCCGGAAGTCGGCGGGCCCTCCCGGGTGCGGCCGCCCCGGTTGCGATTTGTCGTTGCCGTTGCTCATCATCGGCCTCCGCTCAGCCGCGTAGCGCGGGATGCGATTCGGCGCCGCGCCACAAGACGTCGAACTGCTCGCGCGACCGCCTGAGCACCTCGGCGCCCTCGGCCTCGAGGCGAAACAGTTTCTTGGCGCGACCGCCTCGCTCCGGTGTCGACTCACCCATCCCGGCGGAGACATAGCCTTTCTTCAGCAGCCGGTTGAGGGTCACGTAGACGGCCGTCACCGCCACGTCGCGCCCGGTCGCGCGGGCGATTTCCTCGTACACGTCGCGCCCCGGGGCGTCCTCGCCCACGGTCGCGAGGGCGAGCAGCACGAGCTGCTCGAATTCACCCAGGTAGTTTCCTTTTCCCATGAGTCGGTTCCCGATCTTTTCTGGGCGGGCCGCGGGGGAGCGGTTCCGGCCAGAGTTTCTTCCCGCTCGACTAAATAAAATTTAGTAATAAACAAAATATAGTTAATACTACGCGGCGTCAATCCTGGAGGTTTCATGGAAGCAACGATTAGCCCGGTGCGGCGCTGTGCACCGGCTTCTTGTGGTCTCAACCAGACCCCTCGAACTTTGACCACGGCCTGCTACCATCGAAATATGAACAGGGCGAGAATTTCTTCCCGCGTTCGATGCGTTGAGCAGCTGGGGCGAGCCCGGACTTCCCAACGGGTGGCTACTACGCACGCGCGATGGCGTGCGAGTCTCGCAGCTTGCAGGAGCCGTTTTCTACCGCTTTGCGCCGTCGCCATCGCGGTGGTGCTGTCCCCCGAACCGGCCGCGGCCCAGGATTGCGGTAGTTGGTATCGCCCGGTGCTGTGCCAGGTAGAGCTCGTCGCAATCGACAGCGATTATCAGCGCGTTGCCCTCGCCGAGCGTTCGCGCATCGAGCTGGCTCCACGCGAGCAGATCTCCCTCGAGCTCGACGCCCGCGACCAGGGTGGACGGCGTTTCCCGCGCGAGCGGCTGGCGATCGGATACGACGACGGCGATTGTCGCCGGATGTTGAACGTCGACGACCGCGGGGAGGGCGAGTTCCGGGTGTCCGCGACCGCTGCCGAGGGCCGTTGCACTCTGGAGATCTGGGTCCCCAACAACCTGAACTTCTTCTGGGAAATCGATGTAGAGATCCGCGCCGCGGCGCGGACGATCTACAGTCGCTCCGAGGCCGGGGTAGTTGCCAATGCCGTCTACGCAGCGTTGCTCGGCCGCGCGCCCGAGGCCGCCGGCTTCAGCTCTGCCGTCGCCGAGATTCAATCCGGCAATCTCGAGGCGCTGATCGACGCCATGCTCCGGTCCCGGGAGTTCCTCGACGTCACATCCGGATTGACCGCTGCCCAGATCCTCGAGCAGTTCTACCAGGGAATCCTCGACCGTGAGGGCGATAGCGCCGGCGTTCGGCTCTACCTCGGCGAGATGCGGCGGCGACAGTACGCCGGCGTGTTGCTCAAGCTCATTCGCTCGCCCGAGTTTGAAGGGCGATTGGGCTAGCCTGGCGCGCATGACGACGGAGCCGCTGATCGGGTCGCGCGAATATTTCCCCGGCATCGAGCCGGTCCCCTACGAGGGGCCCGACTCCGACAACCCGCTGGCGTTCAGGTACTACGATGCCGACAAGAAAGTCGCCGGCAAGACGCTGCGCGATCATCTGCGCTTCTCGGTGGCCTACTGGCATTCGTTCTGCGGAACCGGCGCCGACCCGTTCGGCGTCGGAACGCGCGACATGCCCTGGGTGTCGGACGATCCGATGCGAACGGCCTTCGACCGGCTCGATGCCGCCTTCGAGTTCATCACCAAGCTGGGGATTCCGTACTACTGCGTTCATGACCGCGATCTGGCGCCGGAGGGAAGCACGGCTGAGGAGTCAGCCGCGAATCTGGCCCGACTGACCGAGGTGGCCGCCGCGAAGCAGGAGGCATCGGGGGTGAAGTTGCTGTGGGGCACCGCCAACCTGTTCTCGCATCCGCGCTACATGAACGGTGCCGCCACCAACCCCGACTTCGGCGTCGTGCCGCACGCCGCCGCCCAGGTGAAGGCGGCGCTCGACACGACCATCGCTCTGTCCGGTGAGAACTACGTCTTCTGGGGCGGCCGGGAGGGCTATTTCTCGCTGCTGAACACGGACATGAAGCGCGAGCTCGGCCACCTTGCGACCTTCCTGAAGAAGGCGCGCGATTACGGCCGGGCAAAGGGCTTCGACGGCACGTTCCTGATCGAGCCCAAGCCGATGGAGCCCACCAAGCACCAGTACGATTTCGACGTCGCCACGGTGATCGCCTTCATGCAGCAGCACGATCTCGTCGACGACTTCAAGATCAACATCGAGAACAACCACGCGACGCTGGCGCGCCATACCTTCGCCCACGAGATCCAGACCGCGGTCAACGCCGGGCTCTTCGGCAGCATCGATGTCAACCAGGGCGACCCGCACAGCGGCTGGGACACCGACGAGTTCCTCCACAACCTCTACGACGCGGTCGAGATCATGCTCGTCCTGTTGCGCAGCGGCGGGATCGGTAGCGGCGGCCTGAACTTCGACGCCAAGCTGCGGCGCAGCTCGACCGATCTCGAGGATCTCTTCATCGGTCACATCAGCTCGATGGATACATTGGCGCGGGGGCTGATGATCGCCCACGAGATTCGGGATGATTCCGACCTGGAGGCGCGCCTCTCGGAGCGCTACGCGAGCTACGACGATGGCGCCGGGGCTCAGTTCGAGAGGGGTGAGCTGGGGCTCGGTGAGCTGGCCGCGCTCGCCGACGAGCTCGGCGAGCCCGACCGGCGCAGCGGCAAGCAGGAGCTCTTCGAGAGCCTCATCAACCGCTACATCCGCTGATCGCGACGCCGGATTTGTTCGCTCGCGGCGCCGGATTCGGTCGATCGTCGTGCCGGCTCCGCTCGATCGCGATGCCCGATTCTCTGACTTTCGGTGTTCAGCGTCGCCGCTCGCCCCCGCCACATTCTGTAATTGCGAGCGGCTCGAGCTTGGCGTAGCGTCGCCTGAGGCGGGTGTACGCTTCGACGTTCGATGCGTTTGGCATGACGGCGGAATCGGCGATGGGCTCGGCGATCCCACGAACCACCGCTTCCCAGGGCAGCTCCCGGCCGCTCAAGGAAAGGTCGGCGTGATAGGCGCGCAGCGCCGCGCCGAGGCAGGCCGAGTTGCTTACCTCGAAGCGGCGGACCTCGGCGCCGAAGACGTCGGCCATGACGTGAAGTATTTCGGTGTTGGTCGCGGCCCCACCGGTGGCGTGGATGACATCGACCTCAACCCCCATCCATCGGGAGTGGTTGGCCAACGCCATCATCTGCGCCTCGACGACGGCGCGGACGTTGCGCGGCCCGTCGTCGGGATCGAGATCGACGCGGCGCACCGCCGGCGTGCGGACATCGGGCGTGATCTCGGGCTCGAACCACGGGAACATCAGGGCGCCGTCGTTCCCCGGCGGCGTCGCCCGCAGCGCGGCGGAGAACCCGTCCCAGTCGAGGCCGTGCTCGTCGCGGATGCGCTGGCGCGCCAGCGAGCCGTTCAGAAAGCAGGTCAGCCCCATGTAGTCGCCGGTCGGGGCGCCGAACACGTGACCGGTTCCGGTGCGATCGACGCGCGGCTCGCGCATCAACCCGAACAGCGTGTCGCTGGTGCCGAGCGACACCGCGATCTGTCCCTCGCGGATCAGTCCGGTGCCGATAAGGCTGCACGGGTTGTCACCGGACCAGGCGACGACCTTCGCGGCCGGCAACCTGAAGCGTTGTTGCCAGTACGGCGCGAGCTCGCCGATGATGGTCGACGAAGGCACGATCGGTGGCAGCTTGGCGGCGAGGCCGGGGGCGGTGGCCTGGAGCGCCAACGCGGACCAGTCGCGGGTGCGCAGATCCATGAGGTTCATTCCCGAAGCGTCACCGGGATCGAGCGGCGCGTGGGCGCCGGCGAGCAGCGAGGCCATGAACGAGCTGACCAGATGGACGCGGTCGGTTGCCTCCCAGCCGGCGGGATCCTGCTTGTAGAACTTGCGGATCTGCGGCCCGGTGAAGCGCTCGAAGGCGCGTGACCCGGTGAGTTGCGCCAGACGGTCGGCGCCGCCGATCGCGGCGGTGATCTCCCGGCACTCCTCGGAGGTGCTCGAGTCCATCCAGATCGGTGACACACGGCGCGACAGAACGCTTTGGACGCCTTCGTTTCCAGTAAGCGACACTCTTTCGGCGGCTGTGTCCTGTTCGCTTGTCGCGACGATACGTAGTTGCTCGGCCAGCGGGTGGGAGGGGGCGAGCCCGGAGAGAACGTTGGTGGCGCTGGCGTTCAGGTACACGCTGCCGTGCTGCTGTGCCGATCCAGCGATCGCGGCGAGCCGAGAGAGGTCGAGGCCACTGGCCACGATCGCTTCGAACATTCGGTCAAGCGCCTCGGCCCACATCAGCGGCGGCGCCAGGACCACCGACGGATCCTCGTGCGGCAGGACGCCGTGTTCTGTTCCGTAGTGCGGAAGCTCCGTATCGAACGGGATCGAGTGCTCGAAGATGACGGCGGGGGTTCGGGCGCCATCGGGATTGGTCCTCTCGACGTTGTCGACCGCGAGGAGCATCGCGGTCAAGCTCTGCGTGCTGGAGTCGAGACCGAGGTAGAGGGGCACGATTCGTTCCCGGAGGTGTTCAGTACCTGCTCATGTACGAGTCTCAGGTCGGGGCCTGGTGGGATTTTACCCGTCAGGCCGTCTCCCATCGGCCGGTCTTCGTCGATCGGAACACGGCCTCGATCAGCCGCATGTTCTGCAGCGACATTTCGAGCGGGTAGGGAACGTTGGTGTCGTCGAGAACGGCGCGCGAGAACTCATCGCCCTGGATGCGGTACTGGTCGCAGGTGTCGATCTCGATAGTCTCGATCCCGCCGCCGCGCAGATCGCCGTCATTGTCGAGCCACAGCCGGCACGGCCGGTCGTTGGGCGCGTTGAACGGGATCTCGATCTCCAACCGGCCCTCGGTTCCGAAGATCTGCACGCGCTGGTGGTAGATCATCTGGGTGCTGCAGGTCCCGATCGCCTGGCCCGACGGAAAATCGAGGATCATCGAGGTGAGAACATCGACCGAGAAACGGGGGTCTTGCCGCACGAGCCCCATCACCCGGCTCGGTTCCTCGCCGAAGATCATGCGCGCCGTCGTCAGCAGGTAGCAGCCGATGTCCATGAGCGCGCCGCCGCCCATCTCGGCGATATTGCGAATGCTGGTCGGCTCGTCGTTGAAGTAGCTGAAGTGCCCGCTATATGAGCCGACCTTGCCGAGGCGTCCGGAGCGGCAGATCTCGACCGCTCGTAACCACTGAGGATGGGTCCGGACCATGAACGCTTCCTGCATCTTCACGCCCGTGCGATCGCGCACGGCGATGAGCTCCTCGGCCTCGGCCGATGACATGCCGATGGGCTTCTCGCACAGCACGTGCTTGCCGCGCTCGGCGGCGGCGATTGTCCACTCGCGATGCAGGTGGTTGGGCAGCGGGTTGTAGATCGCGTCGATGTCGGGATCGTCGAGCAGCTCGTCGTACGAGCCATAGGCCTTCGGCAATCCGAGCTTCGCGGCCGCTGCTTCGGCCTTCGCTTGGTCACGCGAGGCGATGGCGGTGACCTCGGAGAGCTCGCCCCCCTGCATCGCCGGAATTACCTTCTCGGTGGCGATTCTCGCGACCCCGATCACACCCCATCGCAGCTTCCGCATCTGTTCCTCTTCTCGTTTCGCTGGACATCCTATGATGCGATGTCGTCAGAGTTCGCGGGAAGGCTGTCAGGTGTCGACCTGGTCGACGCCGCGGTGCGAGAGTGGCGGGCACACCCTGCTACAAGAGCTCCTGCAGTTGGACGACTCTCAGGTGATCGAGCGACGAAATCTTGCGGTCGTTGGTCACGAATGTTCCGCAGCACCGCTGCAGTGCTGTAGCAAGCTGAATCGCGTCCGGGGTGGGCACGTTCGCCACTGCTCGAAGCATCGCCGCGCCGCGCAAGACCGCGCGGCTGATCGCCACGCACTCCAGGCCCTTGCTCCGGGTAAGCAAGGCTTCATACCGATCGGCGAGCGGTCGATCGCCGGCGCGATAGGGAACCATGAGGGTTTCGAGCAGGGTCAAAGTCGACGTGACCGCTGGTAGGGCGCCGGCGTCGATTCTCTCGAACATCGGGCGAACGATCGGTAGGTACTCGGGGTTCTCCTCGAGCAAGTAGATGAATACGCAGGTATCCAGCGCGACCGGTCCGGAGCCCACGAGGTCGAGGAGTGGCCGGGTCAACGGGCTATTTCCACGAATCGCGCTCGGCGGCCACATGCTCGGTCGCTGAGCGTGCGTGCCACAGTTCCTTTCCGAGGCCCTCGAGGCCGAGGATCGAGCCCTGCGGCGGTTCCTGGGTTGCCGCCGAAAGCAGGTGGATCACCTGCTGAGCTACCGATCGATGCTCGCTTTCTGCGAGCTGTCGAAGGCGCTCGTACACGTCGTCGGGAAATTTCTTCACGTTCAGGGTGGCCATGAATAATCCCTCCAATATGCATCCATTATGGAGGAATCAAGCGCGAAGGGGTAGGCAAGAAACCCAACTCCTACCCCACAATGAGACGGGCACGACCAAAACGATTCGGACGCATGTGGCCCGTAAGGCTTCAGCCGCCGAGCCACTCGACCTCGGCACCGAGCTCCGACGCCGCCTTCGCATGGCCCTTGTCGGCAGTGAAGAACTCGTCCTCCGTGAGGTTGCTGACCGCCACATCGATCGTCGCCGAGGTCAGGTATTTCGATCGCCTTCGCGCTTCGGGGTTCCTGCGTGTAGAAAGCCGCCAGGACGCTGTTGTCGACGTAGACGCGCATGGGTCCGAGTCAGATACGGTCCTTTTCCCGTTCCTCGATGATCATCTCGCTCAACGGCTTGCCGGTGTACTTGATCGTCTTGATGAACTCGGTGGTGTCCGGGAGGCGGCGCCGGCGGGGATTCACCGGCACGATCCGGGCGATTGGCCTGCCATGCCGGGAGATGGTCACTTCTTCCCCGAGGCAAACGCGATCGAGGACTTCCTTGAAGTTGGGGCGTGCCTCATTGACGCTGACGTCGTCCATCATTAGAGCACTCTCCGGAATCTGTACATTTGATTCGTACTTTCTAGCTGCTCCGATCTTGTCTGCCAGTTGAACTGTCGCGAGACGTGCTCCGGAAACCGCCGCCAGACGTGCCTCTTTCTAATTAGACGGCCACGAGGTAGACGAGACCCCGGTGGTTGGAGCAAGATAGCGCCGCCACCTCGACCCACACGCCAGCGGGCGGTTCCATGATCGGCAAGACACTCGGACACTACGAAGTCATCGAAGCGCTCGGCGCCGGCGGCATGGGCGAGGTCTACCGGGCGCGCGACACCACGCTCGATCGCGACGTGGCCATGAAGGTGTTGCCGGAGGACTTTGCCGCCGACGCCGACCGCCTGGCTCGTTTCGAGCGTGAGGCCAAGCTCCTGGCCTCGTTGAACCACCCCAACATCGCCGGCATTTACGGCTTCGAGGACATCGATGGGGTGCGGTTCACCGCCATGGAGCTGGTCGAAGGAGAAACCCTCCAAGATCGAATGGCGCGGCCCGGCGGCATCGAGGTGGACGAGGTGCTCGACATCGGCAAGCAGATCGCCACGGCGCTCGAGGCGGCCCACGACAGCGGCGTGGTGCATCGCGACCTGAAGCCCGCCAACGTCAAGATCACTCCCGAGGGCATCGTCAAGGTGCTCGACTTCGGGCTGGCGAAGGCCTACCTCGCCGATGGAACGCCGTCCGAGATATCGCCCGATCTGAGCCGCTCGCCGACCATGATGGAGGCGACGCGCGCCGGGATGATCCTCGGCACCGCCGCCTACATGAGCCCCGAGCAGGCGCGCGGCAAACAGGTCGACAAACGCGCCGACATCTGGTCGTTCGGCATCGTGCTTTTCGAGATGCTCAGCGGCGAGCAGCCGTTTCGTGGCGAGACGCTGTCGGACACGTTGGCCGACGTGCTGCGCGGCGACCTGGACTGGGACTCCTTGAACACCGACACGCCGGCGGGCGTGCGCCGCCTGTTGCTGCGCTGCCTGGAGCGCGACCCGACGCAGCGGCTGCGCGATATCGGCGAGGCTCGCATCGCCATCGACAGAGCCCTGCAGGGTCAGGATGAAGTGGCACAAGAGTCCGACGCCGCGGCGGCCGCGCCCGCCGCGAGCCCGGCCCCGGCCGGAATGCTGGGCGCGCCGATGTGGCTCGTGATTGTCGCCGCAACGGCCCTCGTAGCCGGTCTTGCCGGCTGGAGCCTGCGCCCGTCCGCCGACGAGGCGGCGGCGCTCAAGCTCGGCTTTGCCGTGGCCGGGCTCGATGAGGTTGCGCCGGTGATCTCACCCGATGGCCGGAGCGTGGTGTTCTCGGCGGAGGGTCGGCTGTGGGTACGCGACGTTACCCGTGCCGAGCCTCGCGAGCTTCCCGGCACCAACGGAGCGCTTCAGCTATTTTGGTCGCCCGACAGCACGGCGGTGGGCTACCTGACCGCGCAGCAGGTGTTCCGGGTGAATATCGACGGCGGCAGCCCCACGGAGGTTGCCCGGCTCCCTGAGGCGAATGTCGCCGGCGCCGGTGGCGACTGGGGGCCGAACGATCGGATCGTTTTCACCCGTGGCAACACCGGCTTCTATAGAGTGTCGGCGCGAGGTGGTGATCCGGAGCTATTTCTCGAACCGCCGGGGGTTACCGGCGGGGACCACTTTCACGAACCGTCGTTCCTACCCGACGGCGAGATGATCTTCGTGGTCCATCCCGGCTTCGCGGCGCCGGACACTCTCGCCGTTTCGTCATCATCGGGCGCCGAGTACGAAATATTGTTGCGCCTCGATGGACAGCGAATCTCCCGGCCGTCGTACTCGCCGACGGGACACATCGTGTTCCATCGCTCCCCCACGTTGCCCGGCGTGTGGGCCGTTCCGTTCTCGCTCGCCGAGCACCGCACCACGGGCGAGCCGTTCCTCGTGGTGCCCAACGGCGGCATTCCGAGCCTCTCCGACGGTGGCGTCTTGGCGCATTCCCCGAACACGGGGCCGGTCGGGAATCAGGCCGTAATCGTGAATCGTCAAGGCGAGGTCATCGATACGCTCTCCGACACCCAGGTGGGGTTGTCACGGCCGGCGCTGTCGCCCGACGGTACTCAGGTCGTCTGGTCGAGCGTCGTGGGTGAGCGCCGCGACCTGTGGCTATACGACCGCGACCGGCAAGCGAGCTCGCCGCTCACGACGGGGCCGGAGCTCGAGTTCGACCCGGCCTGGTTCCCCGACGGCGACCGACTGGTGTTCCAGCGTAATGCCGGCACGCCGGAGATCGTGATCATGTCGAGCGACGGCACCGGAGCGACGCAAGGGTTGGCGATGTACGGAACCAGCCCGACGGTGTCACCGGACGGCAAGCACATCGCGTACGATGCGACGGAAATTGGCGGTGCCGGTGCCGATTCGATCTCTTATATTTCGCTCGACGAACCGGGCGAGAGCGTGAAGCTCGTGGAGGCGGCGGGTGAGCAGGGCTGGCCGGCTTTTTCACCCGACGGCCGCTACCTCGCCTACGGCTCCAACGAGAGCGGCTCGAATCAGGTTTATCTGACCACCTTTCCCGACGGCGACGGCAAATGGCAAGTGTCCGTCGATGGCGGCTCCTTCGCCCGTTTCAACGCCGGCGGCGGTCGCATGTACTTCCAGAACGGTATCGACATCTGGGAGCTGACCATCGACCTCACGGGAGGAGCCCCGCGGCTGGGAACACCCCAACTCTTGCTGGAGGGCGCGCGGCTGCAGCTCGCACCCGCCCTCGGCTTCGATGTCGATGCCGAAGGCGAAACCTTCGTCTTCGTACAGCAGCTGATCGGCAGCGGCGGCATCTCGACGGTGGACCTGATCTTCAACTGGTTCGAGGATTTCCGCGAGGGGCACTAGCCCGGATATCTCAACGGGTCGCGGCTGCGCGACCCGTTGAGATATCCAGGCTAGTACGACACGAGATCCAGGCCCGCGATGCGCGCGAAGTGCCTGCGGTTCGCGGTGACGAGCGGCGCTCGATCGACGATCGCAGAGGTCGCGATCAGCAGGTCCATCGAGGCGATCATCGCGCCGGCGCGGTGCAGAGGGGCCAGGGTCCGTCCGTAGGCCGGCGCGAAGTGCTCGTCGGGGTAGGCAATCTCCACGGCGGCACAGAGCTTCACGACCTTGGCCCTCTCCGCCTCGGCGTTGTCGGCGAGCTCGGCGCCGGCATACAGCTCAGAGGCGGCGAACACAGAGATCCTCAGTTCCCGGTCGTGTAGCTCCCCGAGCAGCTCATGGGCCGGCCCATGCTCCGCCTTGGATGACTCGCGCAGCAGATCGACGAGAAACGAGGTGTCTAGATGGATCACAGCTCGACGGTTCGAGCGGCATCCTCGCGGCGAGACTTGACCAGCTGGTCGAGGGCCTCCAGCGTCTGGTCGGACAAAGACACCTCTCCGAGTGCGGCACTCAGGTCGCGCCCCGTCTTGGGTGCGTCGAAATGTTCCTTGATGACCTGCGAGAACGACTGCCCCTCGCGCTTGCGGCGCTTGAGCAGCTCGTAGGCGCTCAGATCGATCGTGATGGTCTTGACTGCCATGCACTTATCATGCACTTATATCGCCCGGTGACGCAACAAGAACGTCGTCGTCAGAGTGTTACGGGCACCGCACGGTGCCTTCTCTCATGAGACGGTCACCGGAAGCGAGATTTCAGCCCGAATATCTCAACGGGTCGCGAAGCGAGCGCAACGAAGTACTCGCCCGCCATCGCGCTCGCGCAGGCGTTACCCGATGAGATTTCCGGGTTAGCGCTGTGGTTCGCTGGACGAATCCCGCGTCCGGGGGCACAATCTCCCCACGATCCAGAGACAGCCCTCCGGTGGTCTCGGCGCGGTCGGCATCGGCCGTGCCCCTCGATGAGACACCCCACTCCGGACCAACTAGAGGAGCAGTGTCCATGCGTTCCCTTCGCCCCTATCTGGGTATCGTCGTTTTTCTCGCTCTCATCGCCGGTGTGAGCGCCTCGCCTTTGGCCCTGGCTTCCGGCCAGCCGGGTGTGCCCTCCGGCCAGCCGGCAGTGGCTCCGGCCCCGCAGTTCGGCGGCTTCCAGCCGCAGGGTGCCGAGATGCGCGAGCCGACCGGCGACGCGGTCACCGACGCCCTGTGGGCGCTGAACTGGCGCTCGATCGGTCCCGCCAACATGAGCGGGCGCATCGCGGCGGTGCTCGGCGTCCCCGGTGATCCCAAGATCTTCTGGGTGGGCGGCGCCGACGGCGGCGTGTGGAAGACCGTCAACGGCGGCACCACGTTCGAGGCGGTGTTCGAGGACTACCAGGCCTATTCGGTCGGCGCGCTGGCGCTGGCCGCTTCCGACCACAACGTCGTCTGGCTAGGCTCCGGCGAGGGTGATCCGCGCAACTCCGTGGGCTACGGCAACGGCGTGTACCGCTCCACCGACGGCGGCAACACCTGGACGCACCTCGGCCTCGACGATACCGAGCGCATCCACCGGATCGTCGTGCATCCGAACGACCCTGACACCGCGCTGGTGTGCGCCATGGGGCACGAGTGGGGCGCCAACGAGCAGCGCGGCGTCTTCAAGACCACCGACGGTGGCCAGACCTGGGATCACGTCCTCTATATCGACGAGGACACCGGCTGCGCCGACATCGACATCGACATGTCCAACCCGCGCAACGTCTACGCCGGCATGTGGACGTTCCGCCGCCGGCCGTGGCGCTTCGACGACGGCGGCAAAGAGACGGCCGTGTACGTGTCGCGCGACCTCGGCGATACCTGGAAGAAAATCACCACGACGCCGGATGAGCCCATGGCGCGTCCCGGCCTCGCGGTGGCGCAGTCCAGCCCCAACGTCGTGTACCTGGTCACCGAGTTTCCGACCGCCGGCACGCTGTTTCGCTCCGACGACTACGGTGAGACCTGGAACATGGTCAACGACGACCGCGGCATCAACTTCCGCCCGTTCTATTACTCCGACGTCTTCGTCGATCCGTCCGACGAGAACACCGTGTTCGTGATCTCCGGCGGGCAGTCGAAGAGCACCGACGGCGGTCGGACTTTCCAGAGAGTCGCCTCCGGCGTGCACGGTGACCACCAGAGCCTGTGGATTGATCCCGAGGACGGCGACCGCGTCCTGAGCGGCTCCGACGGCGGCTATCAGGTGAGCCTCGACGGCGGCATCAACTACCACATCTGGCGCAACATCGTGTTCTCGCAGTTCTACCAGATCTTCTTCGACGACCGCGATCCGTACTTCGTGTGCGGCGGCCTGCAGGACAACGGCAACTGGTGCGGCCCATCGCGCAGCAAGGCGGGCTCGATCCTCAACGACGACTGGTACACGGTGTCCGGCGGCGACGGTTTCTACACCGTCCCGGTGCCGGGCAAGCCCAACCTGGTGTACTCCAACGCCCAGGGCGGCTACTTCACCATCACCGACACCAACACCGGCCGCGCCCGCAGCATCACGCCGTACCCGCGCATGATCGGCTCGCAGGGCCAGGGGATGTTTCGGGCGCGCTACCGCTTCAACTGGGACGCGCCCATCCATATCTCGCCGCACGACCCCAGCGTCACCTACTGGGGCGGCAACGTGCTGTTCAAGAGCGACGACGAGTACTACACCTGGGACATCATCAGCCCCGACCTGTCGAACGCGGAGCCCGAGAAGCTGCTCGATTCCGGCGGTGAGATCTACAACGACAACACCGCGGCGGAGTTCCACGCCACCATCATCACCGTCGCCGAGTCGCCCACCGAGGCGGGCGTCATCTGGGTCGGCACCGACGACGGCAACGTGCACGTGACGCGCACCGGCGGTGGTACGAACGCCGGCGACTGGAGCCTGGTCAACGCCAACATTCCCGGTTTCCCGGCCGAGGCGTGGGTGGCCAAGATCGACGCCTCGTATCACGTCGACGGGCGCGCCTACATCGCCGTCGACCAGCACCGCATGAACGACTTCACGCCGCACGCCTACCGTTGCGACAACTACGGAGCCGAGTGCGTCGACCTGTCGGCGGGCCTGCCGCAGGACGACTACGTCAAGGTGATCCGCGAGGACCCGAAGAACCCCGACGTCCTGTACGTCGGCATGGAGCAGGGCCTGCAGCTTTCCGTCGACGGCGGGCAGACTTGGCACGACCTGCGCCTCAACCTGCCGCGCGTCTCGGTGCGCGACATCAAGATTCACCCGCGTGAAAACGACCTGATCATCGGCACCCACGGCCGCGGCGCCTGGATCCTCGACGACATCGCGCCGATTCAGGGCCTCGCCGACGCCATGGGCGACGACCTGGCGGTGTTCGACGTGCGCCGCACCACCCGCTGGGAGCGCTGGAGCAAGGACTCCAACCTCGGCATGAGCACCTGGCAGGGGCAGAATCCGCCCACCGGTGCGGTCATCAACTATTACCTCGCCGAAGACGCCGGTCCGGGCGGCGCCGTGCGCGCTCCGGCCGGTGGTGGAGGCACCCGAGGCGGGCGTGGCGGACGAGGCGGCCGCGGTGCTGGCCGCGGTGGTGGCGGTGGTGGTGGCGGCGGCGGCGGTGCCGTGACCATCACGATCACCGATGCCGACGGCGTCGAGGTCAACGAGTTTCGTGACCGTGGGCGCGCCGGTGTCAACCGTGCGATCTGGAACATGAGTTGGGCCAATCCGCCGGGGGCGCCGACGGGCGGCCGCGGTTTCCGTGGCGGCGGTGGCGGCCTGCCGGCCCTGCCGGGTACCTACACGGCCACCGTGCGCGCCGGTGACAACGAGGCGTCGAGCACCTTCACGCTGCGCGGCGACCCGGATGTCGGCCTCACCATGGCCGACTATCAGGCCCAGTTCGAGGCTGCCCTCAAGGTGCGCGACCTGACCATCACCGTGGCCGAGCTCATCCGTACCGTTGACGAGCTCAACACCCAGGTCGAAGGCGTCGAGGGTCAGCTCCGCGAGGCCGACATCGAAAACCTCGAGGCCATCGTCGAGCAAACCGGCACCGCCTCCGTGCAGCTCATGGAGCTGCAGGACAAGCTGCGCCGGCCGTTCCCGAGCATGGGCTACCGCCAGTTCCCCCGCCTCTCCGAAGAGCTGCGTTCCCTGAACGGCAACATCCTCGGCGCCCAGGCCCGCCCCACCCAGGGCAACCTGATGGCGCTCGAAGAGCTCGACACCGAAGCCCAGGAGCGCATCGGGGAGCTCAACGAGATCATCGCCACGACGATCATGGAGCTCAACGAGCTGCTGGAGAACTATCCGAAGGTGATGACGCGCTGGTCGGGAGGCCAGCAGTAGCGCCAAAGCGGTTTACGGGACGCCGCTGACGAAGCAAGATACCGGTCGTAGTTGTTCCGCCGATCCGCACCGGGCTTGAAACAGCGTGCCGCCCGGCCAACTGGGGACTGCTTGCCGTGATCGGAAGCCAGATAGGCCACTACAAGATCCTGCGCCAGATCGGTGTAGGCGGCATGGGCGAGGTGTACGCCGCCGAGGACATCACCCTGAATCGCGAGGTGGCCCTCAAGCTCCTGCCGGCCGATATGGCGGCCGATCCCGAGCGTCGGGAGCGCTTCGATCGTGAGGCCAAGGTCATCGCGGCACTCGATCACCCCAACATCGTCACCATCTACTCCGTCGAACAAGCGTCCGGACCCGACGGCGATGTTCACTTCATCACCATGCAGCTCATCGACGGGAAGACGCTCTCCGAGCTGATCCCCGCGGGCGGCTTCTCGGTGGATCGGTACTTCGAGCTCGCAATCCCGCTGGCGGAGGCGGTGGCTGTCGCTCACGAGCAGGGCATTACCCACCGAGATCTGAAGCCCGGCAACGTCATGGTTGCCGACGACGGCCGCCTCAAGGTGCTCGATTTCGGCCTCGCGAAGCTCGCCGCGGCTGGAGACACGGTCGCGACCGACGGGGAGATGGTCACCGAGGCGGCGACCGGATTCGCCGGTGCAGTCGGCGATTTGACCGAAGAGGGCACGGTGCTGGGCACCGTCGCCTACATGTCGCCCGAGCAAGCCGAGGGCAAGGCTATCGATCATCGCTCCGACATCTTCTCGCTCGGCATCATCCTTTACCAGATGGCCAGCGGCGAGGCACCGTTTCGCGGCGACACCAAGCTGTCGATCATGTCGTCGATCGTCAAAGAAACGCCACCCTCGGTTACCGACCTCAACAGCAACGTGCCGCGCCACCTGGCACGCATCATCAAGAAGTGCCTGGAGAAGGACCCGGCGCGCCGCTATCAGTTGACGCTCGACCTGCGCAACGATCTGGAGGAGCTCAGAAGCGAGTACGCCTCCGGCGAAGTGCTGCCGGCAAGCGCAGTGGGCGCGGGCCGTGTGGCGCCGACGAAGTCGCCCTACGCGCTGATCGGCGGCGCGGTTGTGGTCACGGCATTCGTGGTTGTGATCGCGATGGGTTGGCTCGGCGGCGCGACCGCACCCGAAACGGACGGCGACACCGTGCAATGGCGCACGACGCGTCTCACCAACCTGCCCGGTGTCGAGACGCAGCCCAGCCTGTCGTCCGACGGCGAGTTCTTTGTCTATGCGGGCGACGGCGCCGGCAATTGGGACATCTACATGCAGCGCGTCGGCGGCGGTCGCGTGTTCAATCTTACGGAAGACTCACCGGACGACGACGTGCAGCCGGCCTACTCGCGGGACGGCAATCGCATTGCTTTCCGCTCGTCTCGCGCCGGTGGCGGCATCTATGTGATGGGAGCTACCGGCGAGAACGTGCGGCGGCTGGTCGATGGCGGGTTTTTCCCTACATGGTCACCCGATGACACCCAGATCGCCTACGCTAACCACACCTTCGTGGTGCCCTGGCAGCTCAACAACCCACGCGAGATCTGGATCGTTGACGTCGCCAGCGGCGACACCCGCATGCTCACCGGCGAGGGAATTCAGCCTGCCTGGTCGCCAAATGGCCTTCGCGTGGCGTACTTCGTTATCGGGGAGGGTGGGCAGCGCGATGTCGCGACGATGAGCGTCGATGGCGGTCAAGCCATCCCCGTAACCAACGACGAGGCGCTCGACTGGAGCCCGCAATGGTCGCCCGACGGCGGTCTCCTCTATTTTTCGAGCAATCGTGGCGGCAGCAACAACATGTGGCGGGTGCCGATCGACGAGCAAACGGGCGAGGTTCTGGGGGAGCCGCAAGCGATCACCACCGCCGGGTCCGATTTGCAGGGATACATCTCTCTGGCGGGCGATGGCCGCATGTTGGCCTACGCCGCCCAGCAGCGCTCAATCAACATCCAGCGGGTCGCATTCGATCCGGCGACCGGCACCCTTACCGAGGATCCCGTGGCGGTGACCCGCGGTCAGCGCCAGATTCAATCGTTCGACGTGTCGTCCGACGATTCGAAGATCGTGTTCCGCAGCACCTTCCCGCAGGAAGACCTGATCCTCATGGATACCGACGGGACCGGGGAGAGCAAGATCACCGACGACGCCGACCGCGATCGCGCGCCCTCGTTCTCTCCCGACGGACAGCGGGTGTATTTCTACTCGGATCGCGGCGGCGGTTACCAGGCGTGGTCGATTCGCACCGACGGCACCGACCTGACGCTGCATACTCCGGAGCCGCCCGAGGATAGCTATTTCGTGTTTCCGGTCGTCTCGCCCGACGGGCAAAAGCTCGCCATCTCGGGCGCGGGAGACAGCTTCATCATCGACCTGACCGTTCCCTACGAACAAGGGCTCGAAGCTCTTCCTTGGATCGATGAAACGCACCTGCTCGAGGTTTCGGACTGGTCGCCGGACGGCCGCAAACTGGTGGGCGCCAGGATGACGGTGGACAACCGGCGCGAGTCTATCGCCGTGTACACGATCGAATCGGGCGAGTATCAAGTGCTCGACGGAATCGCTGGCAACATCTCCACCATCTGGTTGAGCGATAATCGCCGCTTGCTGTTTGCAGGTGCCGGCGTGATCTCGCTGTATGACACCGAGACCGGGGAGACACGCGAGTTGATTTCGCTGGAGGTGGACGCTGTGTTTTGGCCGGTCCTGGCCCCCGAGGACACGGCTATCTATTTCCTGCGGGTCTCGAACAGCGGCGATATCTACTTGTTGACCGCCGATGACGCGGGCCGGTGAACCCGAGCCGATGATGTCCGCAGCGGTCCGGGTCCGACCCCGTCAGAGCGTGTAGCCCGGCCGATACTCCCGCGTCAGGAACTCGTTCGCCGCGTCGTGGTTGGTGACGCGCATCTCCGCAGGGTCGTAGTGCAGCTTGGCGTTGCCGGCGCGCAGCGACACGTTGCCCAGCAGCATGATCTCGGTCAGGCGGGCGGCGAACGAAAACGGGCACGAGATCTCATCGGTTCCCTTGATGGTGTTGACCCAGTTCATCTCGTGCGCCTGGTGCGGTACGCGCGGGACGGTTTCGGGCGGTGCGCCGTAGGCATTGTGGCGCTCGGCCGGCAGCAGGCGCGGGTTGCCGCCGTAGGTGTCCTGCAGCAACTTGCCCTCGCTGCCGATCAACAGCACGCCGCCGGCGCCGTTGAGCGGCTCCTCGCCGAGCTCTTCGGGGCGCGGAGGCAGGAGACCACCGTCGTACCAGGTCATCTGGACCGGCGGCTTGCCGCCGCGCGCCGGGAACTCGTAGTAGGTCGTGGTGGCGTGCGGGTAGCAGATGCCGTCGAATGGCGTCGACTGCGTTTCGATGACGGTCGGCAGGCCGAGATCGAGCGCCCACACGGGATGGTCGAGGATGTGGGCGCCCATGTCGCCGAGCGCACCCTGGCCCCAGTCGACCCAGCCGCGCCAGTTGAACGGGTGGTACACGGGGTGGTACTCGACGTCGGGCGCGACGCCGAGGAACAGGTCCCACGACAGCGTGTCCGGCACCGGGTAGCGGCCGCTCATCGAGTTGGCCAGCCGCTCCCTGAGCGCCCGGTTGTTCCAGCCCAGCTCCTTCGCGTTGCCACGGAACCGTTCGGGCCGCGGCACGCCCTGCGGCCAGTAGCCCAGCGGCCGGTTGGTCCAGACGTGCACCTCGGTGACGTCGCCGATGGCGCCGGCGCGGATGTACTCCTGCCCGCGCCGGGCGCTGTCGGCGGAGTGGCCCTGGTTGCCCATCTGGGTGACGAGGCCGGTTTCCTCAGCGCGCCGCGCCAGGTGGCGCGCCTCGTGGACCGACCAGCACAGCGGCTTCTGGACGTAGACGTGCTTGCCGAGGTCCATCGCGGCCGACGCGATCACCGCGTGCATGTGGTCGGGCGTGGCGACGATGACCGCGTCGATGTCGGTCTGCTGCTCGAGCATCTCGCGGTAGTCGCGGTAGCGCTTCGCCCTGCCGACTTGTTCCTCGAGGAAGCCGACGAGCTCGACGCGCCGGTCGCGTGGTGTCCAGCGCGTGTCCGCATCCTGCTGCAACCGCGACGGCCCGAAGTCTTCATACACCGGGAGCTCGCTGGGCTCCTCCGGTTCGCGCCGCCGGCGCCGCCGCGGAGGTTGCGGCTCGAGGCTCTCTCGCCAGCGTTCGATCCGGCTTTCGAGCATGACGTCGTCGCAGTCGCACAGCGCCACGATGTTCTCGCTCAGCACGTTCTGCGTGTTGGCGCCACCCATGCCGCCCACGCCGACGATGGCGATGTTGAGCTTGTCGCTCGGCGCCTGAAAGCCGCGGCCGAGAACGTGGCGCGGCACGATCATCAGGCCGGCGCCGGCGCCGGCCAAGGCGCCGGTGAAGGTACGCCGAGTGGTCTTGGCTCGGGAGTCGCTGGCCTCGGAATGGTTGTGGCTCTTCTCGCTCATGAGTCCCTCCGGCGTTCGGAAACTCGGCGCGCCCTGATTGTTCGCGGCGCTGGGAACGACGTCATGCTGTCCGAGGGTCGCGAAGCTGTCAATTGGACGCGGCTCGCCGCAGGGATCGAGGGTCGTTTTCCAATCGGTGCTCGAACCAGTCGTCCGCTGATTCGAAACCCACAATCACCCCGGCCGGCTTGCCGTGACGGGTGATGAGGACCTCCTCCTTTCCCGCCATCCACAGGACGCGCGATAGATCGTCCTTGACCTTCGACAGCGCGATTCGCTTCATTGTTTCTCTCTGAACTGATCCAGCCAGCCGGCGGCGTGTCGCGCCCCTCTGAGAATCACAATGCGGTGCTTGTTAGCGGGCCGCAGCCGCGCGTTAAGCTACCGAAATCGCTGCTATTTCGTCCTCATCAGGGGTGGCCGCTCCTGGGGCGATTCGCGCTGCTGGTCAACGCGGCGGTGCCCGGCATGGAGGTTCTGCAGGGACGGCGGAGTGGATGACCCCGGCTCTCTCATTGTTTGATCGGCCGAAGGGTTGGTGGTAGGCGCCACCGGCCGTTCGAGGAGGAGAATCTGTGCCTGAGTTCACTGACTTGGTCTTGTGCGGCTACCAGGGTTGGTTTGCCGCTGGAATCGACAACACCCTGGAGCGCTGGTCGCACTGGTCGAAGCGCGGCGAGCCGGGCCCTGGAAACACGGCCTTCGAGCTCTATCCGGATCTGCGGGGATACCCGCAGGGCGCGCTGCGGCAGACGGGGTACGGGCGGCTGGGGAACGGGCAGGAGTCGAGGCTGTTCGGCTCCGAGCGGGACGGTGTGATCAAGCTCCACTTCGAGTGGATGCGCGACTACGGCATCGACGGTGTGGCTCTGCAGCGCTTCTTGCAGCCTACCCGCACGCCCAAGAACCGAGGCTGGCGCAACGCGGTGGCGGGTGAGGCCCGACGCCAGGCGGAGGCGCACGGCAAGACCTTCTACATCATGTACGACATCAGCGGGGCGGACTGGCCCGCTGGGCACCCGACCGTGGTGGAGGAAATTCGTGCCGACGTCGCCGACCAGCTCGTCGGGGCGCTCGACTTGATGTCGTCGCCCAGCCACGCGCGCCAGGGCGGCAAGCCGGTCGTGGCGATCTGGGGGTTCGGGTTCCGCGACAGGAAGGCCCCTGCCGGCGACGCGCTGGCCACCGTGAACATGCTGCGCGACGAGTTCGGCTGCTACGTCGTGCTCGGTGTTCCGTATCACTGGCGCGACGAGACGGGCGACTCGCTGCCGGGTTGGCTCCCTGTGTACGAGTCTGCGGACATGCTGATTCCGTGGGCCGTCGGCAGGTACAAGACGTCTGCGGAGTTGGATGGGCACATCAACGCCATCTGGGGCCCGGACAAGGAGTTCTGCGACGCTCGGGGAATCGACCTGCAGCGGGTGATCTTCCCGGGCTTCGCGTGGTCGAACCTGAAGTCGCAGCAGGTCGCCGGCGCACGGCACGCCTTGTCGCGGCACGCCGAGGCGCAAGCTGACCCGGCGCCCCGCAACTCGATCAAACGGCACCAGGGAGACTTTCTCTGGGCGCAGGCGTTTCACGTGGCGCAGTACGGCACCAGCGCGTTCGTCGCCATGTTCGACGAGTACGACGAGGCGACGGCGATCGCCAAGGCCGCCGAGAACGTTTCCATGCTCCCGGTTGATGAGTACTTTCTGACACTCGACGCCGACGGCGGCAACCTCCCCTCCGACCATTACCTGTGGCTCACCGGCGAGCTCACCAAGATGATCCAGAACCCGGCCGTCGCGACACCGCAGCGTCCCGATCGCCCGGACCCGCCGCCGATCGATCCGTCGCCGCCCCCGTCGCCGGAGCCTACTTGGACGGCGCCGGAAGCGCGCCTCGTCGTTCAGCACGCCTACCTCGGGTTGCTTGGCCGCGCCGCCGATGCCAATGGCCTCGGTCATTTCGCCGATCGCCTCACCGACGGCGACACGACGGAACGCTTCTGCCAGACGCTGGTGAGCAGCGACGAGTTTCGCAACAAGAACGACGGTGTGCCGGCCGCCGAGCTCGCCAAGCGTCTCTACACCAAGTTGCTGACACGTCCCGAGCCTCAGATCGACGCCGGCGGCCTCGCCATCACGATCCAAGCGATCTCGTCGGGAATGACGGCGCGACGTGCCGCCCGGATGCTGGAGGGTGCCGAGTTCCGCAATCGGGTGCTTCCTTGAGGTGGAGTCCGACCGACGATAGCTTGCGGGCATGATTCGATCGCTTGGTATCGCCGCGCTGGTTCTCGCCGGTTCGGTTTCAGCGTCGCTGGGGAGCGGTTCGCAACCAATCCCGCCGGCGCCGGGGAGCCGCGGGCAGTCGCCCGTCTTCACGCCCGGGGACTTGCTCGATGTGGTCGTCGCCGGGCAAGTCGCCGTATCTCCCGCGGGCGACCGCGTCGCCTACGTGCTTCCCGACATGGAAGACGAGTGGAACATTCTCGAGCGCAACAAGGTCGGGTATGTCCACGTACAGGAGGTAGACGTATCCTCTGAGGCCATGCCGCTGACCCGCGGCGCGGAGCGCAGCTCGTTTCCCACGTGGTCGCCGGACGGCACCAAGTTGGCGTTCTTTATCGAGGAGCACGCCGGCGCCGTCGAAAGCCGATCCTCCGGCGTCGAGCGACAATCCGGCGGCCGGCTGGCGGTCTGGAACCGTTTGACGGGCGACCTGACCCGGCACGGGCACAGGTTCACAGGTCGCGCCTCGACCGGACCGCGTTGGGCGGGGAACGATCGGATCGTCTACGCGACCCCCGTCGTGCCACCGCCGGCGCCCGAGAAGCCGCGGGTCGAAGTCGTGCGCAGCACCGATCGCATCATCCCCGGAGACGCGGTGTTCACCCGCGCAGGCGAGTCCGGAATCGCCATGATCGATCTGTCCGGCGGCGTCCTTCTGGAGCTGGGCGAAGCGGTCGTTCTGCGCCAGTTCAGCGTTGCTCCCGGGCGTGATTTCATGATCTACACGAGCCCGACGGCGGCGACCCTGGGGATCATCGGCGGCGAGGTCAACGAGACCTACCTGGTGTCGTTGACCGACTTTCAGACGCTGAAGATCGCTGAGCGCGGCGAGCGCTTTGCCTGGTCGCACGACGGCTCACGGCTGGTGCGGCGAACGCGGCAGGGCCTGAGCGCGTTCGCGATCGAGCATGACGCGGCGTTTCCCGGAGATGCCGTGTCGCCGGACGCCGGTCGGATCGGCGATCCGGAGGCGTACCTCGGCAACGTGCGGATTTCCCTGGGCAGCATAACGTGGTCGCCGGACGGCACTATGTTCGCGACCCTCGCTGCCGATCCTTCGCTCCGCGACCCTGAAGTGGAGCCCGGGCAGCCGGGGATGTACTCGATCGACCGGCCGTATACGGACGTATACGTGATCGACGCCGTCAGCGGCGCCGCGGTCAACGTGTCCGCCGGATTCGAAGATGGTGTCAGCAACCCGGTGTGGAGCCCCGACGGGGAGTCGCTGGTGTTCCGTGCGGTCCACAACCAGAAGTACGACGAGACGATCTATCGCTACACGATCGAGACGGGTGCCCTCGATGTCGTTACGCGGGGCGAGGAGTCGTACGACAGCGTCCACGCCGGCAATGACCACGTCGTTCTGAGGATTCAATCGGCGACGACGGCGCCGGACCTGTGGCGCATCGACGGCGACGGCGACCGCCACCGCCTCACCGATCTGAACCCCCGACTGCGCGACTTCGAGTTCAGCAAGCCGTCACTTTTCGACTTCGAGAACGCCGACGGCGAGCGCATGGCCGCGCTGCTGTATCTTCCGCCGGAGTCGGCCCGTGCGCCCGGCATGATCACGCAGATCTACGAGAAGCTCACCCCCGGGGTGCACCGCTTCGATCCGCGCCCGCAGATGTTCGTCAGCCACGGCTACGCGCTGCTGATGCCCAACGTGAAGATCAAGGTCGGGCAGCCGGGGACGTCGTACGTCACCAACGTCGTGCCGGCGGTCGAGATGGTTCAGCGGTCGGGACTCACCAACGGCAAGGCGTGCCTGTGGGGCGGCAGCTTCGGCGCCTACGGCGTCGCCTTCGTCATCACGCAAACCGACATCTTCGACTGCGCAGTCTCCCGCGCCACCCCGCCCGAGCTGTTTCGCAACTGGGCCTCGGGCCGCGATCGTGACAGCAACAACATCGAGTCCGGCCAGGCGCGTATGGGCGGCAATCCGTTCGAGGTCCAGGAGCGCTACATCGAGCAGTCGCCGTTCTTTCACCTCGACAAGGTCACGACGCCGGTGCTCATCACCCACGGGGTGAAGGACACCACCATTCTCTTCGGCGAGGGCGAGATGATGTTTTACGCCCTGCGCCGGCTCGGCAAGACGGCCGAGTTCGTCATCTATAACGAAGGCGACCACAGCCTGTCGCGGCACTCGCGCCAGGACACCATCGATGTGAATCGGCGGATGCTCGCGTGGTTCGAGAGGTACTTGAGGTAGCGCGATGACGGGGGTAGCTTGACCTCATGGCTGACCAAGGGCGTCCGGAGTGCCTCAACGAGTCGTGCGACGGTCACCTGCACCGCGAGTTTCTGACCGGGCTCACGCAATCCACCGCGCGGATGATGCGCGTCGGTGGGTTCGCCCTCATCGCCGGCCCGGTCGTGTTCGGGGCTCCCTTCATCGTCGACTACCTGGTGCGACGCTCTGCCGGGATGACCGGGATGATCGTCACGCTGGCGGCGCTGTCGCTCTCGTTCGGCGCCGGTATCGCGATTCTACGCAAGCGGGCCGCCGGGTTGGCGCAGAAATCCGCGCAGCAACGCTGCAACAAGTGCGGCTCGGTCTTCCCGCTCGCCCCGGGTGCGTGAGCGATTGATCGTCGCCGCGGGCGCCTTGCTCGTCGCGCCGGCGTTCCTACCCCAGCGGAAACACATCGGAACAAAGGCAGTCGCCGACAACGGCGACGCCATTGAGAAATCGGGTCATGCCCGCGGCGGCAGGAAGTCTTCCCCAGGCCATCTTGAAATGGCCACCCTCAGTCTCACAGTTGAGATATCCAGGCTAGTGATACGAAGGGTCACGACCGTCGTCATGTGACATAATGTCAAACGACCTATAGTCTTTCGGTCATCTTCCCGAGTGCGTCGCACTCCGATGGCAGCGCCGATCCCCCGAGCCGAGGCCCCGATGAACCCCGAAACGCTCATCCCCTTGAACCCGCGTGATTACTTGATCCTCTTTTCCCTCGCTTCCGGGGAGCGCCACGGCTACGGCATCGTCAAGCAGGTCGAGGCCGACAGCGGCGGCCAGGTCCGCCTCGACCCGGCGAATCTCTACCGCGCCATCAAGCGGCTGATCCGTACCGGCGTGATCGACGAGGCCGAACGTCGCCCGACGCCGGAATCGGGCGGCCAGCAACGCCGCTACTACGCCATTACCGACTTCGGACGCGAGGTCGTCGCCCTCGAAGCCCAACGACTCGCCACGCTCGCCGACGCGGCGCGCGCCGAGAACCTCATCCCCGGCCCGGAATCGCGCCGATGAGCGCCACGATCACGCGGCGCACCGAGCCGTTCGCGGTGCGCTTGTACGCAGCCCTTTTGGGTGTCCTGCCGCGCGCGGTGCGGCAGCCGTATGGCGCCGACGCGGCCCACGTGTTCCACGACATGTACGTCGCGGCTCGCGGCCGCGGCCCTTTGGACGCCTGGCGGCTCTTCGTGTGGTCGGCCGGTCACCTGATTTTCTGCGCCGCCGGCGAGCACTGGGAGGAGCTCCGCAGCACGTCGAGCGGAGGCCCTCCCGGCAACAACCCGCCTCCCCACAAAAAGGAAGCCCTCGCGATGTTCTCCACCCTCCTGCAAGACCTCAGATACGCGGTGCGCACGCTGGCAACGAAGCCGGCGTTCGTTGTGTCGGCGACGCTCATCCTGGCGGTCGGCATCGGCGCCACCACGACGATCTTCAGCGTTGTCGATACGGTGGTGCTCCGCAGCCTGCCGTACCCCGAGCCCGAGCGGCTGATGCTGTTTACCGAGGGCGCTCACAGCTTTCCCGACTACAACGAGTGGGAAGTTCGTCTCGACGCCTTCAGCGCGATCACGGGGGTGTGGGACGAGCGCGTGGACGTCATCGGCGACGGTCCACCGGAGCAGGTGGCGGCGGCACGGGTGTCGGCGGATTTCTTCGAGATTTTCGGTACGACCCCCTACCTCGGGCGCTTATTCACCCGCGAGGAGTACATCGGCGAGCCCGCCGTCGTGCTGCTCGGTTACGGGCTCTGGCAGCGTCGGTGGGGTGGCGACCACGATCTCATCGGCAACACGGTGACCATCGACGGGCGGTCGCTAGTCGTTGCCGGGATCGTTGGTCTCGAGTTTCAACCACCCGAGACCCTGACCGGCCGCAGTGTCGACGTGTGGCTGCCGTTGTACGTCGAAAACCCGGAGTACGAGGGCCAGATGGGGTTCCATGTCATGTCGGTGGCCGGGCGACTCGCCGATGGCACGACCATGGAAGTCGCGCAGCAACAGCTCGACGGGTTCACCGCCGACCGGGCCGAGGAGTTTCCGAACCGCTACCTGCGCCGTGATGGCGCCCTGCGCGTGGTGCCGCTGATGCCGCTGCGCGAGGCCACGGTGGAAGACGTCAGCGCGACCCTGTACCTGCTGCTTGGGGCGGTGGGCCTCATGCTGCTGATCGCCTGCGCCAACGTCGCCAACCTGTTTCTCGCCCGCGGAACGGAACGTGGCCGGGAGATCGCCCTGCGCGTCGCTCTGGGCGCCAGTCGCGGTCGCATCATCGGTCAGCTACTGACCGAGAGCGTCGCTGTCGCGGTAGTCGGCGGCGGCGGCGGCGTGCTCTTCGCATACGTCGGCGTTGCCGTGTTCAGAGCCGCCAACCCCGGCAACATTCCGCGCATACAGGACATAGCGGTCGATCCGCGCATCCTGGCGTTCGCTTTCGCCACGTCGATCGCAACGGGGGTCGTATTCGGTCTTCTGCCGGCATTGCAGGCGGCGCGCACCGACGTCAACGAGATGCTCAAAGAAGGAGCGCTGAACGTCACCACCGGTCGCCGCGGCCGGCGAACGCGTGGCGTTCTCGTAGTCGCTGAGATCGCCCTGGCGCTTGTCCTTCTCGTCGGCGCCGGCCTCCTGTTCCGCAGCCTGATGGCGATCGTCAGCGTCGAGCCGGGCTTCGAGACCGAGCAGATCGTCGACCTGTCGTTGCAACTCGGGCCGACCTTCACGGATTCCGAGCGCGTCGCCTTTGCCAACCAGATGATTGAGCGTCTCGCGGCACTGCCCGGCACGCAGGGCGTCGCCGCCGGCTGGGCGTTGCCCTTCGTCTATCACGGCAGTGGCCGCTGCTGCTGGAATACGTGGGTGCGTGACGTCTCCCAGCCGCCGCGCGACGAGGAGCTGCAGACCATGGCGCACCCGGTGACGGCCGGTTACTTCTCGATGCTCGGGGCGCCGGTGAAGTTCGGTCGGGACTTCACCGTTGCCGACAACAATGCCGGGGCCTCCGTCGTCGTTCTCAACGTGCACACGGCAATGGAGATCTTCGGCACCGAGAACCCGGTCGGGCGCGCGCTGGTGCTCGGCGACACCGAGCTCACAGTGGTGGGCGTGGTCGAGGGCGTGCGCCACTTCGGACTCACGCGCGACATCGGCAACACCGTCTACGTTCCCTACGAGCGCTTCGGCGGCGAGTTGCCGATGTTGCACATCGGTGTTCGCTCGCAGGCCGATTTCCAGACCGTCGTAGCGGCTATGCGCGAGGCCGTGTGGGCGGTCGAACCCGACCTGCCGATCGAAGAAATCGTCACGATGCACCAGCGCGTATCGGAGTCCCTGGCCACGCCGCGTTTCCTGTCGATGCTGCTGGGTATGTTCGCGGTCGTTGCCTTGCTGCTCGCCTGTGGGGGAATCTATGGATCGATGCTGTACTCCGTCGGCCAGCGGCAGCGCGAGATGGGTATTCGCTTGGCGCTGGGGGCGGACGGCGGCAGCGTCATCCGCCTGATCCTTGGGCACGGCTTGCTGCTGACCGTGATCGGCCTCGTCATCGGCGTCGCCGGCGCCCTTGGCCTGTCCCGCGTCCTCGAGACTCTCGTTTGGGGTATCGAGCCGACCGACACCATCACCTTCGTGGTCGTGACCGTGCTGCTCGCCGCCGCCGCGCTGGTCGCCTGCTTCGTGCCGGCGTACAAGGCCTCGCGCACGGATCCGCTGCAGACGCTGCGCGCCGACTAGCGGCTGTGCGGCGAGTCGGGCTCGCCGCTTTGCCGCAGCACCTCGGCGAGCTCGTCTTGCATCATCGCCAGCGTTGCCGCGGCGGCGGGGTCGTCGATGATGTTGTCGAGCTCGTAGGGATCGGCCTCGAGGTCGTAGAGCTCGTCCATGTTGTCGAGCTCCAGGTAGTGGATGTACTTGTAGCGCTCGGTGCGCACCGCCTGGTAGCCCATGTTGCGGATGCGTCGGAACACCGTGTCGCTGAAGTACTCCACCAGGAACGCGTCGCGCCAGTCGGTGACGCTGCCGTCGAGGACCGGCACCAGCGACGCGCCGTGTAGCGAGTCGTCGGGAGGCTCGCCGGCGAGATCGAGGAAGGTCGCCGCCAGGTCGATGATCAGGGTCATCTCGTCGCGGGTGGCTCCGGCCGGCGCCAGCGGCGGATAGCGAACGAGGAGCGGGATCCGGATGGTCTCCTCGTAGGCCAGGCGGCGTTCGCCGCTCAGCCCGTGCTCGGCGTTGAAGTAGCCGTGGTCGCTGGTGAACACGATCATCGTGTTGTCGAGCTCGCCCATCGCTTCGAGCGCCGCGAGAATCCGGCCGAGGCTGTCGTCGGTGGCCGTCAGCATCTCGAGCCGCCCGATAACCGTTCGGTCGGGTGTGCCGCTCTCGGGGCCGATCGGTCGCACGCCCTCGAGGGGGCGCATCAGCGCCGGCTTGTCTGTCGGCACGACGTAAGCGTTGGGGCGCCTAGGGACCTCGGCGTCGGCGTACATCCCCTCGTGACGCTCGGCGGGAATGAAGCCGCTGCGGCTCAACGTCGCGGTGCTGCCGTCGTCGAGCTGGCGGATGTTGGGGTGCAAGGCCTTGTGGGCGAGAAAGAGAAAGAACGGGCTATCGCGTTCTTGCTCGATGAAGCCAATGGCGCGGTCGGTGATCAGGTCGGTGACGTAGCCCTCGACCCGGGTGAGTGTGCCGTTCTCGTCGAGCTCGGGATCGATCGCCTCGCCCTGGCCCGGCATCGCCACCCAGTAGTCGAACCCGGGGCGGGGCGAGTGGTCATTGCCCATGTGCCACTTGCCGATGAAAGCGGTTTCGTAGCCGGCGCGCTGCAATCCCTGTGGGAAGGTCGGCATCTCATGGCTGCGGGCGCTGCGGTCGGTGTTGTCGATGATGCCGTTGGTATGGATGTACTGGCCGGTCAGGAAGCTTCCGCGGGCCGGGGAACAGATCGGCGTGGTGGTGAACGCGTTGCGGAACAG
>SMVB01150281.1_pt1 | contig 28979 bp, 28 predicted proteins | sample 2456461 | NCBI WGS metagenome assembly SMVB01 (sample SAMN11095934, study PRJNA526329) | marine sediment metagenome | biome: Marine sediment; feature: Surficial sediment; material: Deep marine sediment; isolation source: Hadal surficial sediment | place: Pacific Ocean | collected 2014-05 | depth... | reverse complement strand
GCCGTCGTAGACCGGGTAGAAGCCCGATTGCTCCGGCGGGTGTTGGGCGACGAACCCGGCGAGACCACGGGCCAGCGTCGTGTCGGAAGTGTCTGTTAGTGCATGGGACTCTGATTTGGGATAATCGAAATCGATGCTGGCGCAGCCGCCGGCTACCGATGCGAGTACATACAGAATAACGAAAAACCGCAAAAGCATGCCCATGTGCTTGATTTTCCTGATCAGGGTCCTAGGGAGGCTGAATATCATACAAAAAAATGACTGACAAGCGCGAGGGGTGGCATGCGGCATGCAGATGTCGAACATAATAAACCAGGGACTCGGCTATGCATTGCCGCCAGGTACTGCATTGAGGTCCCTCAGCGCGTCATTCGACAAGGAGAGGAATATGCGAAAGCTTTCGTCGGCCGATAATTTTTCGTCGATCAGCATTTCGAATGCGGTATTTTGCAGGTCACGGATCTTCCGGGCTGCCGCAGTCCGATCATCGTCTGAGCTGGAGTCGTCGAGCGAGCTACGAATGGCGATGACATCGGTATAGAAAGTATCGATGCGATTTTTGCGTCGCATATGATAGATTCGCACACCGGCAAAAATTGCGCTGGCCAGCGCGACAATAACCGTCACAACGACTTCAGCAACTCCAGAGTACCTTTCATAAATACTGGGCTCATTTCGGTCCAGGTAGGCAATCAGTCCAGGATGCAAAACGAAAGTCGAATTTCCCGCGTTGAAGTCGTCGGACAGGCGTTGAAACAATCCGGGCCTGCGCGAGGCCAGGGCCGGTCGTATGCCGCTCAATTCGCGTACGAGGTCATAGACAACGGATGCACTCAGGTCACTTCTTGCCACCAGCAACATATCGACTGCTACGGTCAGGATAGGGGTGGGCGTGGCAGCGCCATAGGTGCCGACCGGGATCACAAATGCTTCGAGTTGCGGATTCATCAGCGTAGCCGCGTCAATAGCCGAACCTTTGCCAATATCTTCTGGCGATCCTGAGCTGACCAGCCGGATATCCGGAAATAGCGCCAGGCGGTCAGGTGAAATTGGTGCGAAAACGACGAAAACATCGGGTCGGTCGTCCGCATCCTCTACATACGTGAAGTCTGCAGGCGAAAGATCTGATCGGGATGTGAATCTCTCGAACATCATGCGTGATGCCGAGCCCTCGGGACCCGCGAATATTCTTGCGCCGCGAAACAACTCGGTGCGGGACTCGAATTGCCGGTCGCCGAAATAGCCGATATGCAGTACCGTCGGGTACAGCGGCATCACCGTCGATATCCCCGGCCGATAGGGCATATTGTTGGAGACCAGTGCGATATCGGCCTGTCCGGAAGTCAAGGCATCGAGTGCTGCCGCTTCCGCAAGGCTCGCGTCGGTCAAGCTGATCGAGATTGCAGAATCTTGGCCGATGAGTTCGACCACATCCCGGACAATTTCAGAATCGACTGGTGACTGCGGTGTTACGAACTGCAAAACTGTCTGGCTCTTCTCACAACCCGTCGTGACGGCTATACCAAAGCAGATAAAAGTTGACAGAAGTTTCCGCATTCTTCCGGTCAACGGCCGAGCAACCGGTCCTTGCGCAGCGCATCGACGACCATGTCAATCGCGTCCTCTATCAGGTAAGTGACATTTTCCTTGTCGGAAATTGTGGACTCGATCGCCCAGATTCTTTTCTCGTCGCTGGCTGCAAATAACTCGGTCGACAGGACCACTGTCGTTGCGACGTTGATCGTTTCGGGATTGTTGAGGACTTCGTAGTCGTAGCGAAACAGATCGACAGGGCGACCGTTCTTTCGAGACACTTTGGCAGTCGATGCGCCGCGCTTCACGGTAACGTCCGATGCCTGGCTTTGAACTCTTGTCAACAGCACCGCGTCAAATCCGTTGGCGCTTACAGCATCCAGGATTGCATTGCGGTTGATTTCATGCCCGCTTCCAACAACAGAGTAATAAGCGGTTGCCGGTGTTCCTTGCGACGAAATCCTGCTTGCCATCGTTCGTTCCCAGCGGGTGCGGCTCTCATAGCTGCCGGCGACACCGATGACAAGAATATTGCTGAAGGACGCATTGGCGTATTCCGGGTCCTCAAAAGTCTTGACAGTCTTCAGTGTGGAAGAACAGGCTCCCAGCAGCAACAAGAGTCCGACGCCAACGGCAACCATTTTAATTAAATACACGCATGTCTCCGTGAAGGACGGATCGCTGATTCTACAGCATCAGTTGCCCGGCTACTGAGCGAGGTTTTGATCCAGAAATTGCCGGAACAAGGATGCCCAGTAGCGGGCCGCTGTCTGCACACCATCCCAATCCGTCGTATTGCCTCCGCCGCCGCTGCCGATCTTCGGATTTGAGGTGCTGTCGGCTGCTCGTGCCAGGACCCGATCGGTGGCGGAATCCCGCATTTCCATCAAGAAGACCAGGACGCCGGGGCGCGCTACTTTGTCAAGTCCGGTACGCAGATTCGGCACGTCACCAATATCAGCATTCCTCAGATCGATAAGCGATGCCTGTACCGTCATTACCCCGGGTCCGGCGCTATCCACAATATCGTACCCTGATAGTTCACCCATAAAAGCATCCCGAAAAATCTGCCGGATCCGCTGCAAATCCTCTTCCGGAAGCGGCTTGCTCTCCGGAAAGAAAATGCCCATGTCCTCGCCGAGCAATTGATGGTACGTGCCGAAATCCGCATCGGTTGCGACATAGCTCACCTCAACGTTGGCATTGCCTGTCCTGATGAAGCTTTGCGTGGTCACGGTCGAACATGCGGAAACCATCAGTGTGCTGCTGATGATAAGGCCGGCCAGGTTGCGGCAGGTTCGATATATAGTATTGATTTTATTGCCTAAATTTGACATGTACAGATTCCTGCGCGGCCTGCGATGTGGCATGTTTTGGCAGTCTACCCCAACCGGGGTGCCGCTCAAAGTTGCGCAGATGTTGCGCGAAGCATGCGCCGCGTACTTAGGAATTTACTTGAACAATTTCGCGGATGTTGTCGGTTCGATTGAAAGTCAAGAACCCGCCACGAGTCGTTGCATCAAAAACAATTGTTTTTTGCGCAGACAATCTTATGATCAATGTTGAGGCAATAGCCTCAACGTCAGCAAGTCCGCTTGCTGGCAACCGTCCTGCTTATAGGGGTCCGAGCCTCTGTCAGTGTTGGGGGCGGTGGACGCAGAAGGCAGAATCGCGGTAGTGAAGGTGATGAGCGAAAGCGAATCAACGGCAGTACCGGAACACCGAGAGAAACTCGGAAAAGACTCGAAAGTGCTATGCCAGGGTAGCCCAATACAAGAACAGAATCGGGCTTGGAAACGGGAAACTCACCGCAAGGAGAGCAGGCCGGAGCGGAGTCAGGAAGAAGGGACCAGCAGACCTACCTGAGCGTCCTCAACTTTGAGAAAGCGGCCAATGGCCGCTTTCTTTTTGCGTGACTACGACGCAAGCATCTCTCGATATAAAGCCATGGTCTGCCTGGCCGTTTGCTCAACGGTGAAGTCCTTGCGGATCCGTTCCTGTGCGCCCTCGCTCAGACGTTGATGCAAGTCGCGGTCGTCATAGAGTTCGAGAATCCTGTCAGTAATTGGCTGCGATTCGCCCGGCGGTACGACAAATCCGGACTTACCGTGTTCCACGAGTTCCGGGCTGCCCCCGGAATCGGTAACGATAGGCACGGTGCCGCCGATCATCGCCTCGATGATCCCACGTGGCAGTCCTTCGCGCCGCAGAGACGGCAAAACCGCGACGTCACAATTCGGCAGGATCCATGGCATCCGCTTCAGGAAACCGAACAGATGTATATTTTTGGCATATGAATTCGCGGCCACCAGTTTCTTGTGCTGCGGGTTGTCCATTTTCGTGCCCGCCAGCAGAAAATGAATATTCAGTCCCGGTGGAAGCTTGTCGATCGCATCGAGCAGAACCGGGATGCCTTTGCGTGGCACGCCACGTGCGGTGCAGGCAACAACAAATGTATCGTCCGGAATGCCGAATTGTTTGAGATCTTCCGCTGGTCCGGCATACCATTCAGGGTTGTGGCCCTTGTGTATGGTGACCGGAACATCGCGCCGCAGGCGAATGCCGGGCATCCCGAGTCCGAGCAGGCCTTGCCTGATTGCTTCGCAGACACAGATGATGCGGTCCAGTCGCGGATTTAAGAGATACAACCAGGCCAGCGGATCGAAGTAGCTTAAATTTCCGCCAATACCTTGATAAGCAACCAGTTTCAGCTTCATGCCCAAGGATGCAAACAATCCATTCATCGTCGCGCGCTTGTCCAGCATGTGCAGCACGTCGTAGGGCTTTTTTTTGAGCTCCGCCCTGATAAAGCGAATGCACCTGGGACTGATTTTGCCGGTAAGCACATACGGGATGGTTGGTACACCGGCCTCCAGTAGGGCGTCGTACTGGAAAGTGCCCGGCCAGGTTATGACGGTGATATCAACCCCCGCCCTGTACATCTCAACCAAGGATCCGGTGTCCGCCGGATCACTCTCGCCGTTAATGCAGAGCACTGTGAGTGGTTTGCTCATCGGTTTTGCGGGCCTGGCGCTCTAACGAAGCTCAGATTTCGGCAAGCTTCGCTTCTTCTTGCCGAACACCACGATCGAGTCATGGAACGATATGCCGTCGAGGTTGGCCGACAGATAGCTCAGGTCCAGTTCCTTTATGGCATCGGGATGTTCGTGCCGAAAATCAGTTTCCTTCCGATCGAAGTACGGCTCGTGCAGCATGTCGACCATTTGTTTCGACAGCTCGATAAAGGTCTCGGGGCTGTCCACATGCTTGATCCAGTAGTTGGTGTGTACGTCCTCGACCATGTAGTGACCGCCGTCCCTGAGTGCTGAGCGAAAAAGGGCGCCGAAGCTGATTATCTGGTGATGAGTCTTGTGGCTGCCATCATCGAGGATGATATCGAAGGGCCCGAACTCTCCATTTACCTCGGCAAGAAAACCCGGATCTGCCTGGCTGCCAATTCTGACGAAGACATTCTGGTCTGCAATCTCGTGCGCCTGGCAGGACTTGTCGATATCGATGCCGACGATCGTGGAGTCCGGATGAAAATACTCCTTCCACATGCGAAGTGATCCACCTCGAAACACGCCGATTTCGAGCATTGTGATCGGACGGTCGCGATGCCGTTCGAAATACCGGGTGTAGATATCGAAGTAGTGGTGCCACTTGTGTACATTGGTGTCGGCCGAGAAAATTCGATACAGCTCGTTATCCGGCGGATCAATCGCTGCACTGACTTTGACACGCTCGGTCAGCTCCACGGGAAACAGGTCAGAGGTCTCCAGTGACTTGTCGGTGAGTAATGCCGGCGCCTTGGTCAGCAACAGGCCAAACTTGATCAGCAATCTGTTTAATAATTTTCTCATGGCTTCTCCGGCGCGGATTCTGCGGGATCAATGGCAGAATGACCTCTGTGCATGGTTGCCTGGCAGTGCTTTTTCGGGCTCGCATGATGCCGGAACACGTCAGAAAAATCAGTCATTTTCGACAGGTTTGTGCAAGCAATATTCAGTAGTTTTGCCTTAGACAGTGTCGCTGCAGGACTGTACCATGCCGACTCCCGATGACGGATTTCGTGACCTGGCAGCCTGATCGCCCCACGGAGACAAAACGGTGCAGATACTGTTAACGGGGGGTTCCGGCCTCCTGGGCACTGAACTACTCAAGCTCGACTCAGACCTGCTTGCGCCGTCTCGCGAGGAGCTCGATATCACGGATGCCACGGCCGTCGCTGACTATGTGGCAGCACATTTGCCCGACATCATCCTGCATGCGGCTGCGATGACCAGCAATCGTGAGGTGGAGGCGAATCCGGGAGCAGCCCAACGGGTGAATGTCGATGGCACGGCAAACCTGGTGCACGCCTGCGACGCTACCCGCATTCGCTTCGTCTACCTGTCGACAGATTACGTTTACAAGGGAAATCGAGGCAACTATTCAGAAGCGGATGAAGTTGCGCCATGCAATCTGTATGCATCAATGAAACTGGCCGGCGAGGAACTGGTGCGACAAGTTCCAAATCACCTGGTCATTCGCGCGAGTTTTGGCGCGAGCGAGTTCGGTTATGCCGATGCATTTTCAGACAAATGGTCGTCAAAGGAATACGTGGATGTTATCGCGCCCAGCATACTTGAAGCTGCGAGGAGCCCGTTGACGGGCATCTTGAACCTGGGCGGCCAACGCCGCAGTCTTTATGAATATGCAATCGAGCGAAATCCGCATGTGAACAAGATCGAGAGACGGAACTCTGCACACGATTCGCCGGCAGACACTTCGCTTAACCTGGATCGATGGAATGATTATGTGCAGGGTCGCGGCATCGTTCGTGGCGTCAGTAATTGCCGGGTCTGTGGCAGTAGCGACCTCATTAAATACCTGGATCTTGGAATGTTGCCAATGGCGAATAATCTGGCGTCATCGGCACAGGGCGCGATCGATATGGAACGCTTCCCGATGCAGGTCCTGTATTGTCAGCAGTGTTCGCTGTCACAGCTTTCCGTAGTGATTGATCCGAGCGTGCTTTTTTCGCACTACACTTATCGGTCATCGATCAACAAGGGATACGTTACACACTGCCGGGAGATGGCGCGTGCGGTAAAGGAACCGTTGCGGATCGGCTCCGGCGACCTGGTCGTCGATATCGCCGGCAACGACGGCGCATTACTTGCCGAGTTCAGGAACGAACTGGGGGTCGATGTCGTCAACGTCGATCCGGCCGAGAACATCTCCGTCATTGCCGAGTCGCGTGGCATTGCGACGATCACCAGGTTCTGGTCACGGGAGGTGGCGCAGGACATCCTCGATCATCATGGCCGTCCAAAATTGATCACTGCAACGAATGTTTTTGCGCATGTCGACGACGTTCGGGGCTTTTTGGCGGCGGTGTGCCACTGCCTGCATGAAGAAGGCACACTAATCCTCGAGTTTCCTTATGCCATGGATTTCATCGAGAACCGCGAGTTCGATACGATCTATTTCGAGCACCTCAGCTATGTGCTCATCAGGCCGGTCGTGCAGCTGGCGGCGATGGAGGGTCTGCAGATCTTCGACGTGCAGAAACAGGACATTCACGGCGGCACGGTACGCGTCTTTCTCGGTATCGAGGGAGCGCAGGACGTCAAACTTTCCGTCGCAGAATTTCTTGAAAAAGAAGAGCGTGGCGGTTTTCACGACGCCGCGATCTACCGGAAATGGACCGGCGAGATTGATGCTCTCATTGCCCATCTGGCGGGACAGCTAAAGAAGCTGAAGAGCGAGGGAGCAGAAATTGCCGCATTTGCAGCATCAGCCAAGGGCAACACGCTCCTGAATGCCTGTCGACTCGGTACCGCAGAGATCGACTATATTGTCGACGATACTCCGGAGAAAATAGGCAGGTTTTCGCCAGGTACAGGTATTCCGATCGTCGACCGGTCCGTTCTCGCCGATGATCCACCCGATTATCTTGTAATCCTTGCGTGGAATTTTGCACATGAGATCATCAGGAATACGTCCACCTTTGGCGGCAAGTTCATTATTCCGATTCCCGCCTTCAAAATTATCGAATCGTAAGACGGAGTTAAGTGGTGAGCGATCCAACCAATAAAGGAATTATCCTGGCGGGCGGCGCGGGGTCGCGATTGCATCCGCTGACTTTGTCAGTCAGCAAGCAGCTCATGCCTGTCTACGACAAACCGATGATTTACTATCCGCTGTGCACGCTTATGTTGGCACGGATTCGGGATATCCTGGTTATCACAACACCGGAGGATCAGCCGGCGTTTCAGAAGTTGCTCGGCGATGGCAGCCAATGGGGCATCTCTCTGTCATATGAGGTGCAGCCCACGCCCGCTGGCCTGGCCCAGGCATTTATCATTGGCGAGGAGTTCATTGGTGGTCAGTCGGTAGCTCTGATCCTCGGCGATAATATATTTTATGGTCACGGACTTGGCAGACAACTGCAAGCGGCTGCGCAGCAGTCGTCCTCGGCGACCATATTCGCCTACCATGTCAATGACCCTGAGCGTTATGGCGTCGTGCATTTCGACGACGATGGCAAGGCACTGGGCATCGAGGAAAAGCCGGCGAAACCCAAATCCAGCTATGCCGTGACCGGCCTGTATTTCTATGATGCCCGGGTTGTGGATATCGCGAAAAACCTCAAGCCATCGGCCCGCGGTGAACTGGAGATTACCGATATTAATTGCCTGTACCTCGACGACGGGTCTTTGCATGTCGAAGTTCTGGGGCGGGGCGCCGCATGGCTGGACACCGGCACCCATGATGCCCTGATGGAAGCAGCACAATTCGTACAAATCATCGAGCACAGGCAGGGTTTGAAAATCTGCTGCCCGGAGGAAATCGCATACAAGAGCGGCTACATCAATGAGAAACAAGTGGCGGTTCTTGCCGAAAATCTCGGCAAAAGCGGCTACGGTGCATACCTGAAAGTAATGCTGGAGGGCACCACGTTCTGATGGAGTTTACGGCAACACAAATTCCCGACGTTATCGTAATCGACCCGGTCGTTCACGAAGACGCGCGGGGATTTTTTATGGAAACCTGGCAGGAGAGAAAGTTTCGGGAGGCCGGGATCAATGCGAAGTTCGTTCAGGACAGTCACAGCCGATCATCATTTGGCGTTCTCCGCGGATTGCATTACCAAGGATCCCAGGCGCAGGGCAAACTGGTTCGCGTCATTCATGGCGAAGTGTTCGACGTAGCCGTCGATATCAGGAAATCGTCACCGACGTTCGGACAGTGGGTGGGCGAGGTGTTGTCAGCGGGAAACAGGAAACTGATCTGGATTCCGCCGGGTTTTGCGCATGGATTCCTGGTTTTGAGTGAAATTGCTGATTTCGAATACCGCCAGACAGACTTTTATGCGCCCGAACACGAACGAACGATTCTCTGGAATGATCCCGGTCTCGCGATCAGCTGGCCGTTAGCGGATGGGCAGGAGCCGCTCCTGTCCAAAAAAGACGAGGCAGGTGTGTTCCTGAATGACGCGGACGTCTATGCGTAGCCTGCTCGTTACCGGCGGCGCTGGTTTTATCGGCGCCAATTTTGTTCGCTACTGGGCAACGCAGTATCCGGATGATCGTATCGTGGTCCTCGATGCGCTGACGTATGCGGGCAATCGGGCCAATCTGGAGGCGATGTCGGGACAAGCGGCTTATCGCTTTGTGCATGGCGATATTGGTGACCTGGAGCTGGTAAAGAACCTGCTCGTTGAAGAAAAAACAGACACGATTGTGCATTTCGCGGCGGAGTCGCATGTTGATCGCTCCATTCACGAACCTGATGCGTTCATTCAGACCAACGTGATCGGCACGCACAACCTTTTGAAAGCGGCGCGCGATGCCTGGCTCGAAAATGATACGGCTCCAGCCTCGCACCGCTTTCATCACGTTTCGACAGACGAGGTATACGGCACCCTGGGTCCAGACGACCCGGCGTTTACGGAAAAGACGCCGTACGCACCGAACTCACCTTACGCCGCGAGCAAAGCTGCGTCCGATCACCTGGTCCGGTCCTATCACCATACTTATGGTCTTGAGGTGACCACGAGTAATTGCTCCAACAATTACGGGCCTTACCAGTTTCCGGAAAAACTGATTCCGCTCATGATCGTCAATGCCCTGACTGGCAAGGCGCTGCCGGTTTACGGCGATGGTTCGAACATACGCGACTGGCTTTACGTCGAAGATCACTGTCGCGGAATCGACCTGATCATGAATAAGGGCAAAGTCGGTGAAACCTACAACATCGGCGGCAATAACGAATGTTCCAATCTGGATATCGTCGGCCAGATCTGCGCTCGCTTAGACAGTATGTTCGCTGATAATAAAGATCTGGGTGAAACATTTCCTGAAGCGCCCGCTGCATCCGCTCATGCAACGGAGTCGCTGATTACCTTCGTCAAGGACCGGCCTGGTCATGACTGGCGTTATGCAATCGACGCGACGAGGGCGAGCAGGGAATTGCAATACGCGCCAGTGGAAAGTTTTGCATCCGGTTTGCAAAAGACCCTGGACTGGATGTTGGCAAATGAGCCGTGGTGGCGCGCCGTCTTGAACGGCAGTTACCGCGACTGGATCGACAAGAATTATTCTTGAAATTCTGCTTATCGCCCGCTGGGCCGGGTTCTTTCAGACGGGTGTCTGTGATTTTCGACCGCCCGGGGACTGAGCCAGGTGCCGCTTCGCAGGACGCCGGCATAGTAGCTGAACAGTCCGACCAGCATCTTGCTGCGCACCCGCAGCGCCGCTATCTGCCGTAATGTGATCAGGTCGGCGATCGCCATAACGGTCAAAAGGGGAAGCTTGAGGCTGCCAATGAGCAAGTGCATTGTTAAGCGCCTGGCTCCCCGAAAGTGATTATTTGCGTATACGTGTTTGGAAATGATGACCTCGAGCTTGGTCATCGCCTTGATGTCGACGTTGAGCCTGCTGGATCCGCCGTGGGCGTGGATAACTTGTACATTGGGAGTATAGGCGGCCCGCAATCCCAGCTGCTGGCCGCGCCGGCAAAGGTCGACGTCCTCGGCGTACATCCAGTAGTCCTCCGACCAGCCACCAATGGCATCGAAGTGTTCCCGGCTCACCAGCAGGCAGGAACCCGTAATCCAGTCGCAGTAGGTCAGTGAGTCGTAGTCGGCGTGCGGGTCCATGAAACGGGAGGGGCATAAATTTCGTAATAGCGCCTTCAGTATCTTGCTCTGGTTGAGAAGGCCTGGAAAATCGTCAAAGACCTTTTGCGGACGACCGGAATGATCAACCTGTTTCGGCGAGATAAGAGCGACATCGGGATAAGCGGCCTTCTCCCGCATCAGGGAACCGATGTCATCGCAACTTGCGACGACATCGGGATTCATGAACAGCAATGCCGCACCACTCGTTCGCGAGGCGCCGAGATTGCAGCCAAAGCCGAAACCACTGTTGTGCGCGTTGGCGACAAACGTCACCCAGGGAAAACTCGCCTGAAACTCGTGCAACGGTTCTGCCTGCGATTCATTGTCGACGACGATAACTTCCCAGTCTGCCGGGAAATCCGCTTGCAGGGCGTCCAGTGCTGTTTGCAGATGCCCCCAGGACCGGTAGTTGACGATGATGATGGAAAGCTTCACGTGCCCTGGTAACTGCGGCTTTTGCCTAGCGACAGGAAGTAGAAAACTACGCCCGCTGCAATAATGCCGAGTCCGAAAAGACCTTCGACAGGCCGGTTCATCAAGACGAAGTAGAGCGTCCAGCCCGTCAATGCAAGGTAAACCAGCGGCGGCAGGGGATACATGAATGTTCTGTATGGCCGTGGCAGGTCCGGTTGACGGTAGCGCAGCACGAAAACGCCGAGAACCGTCGCGAAGCTGTTCAAAGCGAGCGTGAAACCGGCGAATACGAGGATGGATTCGAAGCTTGAACTGAGAATAAAAAGAATGGCCAGCGAAGACTGGACATAAATTGCGGTCGACGGGATGCCGTTGCGGTTCTTGCGGGCAAGCAGACGCAGCGCCGGAAAGTCCTCACCGATAACCTGCAGAACCCTGGGTCCGGCCAGCGTCATCGCGCTTACCGTGGAAACAAGGAGCAAGGCAAGGACAAAGCCTGTAAAGCGGCCGCCAAGGTCGCCAAAGGCCGCACCCGCGGCGATAAAGCCAATTTCGACCTGTCCGACCATGGCGTCCATCGGTGCGACGTACAGGAATATGAAATTGAGGGCGACGTAGAGCAGCATCACGACCAGTGTGCCGGTCAGCAAGATTACGGGAAGGGTTCGCTGCGGACTTTCCAGCTCGCTGCTGAGATAGGTAGCCGCGTTCCAGCCGGTGTACGCGTAGCTGACATAGATCAGCGAGACTGCAAAGACGCCGCTGGTCAGGGACGCGCCATCACCGCTTGTTGGCAGGAATGTGACCGGTTGTGGTGCATCAACAAGGATATAGGCAAGGAGGCAAAATCCCGTGATGACTGCGACTTTAAAAATGGTAAATATGACCTGAAGTCCGCCACTGTTACGGCGATTAGTGCTGTGAACGATCGTCAGCGCGATGACCAGGCCGCAAGCGAGTATTTTCTCCAGCCATGCGGATGTTTCGCCGCTCATTACTGAGGTCGCATAGGCGGCGAACGTCATCGCGGCCAGTGCAGTTGGACCGGCAAAGCCAATCGTTGCCGACACCCATCCCGACACGAAGCCGGCAGCCGGGTGATAGATCCTGGCGAGGAAATTGTACTCGCCACCTGAGCGGGGCATCGCGGCGCCGAGTTCCGCATAGGTCATTGCCCCGCACAACGCAGCAACGCCGCCGACCACCCACAGCATTAGCAGGACGAAACCGGAGCGTAAATCGAGGAGCTGGAAGCCAAGGCTCGTGAATACGCCAGTGCCCACCATGTTGGCAATAACCACCGCTGTGACCGTCGTATGTTTGAATTTTTCCGCGGCCATGTCAGTTATGGTCCCGCTCAGGTGATCGCGAAACTATCCGCGTCCTCGTGAAACGCGAATCGATCGCGAAACGCCGTCAGCTTCTCGAGATCAAGTTCTGCGGATGCCGTTCCTGCGTGATCGCCGAGGTTCGCAAGATCTTCACCAAGGAAGTCGATGATTGAACTGCCACCGCTATAGGAGATATTGTTGCCGTCGGTTCCCGTACGGTTAACGCCGGCGACATAGCTCAGGTTTTCGATCGCACGTGCGCGCAACAGCGTCGCCCAGGCATGGTGGCGGCGGTCTGGCCAGTTCGCCACATACAGAAGCAAGTCATAAAGTCCGCAATTACGGCTCCAAACCGGAAATCTCAGGTCGTAGCACACCATCGGGCAAATGCGAAAGTCTTGGAGATTGAAAGTGAGCAATTCAGTGCCCGCTGCATAATGGCTGTGCTCGTCTGCCAGTCTGAACAGGTGCCGCTTGTCGTAGCATTGCAAGTCACCGGCCGCGGACGCACAGATGAAGCGGTTAAAGTATTGCTGATTGTCGGCAATTATCAGGCTGCCGCAGACCGCTGCATTGCTGCTTGCGGCCATGTCACGCATCCAGGTGACAGAATCGCCATCCATCGTCTCGGCCAGTTCAGCTGCATCCATGCTGAATCCGGTTGTGAACATCTCGGGAAGCACGATCAGGTCGGTAGGTTTCTGCAGATCTTCAATTATCGTCGTGAAATGTTGACGATTCCCGGCAGCGTCTTGCCAGAGGAGACCGGTCTGAACGATCGTGACGTTTAGAGTTGACATAGCCTGGATGCAGCCTCTTCGAGAATCTGGTCGTCTTTGGCAAAACAGAATCGTAGTTTGCGCCCGGGCGGAGGTTTTTCGCAGAAGACAGAAATCGGAATCGATGCGACGCCGATCTCTCTGGTGAGTCTTCTTGCATACGCGACGTCGTCTTCATCGGTAATGTTGGAATAGTCGAGTAGCTGGAAGAAAGTACCCTTTGCCGGCTGATAGTCGAACCGAGAATCTCGCACCAGTTCGCAGAATCGGTCTCGTTTCTGCTCGTAAAAAACCGGCAACTCCGCATAGTGATGCGGCGTATCCTGCATATAGTCTGCAATCGCGAGCTGAATCGGTGTGATCACGGCGTAACAGGTCCACTGGTGAATCTTTCGGAATTCGACGGTCAGTGATTGCGGTGCAACGCAGTAGCCGACTTTCCAGCCGGTCGCATGGTAGGTCTTGCCAAAGGAGGAAATAATGAACGAACGTTCCCAAAGCTCGTCATTGCGTAGAAGACTTTGGTGGTCGGCCTTCTCGAAAATGATGTGTTCGTAGACTTCATCCGAGATCAGGTATATCGATGTATCTCTGACAATGTCAGCAAGTCTCTCAATATCCGCGGCGGACAAAATCGCACCTGTTGGATTGTGCGGGAAGTTCAAAATGATCAATCGTGTTTTCGGACCGATAGTATCTTCAAGCCGGTTCCAGTCTATTTGAAAATCCGCATCTTCATCGGGAAAAACCAGTGGCAAGTGAGTCGTTGTGCCGCCAGCCAGGGTGACTGCAGGTTCATAGGAATCGTATGCGGGATCGAAGACAATGACTTCATCGCCTGCTCGAACGACCGCGTGTATCGCACTGAATAATCCCTCCGTAGCGCCATCGCTGACGGTGACTTCTGAGCCGGCATCGATGGTGCGGCCATAGAGTTGCTCTACTTTCGCAGCGATTGCCTGACGCAGTGATGGCACCCCGGGCATCGGCGCATACTGATTTGCGCCGCTATTCAAATAATGCGTAATTCTGTCCAGCAAATCCTGACTCGGATTAAAACTCGGAAATCCCTGGGACAGGTTGATTGCGTCGCACTCTTCCGAGAGCGCACTCATTACGGCGAAAATTGTTGTGCCGGTACCCGGCAGTTTGCTGTCCATTATTTTCCCGGTGTGCCGGTCGTCAGGTTAACGGCGGAATTTCCCAGCCGTCCGGAAGCGGACCCTGGTCCATGATGATCTCGCGGTGGTGGCTCCAGGTGAACGTAATAGCCTCCGGCGTGCCGATGCCGGCACCGCGTGGATCCCCACAGGGACCAAACCAGTGATTCTGCGGCGCGCCGGTCGTCCGGCCGCGTATGCCACAGTAGGTTGTGCCATTTACTGTCGCGCCAAGCACGGTGTTCTGGAAGGCGATGTCCTTGCTGATTACCGCAGCAGTCAGGTGGTGCGACATGCGCTCGAGAATTTCGAGTACCTTCGGCAGCTCATCGTCACCCCAGGTTACAATGACCTGGAAGGGCCCGAACAGCTCGGTCGTGACCAGTTCAAAATGCTCCCCGGTGACAGCGTCAATCGGGACCTTGATGGCTGTCGGCTCCAGCGCACCGTAACAATCGGGTATCGAATGACCGGTAAGCGGATGGCCGCCAAACAGCAATTCCGCACCGGGAATCGCCAACATCGCGTCAATATGCGCTGTCATCTCGCTGTTGGTCCACGTCAGGACCGGGCCAAGCGATAAATCCTCCAGGGTCCGGCGCGCCGCAAGCTTTTTTAGTTTTGGCAGCAACGCCTCGGTCCAGTTGTCATGTGACAGGATAATGCTTTGCGCGGAGCACTTTTGGCCCGCGGCATTGTATGCGTCTTCGTCACATTGCCAGGCGACGTAGTCCAGCCATTCGGGGTCATAGTCCGGTCCGATCACTTTCCAGTCGAAACCCGCGTCCTCGATTCTGACTGCACCATTCATGACCTCGGAAAGGTGTTCTGCAACGCCGCTCGAACCTGTGAATTGCAGCAGGCGAATGTCGTCTTTCGCAGATTCGATAAGTTCACCCATTACCGAGCCGCGGCAGTGAATCATGTCGAGGTCGGTGGTTGGCAGCCCGGCATGGATCAGCAGGCGAACGAACTGCTCGAACACAACGCTGACTTTGGTTTCCGGCTTGACCAGCGGGCGATTGCCCATCGCGAGTGCGCCGACCAGCTGCAGCGCGGGAATTTCAAGCGGAAAATTGAACGGCGCAATGATTACCACAGCACCATACGGCCAGCGGTAGCCGCGTGATTCCTGTCCGTTATGATTGCCGGGATTCGAAAACCCACGCGCCAGGAATCGCACTCCGTCGCCCGCCATGTTTTCCAGGAACACGCGTGTCACCAGGACTTCCCCGAATGCCTGGTTCCAGCTCTTCGGCATCACGCGCATGATCAATTTCGTGAAGTAGTCGCTGACTTCCTTCCCGGCGAGGAGGGCGGCTGCCTTTGCACACACCTGGCCCAGCGTCACGTACCTGTGCGGATTCCTGAGCGGATTGTGCATGCCGGATTTCGGACAACGCTTAAGCCCCGCGATATAGGGTGCATGCTCCCGGGTATCAGGGACTTTCAGAAATACCTCACCATTCATCGGGTCGATGATCTCGGCATAGGCGGAATCAATGTCCTCCCAGCTTCCGGAAACGAGGTTTTGCAGGGTTCCGGGATTTTCTCCTGTCATGCCGTCAAACGGATCGACGGTCGCGAAGGCGGGCACTCGGGACATCGTATTCTCCTCGATAATTGTTGACCTGCTGCTGTCCGCGAAAGGTCGCGCGCAGACTGAGAGAATAGCAATCTCTGGCCGCCTGACCCAGATCAAATTTGACCTGGCCGGGCCAGCTTATTGTGCCGGCCACCTTGTGGGGCGATAATCGCCGCCGGTCCGCGTCGGTCACCCCGCGACGGCCACCCGTGAACCCCGTCAGGCCCGGAAGGGAGCAGCGGCAGCGGCGACGCCGGGTGCCGGGAAATGGCTGGCGCGGGCCTCCTGTTCCGCATCGACCACGGGGTGCCTCTTTGGTTACACTGTCCGATCCCGGTGGCGATGATGATCGCGATCGCTTGCACAGGTGATTCACTGGTTAATTTATGAGCTATCTTGTACTCGCAAGAAAATGGCGACCGAAAAATTTTGCTGACACGGTAGGGCAGGAGCATGTACTCAGGGCGCTGACCAATGCGCTGGACAGCGAGCGCTTGCATCATGCTTACCTGTTTGCAGGCACGCGCGGCGTCGGCAAGACAACGATTGCACGGATTTTCGCGAAGGCGCTGAATTGCGAAACCGGGTTGACATCGCAGCCATGTGGCAAATGTTCTGCATGCCTCGAAATTGATGAAGGCCGGTTCGTCGATCTGATCGAAGTCGACGCAGCATCCAAAACCAAGATCGACGATACCCGGGAGTTGCTCGACAACGTTCAGTACGCGCCGGCCCGGGGCCGCTTCAAGGTTTACCTGATCGACGAAGTCCACATGTTGTCGAAGCATTCGTTCAATGCGCTCTTGAAAACGCTCGAAGAACCTCCGCCTCACGTCAAGTTTCTGCTCGCAACCACGGACCCACAGAAACTTCCGGTAACCGTCTTGTCACGGTGCCTGCAATTCAATCTGAAGCGGCTCACGCCAAAGCTCATCAGCGAACGCCTCGAACTCATATGCGGAGAGGAAAAGGTCAAGGCGGATGCCTCCTCGCTGGCAATGATTGCGCGGGCGGCAGATGGCAGCTTGCGGGATGCACTGAGCCTGCTCGACCAGGCGATCGCCTACTGCGGTGGCGACATCAGCAGTGATTCTGTCGCCGAAATGTTGGGCACGATCGATCGCCAGCATGTATCCCGCATTCTCAAATTGCTCGCGGCGGGAGATGCGCCCGGGGTCCTGGCGGCGATGCGGAAGATTGACGAGCAATTTCCCGATTACGCGAGGCTCCTGGATGACCTGGCGACGATGCTGCAACGAATTGCCGTTTACCAGGTTGTCGGTGCGGCTGATGTTGACGATGAGGATGACGAGAGCGAACTCGCTGCATTTGCCGGCGAAATATCTGCCGAGGACGTGCAGCTTTTCTACCAGATCGCGCTAATCGGCCGCCGCGATCTGCACCTCGCGCCTGATCCGAAAAGCGGTGCCGAAATGACTTTATTGCGTATGCTTGCGTTTCGGCCCGGCGGTGACGTCCGTCCGCCGGTGGGCGGAGAAAAGACCAGTGACGTCGCTGCCAGGCCGCAGCAAACGGAGAACAAGTCGAGTAAGGCGGCAGCGCCGGCCCCGGTCGTCGAGACGGCAGCGTGGCAGGATCCCGAATGGTCGGAACTGATCAATAAAATGGAGATCAGCGGGGCAGGGAAGCTGCTGGCGAGTAATTGTTCATTCGTCCGGCGCCAGGAAAATGTGCTGCATCTCTGCCTGGATGAAAAGTCAGAGACCTTGCTGACCAAATCGACTGAAGCGTTGTTGATCAAGGCGCTTTGTACGCACTATGGCGAGTCACTGCGCCTCGATATCTCGATCGGTGAGACCGGATCCGCAACGCCGATTCAGGAGGAAGCTCGTCGCGTCGATGCGAAATACGAGGCGGCACGTGCATCCATTGAAGCAGACCCCAACGTAAAAGCACTGCAGGATATGTTCGGCGCCGAGCTCAATCGGGATTCCATTGAACCTGTCCACAATCAACCGTCAGCGAACCAGGAGTAGTCGATGAAAGGTGGCATCGGCCAGCTAATGAGACAGGCCCAGCAAATGCAGGCCGATATGCAGAAAGCCCAGGAGGAGATGGCCAATCTGACCGTGACCGGTGAATCTGGTGGTGGAATGGTACGGATCATCATGACCTGCAAGCACGAACTGAAGAGCCTGGATATCGACGATGCTCTGATCGGCGATGACAAGGATATGCTGGAGGACCTGATCATTGCAGCGTTCAACGATGCAGTTCGCCGTGTAGAGAAAACGATTCAGGAAAAGTTTTCCGGCATGACGGCGGCCTTAAGTTTGCCACCCGGAATGAAATTGCCGTTTTAGTTCGGTTGCCGGCAACTTGTGTCTTACTCTCCGTTACTGATCCGTCTCATCGACACCTTGAGTTGCATGCCGGGAGTCGGCAGAAAATCTGCGCAGCGGATTGCTTTTCATTTGCTTGAGCGCAATCGGGATGGCGCGTTGAAGCTATCGCAGGCTTTGTCCGAAGCAGTTGCCCGAATTGGCCATTGCAAGCGCTGCCGTATGTTTACTGAACATGAGCTGTGCAATATATGCTCGGCACCGGGTCGTGACGAAGGTCAGCTGTGTGCGGTTGAATCGCCAGCTGATGTCATGGCGGTCGAGGACGCGACCGGTTATCGTGGGCAATACTTCGTACTGATGGGACACTTGTCGCCGCTGGATGGCATTGGCCCGGGTGATCTGGGCATGGATGCACTTGAAGAGCGGCTGGCCGCGGGCAAAGTCAAGGAACTTATCATTGCGACTAACCCGACGGTCGAGGGTGATGCGACGGCACACTATCTTGCTGAGCTGGCGAGCAAGCATAAGGTACAGGCGAGTCGCATCGCCTACGGCGTGCCGCTGGGCGGCGAACTGGAATATGTAGATGGCGGTACCTTGTCACACGCGTTCTTCGGAAGGCGTATTGTGGATTGACCAATTCAATCAGACGGTTTGCTGTGATGACTAGTAACCCCGATTGCCTTTTTTGCAAAATAACGGCAGGTGATATCGACGCCGATATCATTTATCAGACGGATCAGGTTGTAGGGTTTCGGGATCTTAATCCTCAGGCGCCGACACACGTATTGATCGTCCCGCGACGCCATATTCCAACGATCAACGATATCGCTGAATCCGACGCCGCAGTCATTGGCCAGCTTTTTGTCGCAGCGAAGGAGATTGCCGCGGAGGAGGGCTTATCCGAACCCGGCTACCGGGTCATCATGAATTGCAACGCCGGCGCCGGCCAGACCGTGTTTCATGTGCATTTACACTTGCTTGGTGGCAGACAGTTTACCTGGCCGCCGGGCTAACAGTTAGTTGTAGTTGTCGGCAAGTTTTTGCGCCAGTACCAGGAGACGCCTGTAACTCTCGTATCGGCGTGCGCTGATTTCGCCGGCCTCTACCGCTGACTTGACCGCGCAGTCCGGTTCTCGCAAATGGCGGCAATTCGCAAATCGGCAGTTATGACCGTGCTCGTCAATTTCCCGAAATCCACGAGTGGCAAGGTCCGGCGATTCGATCGCCGGCGCATATTCGCGCACGCCGGGTGAATCGATTACCACGCCGCCCTCAGGCAACGACCACATCATGGAATTGACCGTGGTATGCCGACCCTCGCCGGTGGCTCGCGACAACTCCGCCGTTTGCTGATCCGCGTCCTCGATCAGGTAATTAATCAGGCTCGATTTTCCGACACCTGACTGGCCAACGATGATCGTAGTTTGATCACAGAGATGTCGCTTCAATTCATCCAGGTTGTCGCCGGTTTTTGCACTGCATCGCACGGTTGCGTGGCCGATTTTCGCGAAATCGGCGAGTGCGGTTTCCGATGATTCGGATGCCGCACCAAGGTCAGACTTATTGAACACCACCAGTGCGGATACATCCATAAGCTCCGCCGCCGCAAGGTATCGGTCGACGATAAACCAGTCCGCCGCCGGCGCATCGGCGGCCACAACGGAAACCAGGTCGATATTCGCCACCAGTACTTCGATACGACCTCGTTTGTCCGGCCGGGTTAATTCGTTCCTGCGCGGCAATATTTTCGTGATCAGCCATTCGGGTTCGTTCGCGATCACCCGGGCCTCGACAAGGTCACCGCAAACAGGACGAATTTTCTTGCCTTTCAGCCGCCCGGTTACCTCCGCACCGTCATCCAGGCGCATTCTCATGCGTTGGCTATACGTCGCTGTTACCAGGGCATGCTGTGTCACACCGGCGCATTGCACGATTGATGTTGGTCGGGAATAGGGCATCACGGCGCAGTATGCCGCGAAGTAGTGGGCCATGCATCTCTGCCGCTGCTACACTGTGCGACCTGAAATTGGATATGAGTGGGAACAGGGGACTGAATGACCGCAAGCGCGAAGACACCGGCAGGGAATGCCGCCAGTAACCTGATCTGGATCGATCTTGAGATGACCGGCCTGAACACGAGCACTGATCAGATCGTCGAAATCGCAACGATCGTGACAGACGCTCATCTGAATGAATTAGCGAAGGGCCCAGAGCTGGCGATTTATCAACCCAGGGAAATTATGGACGGAATGGACGAGTGGAACACGCGCCAGCACGCGGAATCCGGTCTGACCGCGCGGGTCCGCGAAAGCAGGCTATCTATGCAGGAGGCAGAAAAGCAGACGATCGATTTTCTCGAAGGTCACATAAATGCCGGCGAATCACCGATGTGTGGAAACAGTATCTGCCAGGACCGGCGTTTTCTGGCCAGGCAAATGCCGTTGCTGGAGGCGTTTTTTCATTACCGGAATCTCGATGTCAGCACACTGAAGATTCTTGCCAATAGTTGGGCACCTGAGATTGCGAGGGGCTTCAGCAAGGAATCGAGTCACAGGGCGCTTGCCGATATTCGTGACTCGATCACCGAGCTGACTTATTACCGGGATTCTCTGTTCGATCAAAGTGTATTGAAGCTGGATTGATGGTGACAAAGCCCGATGCGCCAGCCACTGAACGGAACAGGAATGCCATTCTCGAAGTTATCCGCGACGAGTTTCAGGATTGCCTTGCAATTCTTGAAATCGGTTCAGGCAGCGGTCAACACGCCATTTTCTTCGCGAGCCAGATGTTGTGGCTTACCTGGCAGACCAGCGATCTGGCGGCAAATCATGATGGCATCAATGCCTGGCTGGCTGACGCCAGTCCCGGAAATGTACAGGCCCCATTGGAACTCGATGTCGAGGAGCCGTTGCAGACTTACGACAAGTTCGACGCGGTGTTCTCTGCAAACACTGCACACATAATGAGCATTGCAGTAGTGGAGTGCATGTTCAGGATTGTTGCTCGATGTTTGACCGATGGCGGAAAGTTCTGCCTTTATGGTCCCTTTAATCAAAACGGTGAATTCACGAGCGACAGCAACAGGGATTTTGATGCGAATCTGAAATCGCAAAATGCGGCGATGGGTATTCGGGACCTGGAAGTCCTGGACCGTTTTGCAGGGGCAAACGAATTGCATCGGACAGGCCTCTATGCGATGCCCGCAAATAATATGATTGCAGTCTGGATAAAAAGTTAAACCGCGTTAGGGGTACTGGCGATGGCAACACATAAAGGCGGCTGTCACTGTGGGCGAATTCGTTTCGAGGTCGATGCGCCGCCGGATCTTGTACTGAGTGAATGCAACTGCAGTATCTGTCGCATGATCGGTTACCAGCATTTGATTGTGCCGAGATCGGCCTTCAGAGTGATACAAGGCGAAGATCAACTAATCACCTACGAATTCAATACCGGCACAGCACGGCACTACTTTTGCAGCCACTGTGGTGTGAAGTCATTCTATGTTCCGAGATCACATCCGGTAGGCATCAGCGTCAACGGCCGTTGCCTGGACCCGGGCACTGTCAGTTCGGTAACTTTGAAGCCGTTTGACGGCCGTCATTGGGAGCAGAATCGGCACAAGCTGGCGCCGTTACCCGATTGACCCGGCTGTCGCCGGATAGCGACAGGCGAATACGGTTCTGTGCCATGGTCTGGCACGAACTTTCGCCTTGCCTTATAGTTGTCAACTTCACCAGCGGGCGATTGTCACAGATGGCTAAACGATTAATATTGCAAGGATTCAGTGTGCTTTGCGCGGCTTCCTTTGTATCTCTCAGCGCACTCGGCGATTCGGTCTGGGTGAGCGATCAATTCGAGGTCATGTTACGCACCGGCCCGAGCACAAGTAACGCGATCCAGCTGATGATCGGCAGCGGCGCCGAACTTGAATTCCTCGAAGAGGATACTGCAAGCGGGTATTCGCGGGTGATGACAGGCGGTGGAACTGAGGGTTGGGTGCTCAGCCGATACCTGATGACGGAGCCCGGGGCGCGGGACCAGTTGGTGACACTGAAGCAGCAGCTTGCCGATGCGAATTCCGAGGGCGCATCCATTGGGTCGCAACTTGGTACCATTCGAGGCCAATATGAGTCAGCCGAACGTCGCATCGGCGAACTCGAGCGCGACAAGACAGATTTGCAGGCCGAAATCGATGATATTCGGAGTACCGCCGAAAACGTGCTGGCGATCGATGATCAGAACCGGATTCTGCATCAACAACTGACTGACGCCGAAATCAGGGTCAGTATTCTCGAACAGGAAATTGACGATATTGGCAGTCAGACAAAGCGCAACTGGTTCATTGCCGGTGCGCTGGTGCTATTCGGCGGGGTTTTGCTTGGGTTGATATTGCCGAGAATGAAGTGGCAACGTCGGTCCCGGTACGACAGATTCTAGAACGCGGGTTCGTCAACCTGTCATTGTAATAAATGTCGGTCCGCAATTAACGAATGTGCAATTCTCCTCTGGCAGGGCGGACCGGGCAACGCCGGTCCCGGTACGACAGATTCTAGACCTTTTCTCCTGCCAGGAACATCCAGGTTTCGATAACGCTGTCCGGATTCAGTGACATACTTTGAATGCCCTCGTCGACCAGCCAGCGAGCGAGGTCGGGGTGATCGGACGGCCCCTGCCCACAGATACCCACATACTTTCCCTTTTTGAGGCAGGCCCTGATGGTCATGGCAAGCAATTCCTTCACAGCTTCATCTCGCTCATCAAACAAATGGGCAACGAGGGCTGAATCGCGGTCGAGGCCGAGCGTCAGTTGGGTCATGTCATTGGAGCCGATGGACATCCCATCGAAATACTCGAGGTACTGCTCCGCGAGCAAGGCGTTTGTCGGAAGTTCAGACATCATAATGACTTTCAAATCGTTGCTGCCTCTTTGCAGGTCGTTCTCGGCCAGCAGTTCGATTACACGACGGGCTTCTGCGACTGTTCGCACGAACGGAATCATGATCTGAACATTTTTCAAACCCATATCGTTGCGTACGCGCTTCAGCGCAGCACATTCCAATTCAAAGCATGGCCTGAAACTGTCGGAGATATACCGCGATGCTCCGCGGAAACCCAGCATCGGATTTTCTTCAGAGGGCTCGTATTTTTCACCGCCAATGAGATTGGCATACTCATTGGATTTAAAGTCTGACATGCGAACGATTACCGGCTCGGGTGAAAACGCCGCAGCAATCATGCTGATTCCCTCAGCAAGTTTCTCAATAAAAAACGTGACCGGGTCTTCGTAACCGGCCATCTGTTCATCAATTGCGTCACGCGTATGTTGATCCAGTTCATCGTAATGGAGTAATGCGGTGGGATGCACGCCGATCATACGGTTGATGATGAACTCCAGCCGGGCGAGGCCGACGCCGTGATTCGGAATGTTGGCGAAATCGAAAGCTCGATCCGGATTGCCGACATTCATCATGATCTTGACCGGAATCTCGGGTAGTGTACCCACTTCGATGTGGGTCTCCTCAAACTCCAGTTGGCCGTCATAGACATAGCCCTCGTCACCTTCAGCGCAGCTGACAGTAACGTTGCGGCCATCCGCAATCGTGGAGGTCGCATCTTCGCAGCCGACTACCGCCGGAATTCCAAGCTCACGCGCAATGATGGCCGCGTGACACGTTCTGCCGCCCCGATTGGTTACAATCGCGGATGCGCGTTTCATTACAGGTTCCCAGTCCGGGTCGGTCATGTCCGCAACCAGCACGTCGCCCGCTTGAATCCGATTCATTTCACTAACGTTGTGAATGACTTTGACGGTGCCCTGGCCAATCCTCCGGCCGATGCTGCGGCCCGTACAAAGTACCGTTGATCGATTCTTCAGCGTAAAGCGTTCGATTGTCCGACCGCTGCGACTGTGCACTGTTTCGGGCCGTGCCTGCAATATGTAGAGCTGACCGTCGGAACCGTCTTTGCCCCACTCAATATCCATTGGACGGGCATAGTGCTTCTCGATTTCGACTGCGATCCTGGCAAGCTCCGTGATTTCGTCATTAGTCAGGGAGAAGCGATGGCTATCGGCGTATTCGACGTCGACCGTATCAACTGTTCTGCCGGGCCGCGTATCATCGGTATAAATCATCTTGATCGCTTTGCTGCCGAGGTTTTTGCGCAGGATCGGATACTTGCCATTTTCCAGTGCGGGCTTGTAGACATAAAATTCATCAGGATTTACTGTGCCCTGAACGACAGTTTCTCCCAGGCCATATGACGAGGTTATGAACACTGCGTCGCGGAACCCGGACTCGGTATCCAGTGTGAACATGACGCCGGCTGCCCCGATATCACTGCGAACCATGTACTGCACACCAACGGAAAGCGCGACTTGCGAGTGATCAAATCCCTGGTGCACGCGGTAGGCGATTGCCCGGTCATTGAAAAGCGACGCATAAACCTGGTGCAGTGCCTCAATCAGGTTGTCGACTCCCCGAACATTCAAAAAGGTCTCCTGTTGCCCTGCGAATGACGCGTCGGGAAGGTCCTCGGCCGTCGCCGACGACCGTACGGCGACGGCAATATCCCGGCCCGCAGACATTTCGTCCCAGGCTGAGCGAATTTCGTCCATCAGCCGCCCAGGTAATTTAGTTCCGATTATCCAGCTGCGTATGGATTGTCCGGCTTCATTCAGGGCCTTGATGTCGTCGACATCAAGGGCTCCAAGCGTGTCACGAATGCGCTCGTCGAGTTTGTCGGTCCTCAGAAAATCCCGGTAGGCTGCCGCAGTTGTCGCAAAGCCGCCTGGCACCCGTACCCCCATCCCACCAAGATTGCTGATCATCTCACCCAGCGATGCATTCTTGCCGCCAACAATCGCAACGTCGTCCATTCCAAGCTTTTCAAGCCTGATAGCGTAAGATTCCAAATCTAACTCCCTTGTGTTAATGCCGTAGAATTGGACAATTGAGCGCAGACAAGATAACAGACAGACCGTGAATATCTGTTGCAGTTATCCAGGAATCTCTTCAAATGAGTGAACGTACAGTATTTTTTCTGTCTGATCAGACCGGCGTTACGGCTGAAACACTCGGCCACAGCTTGCTGACGCAGTTTGATGGCCACCACTTTCGGCATGTGACTTTGCCATTTATAGACAACGATGACAAGGCGCGCGAGGCCGTCCAGAAAATCAATGAGGCAGCGACCGCTGCTGACGCAAGGCCTATTGTATTCTCAACACTGGTTCAGGACGAATTTCGCTCCGTAGTTCGGGAAGCCGACGGCCTGCACCTCGATATTTTCGACGTATTCCTGGGACCGCTTGAAGAAGAGCTGCAGCAGAAATCCACTCATACTGCCGGGCGTGCCCACGGTATGAGCGACATCGAAAGTTATATGAAGAGAATTGAAGCGACAAACTTTGCGCTCGCAAATGACGATGGTGGAATCACACGTGATTATGAAAAGGCGGATGTGATCCTTATAGGTGTATCGCGCTCGGGAAAAACGCCAACCTGCCTTTACCTGGCACTGCAGTACGGTGTCTATGCTGCCAACTTTCCGTTGACCGATGAGGATTTCGATAGCGGTGCGTTACCGCAGATCCTGAGCAAACAAAAATCCAAGTTATTCGGTTTGACGATCGCGCCAACTCGACTCCAGCAAATCAGAAGAGAAAGGCGTGCGCTCGGTAAATACTCCTCCGCGCAGCAAGTTCGTTACGAACTTCGCGAGGCAGAAAAAATATTCAAAAAATATGGCGTTCCGTTAATTGACACGACGGAATTCTCAATCGAGGAAATCGCAAGCAGAATTCTCGATAGTACAGGTGTTGAGCGCAGAGTTCGACCCTGAGTTTTTTTGTCAAAAAAAACAAGTCCGGAACCGTATTTGCATACCTTTTGCAGCAATGACCTGTGATATATTCGACGTATGTTGCAGGAATATTTACTGGTTCCGGAAACAATCGTAAAGCCGGGGAGCTTCGTCGGCCTCATGTCGCTTTACGAAAGTAATTTTCTTCGCCTGCAACAACTCATTCCGGAACTGTATCGATTGGACGGCTACTATCGATCACGGGTCGCGGGCGATTGTGACCTGCATGTGGAAATTCTTGAACGTAGCCGTTACACCGTTACGATGTCACTGTCTTACTTTTTTTATGAAGAGGGTGTTCGCATTACTGAGCCGGACATGAAGGTTCGTGTTTATTTTGACGGACTCCTGGCGGAGTCGACGGGGTTTTCCGGCGAGCGCGGGCAGGCGGCATTCAGGCGCCTGTCGCAAGTGCATCGTGCTGAACTCGATGCCCGATGGCGGCGCAATATCATCCTCAACAAGTGGCTGGAATACCTGATGGACCAGGGCCACCTGGTCCTCGAACGCTGAATTCAGTGCCTGAGGCGCCATCCGGCGCGATCTACCGCTCATTTGCAGTGATTGCGGGGTAGCCCGGCGTCAAAAATGTCGATTGATTCAAGGTTTAACCCGGCTGTCCTTGTCATTATCCCATCATATTCGAGAAAGTTTTCTGCACTATCTGGACGTGGATTATGTAAAGGAGCCTGGCTTGGGAAGTCTTGCCGCATTTTTCGGAAGTACGGAGGAAAAACCACAGGACAGCGAAAAGCTGATGGACCTGTACTGGAACCGTGCTGAGCTCAAGAAATCCTTTGCCGATTCACGAAAAGAACATTTTCGGCTTCAGGATAATATCAAACGGGCCGAAGGAGCGACCGCCCGGGTACAGCAGAAACTGGATCACCTTGAAGACCTCCTGATCGATCCACAGTGGACACACAATGTTGGCGTGTTTTATCAACTGCGAGGACTTGGGCTGCGTTGTGAGCGAAAACTGTCGAAGTTTGCTGAACAGCTGAAACAACAGCGGGAGCAGAAACGGCATGGCGACGTGATGTCCGACTGGAAGCTACGGCTGGGGGAGGAGAGCGAGCAGATCAAAGAACAGCTCCTGATGCAACGGCAGCAAACGCAGCAACTGGAAGACCAGTGCGAGGCGGATCGCCGGCGGCTGGAGGAAATGGGTGTTATTCAACGGGTATTCAAAAGTCGATCTGCCAGGGCCGATCTGGAACGACTGGAACAACAAATTGAAACCAGGCGCAGCGATGAAACGTCATTGCTTGCCGACCTGGCAGCCATCAATGAGCGCACTCCTCCCGAGAGTCAGGGGCTCGACATTTCGAGCAAGCGATCGATCAACCTGATGATCCTGGCGTTTGCACAGCAATTATATTTGCAGTTCACAGATCGCGACTTCGCAGGGATTGTCAAAGAGGCCAGCGAAAAGAGTGTTGGTTCGATCAACTACGGTAATCAGCTCGAGTGCGCGCAGATTCTGGAACGAATTGAGAAACACATTGAGGTCATGGAACATAATGCAGATTTCGCCCGCATTCTACGAAAGCGTGCCACGTTGATTGGTGAAAAGGCAGTATTCAGGACTGACTCTGAAGTAGTACCGGCGGCGGGAACCACGACAACGGTTTTCGATATCGGCGATGATGATTCGGTCAGAGAACAAGAAGCCAGCATTCTCGGCGAGAATTTCTGGGGAATTGCGAAAGTACTGAGCCGTTAACGCGATCCGGCGTGAATCAGATATCGGTGCGAAACATTTGCTGCTGAAAGTGCGGCAAATCGCTGGTCTCGTTTCCCGCACCAACAGACTCGACGGCAGTCGATTTCTCGTCACTATCGGCTAATGGTGAAGATGATGCTTGCGCTGGCCTTTCGCTGGGCAATTCCTGCGGTAATTCCTCAGTTGTCGTCCCGAACACGTCACGAAGGATATTCGCAACTCGCGGCGTCAAATACAGAACAGGCGCTAGCGAATCAGTAATGGCCGACTGTTGGTCGATAGCGCCCGGATCGGTGGGAGTGTGGTCAACTGCATGGACCGTCAGCGCACCTGCCGGAAGTTCAAGGCTTTTCAGCTCGCGACCTACCTGGTGATCACATGGAACGACGAAACTACTCGCAGCGTGAGCTGTGGCGCTCAGCATCAGGACCACGGTAACTACCGACAAGCCCGAATTGATGGTTTGCTTTGGATGTATTCTGAAATCCACGGCGACCTCCATTCCTGGTACAGCCGAGCAAACTAATGTGATACATCAGTATAACAGCACGATCTGCCAGTACAAATCGTCTGCTTGATGAGGCTCAGGTCCCGATGCGCGCTGTCTGTGTCGGGGTTGCCTCAATCTCTCGTAATACCGCCATGTCTGTAACAATGTCTGCGGCCTGGTCAAGGTGCACGTCCGGCACCTCCAGTTTTTCCAGTTCCTCGATCGTGGCAATCGCTTCGAGATGCAACGCAGCCCGTCGTGCGTTTTCCCGCTTGAGGCGCCGATTCATGCTTTCCTCACGTTCTGCCAGGCGTTTTTCCATGTTCAGAGAGACCATCTTCTTGGCCCGTACTTCTTCAATGTCACGAATGCCGTCAACCAGATACTGGTAATCCGGGTCTCTTTGGCTGCGCTGGTGATGGCTTGCCAACAAGGTGTTGATCGTGCTGTCCAGGGGTTCGCCTGGTCGAAACCTGGTCGTCTTGATCGTATCCCACGGTAATGCGCTTTCACGGACGCTTTCACCGACAATCGTCGCATCAATGTGTGAGGGCAACGTAATATCCGGATCAACGCCGCGATGTTGGGTGCTTTCCCCGGTAACGCGGTAGTACTTGCCG
>SMVB01219535.1_pt1 | contig 28982 bp, 44 predicted proteins | sample 2456461 | NCBI WGS metagenome assembly SMVB01 (sample SAMN11095934, study PRJNA526329) | marine sediment metagenome | biome: Marine sediment; feature: Surficial sediment; material: Deep marine sediment; isolation source: Hadal surficial sediment | place: Pacific Ocean | collected 2014-05 | depth... | reverse complement strand
CCCATAACCTCTGAGTCGTAATATGCGCGGAATTGATCTAGCTGATCTGGCCCAACGTTCTCTCCTAAGTTAAGGATTCCGTCAGGGTTCGTTTGATTAACATTTCGTGTGTTGTAAGCGGCTGCGTCCATGTCTGCACGGATAGTCTTATCCAATGCTTCAAGTGGAGAGTAACCGTATACACGGTGGCTGGACGGATTCGCTATCATGTAAAGTACCTGATTGTCCATCAGGCTCGCTTGGAAGCGATCATTTGGCCACCACTCATAGCGCGGCTCTTCTAGATCACCTGTCCAATCAGGACGGATACGCATAAACGGCGCATCGACCAAGACCATACCTTCCGGTTCGCCCTTAGCATTCAAGTTCTTTTCAATTACTCCACCATCAAGAACAAGCACATCCTCGATAACTGGTTCAATTAACTCACGGAATGTTTGTTGCTTATTATTCGGGTGAATAATCAAAAGTTCAAGACGTGTTTGTATTGATTCATTAACAGGTAAGTCTTCGTCAATTGGTTTAATTGACCATTCGGACTGTGATACCTGAGCGCGGCGGTGATTGATAGCGGCCCTAACCCACTCACTGTGGTCGGCCCAAGAGCGTAGCTGTCGCGCTGACAGCCTTCCCGCACGCGCATCCCTAGTGGAAGGCGTACCTACGCCCATAGGGTTTACACGCGGTACATCTGTGACATGATCTTTTTCCACATCTGGCTCACGTTGTCGGCCTATGCTTAATGGCATGGAGTATTCCCCTTAGTCTGTGTAGAATTGAGCAACTGCTTCGTAGCGATAGGTAGGTGTATCGTTGATTGCTGTACGAATACGTAATCGATCACCTAACGGTAATGCTTGAATAGCATCATCTGCTACGGTTGGCTGGACATCGACAATAAGCGAATTAGGCGCAGACCCTACGGTAATGACAGCATACGGCGCAATGCCGTCACCTTCACTGTTATCGTAGTTTAGTCTAGCCAGAACAACCCACGTTGCACGAAGTAGGAATATGTCTAGTGCTGTAATGTGTGTCGCTTCAAATGTATTTTCGTGTGCGCGTGTAACGGTTATAACGTTTGTAACAATGCCTGTAATGAGCATCTTTTCTTCATCCATACGGATCACGTCACCAACTTCGAACACGGCTCCACTGACAACACCAATAGCCGTCTCCCCTACCTCAACAGTTTCGGCTGTGTTAGTAGTTGAATCTACGTAAATATTCGCTGCCGCATCATAGGATGTCTCAATGAAGAAGTCAACCTCTTCGTTAGATACTGCAACCATATTTGCCAAAATATTAATACCAATTACTGCACGGTTATACGCTCCCAATCCCGTAATAGGTACAACAGTTTCAGCGGCGGTTAAATTACCGGAATCGAATCGTAGTACGACCCCCGCCTTTGACTTGTAATTTGCCATATCGTTTTCTCCTGTTATTTAATAGGGGCAGGACAAATTGCCCTGCCCCCCGCCACTCAAGTTTAACCCGTTAGGTTAATGCACTCGTGCAAGGTTGGCCCAAGTGTGGTTATCGTCGGCTGTCGCTGACAATTCTGCCACTGTCGATCCCGATGCTTCGATGATCTCCGTGCGTACTAACGGTGCCAATATCGCAATTTGGTTCACAAGCATAACGGTGTGAGCACCGTAATTCTCAGCGAACCTATCGGTTGCGGTACTTTCCTGTGCTTCGACTGCTGCTTGGCAAATAGCAGCCAACAGACCCATGAATACAGATTCTTCAGCGTCATCGACGCCAGCGACACCTTCCTGGGAGTCCATTACTGTGTCTAGCTCGTCTTCGCCTGTGTATGATGATCCTAACGCCATGATATTTCTCCTACTCTGTGATAATCCACGCTTTGTCTGCTTCTATTTTTACAATGGCCCGACATTCAAGCCATGCGTGCGTTTCCTCATTCGGGTCGGGGGTATATATACCCCAAGCCTTTCCAACCACGGTGTACTCGTTTACTCTGTACATCGTTTTTCCGTGTTTGATGATCCACGGTCGGAAATTTGGATCATCCGCCCTTTGTTCTTTGTTGTAATGAATACGAACTATGTCATATTCAGGTTCCGGATTATCCTCAACCGGAACCGCCTCCATCTTCTTAGTCACCTAAGAAATAAGTCAGGATTAGAGTAAACTTACCAGCCGTAACAACCTGTCCAGCGATTACAACAGACGGTGTACGTGCTGCGGTTAGCTTAATTGCTGTGGCGGCTGTTCCTACCGGAATACCAGCCTGAATACCAGCATCCCAAACGTCACCCATCGTGACCGGAGCAACTGCTATAACAATGTCATTTGCGGTGTTGACTGTAACCGCAAGTGTTCCAGTGTCCGCCGAAGCCGTAGCGACTGTCGTAACGACATCAATCACCGAAGACCAAATAACTGCGTTGTCTGGAATTACAATGTCGGCTCGCGTCTTCTCATCCTTTAGCGTAATCGTGCCAATTGCTCCAGCGTCAACTGCGAAGTCATACGTACCACGCACAACGCGCAATACACCAAGACCGTCATTAGTTGCTGATTCTAGGTCAGATTCCTGTACCTGAATCTGTGTCGGTAAGACCTGTCTTAAAGCTACTTTTGCCATGTTATTTCTCCTTACAGTGCGAAGTGGTTATTTACCAACTTCCCAAATGCTGTGGCCACAAATTGGCCCTCTATCTTACGATGTCCGATTTCGTCCATCCATTCCTGATAAGTCATTTCTGGATATTCATCATCTTTCGCATGAGTAGCCAAATAATCCTGTAACAACCGTGGCCCATCTTTGAAGGTAATTACTTTCCCTTCTTCGGGTGTCCCTGGTTGAATTCTTGATGGCCTCACATACTCAGCTTAAGTCTATGCTTCATCGCTTGCAACGGTTCTCACAACCTTTTTATCGATTGTTTGTTGTAAAAGGTCTTTAATTGCGATATGCATATCTTTTCGACGCTGCTGTTTATTCTTTTTTTCAGCACGTCTTAACTCACGGGCGCTCATATACTCGTCACCTGAAAATTTGTAAGTCATGCCACACTGAACCCTGCTAGACTTCTAGCTTGATCGCTTTGACGAACCGCATACCGTGTCGCATCCATAATGTGGTTGTACAAGTCTCTCGGTTCATCCTTCTCTGTTTCACCATACTCGTTTACGAAGTATGAGTAATTAGTCTGTTCGTGCTTGAAATCAATTAGAGTATCAAATACTACTAACTGCTCTGTCTTAAATGCGGCCCCTACCTCAAGGATTCCCGCGTGACCAGGATCGGCCTTGAAGATTGTTGTGTCAGGGAACTTCTCTGATAACGAAAGGTTTAGCCAAGGCGCGGACGGATCATAGAATATACGATCTATCTTCTCTCGATCCTTGGTCGGTACCATTTCCTGCATACCTTCATCCCACTCGTCATAAACGCACATTTCAACTATGCTATTCAACATGTCAGACGGGAGACGAATAGTTGAGTCAATGGCGTGTGGTGGCGGACGGCAAGACAAGTAGAACGTACGGTAGACATACCACGTACCAGTGTTCGGATCGATGGCAATCCATACCGCCGCAAACTCGTCTGGCCCACCATTTGTCGGGTCGATGCCCATGATCCTCTTCCAATTGCGAGGAATCGTGAATGACTCGACATATGTAACGTCCTGGTAGACCAACCCCGCTGGCTGCTCGAACATCGCACCACAACGCTGATTGAAGTACCACGCTGGCCACTGGTGCTTTGCCGTCTCCCACTGTTTCAGTGAATAGAACGGATTAACAATTGATGGATACCGCACAACTAAAATGTCCGGATCTCCGTCTTCTGCCTTCTGTGCGAAATCCTTCAACCACGCCCCTGCCAAGTAAGGAGTAGTGGTGACAAGCATATTACCCTCACCACGAAGACGCTGTGAAGTTTCGTAGAAAACAATAGGCTTAGGGATCATTCCTGCTTCATCAATCCACACAGCCTCCATACGGGAACCCTGAAGTGCTCGCGGACGTTCAGCCGAACCAGCGTAGATAAATATAGGTAAACCTACAGGGTGTAGGTCAATTGTCATATACTTCTTACGGAAAATGATGTCTTCGGGCCAACCGAATACCTGACGATAGTATTGCAGCATACGGGACATTCCAACGTCTAGCTGCTGGCCCATACGGAAAGTAGGGGTTACAATACCAAATGCTGAATCCTGTTTGTCTCCACGCTTATTTACCGCGTCTAGGATTTCCCTATGGAGCCAAGGTGGCCCCATATTGGACTTACCGCCCTGCGTGCCAGCTATCATAAATAGCTGCTTCTTCTCACGCTCCATCCAAATAGGTAGTTGACCTACATGGGGGAACCATCCACCCTCTGTACCAGACGGACGATACGGGCCGATCTCCAACTCGTCACCGTGGACGCGCTTTTGACGCCGCACGGTGACGAGGTTTCCTTTGACGCTATACGCCTTTTTAGGAAGCTTTGAACAATCTATGAGTTACTTCCCGTTCTTGTACGCACCTACAGCGTCAACTGCACCCTGCGCTCCAAGGTATGCTAGAAGAACCCATACCAAATTCTGGATGGTGTCCGCGTCAATATCCCATCCAAGTTGTTCACCAAACAGCACTAGAGTACCGGATGCTAGAACGATCCAGAACTTTCGTGATATTAGCTTATCCTTGATGGTGTCGAACTTCGTTTGTGGTACTGCCATGTCATTCACTCTCCTGTCTAATAGTCATCGTTCCTGATCCCAAAACAATAACTTCATCTTCTCCAATGTAAGTTATCAATTTACCTAGTGGTGGTAAACTGTCTGGTGATATAGCAAGGCTTGTAGTCTTTACCTCATACTTCCGATCCACTATATCAATAATAATTGCTTGGTTTGATTCATTAATCATTCGCAAGGGGATTCTCTGCGTCATCATCTGCCTCAAAAGTCTTCATCATCTCGCCCATGTCCATATTGAATTTATCTAATGGTATACCTTCTTCTTGATCCACTTCATCTGGATTTAGTGGCCCTGAATGAGTTGGGGCGAACCCGCCATCCTTTGTTGGCCGACCGCCCATTGGTGATGCTACCTGTCCTGGTGTCTGGAAGATTGCGCCTTCCATGATGGCAATGGCGCGTGCTGTGTCACTCGCTAGTTCTAGTAGGGGCCGTACTTGCGCCCCTGTCGCCTGTGTCATAGCGTTAGTTGCCTGAGCGAGAATTAGTCTAAGGATTCGTTTATACCCACGTAGGGCCGCATCCGACTCGTCATCATCTACAGCCTTCCCCGCTGCACGCAATTCATTACCAAAAGCAATATACCCCTTGTCACCGTCCGTCTTCCAGTTGGCTAAGAGAGGTTGTAGCTTTTTGTCAGTAAGGAATGCCATCTTCACTTCGGCAGATGTCTGCCCACTGGCAAACAAGTCTTCCATAGCTGACATACGTAATTGGCGTACAGCCTTTCGGCTCAGTACCGATTTACGAATCAACGCTTCGGTCGCGGAGAATTCTTCGTCACTGGCGTCTTTAATAGCCACCAGACGTTCGAACGTATCCTTTGATTCAATGAGACGGCTTTTTGAAGTCCCCTTTGTTTGGTTATTACCCATAAAAGCATTATAAGCATAAAAACTTGACAAAGCAAGTTTTGTATAGTTTAATTTATCAGTGAGTAGGAAAGTACAATCAACACAGCGCCGCGCTCGTCGTATTCTAGTGGCTTATTGTCACCATGAATCTAAACAACGATACTTCGACGGGCTAGAAACCTTTAAGCCCAAATCTTTTGAGAAGAACCTTTATCCTGACCACGTACGAAAAGTACGTGGTTATTGTATGTACTGCGACACGCCATCCATGTTTGTAACCACAATAGATAAATTAGAGAATAGTAAGAGGCGTGTTGAGGAATTGTGCAATTGTGGACTACCCTACGACCACCAAGACGTATGCAGGGAAAACCATAACTATGTCGAGTAATTTTTGGCGACAAACGCGACAGTGGGAACAAGAACACAAACCATTTTTTACTTTCTCACGGGATGGTCTATTATGTCCAATTTGCGCCAATTGGTGCGAACTTACGGAATTTGATAATATAGACAAAACCAAGAAATTTGTTGCATTCGGCTGTACGCCTCACGGCTTCCTAGACATGGATAATCAACAATTTATCGTAACGACTAAAGAGAATTTCGCACGCGGAGAAGACGGAGATTCAATCGGAAATATCGATGATCCTGATGAAGTCCCTGATGGTGCATATAAATTTGCCTATGGAGTCCCGCCAGAAGGTTATTAGATCTTGTGGTTCTTTGTGACTAGTGCTGGCGGCAATTCTTCGTCAAACCAACCTAAGTCTTGTTCTTCCTTTTCGAAGTCTCCAAATAACTGTGGAGACTCTACTACCAGCACATCATAAATTGCTACAGCAACCTTCCTTATTTCCGCGTCAGCGTAGTCTGCTGAACGCATCTCTATGAAGTGTCGCCATGCCCGTGCATTCGCTGTCACAGCGATGTGAGTCTCTGCGGCGTTGGGTAGGACAGACCGTGCCGCCTCCCTTGCACGCTTACGGATGGAAGTCTTCACGTCACGGGGTAGTTTACTGAAGCTTTTCACATTATCGCCAAAGACGCCATTCTCTAATTCTGCTTTAGTGTACGCATCAATTAATTGCTTAACTTGTGCTTTGTACGCATCAAGGGACTGCACCATCGACCATTGCCACACATCCCGATCAATAACTGATAGTTGCTGGATTGCTGGTGGCATAACGAAGGCAATATCACTTGCGTCTACATACCGCTGTGATAGCTGCGAGTAGGCGAACCCTGCACGGTGCCTCACTAATTCATGAGAGAATGAGCGGGATACGCCAGCGATAATGAATGTCCAGTTAACGTGCTCTAATGTGGAACCGTGGCCTGATTCAATGATGTTTGTGTGGAAGTCTGACGACTTCCTGCCAGTCTTGTAGGACTGGTAGCACAGTCGCGTAGCCATCTCTGTGATCTTTTCTGCGTCTGTACCGCTGGCATCGCGTAGCTTCTCCCCTGACATGTCATTCTTATGGAGGAACCGCCGCATCTCTTCGACAATGAACGTAGGGCGTGCAATAAGATAGATTTCGGGATCATACTTAATCTTCAATGTCATCAACGAACCTCATGTACACTAACCCCTGTTTTACCAACTTCTGATAATCATTTTCCCACGGGTGTTCGTAATGGAATCCATCTTCTATACACACAACCTGACCAATTCCCTTGGATACGATTGCTCGCATACATTCCATACAAGGTCGCCCTGTGATGTAGAGAGTTGCCCCGCCCAGATAAGACGTGTTGCTGTAGTAAATTGCGTTCCGCTCTGCGTGTTCACAGAGACAAACATCGTACCCGTAACCCTTAGTTACGTCAGGGTCGTTACAGCGTGTACAGCCACCCTCGTCGCAATTATCGACACCCGCAGGGGTGCCGTTATAGCCTGTACTGATAATGCCGTGATCTTGTCCTACAATGACACATCCAAAGTGACGCCGACAGCAGCCCGATCTTTCGCGGACTGCTTTCGCGATCCCCATGAAGTATGTATCCCAATCTGGTTTAGCCAATTGACCCCCCTTTAGATCAGTTTAAGCTGGTTCCCCCCACTCTTAAATGGAAGCTTCAGTTGCGTTCCTCTCGATACCATAAGCGACTGCTTTGATACGCGCAAGGGGTACTCCTATCCACATCGTGACCATCCGCACGAAGTACACGATTCACAGCCATCTTGGAAGGCTAAACCATTCCCACAGTCAGGACACCCCATGCCGTTGTTTGAGGCGACCTTGACCGGAGACTCTACAAACTGATTCTCTAGCCAATGGCCAAGATAGTCAATTAATGATGTAGCCGTATGAATTTCTTTGTTTCCCGTCATACCGGACGGCTCAAACCGTGTTTGACGGAATTTATCTACAAACTCTTCAACAGGAATACCGTGTTGTAAGCCTAGACTGACACAAATGGCCAGCACGTCGGCAAGACCCGATACTGTCGATCCCTGTTTGGCGATGTCAAGAAAAACTTCGCCCAAAGTTCCATCATCATATAATCCAGCGTGTATCCATCCCTTCTGACCGCCGACAGTAAACTTGTGCGTTATACTCTCATGCGTGTCGTGTAGTGTCTTACGCGGTGACGGCAACGGCCCATCCCCGTTAGAGCTAATTGATTGTGCTAGGTTCGCGGGTAGCTTGGCGTGTTCTTCTGATGGAATAGCATCACGTATTGTTGCAAGCTTGTCCCACACACTTTCACTCGTTTTCGGCTTCTTACCATTGTCTGCTACCAATACTTCCTTTTCGCGTGATCCAGTACGATAAATCGTACCGCCCTTGCATCCAGAAGACCACATACTAAACCATGCCTGAGAAACGTCCTGTACAGTAGCATCCGGTGCCATGTTAATTGTCTTAGACACAGCCAACTCCGTGTACTTCTGGAATGCGGCAAGATGCTTTACGTGATATACCGCGCTAACCTTTGTAGCAATTGCTGGCATAAACTTAGATCCGCGCTTTTCCAATTGACGAATAACCGGAATCTCTTCTTGGAACATCGTACCGTCACCCATCTCGCGTGTCCACTTATGAGCAAAGTGTGGCTCAATTCCTCCTGACGCGTTTGCTAGCAACGATATAGAGCCAGTCGGCGCTATACAAGTTACTGTGGCGTTACGACGCTCTGGTGCGTCCTGGTAAGCTTCTGGTCGGTCAGCCCATGCTGCATACGCCCCTTTTTCCTTTGCTAGTAATTCAGTCTCTTCTACAGCCACATCGTTGATAAATTCCATAGTCTTCTCAGCAAGTATTATTGCTAGCTCAGAGTCGTACGGGACTTCTAGGAGTGCAAGAGCATCCGCCCACCCCATGACACCCAAGCCAAGCTTGCGTGTTGCCAACGAAGCTGTTGTAATATCTGGGTTTGGGAATTCATTTTCATCCAAAACATCATCTAAATACCTTATCGCTATTCGAACCACTCTTTGTAGTTCGTTCTTATCAAATCCTTCCTGAGTGGTCATTAACCCTAGATTAATACTCCCCAAGTTGCACGGCTCATTATCTAGCAAACAAACTTCGCCGCATGGGTTTGTTCCGGTCAAGCGACCTAACCACGGTGTAGGGTTAGTCGCCTCCGCACGATCTACAAAGTACACACCAGGATCGCCCGATGTCCATGAAGATTGTGCCATTTCCTGTAATAGTTCCCATTCAGGCGAATCGTCATCTTCCCCTGCTCGTTCCATAAAGTCGTCGGTGATAGCAACGGAAATGTTGAATGTCTGCATCGCCTCTGATTGTTTTCTCAAAGTAGCCGCTAGATCAAGATCACCTTCTTCCTCAAGCCGCGTAGCTAATGCTTCCCATCGCGGAATGTCATCCTTCATGTGGATGAATTCCTTGATGTCTGGATGATCAACATCCAGTATGCCCATTTGTGCGCCACGCCGCTTGCCGCCTTGTGTTATTAATTCGGCTACTTGGTTGTACATGCGGAGCACTTCAACAGGCCCACATGCCTTCCCGTGTGTCGTCTTAATTGGTGAATTCTTTGCTCGTAGGTTGCCTACGTAGTACCCTACTCCGCCTCCAAACTTCTGAACCATTGCGCTCTTATGCGCGACTTCCATAATGGATTCCATTGAGTCTCCCACATCAAACTTGAAACAAGCACTCAAGGTTCCCATCCCTGTACCGATGTTGAACATCGTAGGGCTGTTCGGAAGGAATTTCCGGTCAGTCATCACATCGCGGTATTCCTGGTTCCCCATAGAGATCCGATCAAAGAATTCGTCCAGAATCTCATGGTACTCACGTGCTAGCGGGTTCTTTGTCGCTTTCCGTGTCCGCACCGAACAGTCATTACAGAAATGGTTGTCATCTTCCTGATACTTCTCCCCATGCCATAAATACCTCTTATGCAATAGTGTTAATGCGTTCTGTGTGAACTTGGATGCTGTTGACGGTAGAGGCGTTGATACGGCTGTAGTCACAGTGATACTCCTTGCGGCGGTTTGAACTAGTTGCTATCGAGCAAATCTGGTTGTTTTAGGAACAAAAATGGCTGGAAAAACAGCAAGTAGACCAAGCACCTTTTCGTTTTAGGTTGCTGTTTTTCCAGCCAATTGTAGTGTAGCAGGAGGGGCTGTTGGGATCAATACCTTATGGGCTTATTCCCACCCTTTTATCGAAAAAATATGCGCCGACCGCAAAGGGTCGGCGCGATATGCGTCAAATTGAGTAGCATGATGAACGTCTGTGTGCCAAACTGTTAATTGGTAGGACGCATAAGGTTTCCCTCCTGAATCCCTGGAGACGCTAGTGGGAGTCGAACCCACGATAGAAGTTTTGCAGACTACTGCCTTAGACCACTTGGCTATAGCGTCTGGTGCCGCTGGTGGGAATCGAACCCACACGTCCATTACAGACAACAGGTTTTAAATCTGTCGTGTATACCTAATTTCACCACAACGGCTGGTACCTTTGGTGGGAGTCGAACCCACACGCTCGTTAGAGCAATGGTTTTTGAAACCATCATGTATACCATTTCATCACAAAGGCTGGCACGGAGTACAAGAATCGAACTCGTCCCTGTAGGTTTGGAATCTACTTGGTCGCCATGACCTACTCCGCTGGCGGAAGAAGAGGGATTCGAACCCCCGAACGATTTAACTCGTCGCTGGTTTAGCAAACCAGTGCCATAAGCCTCTCGACCATTCTTCCTAAACAAGAACATGATTATGGTAAGCCACGCATTGGCGCTACCGCCTGACAACGGCTTCAGTGGAGTGTCAGAACTCCACCTATAGCTCCCTAGACACATTCTTGCAAGTCATCATAATGGGATTCGAACCCATGCCTCCCCCCGAAGGGCGAATGCTTCCCAATACACCATATGATGTGGAACCCATAGTCGGATTCGAACCGACGACACTTGGTTTCGAAGACCAATGCTCTGTCCAACTGAGCTATACGGGCTGGAACCCCTGGTGAGATTCGAACTCACGACCAATTGTTTAGAAAGCAATCGCTCTGTCCACTGAGCTACAAGGGCTGGTGGGAAATACAGGACTCGAACCTGTGACTTCTGCAATGTCAATGCAACGCTCTAGCCAACTGAGCTAATTTCCCTGGTGGAGTAACCGAGACTCGAACTCGGAACCTTCTAGATGCGAATCAGACGCTCTCCCATTTAGAGCTATTACCCCTGGTGGAGACGGGCGGATTCGAACCGCCGTGTTACGTGCTCGCGTTAACGGTTTACACGCAATCGATACCAAATCGTCCCCTGGTACCCACTACAGGACTCGAACCTGTGCTCTCAGCCTTCGCAGGGCTGCGCTTTATCCAACTAAGCTAAGCAGGCTGGTTCCAAAGCTAGGATTCGAACCTAGAAGTCTCTCGGTTCAGAGCCGAGTGCAATACCGTTATGCTACTTTGGATGGAGCCAGTAGTGGGATTCGAACCCACAGCCTTCGGTTTACAAAACCGTTGCTCTACCTAATGAGCTTCACTGGCTGGTACGCGGCGCGGGACTTGAACCCACAACTTCCTGCGTGTAAAGCAGGCACTCTAGCCAAATTGAGTTAGCCACGCTGGTAGTAGCGGTGAGAATCGAACTCACTCAGCCCGTCAGGGCCACAGGGTTACAGCCTGCTTAGTTCTCCAATACATGCGCTACTTGGTACCTTTGGCGAGACTCGAACTCGCAAGCCCATCACAGGCGACGGTTTCTAAGACCGTTATGTATTCCAATTCCATCACAAAGGCTGGAGCGAAAGAAGGGATTCGAACCCTCGATCCTCTACTTGGCAAGCAGATGCGTTGACCGCTACGCTACTTTCGCTGGTGCCATAAGCAAGAATCGAACTTGCTGCGCGACGGGCTTCAACCGACCGCTCTACCAGTGAGCTATTATGGCTAGGTACCCATAGGGTAGGACTTTCACCTACCGACCTCCCGAATGATGCATCCACGGGCGCTCTGTCCTGAGCTACTAAGGCTGGTACAGAGTTGGGATTCGAACCCATACTACCGACATATAAGATCGGTGTGCTAACCGTTAACACTACCTCTGCTGGTACACTCACTAGGATTCGAACCTAGAGTCGTCCGCGTATCAGACGGATGCATTAACCAGATTATGCTATGAGTGCTGGTCGGAATACTAGGATTCGAACCTAGACAGAACAGCGTATGAGACTGTCGCACTACCATTATGCTATATTCCGTGGGGCCAAAAGCGAGACTCGAACTCGCGACCGCATTCTTACCAAGAATGTGCTCTTCCAACTGAGCTATTTTGGCTCGTTGATTAAACGACTCGATCATAAGCCGCCTTCTGTCCAACTGCATGAAGCAGTATGAGACTACATCTCTCTAGCTAACACATGGTCTATGATAGGCTACCAGCCATGTCTACGACCCCGCAACGCGATCCCCTATTTTCACATTCTGGTCATGGCAAAATCGAGTGGCAGGGCGGCGACCCTATGGGTGCAGACCACTCCTTTCGCTTACAGTATTCTCTGTTGGTGCCATCTCTTCTGTCTTTATAACCCGCTATCTGCACGCAGTTGACAGAGGCCCGTCTTATTAAGAACGGATACGTTGCCTATCGGTCGGGCGGACTTTCCTCCCAAGTCTTGGTCAGGGCGAACCCTGTTGGTAGAACCGGACTCAAGTATAGTCTTGCCTAGCCGTTTAATCACTATTTAAGGAGTCCAGAAGCCCCTTCCCACTACTTCCAAACGTGTCGTACCAAGCTGTACGACGCCATGAATGTTTGTCTCCGTGGCGGGTACTTAGTCCACTAATTCACTCGCTAACATGTTAGTCGGTGTTTAGATGACCACGGAGAAATTGGTTGCGGCGGTAGGAATTGCACCTACGATCCTGGTTTTTTCTAAATACCGCATGGAGCCAACGGTGAGACTCGAACTCACAACCTATGCTTTACGAAAGCATTGCTCTGCCAAATTGAGCTACGTAGGCTGGCGGATTGTGAGGGAGTCGAACCCCCAAACCTGTTACGGTCAGCCGCTTTCAAGGCGGTGTACCACACCAAATGGCAGACAATCCTGGCGGAAAGAGAGGGAATTGAACCCCCAAGCCCTATTAAGAGCCAGCCGTTTTCGAAACGGGTTGCTACGCCTAATGGCAGTCTTTCCTATGGAGCAAAGGGACGGGATCGACACCCTCATTTTACCACTAAGCTGACTTACACCTTCTTCCGAAGGTTGCGGCCCAATGGTACGGTTTATCTTAACCTACCTAAGCTTGGAGCCTCCAACGGGATATGAACCCGTAACTTCGCTGCACTCTTTGTTAACCACGACGCTTTACTTAAGCTATAGAAGCTGGCGGAGAGAGAGGGAATCGAACCCACAAGACCTTTTAATAGTCCAGCCGCTTTCCAAGCGGGGTACCGCACCTATGGCAGTCTCTCCTGGCGACTCCTACGGGACTTGAACCCGTTACCTACGCCTTGACAGGGCGGTATGCAAAACCTGTTACACCTAGGAGCCTTTGCTTTATCGATTGAACCTCTCCGATGTGTCAGGAGAAATCACCGTAGACTTCGAGGGGCTAGCCTCTACAATCCCGACCTTCCTTCTCCAAGCTTGCATCCCCCCGCAGTACCAAATATTTTGCAGTATTCAGAGTTGGGATTACAACCATCAGAAATGTTGCCACGTTCCCTGCTGTGTTTTGGGGCTTACACTATGACAGCCTATCTTATCCACGCCTTTCGGCAACGGCGACTGTCCACCCGCACAAGAAACCTAACCTCTCGGTTAGTTCTAATTTACCTTTACGCCGCGTTGCCGTATATTCAGTCACAACACATCGAAAAGGTTCACTCGATAAAGTGGTTGCTCAGTGAGGGTTTGAACCTCTTCACCCGAAGGACTGAGCATGGAACCTTACATCGGATTCGAACCGATAACCTACAGTTTAGGAAACTGTTACTCTATCCATTGAGCTAGTAAGGCTGGTAGCGGAAGTGGGATTCGAACCCGACGATCTCCTGCTTATGAGGCAAGCGAGATAGGCCACTTCTCTATTCCGCGTGGTACCGTATATGGGATTTAAACCCATGATCTCCGCCTTGAGAGGGCGGTGTCCTGGTTCACTAGACGAATACGGCTGGTCAGGGTAGCAAGATTCGAACTTGCGATCTTATGGTTCCAAACCAAATGGGGACGGCCTGACTCCCCTATACCCTGTGGTCAGCGCGGAAGGATTTGAACCTTCGATCTCTCGGTTCCGAACCGAGTGACTTACCTGACTAGCCTACGCACTGTGGGGTGAATGATGGGATTTGAACCCATGACAACCGATTCACAGTCGGCAATGTTAACCACTACACCACACTCACCTTGGAGCACCTAGTGGGATTCGAACCCACACATTATGCTTGGAAGGCATACATGCTAGCCATTAAACATCATAGGCACTGGTATCACGGACGGGACTCGAACCCGCATCTGCCTGATTGAAAGTCAGGAATCCTTATTCCTCTAGACGACCGTGATTGGTACCAGCGAAGGGACTCGAACCCTCTTCTGTCGGCTTAAAAGGCCGCTGTAATCCTACTTTTACTACACTGGTTGGATTCGGAACTAGGGGTCGAACCTAGGTAAACAGCTTCAAAGGCTGCTGTCCTACCATTAGACGATTCCGAATGGCTCCGATAGTAGGATTCGAACCTACAACCTAGCGGTTAACAGCCGCGTGCGCTACCATTGCGCCATATCGGATGGTACCTTCGATGGGAATCGAACCCATAACCTTTCGCTTAAGAGGCGACTACTCTAACCTAGTTGAGTTACGAAGGCTGGTGGAGAATGCGAGACTCGAACTCGCAACCTACTACTTGCAAAGCAGTTGCACTCCCAATTGTGCTAATTCCCCTAAGAGTGACCACCCGCTACCAACAGGTAGCCACTCATAAAGTTTCTTATTTTGCGTTCATCACGCTATTCAATTATATAGGTGTCGGTCAGGTTGACCTCTATTGTTTACACCCCCACGTTTCCGTGGCTCAGATAAGTTTTACCTTACCCGTAATCCTAATATACACACGCGGGGTGCGTGTGTCAAGGGTTTTTCGGGTCTTTTTGAAAAAAGATCGAAAAAAGATTCCTATTATGATCATAGAACGCCTCCCTTTATAGGGAAAGCGTTTTCACCACCTAAATTGGCCGTCCAATCATATACCTTGACGGGATCTCACCAGTCTTACGGTAATCTTGTATTTCATTTCGTGACATATTCCGCTCATGTTCGTGGAAGTAGAACCCGTAACGCGGTCTTGGCGGGTCATCCCCCGTATACTGTAAGGGCCGAAGCACAAGTTTATCTTCTGCCATGATCTCTTTACCGCCATCCTTGTACCATTCCATAAATGCTTGGTTGTTCTCAGCTTCTACTAGGCTGTTGAAGTGGCGATTCTCCCAATAGAAACCAGCGGGGCGGCGTTCTTCGTGCTTACCTGTTCCAGTATCACTAATTCTTTCGCAGGCACACTCCTGTACTGTGTGGCCATCCGACTTGCCTTCCCATTTCACTATCGTATAAATTGGTCGATACATAACAGCCGCCTTATTAGGGTCTTTCTTGGGGACTTGGTTCCCCACTAGTTTCTTTACCCACTTCATTCCTGGCATCCATGCGCTAGTCACCATGACCCACCGCCTTGTTTAGCATTTTAGTAGGAACCTTGTGAAGTTGATACGTGCAAATATCCTCAAGTCCAGTTAGTTCTGCGGGATGTTGTGGGTAGTCGTGGCACATATCGGGCCGTTCGTCTGTACCATATACTCCACATCGCTTGTCGTCCGTCAACGCCTCGCATTGGATTGGGATATGGGCCTGCAACTCACCGTTGCTTCTGAATAAGATGACTCCGTGTAGCTTAAGCCACTTCGTATAGTCTTCGAATCCCTCAGATTTCTCGATACCTTCCTTCAAGGGAAGGAATAGGGACTCACAGCAAGCGCCACACCCGTCAGTACAGCCGCCTGTTCTAATGTACGTGTTGTCTGGATCGTTTGTCCACCGAAATGTCTTCGGCTTTTCGAGTTGTAACTTGGCTGGATCGAGCGTACGTGGCTCAACGGGCGGCGGCGAGTTAGAAATTGGGATGGTGGCTCCTTTCGTGAGGCCGTACCAGGATTGCTTGGTATGAATTCTGGTGCCATACCTTGATAAAGACATCATCACAACTATCTTCAACCTTAAACGATACCATTGCGAATGGGGGTACCCCGTCCCCTACCTTGTATCCTGTCGGAATTAACGATGCAGGGTGTACTGTCAAGGTTTCTCGGCTGTCGTTAAAGAATGTGATATTCATATAATCAGTATAGTTGGGAAAACGCTTGCGATCAAGGGTTGTGAACGGGGATACTTACATTAAATGGTGGCGGCAACCCTCGAATAATAAGAAAAGGTGAACAAAATGAAATTCAATAACGTAATAGCTGTCTTATTTACAGGATTAATCCTTGGTGGAATCTCCTTTTTCGTTGCTGATACGTTTATTTTTAAGGATGATCAACAGCCCCTTGTCTATATGGATAAACCAGTACCCAATCAAGAGACATATCAAACTGACGACACTTTTGGATTGACTTTCACTAGATGCAACAACACAGATAAGACTATCCACGGTGAATTCTACACTACCGTACATAATAGTGGTGTCCCTATCTTCCTAGCTACTGGTGACGTGACAGTACTACCTGGATGTGAAGACTTTGTAACGCGGGGTAGGCCACTCATTTCCTTAGAAGAAGGCGTGTACAATGTCCATACGCATATCTCGTATGATTCCGACTCCACCGCCGAGGGATGTAGCAACGGAGCCTGTGTTTATACGGTAATTTCGGAAAACTTTAGGGTGTTACCTAATGAATAATTCTAGACACGATCAAGAACACGGTAAGCTGATGGAAGCTTTAGATAACTTTGACAAATTTGTAGTGGATTACAAACAGGATAAGCGGGATAGTCGCTACCTTGATTGGGCGACAAGGGGATTGATCGGACTAACCGCAGCCGTAGTAGGATTAGACAAAATCGGCGGCATAACTATTGAACCCACAGCGGTCGCATCGACAGTTTTGGCGTGGTTAGGGTTCCTCTAATACTTAGCTCGCCCAATCCTTTCGCTCTAGTCGATCCCATGCCAACTTGTAGCGTCGTAACCGCTCAATATCACGTTGATCCGTTACCAGCATCCTATCGATGCTCGTATTATCCTCAATATCACGTAACTTAACCCGCGTTGCATATCGATTCATAAGAACTCGCGTGATATATTCAGGGTAAGATTCATCATCACGACGTGTCAAGGCATCCACAGCATAAAGAACGTCCATCTCATACCCCGCTTCTTCTAAACCCCCTTGCGTCCAGTCCGTATCCTCAACAACATCGTGGAGCATAGCAATTGTTCGCAACGTATCATCCTTCATATTGCACATTACGCGCAATGGATGTAGGATAAACGGTTGGCCACTACGATCCTTTTGCCCCCTGTGGGCGGAAGTTGCTAACCATATCGCATCATCTAAGGTTGATTTCATGTTTAACCCCTTTCGTTAGTTATTCTCGCACCCCTCAGTGTTACATGCAAGTTGCTTTATACGGTCAATAATGGTATTATAAGTGTTGGGATGGACTTCCAACAAACACAACTTCTAATAGACACACTTAGACGCCTCCATAGTGATATGGGAGCCGTTAAACTAGTCTACGATAAGAACAAATGGGATACTCCCGCCGCTTGGTTCGCCCTCCGAAAAGACCTTGAATTCCAAATTGTCACCATACGTACTTCCATGATGTACTGCACAGTCTGCCAATTAGAGATACGGCGTCCAGAAAAAGACCGTTGCCCTACTTGCAAGCTTGGCGGCACCATGATAGTGAAAAAACAGGAGTAGAGAAAGGTAAAAATGAAACTAGTACACATATTATTGGACGAGACGGGTTCCATGCAGTCCATGAAGGCCGAAGCGATTGAGGGAGTTAACGCTTACCTCGATAAGATCGGCAGCGTGGATGAAGATGATGATGTCCGTGTCTCTCTAACCAAGTTTGATACCACGGGGTATCGTACCTTAATGGAAGATTCTCCAGTATCAGAAGCAATTCGTCTAGACGAAGACAATTACACACCAGGATCAGGCACCAATCTACTTGATGCTATCGGATATGCGTGTGGTTTAACCACTAAGGCGCAGAAGAAGCTGCTTAATGTATTCGATCAAGTACCTACTTTGGTGCTTATTGTTACAGACGGCGGCGAGAATGCGTCTACGGAGTGGACAAGGGACTCCGTTAACGAGTTAATTAAGGAAAAGGAAGGCGACGGATGGACATTCATGTACATCGGAGCCTCTGCGGACGCATGGGCTAACGAGTCCATCTTTGTAGGCACCACGTCAGCGTCTAACGTTCTCCGTAGCACGGGTGGGAAGGGCTATGCGACGGCTACTGCCAACGCGGGTGAGTCATATACCAACTGGTCTACGCAGGCCGATAGCTCAATTGAGGACAATGTGACGTTAACCGCCACTATTGTTGACGAGGATCAGAAGGAAGAGACTCTAGCTAACAGTAATTAAGGGCGTACAGCAAACCCCCGAACCATTCATTACTCCTGGTGGTTCGGGGGTTTCTTATTATCTTTGATCGGGTCGATTTACACGGATACCAGAGGCGTCAACGTAATCATCGCCTTCCATAGACTGCTTTCCACATTTTTCCCACTCCCCGCAGTCAAATCCTAGGCTCTGATGCACCATTGCAATAGAGAATCCACGTAAACGTATGAATTCATCGCACCCATTTGCCTTTATACACCCATCTTCCTTACATTCGTTGGCATGTAGAGACTCTAAATGTTGCATAATGATGGTAGATCGCTGCATTGCGACCTCGGCAACTACCGCAAGTGCGCCATCAGCCAATTCCTCGTTAACATATACTACATCATCCAGCCCATTTGCTATCTGTGATAGGACATTGTACTGCGCGGCAGCGTCCATTGACACATTCTTGAATCGTTCTGCCATTTATACCCCCCTAATTAGGTGAAATATGAAAAGTGCGGTGGTCGCACCCAACGTTCCAATGAATCCGTTAACTAATGCGGTCTGTAATGCTTCAATCATACGTCGTATTTATCCCTTAATCGCTTATTTTCCTCTGCTAAGTAACGATTTTGCTCACGAAGGCTCTTGGTACTCTCTCCTGGCGGCATCTTATCCTTCTGAGGACGCTTTTTTGGTGGTATTGGAGTCGTACTACCAGGGTGATACACGGCATCATCCGGTATTTTGTGAGTGTCTTCGCACGCTATACGACATATACACCCCGAAGTTGTACCGAAACAGTGGTACCCCTTCCTACAATCGGGGCATAATGCGTTAGTTGTGTCGAATCTAGTAGTCATTGGCTTAAATACCCCATTTTAGCATGAAATACGGATAAATACCCCATTTTCACTAATTCCCTTGATCTTTCCGGTATTAGGGAGGGTAGATTAGGGAATCCGTCTACGGTCTGTACCCTCGTAGGTACTCCTGTTCGATGATATAGGCGGGTATTTCACCGTCTTCGGAGACGCATGATAGCCCATTGTAGGTCTTTGTCGTCGCCTCGGTCAAGCTATTTCCAACTGCATGTTCATCTACCCACAAATCACGCCGATCCGCCCGTGCAATCATGGACTTAGCTTGACCACGCAGCTTTCTGTTCGTCTCTTTGACCTCTTCTACCGTCTGACAGATGTAATAACCCTTGTTTCCTGAGTAATTTGCGGTGCCTACACCGTCCGATATACTCATTACTGCGCGTATCTCACGGGCCTGAATGTCCCCTATTGCCGTCTTTTTAAGCCCTGAGAGCGTTATTGCATTGTTTTCGCCCGAATGGTGCTTAATCATGTGTGCAAGTACCCGATCACGGGTTTTTTTGCTCACATTGTTATTCCCTTTGTTCCGATATTGGGCTGCACGTAGGTATTCATCGTCTGGAAACTCGATTTCGGTGTCGTATTCGTCCATTTATACTATTTCCCCTTGCTTATTGACCTCTAACATGTCCACATAGAGAGTTACAATCGTCCGATCTTCCAAATAACGGTACCGCCGCCCCACTACTGCATACGTTTCTATGCCTATATCCACAAATTCCCCTACTTCTGGCAGCGGTGGAGTCGCCCCTTTACCTGTAATGATGTAAACACACACCGTTTTCTTGTCATTATCGTGAAATCGGAGTTCGAATTCCATTATTTAGCCTCTGCTGTCTCAATAAATGGGTATGATTTCTCCTCAAACGTCGGTGTACCCGCCTCAATAGCCCCTTGAAGGGCGCTTGGCGGTACAACTGTACACTGTAGAGCTATGAGTGCCGACATTATCAAGGCGCTGACAGTTAGGGCAAACATAATCGTCATCATATCCTTGTGATCCTTCGGTTTCATCCTTGAATTCCTCTTCTCCTAACGGCAAAGCCATCACCACCATAAGGGTACCTACACTAATTACTGCACCAGCGAACATAAACAGTACGAAATCCATCTAATTCCTCCACGGCCTCGTATATCCGATAATAAATCCCATGAATGATACAAAGAAGTACGCTATTAGCTGTCCCCAATCCATTAATTCTCACTCTCTCTCGTTACGACTCGTCCGTGCTTACCACAAACCGTACATTTGTCGATGTACCAAGTCCACACTGTAAACTTAACGTACTCCGCTTCCTGAAATCGGTGGTTGATACCTGGACGACCTTTACACCAGCGGCTTGTGTTCTTCTTTCGTATACTGTCAGGCCATCGTTCGACATCATTAAATTCAAAATTCGTCATCTCTCAATCCTGCCACTACAAAGATGTAGATTGCCGATAGCCCACCAAGGATAGTTAACCAGAACCAGAACGTCATTACTACTTCCAATAGTGAACCACTGTCTTGTTGGTTGAGTATACAATGCGATGGTCGCCAACGTGCTTTAATTCCAACTCACACTGGTATATGCGGCTATCAGTCATGTCGCCGTCATCGAACCGACTATAGTTCGCCTGACAGCGGTACCACGTTTCTGTATGTGGGTTGTTGTGGTAATCACATTGCGGACAATGGCACTTCTTACTGAGTAGCTTATCGGTGTTAACCATCTAGAATTTCCTCCCAGATCTCTTTGACCGACTCTGACTTACTGTGGTGACAGCCATCACGTACACAGTACCAGCCGCACCAACCGTCTACTGTCCACTCGATGATGTTGTGCCGTCCTATCAAACACTTGAATCGTTTCCACGTTATCATTCTCTAAATTCCTTCATTCTTGTTCACGTACTTTTCCGCTACCTTGCAATACCAGACTGGACTAGCATCGCTGCCCAATGCATTACGGGTACCACACATTTGTCCATCAATATGTTCAACACACGCCTCAAGGTGAGCGGCAAGAATAAGCCCTTGTAATATGACCCGCGCATTATCCCACTCGGTGTCATCATCAATCCAGCGATTGAAATACTCCATCACCTTTTCCCGCGCCATATCTACCTTGTCATTCACTTAGATACTCCTTCGCTGTGTCACAATACCAGTCGTCGCCACACATCGGGCCGCTCCATACGCCGTGATTAAATGTTAAGTTCACGTCACCACACGCCTCTACGTGAACGGCTAACGCATACACATCTGCCGCTGCCATGATGTCGGCACCACCTTGTTTCCAGTCAACCCTGGATGCTCCTACCACTATTTGGCCCAACGCTATTCGTGTTTCCTGTGTGTTCATTCCCTCGATCCCTCGATCTTGTGAATGTCGTTATCCCAATCCAGCCTGCACGCGTTACACAATGGTCTTCCCGCCCCGCCAATCCACGCCAGCAGCGGCGCTTCGTGCTTCATTTTCCGTAGGTACTCCCACGCAGCGTCCCGTTGCGCTTTAACTTCGTTCAATCGAACGACCAACGCGTCTGCGGTTGTCGTACTCATTCTGCTAGTTCAAACACACGAATCGTACGGGCGTGGCTCGTTACCCGCTTGGTTTGGGTATACCCAACCGCGTTAAACATTGGCCCCGTAAACACGGAACCACACACTCGCGCATCAAACTCGTCGGGCGGCGGGAACACATCCCTCAATTGATCCACTGTAACTGTCCCTTCTTCCCGACAAATAAACGCCGCAACTACACGAGCCGTATCCACATAGTTCTTTCGCCGCGCAACAAGCCCCCGCAACACTTTGTTACGACAGGTTTTCCCCGCTGCTAGACTCATTTTCTTATCCATATCTGACACCTTCCTTACAAACAACGCATCCTTAAGCCGTTCCGGTTCAAGTCCCTGTACAATTAGCCTTACATCCTCTCCCGTCATATCTTTATCCATTACTTAGTAGGATACGACTTTATGACTGGAAAGTACCCCTGCATTTCATCACGACAAGGCTTACAGTAACGAAACTCTGAAGGCTTCAGCTTTCCACACCTTCTGCATTTTGTCATTCCGTTATCCAATTCGAAACATCTTCCCAAGGCTCTCAGGCCCACAGTCGTTCACACAATGCCAGAACTTCGGCGCTGGCTTCGAATAACTCGCTGGCTGAACCACCTTCTGCCGTGTGCTCTTACATTGCCAGCATCGCTTTGCGACCGTTCGCTTCATCCCGACCTTTTTCAATGTGTTCATAGGCATTCTCCTTACTCTACGTCGCTTTCAACTCAGTCCTATTCATACTAACGCCGACCACATCGCTTTTTACACCCCTCCCAAGCCATTTTGACATTATTGACGCTGCGATTTGGTTTTTTTGATGTTCAAATCGTACTACAGCAGCTTCTTACGGTCAAATCCGTATAACGTAGGGGCCAAAAGTCATTTTTCGTATCTGACATTCAGGTGGCGACCGTCCCTTTGCGACCGTCCGAAGCAGTTAAAACACCCCTCCCGCCTGCCAAAGAGCCACCCAGGCACGCCTACAGGTGTAAACGGTACCGTGGAAAAAAAAGCGGGGGGGTTGCCGCCGCGCCGCCGCGCGTGCCGCGCCGCCGCGCGGCGTTGCCGTGTGCTGTGTGCCGCGCCGCCGCCGCGCTGGCGCGGCGCGTGCCTCCGCCGCGCTGGCGCGGCGCGTGCCGCCGCCGCCGTGCGCCGTGCTGTGTGCTGTGTACCAGCACACAAGCACGCACTCCAACGCACAACGCCGCGCAACGCCGCCGCGCCGCGTGTCGCCGTGCTGGCGTGTGCCGCACCGCCAGCACACGCCGCCGCGCTGGCGCACAAGGCGGAACGCCAAGCACACGCCGCCAGCACACGCCGCCAGCGTGCCGCCTAACGCCGCACAAGCGGCGACACACGCCGCCGCGTGCGTCGCCGCCCGTGTCTACCGTGCCGCCGTATCAACGAGCAGATCGCCAAGCGATAGAGCGCCGTCGCTGGCGTCGTCTACCACGGCAGAACACCATGATTGGTACGCGGCGTCCGCCGCGTGCCGCGTCGCGTTGTTCGTGCCGCTGTCCGTGTTAGCGATCAAGCACTCCAGTATAAAGTCCATGACGATATATTCGTAATGGACGCAACCAACGGGAGCGCCGTATGCTGGCGCGCCATACTCGCCGCTGATCCAATTCGTGAAGTAGATTACCTCATCCTCATAGCACCGCGTACCAGGCGGTACCGTGTCGCCGCCTATGGTGATACTCCCGTCAGGGTTCACGCGCGCTGGCGGTGCTTGTGCCGTGCTTGACGCGACGCTAACGCGGCGCGCTGTCGGCGTCGGTTCGGGGATCGGCGTGTCCGTGCTTAGTTCGTCGGCGTCCGTCGTGAACGTGTACCGCGTCGGCGTGTTGGCTGGCGTCGGCGTCGCCGTGTCCGCTGGCGCGTGCGTGTGCGCGCCAGTGCCGCCCGTGGACGGCAACGCGGACACGCCGCCAGCGTGTGCGGGTTCGGCGTACCGTGTCACGCGTCCGCCGCTGGCGCGGTTCAAGCATCCGCCAGCAAGCACCAACGCCAGCACGGCAACGGCGATCACAACGCCGACAAGCACGAACCGCCGCCCGAACTCCTCAAACGTCGCGTAATACGCCGATAGCCGCGCGTCGCGATCCTTGCGTCCGCGTCGCGCGCTGGCGTTCCCGTGCCGTGTTTGCTGATCTGTCGTGCGTGCCGCGCGTGTCATACGGCGCGCCGTGCGGCGCATCGGGCCGCGCATTCTGTGTGTCATATTGTCACCCCTTCCCTTGTGCCGCCGCGTGCGTCCCGCCAGACGCCGCGCGTGGTTCGATCCGTGTGCGCGTACCCTAGGCGCGCATCGCCGTTATCACGGCGTTCTGAGATTCCGCCTTGAACGCCGCGCCAGCGCCGTTTGGCATAAGCACCGACTCCGCACGGGCCTTGTTTTCGTCGCGTCCCCGTGCTTGTACGGGCGCTAGCCAATCGGCGTACCGCGTGAACGCGTTTGCTAGCGTCCAGTATGTCCCCGTGCCGCCTTCGGGGAGTAACAATTGCTCCGCTTTCATTCCCTGTGATAGTAGGCCGATCCGCGTTTCGTGCCGTGTCTTGGCGCTTCCGCTGGCGTCGTCCGCTGGCGTCGGGAATAGCGATTCTATAACGTCGCGCACGATCTCCAGCGTCGGCGCGCTGTCGGACATCTCCCGCGCCAGTTCGGCGGTATGGCGTCCAGTCTCCGCGAAGCTTTCAAGCATTTTGACCGCCGCTTGAACCTTGCGATCCGTGTCGCCAGAATGGCGGATTTTGATCGCGCTGGCGTTCCCGCTGATCGCCGCGTTCAGCGTATTCCAGCAAACAACGCGGACGTTCGTAAACATCCCCTGAGTTGCTAGCTTCCCGTCGTGCGACGTTGTAAACAACGCGTACGCGTCGGTGCGGTCTGGCACGCCGTCAACCGTTGCGGGAAGGGTGAACCCCGAATCCTTAAGCGACACAAGCACGGCAACCGTCCGCCCGTTGCGGAGGCTCATAACCGCCTCATACGCCGCCGCGCCGCCCGATTCCTTGATCAGATAGTCGGTTGCGTCCAGAAGGATCGAGTTTGGGTGAACGGCGTATTGACCGCCGACAACGCCTAGAACGTCGTTAGTATCGGTTCGCACCGTTGCGAAGTTATCGGGGACGCCGATCAACGTGCCGTCAGGGAGTTGTGCGAGCAACGGCATTTTTTCAACGCCGAACCCGATCCCGCCTTCGCCACTTTCGGCGCGTTCACGGTTGAAGGATGCGCCGACAACGGTGAATCCCATATGCCAACCCTGATCGCGAGATAGCCCTTTTTCAAACATATCAGACATAGTGTGATCTCCTTACATGACGCGTCGCCGCGTCGCTGGATTATGTGCCGCCGCGCCGCCGCACGGTTGCCGCCGTTCAATTGCGCGCAACCTGAGCATACAGCCCAGGACGATTTGGCGTCTATAGCGTCAATAGACGCCGCCTATATCATACGCTCACCCCTTCCCGCGCCAGCGTCGCCGCTAGTCTCGCAACGGCGCGCCGCTTGTGCTTGTTTACGGTTTGCTGAGATACGCCTAACGCGTCGGCGGTTTCACGTTCGGTTCGTCCGCACGCCGCGAAGATTAGAACCCGCTTCCCGTTGTCCGTCAGCACGCCGTCAGCACGGCGTACAAGCTGCGCGACGCTCACCCGCGCCAGCGCCGCCCGTTCGGTATTGTCGCCGCTGGCGGCGTCGTGAACCAGATCGCCGTCGCCGTTCGTCGCCGTAACATCCGCCGCCCGTGCGCGGCGTCTGGCGCGTTCCCCGCGCCGCTGGCGCATCGGTTCGGCGCGCCGCCATTCGTCCCGATAGGCGTGCTTGATCTCGCCGTTGATCTCCTGCAATGTGAACGCGTCGGCGGCGTCCCACATACCGCGCCGCCATAGTTGCTCCCGTGCCGCTTGTGCGGCGTCTGGCGCGGCGTCAACGCCGAACCCGAACCGATAGGCGCGCGCCGCCAGCACCGCGTCCGTCATGGCGCGTACGCGTTCCGCTGGCGTGTCCGCCCGTGCCGTTGCGGCGTTCATACCATCCGCCGTCGTGCGTCGCGCCATGTCCCGCCAGCACGCGCCAGCGACGCCGCGCAATCGTACGAGCAAGCTAGATCGCCGTCGATCAATTCGTCGCCGCGTGCGCCGAACGGATCGATAACGGCGGCGGCGCAATTGTCGCACGATGCGCCGATCAGATTCTCGCCGTCCCCGTCAATTGAGGCGATAACGATCAACGGATCGAAGCAAGCAATCCGCCCGTTGATCGGTATGAATTCGTCAGTAACATGTATCATCTGATCCGCTTCCCTTCCCGCGCGACGAACCGCGCGTATCGATTGCTGACGCGTCCGCCCGTGCCGTCTTGTGTCCGCGCCGCCGCGCCGCTTAAGCGGCGGCGTACGGACGGCGTGCGGCGTGTGCTGGCGTTGTCGTGCTGTCGTGTGCGGCTCAATTCGTGCCGCCGTTCGGGTTCGTATCGAACGCGCGGATCGTGCGTTCCGCCAGACGTTGCAACCGTGCCGCCAGCGGTTGACGCCGCCCATGCTTATAATCTGTCGGATCGACGCCGCCTAGATTTTGCGCGCCGATAACATCGGGAGCAAGCAACGCCGCGCCGTTCGCGAATTGTGCCGCCGTGCTGATCGCCGCGTCGGCGTCCGCCCATGAATTCCCCGTGCGCGCGGCGTTGTAGCAATTCCAGAATACGCGCGCCGCGTGCGGCGTGTTGATCTTCGCCAGCACGGCGTCAAGGTGTGCGCGTACGCGCACGGCGTCTGGCGTCGCTAGATCAACGGCGGCGACGCGTTCCGCCTTGTGCGCCAGCACGGCGGCAACCGTGCCGCCGTCCGCCGTCATCTTGTCGAGGCGTTCCGCCGTCCCCGTGAAGTCTGGCGCGTACGTGCGATCAACGTACGCTAGGCAACGTTTGCAAGTGATCCGCGTCGCCGTGCCGCGCACGTTCCGCCATGATTGCAGCTTGTACGATGGCCCGTAGGATCGATACGATCCGCATTGGCTTTCATTCGTACGTTCGGCGTAATTTTCGTGCAGAAGGTGAATCATTTTGTATCGTCCCTTTCAAGGTGTGCGTGCGCGCGCCGCCGCGCGCCGTGTGTCTAGCTGTATGTTGGCTTGACGCCTTCAACCGTTATCGTTGCCGCGCCATCCGCCGAACGCGTCCAGCGCACGTTCCGATCCCCGACGGGGAGAGTAATTGCGCCGTCGTAATCCGCAACGAGAATTTGGGAGAGTGTGTGATCGATGTGAACCATATTCACGCGTTCGATACGTTCCGCCGTTGTGCCGCCGTCCGCGTCCGTCCTGAGAATTCGGATCGTCATCATGTCGTGTGCGTTCCTTTCAAATGGTGAACCGTGCGCGCGCCGCCGCGCGCCGTGTGTGTCTAGATGCGCGAGGCGTCGCGCCAGTTTGCAAGCTTGACGTGCGGCGTACATATCGGACAGCGGGGATTTTTGCCGTCGTGCGTCGCGTCGTGCGTCTGGCGCATCCCCGTGCCGTTTGGCGTCGCGTACCCTTCGCGCGTCAGTATCATGTCGAGTTCGGCGCGCATCATGTACTCTAGTTCGTGCTGAATTGACGTTCCCGCGTTCATTGCGTCTACGTGTGCGTCGGCGTATTCAGTCGGCGTTATCTGGCGTGAATACTTCGCCGTCATGGTGCTGTGTGCCGTGTAATACCCTGCGGCGTCAATCGTCAGGTTCAAGGTTTGATCCTTTCAATGGTGAACCGCGCCGCGTACGTACGCGGGGGTTCGTGTCGTGTGTGTGTGTGTCGATTGCTAGTCTGTCGGTTCGGCTAATCTCTCCCCGTCCGCTAACGTGAAGTGCTGACGCCTTGCCGCCGTTCTAGTTGCTCTGATCCTTATCCCCGTGATGCGTTCGCGGCGTGTGCCGCTGTCATCGCATCGGGGCGGATTCTACGGGCGCATCCCGTATGTGCTTGGCGTCCCCGCTGGCGGCGGGTTAGCTGTGTGTGTGGGTTCGTGTCATACGCGTTCCTTTCGGTATCGGTTCGTGTGTCGCTGTGTGCTTTCAGTCTATGTGTAGGATCGGCCCGATCCTAGTAATTCCGAGGGTCTGGCGTACGAATTCCCAAATAAAGATCGGCGTTCGTATCTGGCGGCGTACAAGCGTTCTGATCCTTCGCCGTTTATCAATTGCTAACCTTCCGCGCTGTCTGGTACATTCTGGCGCGTTCTGACGCCGTGCTGGCGGCGTCCGCCCGTGCTGGCGGCGTCCGCGCGGCGTCCGCTGGCGGCGCGGCGGCGTTCCGAGTCTAGATGCTAACGCCGCGCGCCGTTGATTCGTATCTGGGATCGACGCCAGCGCGCGTACGCCAGCAATTCATAGTAGGATACCGCTAGCGGGAGCATAGCACCGCCAGCGCCGTCAGGACGCCGCTGTAGGGTTTTCGTTAGGCGCAAGCCCCTTGTTGGTTACGATCTCCAATACCGGAAATGGACTTCGGTTAAGTTTTCTTAACCGAACTCGAATACCGGAATCGTGATTCCGGTATTCGGTTACACGAATCTGGATTCCAGAATCCAGATTCGTGTATTGAGATTCCGGAATTGGAATTCCGGTATTGAGATACCGGAATCCGAATACCGGAATCGTGATTCCGGTATTCGAATACATGAATTCCAATTCCGGTATTGGAATACCGGAATTGGAATACCGGAATCCGAATTCCGGTATTGGAATACCGGAATTGGAATACCGGAATCCGAATTCCGGTATTGGGATTCCGGAATTCGGATTCCGGAATCGGGATTCCGGAATCGGACTACGGGCTTTTGCGGGGGGGTAACTATTGTTTTGGCGACTATGAGATTTTTGATCATACTATATACATATGATCATATGATCTT
>SMVB01086195.1_pt1 | contig 29010 bp, 19 predicted proteins | sample 2456461 | NCBI WGS metagenome assembly SMVB01 (sample SAMN11095934, study PRJNA526329) | marine sediment metagenome | biome: Marine sediment; feature: Surficial sediment; material: Deep marine sediment; isolation source: Hadal surficial sediment | place: Pacific Ocean | collected 2014-05 | depth... | reverse complement strand
GGCCGCTGCCGTCCTTTGGTACGGGGCCGCAGCAGAACAGGGTAACCGGGATGCCATGCGCACACTCGTGGCGATTCATCACGAAGGGAAAGGGGTAAGGAAGGATTCCAAGGCCGCCGCTCGGTGGTTGATTAAACTTTCTGAGGGGGGCGACCCCCAGGCCCAGTTCGATCTCGCCTTCCGCTATCTCTCGGGAAACGGAACTCCCGTCAATCCCGGCCGCGGTGCAAAGTGGCTCACCGAGTCCGCCGAGCAGGGTCACGTCCCGGCGCAGCTGCATCTCGGCCGCCTCTATTTGACCAACGGAAACGGGGTGTTTCGAAATGTCGAGACCGCGGTCCGCTGGTTGACCGCGGCTGCGGAGCAGGGCGAGGCCACAGCGCAGAACCACCTCGCTGCCCTCTACCGGACCGGCGACGGGATCCCCCAGGACTACCAAGCGGCGCTCAAGTGGTTTCGAGCGGCCGCCGCGCAGGAACACTCCGAAGCCCAGGCGAACTTGGCCGTGATGTACGCCGAGGGAACGGGTGTCGAGCAGGATCCGGTCGAAGCGGAGCGCTGGTTCCAGCAGGCGGCTAGCCACGATTCCAAGATGCAGATGGCCTTGGCCGAGCGCTACGCCGTTGGCAAGATCGTGCCCAAGAACCTGCAACAGAGCATGCACTGGTACTTGCAGGCCGCCGAGGGTGGGGTGGCCGAAGCACAGCTGATCGTGGCCCGGGCGTACGACCGAGGGAAAGGACTGGAGCACAATCCTTCCGAGGCGGTTCGCTGGTACCTGGAGGCCGGGAAGCAGGGAAGCGTCGAAGCCCGGCGAAGAGGCGCCGAACTGTTCCAGGGATCCGAGGGCGTCGAACTCGATCTCGAAATGGCGGCTTCGCTCTATCTTCTCGCAGCCGAATCCGGCGACCCCGAAGCCCAGTGGGCCTACGGTCGCACGCTCGAAAAGGGAAAGGGCGTAGACCAAAACAGTTCCGCCGCGGTGGATTGGTATCGCAAGGCGAGTTCGACTGGCCACCGGGCGGCGCGCTGGCGCCTTGCCACGATCTTGGACCAGGGGCGGTTTGTGCGCCGTGACGTGAAACAGGCCACGGTGCTGTACGAGCTGGAAGGCGAAGCGGGCAACGTCGAAGCCATGGCAAGACTCGGAGAGATCTTCTGGAAGGGAAGCGGGACGATACCCAGGGACCGAAAACGCGGCCTCGCCTGGCACACCCGAGCCGCAGAAGAGGGGCTGACTGAATCTGAAGTCTTTGTAGGCGTTCGCTACTTCGAGGGAGGCTACGGCATCCCGAAGGATCCCGACAAAGCCTTTCGCTTTCTAGCTGCGGCAGCCAAGGCGGGGGATGAAACCGCAGACTTTTATGTTGGACGATGCCACTGGGATGGCTACGGGACACAAAGGAGACGCGCCAAGTCGTTGCCGCACTTTCGTCGCTCCGCAGATCGGGGGTCGGCTGCGTCGTTTTTCTATCTCGGCATGGCATCGGTTTTCGGAATGACAGATGCCAAAGATGCCGTCGAGGAGTCCTATATCTTGTTCGCCATGGGGGCTTTGCTCAAAGATCCTGACGCCGCTCGGGAGTTGGTTGGACTGCGGGACAAGATGAACAAGGAATCGGTCGACCGACTGAACAATCGGGCGAAGGAAGCACTCGAGAAATACAACACATTGTGGGTCGCGTATCGCCGAACCAAGACGGTCGAAGCGCAGGGCGCGACCGCACGAGAAATGAATTGATGCAGGTCTATGCTTCTACCGAACAACGCCTACCGTTGTCTCGCGTAGCCGAGCATGCGAAACGCGCGGAAGCTCTGGGCTACGACGGTTTGAATGTTCCCGACGCGGTACACGACGGTCTACTGATCGCCCACGAAGCGCTGCGTGCGACCTCGCGGCTGCGCGTTGCAACCAGCGTGCTCGTGGTTTTTCCCCGCAGCCCGATGGTGGTTGCGATTGCGGCTTGGGATCTGCAGTCGGCTTCCAAGGGTCGCTTTGAACTGGGTCTGGGGACCCAGGTTCGCGGAAACATCGTGGGTCGCTACAGCACGCCCTGGACCTCTCCGGTTCCCCGCATGCGGGAGTACGTGCAGTCGCTGCGCGCGATCTTCAACAGCTTCCAGACCGGGGAGCCCCTGTCCTTCGAGGGGGAGCAGTATCAGTTCACCAAGATGCAGCCTTTCTTCAATCCGGGGCCGATCGATGATCCCGCGATTCCGATCTATCTCGGTGCAGTCGGACCTGTGATGACCGCGATGACGGGTGAAGTGGCCGATGGACATATGAGTCATCCGACCCATTCTGCGCCACGCGTGTTGAAGGAGTTGGCTCTGCCCGCTCTCGATCGCGGAGCCCAGCGGGTCGGACGCAAAGCCCTCGACCTTCACCGGATGGCTGCCGGCATGGTTGCTACGGGCAAGGATCGCGAGGAAGTGGCGCGCCACCGGGAGAAGAACAGAGAATTGATGGGTTTCTTGTACTCGACGCCGGCCTATTGGCCAGCCCTTGAAATCTACGGCTGGAAGCAAATTGGCGAGCGTCTCCACAGCATGACGCGCGAGGGCAAGTGGGACGAGATGACGGCTCTGATCGACGACGAGTTGCTCGATACCATGATTCCGAGTGGGACCTACGACGAAATCGGCGAAGTTCTGTTGGAGCGTTACCGGGGTCTTGCAACCCACATCACCTTCCCCATGCCCGACGATCCCGCGGACGATGCGCGAGTGGCCGAAGTGATTGCGGCGCTGCGGGGCTGAGGGGGGGGTGCGGGAAACGCGCTTCGGACCTCCGTCTGCACCCCAGGTATTTGCGAGTTCTCAGGGTGGAGCGTGCTCGGCGCATCGCTCCTGGGCGGGTACGCGCAGGTTGTCGCACGCGACGATCCCACAGGCTGCGAGGGGTTCGAACTCACCGGCGCGAACCTGCGCTTCGAATTGGGACACAGACACGGCGAAGGCATGGGCCTCGGTCTGCGAGTTCGCTTCGGCGATCAAGAGAGCATCGAGACTGTGCTCGGGGGATGTCTTGCCCTCGGGTATGCCCGAACCCGGATGGAGACCCATGGGTGCGTGGGTCATGTGCACGAACATCTCGTAGTGGAGATCGCGATACCAGCGGCCGGAATGTGCGGCGAACTCGAGATGCGGACGCGGCGACGCGACGAGTGTTGGGCTCAAAACCGATCGATAGCCCTCCCAGGCCAGGGGCAGCAGACGTGGGTCGTGTTTCGGTCGGACGAAGTTCTCCGTGGCCAACCAAGCCGCAACCAGACACGTCGGGCAGACGGGCAATTGCTGTGCCTCGAAACGCCCCCCACACCGGTCGCAAGCGACTTTGCTCATCGCGTTAGTTGAGTTCCTGCAGAACCACTTCGAACTGCTCTTCGCGACCGTCGCGCTCGACGCGCAACCTCACGCGTTCTCCCGGTTCTCTCATGTCGAGTGCGCGATAGAGATCGTCGAAGGACTTGACCGTGGCGTCGTCGATGCCGACGATGACGTCGAGATACACGTTTCCGCGTCGGTCGACCTGCATGGGTCGAAGTCCTGCCCGCGCCGCCGGTCCCCCCGGCGTCAGCTTTTGCACGATGACACCTTCGATCCCCCATCTGGCGGCCTGATGATCCGGCAGGATCTGCACTCCGAGTCCGACCCGGCGCACTCGGCCGTCCTTGATCAACTGGGGAACGACGCGCTTCACGGTGTCGACGGGAACCGCGAACCCGATGCCCGCGCTCTGTCCCGAGGAACTGATGATGGAAGTATTGACTCCGATCAGTCGCCCGGACGAATCGAGCAGTGGGCCGCCGGAGTTGCCGGGATTGATCGCCGCGTCGGTCTGGATCACATCTTCGATCGTGGTGCCCGCCACGGATTGCATTTCCCGCCCCAGGGCACTGATGACCCCGGTCGTGAGGGTGTGGTCGAGTCCAAAGGGATTGCCGATGGCGAGCACCTTTTGGCCGACCAACAGTCCCTTTGAGCTGCCGTGTCGGAGGGGTACGGGCTGGGGAGACGCGCCTTCGAGTTTCAGTACCGCCAGGTCTTTGTACGGGTCGACTCCGATGAGCTTGGCCGGGTAGGCGCTGCCATCCGGAAAACTCACCGAGAACGCGTGACTGCCCCGCACCACATGAAAATTGGTGACGATGTGTCCGTTGTGATCCCAGACGAAGCCACTTCCGGTGCCCTGGCTGACCTCCCTGGCCGAGCGATCGAAGCGACCTCGCTGCCATTGGGTGCTGGTGACGAAGACGACCGAATCGGAGGTCGCGCTGAAGACATCGATGGTATTGCGCTCGTCTTCGAGCAGGGCGTCGGGACCCGGCGGTGTAGCGACCGGTGCACTCGGCGCGGCAGCGCTGAGGGTTGGTTCACCACAGGCCGCAAGGTCGATCAGCAAGAGCGAGAGAATCAGCAGCCGGCGGTACCTGCGAGACCGAAGAGAGGGCAGAAACCGCAGGGCACCTGCAAACGATTGCGTTTTCCAATGGGTCGAATGGACAGTCAGTTTCGGCTCCCGATTTTGGAGTTTGTGGAACGCCACGACAATATCACGGAACCGTTGCCGCCCCACTTTCTCGTGGACTAACGTCCAGACAGATTCTACGAGAGGAAGTCGCGATGAAGTTCTGGCAGTCCCTGGCGTATTCAGAGCCCGATCAACTGATGGACATCGCCAAGATTTGCGATGATGTCGGATTCGACGGCGCCTTCGTCTCGGACCACATGTTCTACCCGGGAGACTACGAGAAGAAGTACCCGTACTCCGAGGACGGCGACCCCGGGTTTGTCGCCGAGACCCCCTGGCCCGACACCTGGGTTGCCATTGCGTCGATGGCGGCGGTGACGACCAAGCTGCGCTTTACGACCTTCATCTACATTCTCGGTTTGCGCAATCCGATCGAAGTGGCGAAGTCTACGTCCACCCTCGGTCTGCTGACCAACGACCGCTTTGCGCTCGGGATCGGGGCCGGCTGGATGCAGGAAGAATTTCAAGCCATGGGGGTCGAGTTCAAGACCCGGGGCAAGCGGCTCGACGAATCGATCGAGGTGCTGCACAAGCTGTGGAGTGGTGAGATGGTCGAGCATCACGGCGATCACTTCAATTTTGATCCGCTGTTGATGTGTCCCGTGCCCGAAAAGCGCGTGCCGGTGTGGGTCGGGGGAATCAGCGGGATCGCGTTGCGCCGGGCTGCGCGAATCGGCGACGGCTGGTTGGGTTCCGGTCAGACCGTGGACGAAGCGGTGGAGATTCTCGGCAAACTAAAGGCGTATCGCAAAGAGTACGGGCGCGACACAGATCCCTTCGAAACCATCGTGCCCCTGGTGACGCCACCGAGCGCCGACGACTTGAAAAAGATCGAAGACGCGGGCGCGGACGGCACCGTGAGTTATCCCTTTACCTACACGGTCGGCCCGACTTCGAGCCTGGACGAGAAGCGCGCGTATCTCGAAGGCTACGCGAACAACTTCATAAGAACGTGATGAAGCTGCTGGACTTATTCAACGGGCTGCTAGATGGCCGCCTCGCCGCGCTCCTTGGTCCGAATCCGGATCACGTCGTCCACTTCGCTGATGAAGATCTTGCCGTCGCCGATTCGACCCGTGTTGGCCGCCTCTGAAATCGCATCGATGATCGCATCGACATCATCGTCTCGGGCAATGATCTCGAGCGAGAGCTTGGGCAGCAGATCGACCACGTACTCCGCACCTCGGTACAACTCCGTGTGCCCCTTCTGTCGGCCGAAGCCCTTGACCTCGGTAAGGGTCAGGCCCTGAACGCCGACCTTCTGGAGTGCGTCCCGGACGTCGTCGAGTTTGAACGGTTTGATGATGGCTTGAATCAGCTTCATTTGAATATCCTTCCGCGGGCTCAGTCCCAGCTGGGACTGAGCCTCTCGGATTCGAGGACTGGGCAGCGCAGACGCTGTCCAGATTCACTTTGTGTCGCGCTCCACTCTCGGTTCTCAACCCTCCGCTCTCAACTCTCAACCCTCAACTCTCAGCTATAGGCCGATTCCGAGTGCTGGGTGAGGTCGAGACCCTGACTTTCGTCTTCGGCAGAGACTCGCAAGTCGCCCATCACGAGCTTCAGCACGAAGAGAATCGCGAGTGTCATCACGACGGCGAACACTGCGGTGAACCCGATACTGGCGATCTGCTTCATGATCTGCGCTCCCTTGGAAACGCCCTCCACCAGCGCGAAGTCCGCCAGGAAGAGTCCCGTTGCCAGCGCGCCCCAGGCTCCCCCAACTCCGTGGACGCCAAATACGTCCAGAGAATCGTCGTAGCCGAGTGCGGGTTTCAGCAGCGTCACGGCGGTGTAGCAGAGCGCGCCCGCGCCGACGCCAATGCCGATGGCGCCCATCGGGGTGACGAACGCGCAGGCGGGGGTGATGGCAACCAGGCCCGCGACAGCTCCTGTTGCCGCGCCCAGTACCGTGGGCTTCCCCCGGTGCCACCATTCGATGAGGATCCAGACCAGGGTCGTGGTCGCAGCACAGGTCTGGGTCGTGATGAATGCGAGGCCCGCGGTGCCGTCAGCCGCCAACTGGCTGCCGGCGTTGAAGCCGAACCAACCGACCCACAGAAGAGAGGCGCCGATTACGGCTAGCGGCAGGCTGTTGGGCTGCATGGCTTCCTTGCCATGACCGAGGCGCGGACCCAGGTAGATCGCGGCAACGAGTGCAGAGAAACCGCTCGACATGTGCACCACGAGTCCGCCGGCGAAATCCAAGGCTCCCAGAGTTCCGCCGAGATAGCCCCCGCCCCAGACCATGTGGCAGAGCGGGATGTAGACGAGCAGGACCCAGACCAGGATGAATACGGTGTAGACGCTGAAGCGCATTCGCTCGGCAAAAGCACCGATCATGAGGGCCGGGGTGATGATTGCGAACATGCCCTGAAACATCACAAACACATACGTGGGAATGGTTCCCGAAACGCTGTCCGGGGTGATGCCAGCGAGGCCGAACATGCTGAAATCCCCGATGAAGGCGTTGCCTTCTCCAAACGCCAGGGAATACCCCACGACGACCCACATCACGCCGATCATGGCCGCGGAGATCATGCACTGCATCAGCACACTCAAGAGGTTCTTGGTGCGGACCAAACCTCCGTAGAAGAGCGCGAGACCGGGCAAGGTCATCAGCAGGACCAGGGCGGTGGCGGTGATCATCCAGGCGGTGTCGCCGGTATCGAGGGTGTCTTCGGCCGCGGCGGTGTTGGCGACCAGGGTGATTGCAAGTCCGACTAATGTGGCGCGCAGGGCTTTGAGTCTTGTAGGCACAGGTTTTTCCTTCGTCGTGGGGAGTCCATGGAGAGTCATGGGAAGAGAGCCATTGCGCTGCAACAAAGCAATTCCTGTGCCCGAACGCGCTCAACTGTGCGGGCTCTGCGCGTATGAGAATCGACCCAAGGCTTTTCGCTGCTCACTGCATGTGCAGCCGTTGCACAAGGCTTGTGCAACCAAGGCGCAAACGGGCCGAGATCTGGCTGTGACAGGAATTTCATAGCGAGAAGCGAGCTTCCCACGATCACCGATTTGCCGCTTCATGGTGTTTCCGGGTTTATCGGCAGTCGGCTGACTTTAGTCTTTACGATCAACGGGTTACATGAAGTGTGTCAGTTGGCCCCCAGTTTGCATTCAGCAAGTTTGAATAAAGTAATTTGAATCACGGAAAAGCGGAAATGGCCGTTCTCCCGGCGAGATCCGGGGCTGGAGAGTTTGTTATGACGAGCCTGGTCGAAGAATTTTACGGGTTGAAGAAGCCCGCGTTTACAGTGGACAAGAGCAGTGGCCCGGTGCTGATGACCCAGCCTCTGCGGACCGCAGCCAATTTCTTGCGCCGGGAGCTGGACGCCGGAGCCCCCTTGTTGTGTGTCACCGGGCCTAGCGGCATCGGCAAATCCAGTGTGGCCCGGGCGCTTCCGAAGTTGACCGGTGGGCGCTTCCGCATCGCCGTGATGTCCGGGCGCGCCGATTCCTGGGCCGATTTGCGCCAGGTGCTGACCCGGGAGTTCGGCCTCGCCGACGGACGCATTACCCGAGACGGATTCGCGGCTGCTCGGGCGAGGTACGGCAAGCTGCTGATCGTCGTAGACGACGCCCAATTTCTTTCGCCGGACAGGCTCGAACGCATCTGCATCCTGCCCCAGCTGCAGACGGATGCCGGCGAGCCAGTGACGCAAGTCGTGCTGTTCGCAGATCTCGACGCCGTGGCGCTCGAGGATGCTCGGCCCCTTCGGGCCTGGTTCCATCTCGACGCTCTGATGGTCATGGAGCCACTGCCCGAAAGCGATGTTCGTCACTACACCGACACTCGCTTGCAGCAGGCCGGCTGGTCCGGCGAACCTCTGTTCTCCGAGAGCGGCGCCTTGGCTCTGCATCAGCACAGCCTGGGGAATCCGCGTCGACTCAGCGCGGCCTGTATCGATGTTCTAGAGCATGCTGCGAGTCGCGGTCTGACGCTGATCGACGCTTCGTTCGTGACCGAGTGCGTGGGGGAAGATGATGGCAGAAACGGGGGGATGCTCTCCACGCCCGCCGATGCGGCCGCGGACGATGATTCGAGCGCAGGCTCGAGCAATCCGCTCAGCGACGGAGTCATCCGCGATGCCACCGTCGAAACGCCCCGCGCAGTCCCGACGCTCGGCTGGAAGGCCGATCACCAAAAACTCTTCCTGAAGGCGGAGAACATCGCCGTGTCCCCCAGTCTCGAACTCGCGGACGTGGCCAGGCTGGCCAGTGCGGCGAGTGATGGTCGAGCGCCGCTGAAATCGATGCGCGGCGTGTCCCAGTCGCTCGGGTCGCCTTCACTGTCCCGCCCTACTGCCCGCCGCAGAGGCCCGCACCCCCTGGTTGTGGTCTTGTTTGCCGTGGGAGCTGCTCTCGCCCTGTATGCGTCGCGAGTTGAAGTCGCGGACGCACTGCTGCAGTTTGGCGTGAATCTGCCGTTCATTACAAAAGAGCTCGCAACCGGGGAAGTCGGAAGCGATGCAAACGCCACGACCTCTACCGCGGAAGCAGGCTCTGACCGTGACACAGCGGCTCTGACTCTGCCGAAGGTTGCGGCGCCCGGTATGCAAGTGGATTTGCCGGCAGCGCCGAAGAAGCAGTCGACCCTCGATCTCGCGAGCTACTGACGCGGACGCTCCCGCGATCCCCGCTATTCCCGTTCCACTGCGCGCTCGTCCTCTTCGACGAGACGAATCGCCCTGACGGGTTCCTCCGACCCGGACACTCGCAGGTCCGGGGCCCCGAGCCGCGCGGCATCGGCGCCGAGATCGTCCGGCTGCTGTTGAGAATCGCGCTCGGCCTGAACCCGCAGCAGATAGTGCTGAACTTCTCGGTCACATCTTTCGCTGTCCCAATCCAGCACCTTCCCCATCACCTGGGCCACCCGCGCAGCCGCGAGCGTCCCCCGGTCAAAGGTTTCGATCGAGATGCGCGTGCGCCGGGTCAAGATGTCGTCGATGTGCAGGGCCCCTTCGTGGGAAGCCCCATAGGCGGCCTCGACACAGAGATAGGTCTTGGTCCCGGGAATCGAGTCGGCGAGCTCCGGCGATTCGCGAATCATTGCGAGCAGGTCGAAGATCCGCGTGCCGTAGCGACTCAGCAAGTGTTCGATCTGCTGCAGGTGCAGACCGCTTTCCCGCGCAATGGCTTCTCGGCGATTCCAGACCGCCGGATATCCCTGATCGCTTCCCACCAGGGGAAGCGACTCGGTGCAACTCGCCGGAACCTTCTTCTCGAAATTGAAGGCGGCCAGATCCACCGCGTCTTTGGCCATCACGCGATAGGTCGTGTACTTGCCCCCGGCCACGGTGATCAGACCCGAAACCGATTGCGAAACCGCGTGGGTCCGACTCAGCTTGCTCGTGGCGTCGCTTTCTCCGTGGAGCAGGGGGCGCAGGCCCGCATACACCCCCTCGATGTCTTCGTGGCGCAGGGGGACGGCGAGCACTTCGTTCAGGGTTTCGAGCAGGTAGTCGATGTCGCTGCGGCTTGCGGCCGGGTGAGCCAGGTCGAGGTTCCAGTCGGTGTCCGTCGTGCCGACGATCCAGTGGTGCTTCCAGGGAATCACGAACAGCACACTCGACCGGGTGCGGAGCACCAGTCCACAGTCGCCGTGGATTCGATCTCTGGGAATCACGATGTGGATGCCTTTGGACGCGCGAACCTTGATGCGCCCCCGGCCGGTCATGGACTGGACCTCGTCGGTCCAGACCCCCGTAGCGTTGATGAACTGTCTGGCCCGAAGCTCGATGCTGCGGCCGCTCTCGAGACATTTTATCACCGCGCTGGTGACGCGACTTCCGGTTTCAAGCAGATCGGTCACGCTCGCGCTGCTCGCGACCGCGGCCCCGTGCGCCGCCGCGGTTCTCACCAGCGCGAGGGTGTGCCGGGCGTCGTCGACCTGGGCATCCGAGAATTCGATCGCACCGATCAGCGCGCTGCGTTTGAGGCCCGGAAAGCGCGCCAAGGCGCCGCGCCGGGTCCAGTGCCGATGACGCGCGAGACTTCGGCTACCGGGCAAGGCGTCGTAGAGCAAGACGCCCGCGCCCAGATACGCTCGATCGATGAATCGCCTTTGGAGTGGCATCAAGAAGCGAACGGGGTGTACCAGGTGAGGGCAGATCGTATTGAGCAACAGGGTCTGTTCGCGCAGGGCTTCGCGCACTAGCCCGAATTCAAGTTGTTCGAGGTAGCGGATTCCGCCGTGAATCAGCTTGCTGGAGCGGCTCGAGGTTCCCGCCGCCCAATCTCGCTGCTCTACTAGAGCCACCGTGAGCCCGCGGCTGGCGGCGTCCAGCGCGGTGCCCGCTCCGGTCACTCCTCCGCCGATGATCGCGATATCGAAGGTCTCGCGTTCCATTCGGTCGAGCGCCCGGGCCCTCGAGTCTGGGCCGAGTTGGGAGTCGGGCATGGATGGTTCCTCGGCGAAGCTGTACTCGAGCGACCCGCTCGCCCGGAACAGCAGCGGGATCGCGGCTCGACTTCCTACTGTTCGCCGGCGGCCGGAACTGCGGTCGCCACCGTGTCGGTAGAACGTAGAGCGAATTGAGTTCGCTCGCTGTACTCCATGCGGGTTCCGTCTTCGAACACCAGAGTCTGGCTGCGCTCCTCCTTGGCCAGAACCAGTCCGACACCGGGCGCGTACCACCGGGTGAGGGTGACGTCACCGGTAGGTACTTCCATACGACTGCCATAGACCTCGACAACGCCGGAGATCTGACCCGTTAGACGGATCACCAGGCAGTGTTCGAAAAGACCAAGGGGAGTCTGCACGTCCTGTGCCCCCAACACCTCGCCCTCGAGGTCGGTGTGGAGATCTCCTCGGCTGCGGACCCCGACCTTCCAGCGTTGGCCGGGTTTGGCGCCCGCTTCGAGCAGCGAAAGCGGTACGTCGTACTGCACGAGTGACGCAATCCCGGAGGCGGGATCGGTGGTTTCTTCGGCGACCAGTTGGTAGCTCGCGTCCCCAAAGCGCATGAAGCTGACCCGTTCTTCGCTCGACTGCGCCTCGTCCGCAGCTCGTCGCCCCGAGAGTCTGGAGTGCACGCGTATCACGCCCGGGCCGAACTCCGGTGCCAATGCGGTGATTTCATCGACGCGTGTCCCGCGCAACTTTTCGACAACCGGTTCCTCATCTCCGCGCTGGCGAGTTTGTTCGCGCACGTAGACATAGGTCCAGCGCCGGCCGACCTCGGTAGGTACCCAGACGGTGGGCTTCGCTTTCGGGTCGCTATTTTCGCGGGTGGAGGTGGACACCGTAACGCTCGGGATCGAACCCAAGGCAGCGTTCGGATCGATCGCGCCGGCCTCATCCCCTTCGGCTGCGGCCGAACTGGCTGCGCACGCCAAGGCCAAAGTAGCGAGAATGAGAGTGAATCGCAGAGACAAGGACGTACCTCGAGTTGGGGTCCCAAAGGAACTATTCCGTCAGTGCATCGGCCGATTTTCGGGGCGACTGAAGGCTCGAACCGGGCGCCTGCAGATTGCAGTGTGCTTGGAAGGCGAAGTCGGTTGTGAGAGATGTCCGCTAGGCCCGCCTCGAGCCCATGTCCGGGAGGTTCAGAGCTTCCGGCTGGGTGATAGCCTCCCGGAGTGGACGATTTTTCATCGACGATCGGCGAGGCGTTTCGCGTGACGAATCTGACCCTCGGCTTGGAAGAAGCTGAGGAGTTGTTGCGCGAGCGCGCTTGCGAGGCGGCGGGCATCGATTCCGCATGCCTGCGCTCGTTTCGCATCGCGCGCAAGTCCCTCGACGCGCGCAGGACCGCCGGAGGGGGGCGGCGGTTTCGCTTCGTGATTCACGCAGACCTCGTGCTCGACCCGGCTCCTCGGGGTGAGGGGTTTGAACGCGCCCTGCGCTCGGGCCGCATCAAACCCCTGCCGCCGCCCGAGCAGCTGGCCCTGCCACGGGGTGAAATCGCGGTACTTCCCGAACGCGTCGCGGTCGTGGGTTCGGGGCCCGCAGGTCTGTTTGCCGCTCTGGTGCTGGCCGAAAGCGGTTGTCACGTCGATTTGCTCGAGCGAGGCGGCCCGGTCCGCAACCGAGGCAGAGCGCTTGCGGGTTTTCTCAATCACCGGGTTCCAGACCCGGAGAACAACCTCTTGTTCGGGGAAGGGGGCGCGGGAACCTACTCCGACGGCAAGCTCTATACCCGGGTCGAGCATCCGCTGTCGCTTCCCATTCTGGAGACGCTGGTCCGCTGCGGCGCGCCACGGGAAATCGTCTACGACTCGCGGGCGCATATCGGGACCGATCGGTTGCACGTGGTGCTGCCGGCCCTGCGCGAAAGACTGATCGACGCGGGCGTCGAGTTTCACTGGCACACCCGTTTCGAAGGCTTCGAGTTTCACGAGCGCCGTGTCTGTGGCCTGCAGACCAGCTGCGGCGACATCCCGTGTGACGCGGTGATTCTGGCCGTGGGACACAGCGCTCGAGACACCTGGGGACGGCTGCTCGAGCAGGGAATCGAGATCGAAGCGCGAGCGACACAGCTGGGGGTTCGCATCGAACACCCCCAGTCGCTGATCGATGGGGGGCGTTACGGGGAAGGACCGGAGGCGGCGGCCCTCGGCGCGTCCTACTACGGGCTCGTATCTCGCAGCAAGGCCGGAACCGCCAACGGATACTCCTTTTGTATGTGTCCGGGTGGGCAGATCGTCGCCAGTGTGAACTCCCCCGGGCTCCTGTGCACCAACGGGATGAGCAATTCGCGTCATTCGTCCCCCTTTGCAAACGCGGCCATCGTCACGGCGGTGGGACCCGCGGAATTTGGCGGCGGAGTATTTGCCGGTGTCGACTACCAGCGCGAACTCGAGGCAAAGTTTTTCGATCACGGAGGGGGTGACTACAGCGCACCGGCCCAGCGGGCGAGCGATTTCTTGGCGGGTCGAGAATCTGCCTCACTCGGTCCAACGAGTTACAAGTTTGGCGTGGTGCCCGGTCGCATCGACCAATTGCTTCCCGAAGCGGTTCGCGACTCCCTGCGTCGCGCGCTCAGGCAGTTCGATCGCCAGATTCCCGGTTTCGCCGGCGACCTCGGTATCATGGTCGGGGTGGAGACCCGCTGTTCTGCTCCGCTCAGGATCGTGCGGGATCCGGAGACGTTTCGCGCCCGAAACGTTGCAAACCTCTATCCTGTCGGAGAGGGCGCGGGGTACGCGGGCGGTATTCTGAGTGCGGCGATCGACGGTGCGCGAGCAGCCCAGGCGCTGTTGCGAACCCCCGCTTGAAGCAACCCGCACGAATCTCAAAACAAAGGGTCAGGTAGCGAACATGCAGAGAGACATCTTCAGTGATGAACACGAGATGCTGCGAGAGCAGTTCCGCCGCTTCGTCCGCAGCGAGATCGAACCCAAGATCGACGGCTGGAACCGCGCCGGAATCAGCGACCGCGAGTCTTGGAAGCGCTGCGGCACCGAGGGTTATCTGGGTGCCAACGCGCCCGAGGAGTTTGGAGGTTCGGGCGGGGACTTCTTGTTCAATGCGATCATCATCGAAGAGATGGCCTACGCCCGGGCGCACGGCCTGCAGCTGAGTCTGCACACCGATATCTGTATGCCGTACCTCACGACCTATGGCAGTCGGGAGCAGAAGGAGAAGTATCTCCGGGGCGCGATCTCGGGTGACATCATTCTCGCGATCGCGATGACCGAGCCTGGAACCGGGTCCGATCTCGCCAACGTGCAGACCCGCGCCATTCTCGATGGCGACCACTATGTGCTCAACGGTGCCAAGACCTTCATCTCAAATGGCCAACTCTCAGATCTGGTCATCGTCGTGGTCAAGACGGACCCGGACGCCGACCCACCTCACCGGGGCATCAGCCTGCTGCTGGTCGAAGCGTCGACCCCGGGATTCGAGCGCGGACGCAATCTCGAAAAGCTCGGCTTGAAGGGGCAGGACACCAGCGAGCTGTTTTTCAAAGACTGCCGAGTGCCCGCCGAAAACCTGCTCGGAGAGCCGGGACAAGGCTTTGCGATGTTGATGCAGAAGCTGCAGCAAGAGCGGCTCACGATCGCGATCAGCTCGGTGGCTTCGTGTCGGCGCAGCTTTGACGACACCCTCGTGTACGTGAAGGAGCGTCGGGCATTTGGGCAACCCATCGGAACCTTCCAGAACACCCAGTTCAAGATGGCCGAGATGGCGACCCAGATCGAGATGGGTCAAGCCTTTGTCGACAAGTTGTTGGTCGCCCACGTGCGCGGGGACGATCTCGTGTCGGAAGTCAGCATGGCCAAGTACTGGCTTTCGGATTTGCAAAAGAAGGTGTCGAGTGAGTGTCTGCAGTTTTTCGGAGGCTATGGATTCATGGAGGAGTATCCGATCGCCGCTGACTATCGCGATGCCGCGGTCCAGTCGATCTACGCCGGGACCAATGAGATCATGAAGGTCATCATTGCCAAGCGTTTGGGCCTCGGTTGAGCCGCGACTCACAGCGCTATGCAGCGCTTTGCAGCACTATGCAACTCGGGATCAACCACACGCAGGCAGTCCCCGTTTGAAGGATTTCAGGGGAAATCATGTCCAAATTGGGGGTAATTCCCTTCTATTTTTCGACTATTGGTCGATACACTCCTTGCCGAAACGTCCCGGTCGGAGAACACTCCACTCGGTCATTCTCATAGCCTGATCCACCTCATAGATTTTTGGAGCCCCCCCCCTCCATGCTCACAGACGACCAGTTGAACGCCATTGCCCGCTGGGCACACCGCGGCGCCAAGGCCGGGCAAGCATCTCTGCAAGACATCCACACAGCCAATTCGGGACTCGAAGTCCGCGGCATCCAGTGCACGACCCTGGCCGAGCTGCCGGATCGGGTGGCCTGCTTCGACGGCGAATGCGTCGCGGGCTTGATGGGTCGCTTCCAAGGCGGCTTGTGTGGCACGGCGCTGCTGGCGATGGATCCCGAGGATGCATTGACCTGGGTGCGGTCGAAACCGGGCGAAGAAGATTTGCTCGCGACCTTCGTACGCTTGAGCAAGCTCGTGCAGTCGAGCATGGTGGCTGAAATTGGGGCCGGCCTGGGACAAGAAGTGACGGCTTCGTCCGCCGAACTCTGCGAGGACTCAGTCCCGCTGATTCTGCTCGGAACCCGCGCTCCCTCGGATACCGCGGTCGTCACCGTCAGCCTGCTGGTCGCAGCTGGAGACGATGTTCTACCGATGCAGATCTACCTGATGATCGAGTCGAAGCTTCTCTGCACCGCGCTCGCAGCCTAGAAAGCCCGCAGCGCCGAGCTAACTTCGCCGGCGATGTCGATCTATCTGATTCGCCACGGTCAAACCGCCGGCAACGCCGAGCGTCGCCTGCAAACCCCGGATGTCCCCCTCAACACCGACGGTCTCGAGCAAGCGCGTTTGCTCGGGGCGCGGCTTTCCGATGCCGGTATTGGCCATGTCCTCTGCAGCGATCTGCTGCGCGCGCGACAGACCGCAGAAGCCGTGGTGCGCGCTACCGATGCGCCGATTGATTTCGAACCACTCCTGCAAGAGCGAAACTTCGGCGACCACCGGGGCATGCTGTACGAGGATGTCGGCCCCGATATCTTTGGCCCGGAGTATGATCCGCCCGGCGGCGAAAGTGGCGACGTGTTTCGCGAGCGAGTTGCTCGAGCCTGGTTGAGAATTGTCGAGTTCTCGAAGCAAGTAGAGGGTCGTGGCCACCTGGCCGTGGTGACGCACGGTCTGGTGTACCGACTGCTGTTCGCCCATCACCTGACCCCCGAAGCCGACGAATCCGAATTGCCCCGTCCGGGCAACACGGCGCTCAGCATCATCGACCCCGCTCCACCTCACAAACTGACGCTTGTCGCCTGTACCGCGCATCTCGACTGAAGCGAGACGGTTCCCTCGAACCCGGCCGAGGTCATGACCGGGAACAGTCGAAGGTTTCCAGCGGCAACCGGGCAGGGGGCTCGACGTGAAAGGGCTTGATGACTTCGATCACCCAGACGAATTGGCCTCCGAGCAATCGCTCCTGTCCGCTGTGGTCGCGGTTCCAACTCCTGCAGAGATAGTCTCCGAATGCCTGCCAGCGCACGGCCCGGCGCAGACTGCCGTGTTCGGACGAGACGAGTTGCGCCAGGTTTAGCCGCCAGCGCCAGCTGCGCATGTCTTTGAGGATATCCTCGGGCTCTTCGTAGCTCACCACTCGATTCACGAAGGGGTCGGCGTGGGCTCCCGACGCCAGTTGGCCGTCGACTACCAACCACCAATTGAGGTCGCCGGGGTTGGGGGCCATCATCCCCCACGAGTTGTTCAAGCCGATCGCGCGGCCGGCTCTGTATACCACGTCGGGCAGATCCGTTTCGGCAAATCCGAAGACTCGCATCGTCCCGGCCGAATACACCAGGACGTAGAAAATCAGCAATCCGGGAATCAGCTTCGCGAGCAAACCCACAAACTCAGGCCCCCAAGACCCAGACCCCCAAGACCCAGACAGAGACACTGAAGGCGTCGAAGACATTGAAGACGCTTCTCGGCCAGCGGGTTTCACTGATTTTCCGAGGCCAAGCGCCCGGGTTGCCGAGGGCAGCCAACGATCCCAAAACCGAGCGGGCAACAGGGAGAGCCAGCCGACCATGCTCATGATCGGGTAGGGCCCGAGAAACAGGAAAAGACCCATGCCGAAGTGCAGCAAAAAATAAGTCACGATGCAGATCATGCGAGACACCGCGGTAAAGCGGGGAACGAACACCAACAGCGTCCACCATTTCTCGATGAAAAGACTCGCATACGTAAGCGGTGCAATCGCCCATTGTTGCTCGGCCAGCCAAGGCGCAAGCGGGCTTGCAAAGACCTTGAGATTGGCCAGATACCAGACCGCGCGCCCCTCCAACCAGGAATCACCTGTCTTCTGCCAGCCGGTCAACCAGTAGAGGGAACAAACCTGAAGGATGAAAGCCAGCGTCGCGACGCTGATCACCCAATCGCCATCTTGCGCTTGAATCCGCGCCTTGCGTCGGTCCCATGACCAGTAGGCGCCCAGGGGAAGAAAGATTCCGAACAAGAGCAGGCACCCGACATAGGAATCCCCGCCCATGCGAAAGAAGGGTGCGACGCGAACCTGGAGGCTCAGGGATAGATACCAGCACAGCGCGGTCGCCAGACGGGTTCGGTATCCGAGGAGCAGGGCGACTGCGACCGAAGCGTGCAGGCCGAAGACCAGGACTTCGGTAATCAGGCTTCCGCTCGCGAGCACGTGGAGCGACGCGTAAACCCGGCTTCCGTAGATCGAGAGCAGCGTCGCGACCGGAATGACTCCCGCATCGGTGTAGTGGTCGGGCAGGTCTTGAATACGATCCGACAAATCGTAGAGAATGACCAGTGCGATCCCGATGCGAAAAAGGCGAGGGAGCGCAGGTCAAGACCAATGATCTCGTCTAAACGCTTTCGCCATCCCATCTAGTTACCCGGTGGGATGTCGCGTGAACAACAAGAACGTGACGTTGTCCATGCAGTCGCTCTCTTCTACTTCTTCGGTGTTGTCGACGTTCATGAACTGTTCGTAATCGGGATGGAAGTAGACGACATTGAGGCCGAGCATCCTGGCCATGGCCACCAGGGTGGGTTGGGACCATAGGGTCCAGTCGTGATAGTTGAACAGGGTGCGGGAGCGCCTGGCGTTCGAGACCTCGAGACGAAATGACATCCGGTTGGTGAACGGGTTCGCCGCGCCATCCTTTTCGTCGATCAGACCGGTCTCGAAGCCCGCGTCTTCCATTTCGGGCCGAGTCATTTCATCGACTTCATCCATGTCCGAGGGCAGGGCGACTTGGGGTGTTTCGAGCATGAAGTAGTCCACGTAGCGGGTGGCGACGTCGAGCAGCCGGTACAGCTGCTTGGCATTGAAAATGTGATGGCTCTGCTTGCCGATGTAGCTCAGGGACTTGGTCGCTGTGAAACTCTTGGCGTGCTGCCAGATTTTCTCTTCCAGGACGTCGGAGATCACGTACTGCCGTTCGGTTTGTGGAAGCCACGGCATGGCTTCGACGTGCTGCTTTGCTGCAGGGTCGAGATCGAACATCAGGTAGCGAAAGTCCGGGTAGCGAAAATGGCCCTGGTAGGAGAAATCGGCTGTGCCCGACATCGGTTCGATGAAGCTGTCGACTTCGCGACACAGGCGCGTAGTGACGAAGTCTTCGGGCCCGTAGTCATGTGTGCCGAGAACGGCGGAATAGACTCGGAAGGGGTCGAGCGCCTCGATGCCGCCCTCTAGATAGGCCGTGATGTAGTCGTAGTTCTCGACGAAGGGCGAGTCGTAGCACTTTTTCCAACCGCGTTCGGAGAAGTCGTGAAACCCGTGTTGGGCCACGGTGGTCCAGTACTTTCTTCGCTCCTTGCGCTTGGCGATGTCCACGTTGTTGGCCCGGAACCCCCGCAGCACGCAGCGATGCATCCGGCTCAGGATTTCTTCGAGTTCGTCGTGCCTGAGCCGGTCGAGGCGACAATTGGCCTGCAGGTGGATCCAGTCCGGCTTCTCATCCATGCCGGATTCGATGGATGAGAGTCTCTTGCGCAAGCTGTCCATGGTCCGCGCGACTCGGACTACGTCGTCGTCCTCGATGGACCTGAAGGGCTGGTCGTCTGCATCGGACGCATCGTTTGCATCGATGGCATCCTGTGCAACCACTGCGCCAGGTGCTATGTCTGCGCTGTTCTCGGCTCCCATGTCCACCCTCCCCCTGCGGTCGTAGCACATCTGTTGCGGCTGCGGCGAGCTTTGGACATGGCCCATGGGAATCTTTGTGACGCACGACGGGCTATGCTTCGATTCTGCTGATGCCGGGTTCGATGGTCGAGTCCGCTGGGAGTCTGATCCAGGATGTGTGGAATAGCGGGATACGCGGGCCTTCACCGGCCCGAGCTACTCGGTCCGATGACGGATGCCATGATTCACCGAGGTCCAGACGATTCTGGTACCTGGTGGGATGCCGAAGGCGAGGTCGGCCTGGGCCACCGGCGTCTTTCGATCATCGATCTGAGCGCGGCGGGTAGGCAACCCATGTCCAACGCCTCTGGGTCGCTCCAGATCACCTACAACGGCGAACTCTACAACTACCCCGAACATCGCGAGCGGTTGCAGGCCAAGGGCTATCAGTTCCGCAACCAGACCGATACCGAGGTCGTCATCGCCCTGTACGAAACCATGGGTCTCGACTTTTTGACGGTACTCAACGGCATCTTCGCATTCGGGCTGTGGGACGCAAAGCTGCGCCGTCTGCTCCTTGTCCGGGACCACGCCGGGGTCAAACCTCTCTACTACAGACAGGACGGTCGCAAGCTCTACTTTGCCTCGGAGATCAAGTCGCTGCTCAAGGTGCCGGGTACTTCAAGGGAACTCCATACCCCGAGCGTTCCCGACTACCTGACTTTTTTGTGGGTGCCGGGTGAAAATACCCTGCTCGCGGGAATCAAAAAAATCGAGCCGGGCCACTACGGGATCTGGCAAGACGGACGTTTCGAAACCAAGCGCTGGTTCGAAATCGAGTACGAACCGGACCACAGTCTGACTGAAGCACAATGGAACGACGAGGTGCACGACACCTTCATGCGCACCACCAAGCGGCAAATGGTTTCGGACGTTCCGCTCGGCGCATTTTTGTCGGGAGGGCTCGACTCGTCGAGCATTGTGGCGTGTATGCGCAGCGCCTTTCCCGACCGCGAGATCAATGCCTACACGGTTCGCTTTGCCCAGGGCGCCATGGCCAAGGAACAGGGGGTGGACGACTACCCCTATGCACGTCGAGTCGCCAAGGCATTGGGCGTGCGGCTAAAGAGCGTGATGTTGTATCCCGACGTCATCACGCTCTTGCCAAAGATGGTGTACCACCTCGATGAACCGGATGCGGATCCCGCGGTGTTTCCCTCGTACTTGATCTCGAAGCTCGCCCGGGAAGACGGCACCACCGTGTTGCTTTCGGGCACCGGGGGAGACGAAGTTTTCTTTGGCTATCGATCCCATCAGGCGTACCGGCTCTACGAACGCTTCGCCTGGATGTCTCGCTTCCCGATCGCGTCGATCATCTCGGCCGGCGTCGGCATGAGCGGCGCTCTGCTGGGGGCGCAAAACCGCTATACCCGGTGGCTTGCGAAATTTCGCCGAGGCCTGACAAAGCGGGGTCTCGAGCGCCACCTCGAAGTCGTGGACTGGTCGAGTCACTCCGTTCGCGAGGGTCTCTTCGACAATTCGATCTTCGATTCACTTCAGTCCTGGGACAGTTCGGAGTGTATGCGCCGGTACTACGACGACTTCCGGGGCACGGGCGAACTGAATCTACACTCGCACCTCCTGATCCAGACTTTCCTCGCCGCACACAACTTTCTCTACACCGACAAGTCGAGCATGGCGGTGGGGGTCGAGGCGCGGGTTCCGTTCATGGACGTAGAGTTGATGCGACTGAGCGCGCGCATCCCGGAGCACTACAAGTTGAACGGCAACATCACCAAGAGCGTGCTCAAAAACGCCATGGAGCGGTACTTGCCGAGGGACTTGCTCCACCGCAAGAAGACAGGCTTTGGCGCGCCGCTCCGCAGCTGGATCCAGGACGACTTGCACGACGTCATCCAGTCTTTTCTCGGCCCCGAGCAGGTGTCCAGGCGAGGGATCTTCAATCCCACCCAGGTGCAGCGGATCCTCAAGGAGAACGCAGCCGGAACCGGGGACCACGCGTATCTAATTTACGCGTTGGTCAATCTCGAACTCTGGATGCAGTCGTTTCTGGATGAACCCGGGGTCGAGATTACCCTCTGAGCGTGTCTACGCCGGCCTGCGCCGGCCTACGCGGATTCCTCGGAATCGTAGGAGAGATTTGGCGCGAGCCACTTCTCGACCTCTTTCTGCGGAGTCTTTTGCCGGCGCGCGTAACTCTTGACCTGGTCGCGATCCAGTCTGCCGACGCTGAAGTACTTCGCGTCCGGATGGCCCAAATAGAGACCGCTCACGCTGGCGGCCGGGCTGATCGCGCAGCTTTCCGTCAACGCCATGCCGACTTCTTCGGCTTTTAGAAGTTCGAATAGATTGTTCTTGAGGCTGTGATCCGGGCAAGCGGGATAGCCGAAGGCCGGGCGAATGCCCCGATATTTCTCCTCGACCAGGTCGTCCATGCTTTCGCCTGCCGAAGGCACGATCCCCCATTCTCCCCGCACCCGGGCGTGGAGATACTCGGCGAACGCCTCGGCGAGCCGGTCCGCCAGGGACTGCACCAGAATGGCGTTGTAGTCGTCGTGTTCGCTCTTGAAGTCATCGGTCAGCTTGGTGGCGCCGATGCCCGCGGTGACGGCGAATGCTCCGATGTAGTCCTCGACTCCCGACTCTGCGGGCGCCACGTAGTCCGCAAGCGAGCGATTGAACTTGCCCTTCGGAAGCTCTTCTTGCTGGCGAAGCATCGGGAAGCGAATCAACTCGTCCCCGCGACTGTCGTCGCGGTAGAGCACGATGTCGTCACCGTCGCTGTTTGCCGGCCAGAAACCGTAGACCGCATGGGCTGTGAGTTGCTTTTGTTCGACGATGGTCGCGAGCAATGACTGCCCATTGGCAAACAGGTCTCGGGCCGCTTCGCCCATCTTCGGGTGTTCGAGAATCCCGGGGTATCGCCCTTTGAGTTCCCATGCACTGAAGAAGAAGGTCCAATCGATATAGGGAATGATTTCTTCGAGATCGAAGTCAGTGAGAAGCTTGCGGCCGAGAAAGTTCGGTCGCGCGACTTCATTTGCGCCGAACGCCACCGTGGGGCGATTCTCGAGTGCAAGGCGATAAGAGCGGAGCGGCTTTTCCTGCCTCGCCTGATGGAGATCTCGCAGCTTTTGTTGGACATCTCGATTGGCGGCGTCGTAGTCGGACCGCTTCTTCGGATCCAGCAAGCTCGACACCACCCCGACCGCCTTCGACGCGTCGCGCACATGTACCGTCGGTAGCTCGAAAGTCGGAGCGATCTTGACCGCCGTGTGTACACGGCTCGTAGTGGCGCCGCCGATCAGCAGTGGAATCTCGAAACCGCGCCGGGACATTTCCTTCGCGACCGTGACCATTTCGTCGAGCGAGGGTGTGATGAGACCCGATAGCCCGATCATGTCGGCCTTTTCCTCGATCGCCGTGTCGAGAATCTTGGCCGCGGGTACCATCACACCGAGATCCACGATCTCGTAGTTGTTGCAGCCGAGCACGACCCCGACAATGTTTTTGCCGATATCGTGCACGTCGCCCTTGACCGTGGCCATGACGATCTTGCCGCGACTGCTGGTGCCACTCTTCTCCGCTTCCATGAAAGGTTCGAGGTGCGCCACCGCACGCTTCATGGCCCGGGCGCTCTTGACCACCTGGGGAAGAAACATCTTTCCCTCTCCGAAGAGTTCGCCCACGATGCTCATGCCGTCCATCAGCGGTCCTTCGATCACGTGAAGCGGGCGCTCGGCGGCGACTCGCGCCTCCTCGGTATCGGCTTCGATGTAGTCGACGATGCCGTGCACGAGGGCGTGAGAGAGTCGCTCCCCCACGCTGGCTTCGCGCCAGCGGAGATCCACCACCCGCTTCTTGCCGCCGCTCTTTACGGTATCTGCAAATTCGACCAGATCTTCGGTGGCCGATTCGCAGCGATTGAAGATCACGTTCTCGACTTTCTCCAGCAGATCCTTGGGGATGTCTTCGTAGACCTCGATTTGTCCCGCGTTGACGATGCCCATGTCCATGCCCGCGGAGATCGCGTGGTAGAGAAAAGCCGAGTGCATCGCCTCTCGCACCGCATTGTTGCCCCGGAACGAGAAGGATAGATTCGAAACACCGCCGCTGATGTGCACACCCGGGCAGGCTCGGCGGATCTGCTCCGCGGCTTCGATGAAGTTGAGCGCGTAGCGGTTGTGTTCTTCGATGCCCGTTGCCACCGGGAGAATGTTGGGGTCGAAGATGATGTCTTCCGGCGGGAAACCGGCTTTTTCGGTCAAGAGCTCGTAGGCCCGGATGCAGATCTCGACCTTGCGCTCGGTGGTATCCGCCTGTCCGGTCTCGTCGAAGGCCATCACCACCACACCGAAGCCGTAGCGTCGAACCTCTCGCGCGTGCTCGAGGAATACCTCTTCTCCTTCCTTGAGCGAGATCGAGTTGACGACACCCTTGCCCTGAACGCACTTCATGCCCGCGAGCAAGACCGACCATTTCGAGCTGTCGATCACCACGGGAATGCGCGTGATGTCGGGCTCGGTCGCGATCAGGTTCAAGAACTCGGTCATGCAGGCCTCGGAGTCGAGCAACCCCTCGTCCATGTTGACGTCGAGCAAGTTCGCGCCGCCGCGAACCTGGTGCATCGCGACGTCGACGGCGCCGACCATGTCGCCGGACTTGATGAGATTGCGAAACTTGGCCGATCCAGCGACGTTGGTGCGCTCTCCGATCATCTGGAAATTGGAGTCGGGGCCAATGCTCAGGGCTTCGAGGCCGCTGAAGTGGCTCACGGTTTCGTCCCTGAAATCGGGAATCACGCGCGGCGCCACGCCCTCGACCGCCTCCGCGATCGCGCGAATGTGCTCGGGAGTGGTGCCGCAACATCCCCCGACGATGTTGACGAGCCCGGAAGTCGCAAACTCTCCCAGTAGTTCGCCGGTCAGCGCCGGCGCTTCGTCGTATTCGCCGAAGGCGTTCGGCAGCCCGGCGTTCGGATAGGCCGAGACCCGGGTGTTGGCGATCCGAGCCAACTCGGCCACGTGTGGCCGCATTTCGGTGGCGCCAAGGGAGCAGTTGACGCCGACTGAAATGGGCTCGGCGTGCGCCACCGAGCGCCAGAAGGCCTCGACGGTCTGGCCGGAAAGCGTGCGACCGCTCGCGTCCGTGATCGCGACCGAAATCATGATCGGAAGTCGCACGCCCACTTCGTCGAAGACACGCTGCACGGCGAACAGGGCCGCTTTGGCGTTCAACGTGTCGAAGATGGTCTCGACCAGGATGATGTCGACCCCGCCCTCGATCAGCGCGCGGGTCTGGGTTGCGTAGGTGGCTTCGAGTTCGTCGAAGCCGAGGTCTCGGAATGCGGCGTCTTCGACCTTGGGCGAAAGCGAAAGGGTCTTGCTCGTGGGCCCGATCGCCCCGGCGACGAAGCGCGGCTTGTCCGGCGTCTTGGCGGTCCACGCGTCCGCCACGCGTCGCGCGAGCTGGGCCGCGGCGAGGTTGAGTTCCCGGGTCAGGCTGTCGAGGGCGTCGAATTCGTAGTCCGACTGGGAAATCGCGTTGGCGCTAAAAGTATTGGTCTCGCAGATATCCGCCCCGGCTGCGAAGAAATCGTGATGGATTTTTTCGATCACGTCCGGCCGGCTGAGCACCAGGAGTTCGTTGTCCCCCTGGAGGTCCGCGTGATGGTCCTTGAAGCGTTCGCCCCGGAAGTCGGCTTCGTCCAGGCCAAAACTCTGGACCATGGTCCCCATGGCCCCGTCGATCACCAGAATCTGGTCGCGCAGCCGAGACTCGAGCAGATCACTGCGGTCGCTTGCGCTCATGCTATCTCTCCCGCGCCTTGACGCGACTCGGCCGCGTTCGCCAAATTCGGTAAATAGTCAAATTGAATCGGTAGTTTACGCAATTTCCTGCCACTCGCATGCCAGCTCGAATTCCGCTGCTCTGACCTCTGGAGAAAAGATATATCAGCATATCTCAATATTCGGATGGATGCTTGAATTTCTTGAGTTATCGAGTTTGCCGACGGCTTGGCCCGGAGGTCGGGGCTGAGGTCCGCCCCCAGGTTCGCCCCGAGGTCGTTGACGTGACTCGATTGTGCTTATCCTTCGCCGCGCCCGGTCGCCCTGCGCGGCCTATTTCACCTTTGGAGACTCCACCCGATGAGCGCCGAACAGCACGACTTCCAGGCCGAGGTCAAGCAACTCCTCGATCTGATGATCAATTCACTTTACTCCCACAAGGAAGTTTTTCTCCGGGAGTTGATCTCCAACGCATCGGACGCCATCGACAAGGCGCGCTTCGAGGGGGTCACGAATCCCGCGCTCCTGCCGAGCGGTGAATTCGCGATCCAAATCGTCGTCGACCCCGAGAACAAGACCCTCAGCATCAGCGACAACGGCATCGGGATGAATCGCGCCTCGGTGATCGATAATCTCGGCACCTTGGCGCGGTCGGGCAGTGTCGAATACATCGAGAAGCTGAAACAAGCCGGGGGCAAGGGCGATACGCCCGAGTTGATCGGGCAGTTTGGGGTCGGCTTCTACGCGGGCTTCATGGTGGCCGACAAGATCAGCGTCTTGACCCGAGCCGCGGGGGAGAACGAGGCGGTTCTGTGGACCAGCGATGGGGGCGGGGGCTACAGCGTCGAAGACGCCGAGCGAGCCGAAGCCGGGACCACGGTCACCCTCGAACTCAAGCCGAGCGACAGCGAGGACGGACTGGAGGATTTCTCGGACGAATGGGTGGTGCGCCAGACCGTCAAGAAGTACTCCGACTTTGTCGCCTATCCGATCCGCTTGGAAGTCGTCAAACCCGAGGCTGAGGAAAACGCCAAGGAAACTGCAGACGCAGGCGCTGACGGCGAACCCGACCAGGCCGAGGCGCAGGAAGCTGCGACGCCCGAGCCGATAAACTCGATGAAGGCAATCTGGACCCGTCCCGAGGGCGAAGTCAGCGAAGACGAATTCAACGAATTCTACAAGCACATCACCCACGACTTCCAGGAGCCCCTGCTCCGGGTTTCGAGCAAGATGGAGGGCACCTTCGAGGCAAAGTCGCTCCTGTTCATTCCCTCGCAGGCTCCCCACGACCTCTACCACCGGGAAATGTCCCGTCGCGGGATCCAACTGTTCGTGCGCCGGGTCTTCATCATGGACGAATGCCGCGACCTGGTGCCCGAATACCTGCGCTTCGTGCGCGGCGTAGTCGACGCCGAAGACGTCACCCTCAACGTTTCCCGGGAGATGCTCCAGCGGGATCGCCAGATTCAGGCGATTCGAAAGTATCTGGTGAAGAAGGTGCTCGACGCGCTGAAGTCCCTGCGCAAGGACGATCACGAGAAATATTTGAGTTTCTGGGAAGAGTTCGGACCGGTTCTCAAAGAAGGCTTGCTGGGGTGGGACGAGAAGAAAGACCGCATTCTCGATCTCGTGCTCGCTCGCTCGACCCATCACGACAGCGAACTCACTTCGCTCGAAGACTACGTCGAGCGAATGCAGGAGGACCAGGAAGACATCTACTACTTGGCGGGAACCTCTCTCGACGTCCTCGCAAAGTCGCCCCACCTAGAAGCCCTCAAGGAGAAGGGGATCGAGGTGTTGCTGTTCGCAGATCCCGTTGACGAGGTCTGGCTCCAGCAGACGCCCCCGCAGTTCAAGGGCAAGAGCTTCAAGAGCGCGGGTCGCAGCGAGGCAGAACCCGAAGCGGCGGACGAAGACGAGGAAGAGGACGAGCAGAGCAAGAACCAAAACGAAGAATTCAAAGATCTGCTGGCGGCCATGAGCGCGGGGCTCGAAGACACCGCCAAGGAGGTCAGGATCTCGAAACGCCTCACCTCGTCCCCTGCCTGTCTAGTGCTGGGAGAGGGACAGCTGACGCCACAACTCGAAGCCATGCTGCGCCAGGCCGGTCAAGACACGCCTGCCACCACGCCGATCTTGGAGATCAACCCGGAACACCCACTGATCAAACGCTTGCAGGAGATCTTCAACGCGGACGCCAAGGACGCACGCATCGGAAACTACGCCCAGTTGTTGTTTGGACAAGCGCAGTTGGCCGAGGGAGCCCAACTCGCTGATCCGGCCGCTTTCAGCGGGAAACTGGCGGATCTCATGCTCGAAGCGCTCTAACCTCCAGAGAGCGGCGGCCCTTCTGTCGTGTCCTCACGAGGCAACCCCAGTCGCCCATGTTCGAGCAGCTGTTCGCCATCCTCGCCCCGGTCTACCTCTGCATCGGGGTGGGGTTCTTGTGGCGGCGGATCGGTCGCCCGATCGACAACCAACTGATCGCAGACCTGTGCATGAACCTCGGCGCGCCCTGTCTCGTGTTTTCGAGCCTGGTCGCGCTGGACGTCGAGATGAGTGCGTTGGCCCAACTCGCCGTGATCATACCCTTAGCGTTTTTGATCTTTGCTCTGGTGGGGTTGGCTGCCCTGCGTCTTTCCCGTCTGCCCCCCCGTTCGTTTCTCGGACCGCTGATCTTTCCCAACACCGGAAATCTCGGACTTCCCATCTGTCTCTTTGCGTTCGGCACAGAAGGGCTGCTCTACGCGGTCGTGATCTTTGCCATCACCTCGATGGTTCAGTTCACCGTGGGACAGTGGATCTGGAGCGGTGAGATTTCGTTTCGGCAGTTGGCCAGAACACCGCTCGTCTACGCCGTTGTCGCCGGGTTGATCGTGATTGCAACGGACAGTGAGGCTCCGGCCTGGTTGTTGCGCACCACCCAGAGTCTCGGGGGCATCACGATTCCATTGATGCAGTTTACCCTTGGCGTCTCGCTGGCCAGCTTGAAGGTAAAGCGCCTGCCCAGATCGTTCGCGGTCGGAAGCCTGCGGCTCGGCATGGGGTTTGCGGTAGGGGTCGGCCTCGCGAGCGCCTTCGAGCTTACCGGGGTGATCCGCGGTGTCGTGATTCTGGACTGCGCCATGCCGGCGGCCGTGATCAACTACTTGTTCGCGGAAAAATTCAATCGCGACCCGGACGAAGTTGCGGGGGTGGTCGTCGCCTCCACGACGATGTCGCTGGTCGCGCTGCCGCTGATCCTGGCCTGGCTGTTACCGGGCTAACGCTAACCACCCGAAAAATCTTCCTCTGCGGCCGGCAGGGGAGGCGTTTCGTCCATGCGATCGTCGAGATATCCCTCGGGCAGTGCAACTTGTTGACGCCCGCTCTTCTTGCCCCTGGGCACGCGCAGGGCGGAGACCGGGAACTCGAGGGTCGGATCTGCGTGGGAGAGAACTTCTTCGAGTTCTGCGAGGGTGTTGACGCGAATCAGCCTGCCGCGCAACTCAGCACTCTTGGGGAAGCCCTTGGTGTACCAGGTCGACTGCTTGCGAAACGCGCGGGTTCCGTAATGCTCCCCTTGCCAAGCTGCGAGCAGTCGGGCGTGGCGCAGCATGATCTCGATCACTTCGCCAAAGTTCGGTGGCGCTTCGGGGTATCGGCCCGCAAACACGTCCGCCAGGTCTCGGAACAGCCAGGGTCGCCCGAGGCAACCGCGTCCGACCACCACGCCGTCGCAACCCGTGTGTCGCATCATTCGCAATGCGTCCCAGGCTTCCCAGATATCGCCGTTGCCAAACACCGGGATCGAAACCGCGCGTTTGAGTTCGGCGATGGCGTCCCAATCGGCTTCGCCGTCATACAACTGGGCTGCGGTTCGGGCGTGCAGCGCCACCGCAGCACATCCCTCTTGCTCGGCGACCCGTCCCGAGTCGAGATAGGTGTGAACGTCGTCGTTGATCCCGACCCGAAACTTGATCGTCACCGGGACGTTCTCAGCATGCTTGACTGCCGCGCGCACGATGTTGGCGAGCAGCCTGGGTTTT
>SMVB01093313.1_pt1 | contig 29022 bp, 23 predicted proteins | sample 2456461 | NCBI WGS metagenome assembly SMVB01 (sample SAMN11095934, study PRJNA526329) | marine sediment metagenome | biome: Marine sediment; feature: Surficial sediment; material: Deep marine sediment; isolation source: Hadal surficial sediment | place: Pacific Ocean | collected 2014-05 | depth... | reverse complement strand
GTGAGTGATTCGCCCACGCCAATCGCGGTCCAGATCGGCAACGAACATGGCGTAGATTTCGTCGGCATCATGGCCATCCGCCGGCACCTCTATTGCCTGGAAGATGATCCGGCTGTCATCAGGCGAAAAATATGCCTCGCCCGCCTTCACGAACCGGTCCGGGAAGGTGAGCTGGACGTGATTGGCCAGGATCCCGCTCTCGGCCTCGCGCCAGTGCACCGGTTCGGGAGCGTCACCGTGACCGCTCTTCAACGGCTGCGTACTCTGCGCCGACATTGAGACGCTCGCGTTGCGGCCCGACAGGCACACACAGGTCACGACAGCGATCAGCATTGACGGTTTGGATCGGTTTGACATTCCCACCTGCACTCCCAATATCAGAACATCATCATAACTGCCTCGTTCCCGGTGATCGCTGTGATGCCGATCTACTCCGAACAACGACTGGATATCGGACCCCAGATACGTCTCAACTGCCTCCGCTATCACCGGTGCGTGATGTCGGCGCCGGCGCAATCCCGGGCTCGGCGTACTTCAAGTACCGGTCGTACCAGTCGATCATCTCCGCGAGCACGTGCAGGACCGACTCGCGGGCCCTGTAGCCGTGACTCTCGTTGGGCAGCATGACCAGCCGGGCGATACCGCCGTTGCCCTTGATCGCCTTGAACATACGCCGGGACTGGATCGGATAGGTCCCGGAGTTGTTGTCGAGCTCCCCGTGGATCAGCAGGAGCGGGTCGGTGATCCGGTCCGCGTGCATGAACGGTGAGACGGTGAAGTAGACGTCGCGTGCCTCCCACAGGGGTCGCCGCTCCGCCTGGAAACCGAACGGGGTCAGCGTGCGGTTGTAGGCGCCGCTGCGGGCCACGCCGGCTCGGAACAGGTCGCTGTGGGCAAGCAGGTTGGCGGTCATGAACGCGCCGTAGCTGTGACCACCGACGCCGACCCTGTCGGGATCGGCCACGCCGAGCTCAACGGCCTTGTCGATGGCGGCGCGGGCCGAGGCAACCGCCTGCTCGATGAACGTGTCGTTCATGGTCTCAGGGTCGCCGATGATCGGCATCGTCGCGCCGTCCATGATGGCGTAGCCCTGGGTCAGCAGGTGCAGATGGGAGCTCCCCCCGATACGCGCGAACCGATCCGGGCTCCTGGAGACCTGGCCCGCGGTGGCAGGATCGTTGAACTCGATCGGGTACGCCCAGACGATCAGCGGCAGACGCGTGCCGGGCTGATAGTCCGCAGGAAGATAAAGCGTGGCGTGCAGTTGCACGCCGTCATCGCGCTGGTAGGTGACGATCTCCTTGTGGATGCCGCGAATCTGCGGCGTCGGATCCGGGAAGTCGGTGAGCGCTACGGCGTCTGGGCGACCGGTCTCGTGGAGACGGTAGTTGGGCGGCGACATCGGTGTCTCGTGGCGGGTGATGAACCGGGGTCCGTCATCACTCACCCAGACGGCCGCGACAGTCTCGTAGGCTCCCTCGCCGCAGCGCCACAGCCGCTGGGTCTCCATCGATTCCAGGTTCTGCCGGTCCAGAAACGGAAACACGCCATCGGGCGACGCGCCGCCGCCTGTCCGGAAGATCCACGGACCCTGCTGCAGCACCACGCGGTGGCCGGTCGCCGTCGGCACCGTGGTGATCCTGCCCGGGTCGGCGTACCGGTCTCGAACGCTACGGTCGTCGAGTACCCGCGGTGCGTTTGAACCGTCCAGGTCGTGCAGCAGCACGCGCGTCCAGCGGCGATCGCGGTCGTACTCGGCGGTGATCAGAAGCGACGGGTTGCGGAGGAACGTCAGTCCCCGCGCTCGGTGCTCGACTCGCAGCAATTCGCGCGGCGGCTCATCAAGGGACGCTTCCCGGGCGAACCAACGATCACGGTGCGGCACCGCTGCCTTGGGATCGCCACCATCGAGCGCCTCGGCCCAGACCAGTGTGGCCGGTTCGGTTGCCATCCACTGGACCATTCGCGGTCCCGTCCGGACGCCGCCGATGGGAACGTTCTCGGCCAGCGGGATCCGCGCCAGGGTGTGCAAACGGCGCCCGGTCTCGGTCCAGACTTCGTAGTCATGAGCGAAGCTCCACCACGGCATCTGGTAGGAGTACGGCTTGCGGATACGTGTCACCAGCAGGTGCCGACCGTCCGGAGCGGGCGTGATCTGGCCATAGACCGCAGGGCTGCCGAGGGTGGTAACCCCCCCGTCGGTCACTGAGACAAGCACCGGTTGCGTCGAGGCGTAGTAGTCGAAGAGCGCCGCCTCGTGCGGGTTGGAGAGCAGGTCCTGGTAGGTGCGAAGCGGTGAACGCTCGCCGAACGACTCCTGCGTGTTGGGTCCGCGCGGCGCTCGTGGTGCCTGGGGTACCGGGCCGCGGTCTTCCGGCACGAGTCGACAGAGGATCGTCGTTCCGTCCGGCATCCATCGAACCCCGCCAGTGACCGTGTTGAGCCCTGCCAACAGGCGACGCGGTTTGACGTCCGCCTCGACGGAAGCCGCCCACAGCTCGGTCCCGTCGTCCGTCACGACCGTGTAGGCGATGTGCTTGGAATCGTGGGACCAGCTGGCGGACGCCAGCCGCCCTCCGGGCGGCATCGGCAGACAACGGGCCTGGCGCTCGACAAGCCCGCGGACACTCAGTCCGCGATAGAACCTCGTCCTGAAGCGCGCGTTGGCGGCCGGATCGATGCGAGTGCCGGCCAGTCGCAGCATCGGTCGCGAGATGTCCTCGATCGACGGCAGCGCCGTCGGTTCAAGAAGGATCATCCACTGGCGGTCCGGGCTCAATTGCACGTTCGGCGCCGGTGCGGCGTCCACGATTGCGACGACCTCTCGCGGCGGCAGGCGGTAGTCCTCCGCGTGAACAGCTTCGCCGGTCGCCGACAGCAGCACCACGATTCCCATCGTCGTCCTGAGGGTTACCATCTGTTGCCCCTTTCACCCGAGACTCTACCGTAACCACCGTGTCTGCACCGGACGTAATCTACAGGGACGAGCACGTCATCGTGCTGGACAAGCCCGCGGGCCTGTTGTCGGTGCCGGGGATCGGTCCCGAGAAACAGGACTGCCTGGCCCGGCGGGTCGAGGTCCGGTTTGCCGGGGCGCGGATCGTCCACCGGCTCGACCGGGAGACATCGGGCGTGATCGTGATGGCAATGGACGCCGGGAGCCACCGTGAGTTGAGCCGCCAGTTCGAGCAGCGACTCGTCGAGAAGTGCTACATCGCGGTGGTCGCCGGCGTCGTGGTTGACGACGACGGCGAGATCGACCTGCCGCTACGCAAGGACCTCAACCCGCCGAGGCCGGGCCCGCGGCACATCGTCGATCACGTGCACGGTCGGCCGGCACTGACCCGATACCGTGTCCTGCGACGCGACGCCGACCGGACGCACATGGAGCTGCGCCCGCAGACCGGGCGCTCACACCAGTTGCGTGTGCACCTTGACGCCATCGGTCACCCGATCCTCGGTGATGACCTCTACGCACCGCCTGCAATTGTGGCGATGGCGGATCGGCTCCTGCTTCACGCCCAGGCGATGTCGATCACGCATCCCGCAACGGGCCAACGGCTCGATTTCGAATCGCCGTGCCCGTTCTAAGGGGCTCTAACAGAATGAGCCGCCGTGGTGAGACGTCCCAAGACACGGGCGACGTCGCTCTCGCTCCGTCGGCCGTGCCACCCATCGCTCAGGTTGCGATCGAGACCTTGGGCTTGAGCTTCACGGCCCTGCCGACATCCTCTGTCGCTCGGCCCGCCTCGAGATAACGCCCGATCGCCATGAGCGGGAAGTACAGCCGGTACAGGTGATAGCGGAGGTAGAACACACGCGGGAAACCGGTGCCCGTGAACCACTGCTCAACCCAGGAGCCCGCCGGATCACCGTCGGGGTTGTAGACCGGGTCGTCCGCATCGGCCTGGTTCAGTTGCGTTCGGACAAGCCATGCGATCGCGCGTTGCAGGTCCGGGTCGTGCCCCCCGTAAATGGACTGGAGAGTCATCGCGCCCCACGCCGTCTGCGATGCGGTCGACGGCCCCTGCCCGCGGAGAGAATCGTCTTCGTATGAATTGGCCGACTCACCGAATGCGCCGTCGGGCTTTTGAACCGACTTGATCCACCGGCCGGCCCGCTGGATCCATTCCTGGTTCGGATCCTCACCGCATTCGATCAGGCCCACCAGCGACTGCCAGGTGCCGTAAACGTAGTTGACGCCCCAGCGGCCGAACCAGCCGCCGCCGGGATGCTGACAGTTGCGGATGTACTCAATGCCGTGCCGGACGGCCTGGTCGCGGTTCGTAAAACCACACGTTGCCAGCGCCTCGATGACGCGGCCGGTGATATCCGGGCACGATGGATCCTGCATCGCGTTGTGGTCGGCGAACGGGACGTACTCGAGTATGCGGCGGTCCTTTGTGCGGTCGAACGCGGCCCACCCGCCGTCATCGTTCTGCATCGCCAGCAGCCATTGCGCCGCCCGTCGTGAGGCGGCAAGGCTGCGGCGATCGCCGACCCGGCTCAACGCCATCAGGACGATTGCCGTGTCATCGACATCCGGGTACCAGCCGTTGCGGTACTCGAACCACCATGCACCGCCGGTGACCCGCGTCCGCGCATTGTTCGTCCAGTCTCCGGTGTGCCGGCACTCCCGCGCCAGCATCCAGCGTGATGAGGTCCGCACGGCCTCGGCGTACTCGGCCCCGTGCCGTTCGGTGAGCGCGTAGGTGGCAATCCCGGTGTCCCACACCGGGCTGAAGCACGGCTGGATACGGATCGCGTCGGGCTCCTCGATGAACAACGCGTCGAGCTCGCGCTCGGCACGTTGGACGGCGGGATCCTCGCGGTCGTATCCCAGGGCCTGGAACACGATCTGGATGTAGACCATCGGCGGGAAGATCGCGCCCATCCCGTCGGTCACCACGTCGCCGTGACCGGCCCGGTCGAGGATCCACCGCTCGGCCCGTTGCATCGCCAGACGCCGCAGCGGCAGCAACCCGAACCGACGCAACAGCTTGAACATCCGGTCGATCGCGTTGAAGAACACGGACCAGCCCAGCGGGGCCGGTCGCTGGTTCTGGAGGCGGTGCCGGTTACGCTCGTCGACAAACAGCTCGCCTATTCCCAGGTGCTCGGGCAGTCGACGTGTCGGCCGCAGCGCCGACACGATTGCCAGCGGCATGATCATCGTCCGCGACCACGCGCTCACTTTGCTGAGGTGGAAGTAGAACCACCGCGGCAACAGGATGATCTCCGGCGGTATCTCGGGCACCGCGTTCCATGAGATCTGACCGAGGCAGGCCAGGTAGAAGTTCGTAAAGCTGTTGCAATTCTCCGCGCCCCCAAGCTCGATGACCGCGCGTCGTGCGCGGGCCATATGCGGCGCGTCGGGGTCGTCTCCCATGAGCTTCAACGCGAAGTACGCCTTGGCCGTCGCACCGACGTCGACGGCAGAGCCGGGGTACTGCCCCCAGCCGCCGTCCTCGCGTTGCAGCGATCGCATGTACGCCGCGATCCGGCCCAGGACCTCGCCGCCGGGACGGCCGTCGGCCATCGGCTCGACCTCCTGGCCGAGGATGAACTTCATCAACAGGTACTCGCTCTCGAGGATCGAGTCGCCCTGAAGCTCGCCACGCCAGTGACCGTCGGCCTGTTGAAGAGACAAGAGCGCCTCGGCCGCACGGCGGTGTGCCTCGGCGATACTCTGCTGCGATGGTGCGCTCACCCTCGTGACTCCCGCTGGTGCATCGTCGGTAACCTTACAGTGTCGTCATCATTGGCGTTTCGCCCGATGATTTCTTGATACGATCCACGACATGAATCCGCCTTCCGGGTCAACCCCGCCACCGCCGACATCGGCAACCCCCTCGGCTGCCTCTGCCATCAGTGGTCATTTCGACACGAGAACGGCGGCGACGGAGGTTGCCGGCGACGTCTTTGATCACCTCAGCGGGCCGTGCGACCTGGCGGTTCTCTTCGGAAGCTATCACCATACGGCGGCCTTCGCCGAGGCCGCCGAGTCGGTCCGCCAGACGATCATGCCCGCAACGCTGCTGGGCGTCACGGCGGAATCCGTCCTTGGGGTGGACCGCGAGCTCGAGGGGCTCGCCGGGATGGCGGTCCTGGCCATCCGCGCACCGGGCGCTCAACTGCACCCGTGGCGGTTCAATCCGGAAACCGACGCAGCGATGCTCGATGACCCCGCCGCTCTACGCGACTTCCTGCACATCGACGACGAATTCCGCGCGATCATGATGTTCGCCGACCCGTTCTCGACACCGATCACCAGGCTGCTGCCGGCCATCGTCGGCTGCGGCGGACCCGAGCAGCCGATACCGGTCGTGGGCGGAATGTCGTCCGGGGCCAGCCAGCCGGGCCACAACGCACTTGTGATCGACAACGCGGTCGTGCACAACGGCGCCGTCGGCGTGACGATCTCCGGGAAGATCACGGTGGACATCATCGTCAGCCAGGGGTGCCGCCCGATCGGCAAGCCCGTCGTCGTGACAAAGGCCAAGGGCAACGTCATCCAGGAGCTCGGCGGCCGCCAGGCGTTGGAGATCGTCCAGGAGATGGCCGGCAAGCTCGACGAGGAGGAGCGCGGGCTGCTGTCCGCCGGCCTGCTCGTGGGAACGGTCATCAACGAATACAAGGCGCGGTTCGGACGCGGCGACTTCCTCGTACGCAACATCCTCGGATACGACAAACAGCACGGCGCGATCGCGGTCGGTGACATGCCGCGTGTCGGCCAGACCGTGCAGTTCCACGTCCGTGACGCCGAGACCGCTCACGAGGACCTCCAGTTACTGCTCGACGGTCAACAGCTCAAGGACACGCCGCTCGGCGCATGCCTGATCTCCTGCAACGGCCGCGGCTCGCGTCTGTTCAAGGACGAAGCCACCCACGACGTGCAGACGATCCGCAACAGGCTGGGCGAGATCCCGCTGGCCGGCTTCTTCGCGGCCGGCGAGATCGGCCCGATCGGGGACGAGTCGTTCCTGCATGGGCATACGGCGAGTCTGGCGATCTTTCGCGCGATCTAAGACAGGGGTGGCACGGCCGAGCGAGCGGTAGCGAGCTCGCCCGTGGTGAGACGTCCGAAGACACGGGCGACGTCGCTATCGCTCCGTCGGCCGTGCCACCCGATCGCTGCATCTGCGGGCGGGGCCGTCGGTAGAATCTAACCATGGGCGTTGGCACAATTCTTCTCGAACGCGGTCTGATCGACTCGGAGCAACTCGACGAGGCGATCAAAGAACAGAACCGCACCGGTGAGCGGCTCGACCATGTCATGGTGCGGCTGGGGCAGGTGTCGAGCTCCGACGTCCTGGAGGTGATCGGGCAACAGTTCGCGTTGCCGATCGTGGACCTCGACTCGATCGAGGTCGACCCGCAGGTGCTGGAACTGCTGCCTCCGAAACTCGTCTTCAAGCAGCGTTGCGTCCCGATCAGCCGCACCGACGGCACCTTGCGGATCGCGACCTGCGATCCGTTCGAGCTCACCGCCTTCGACGAGCTTCGCCTTCTGACAGGTATGGCGATCGAGCTCGTGCTCGCCGACGAGCGTGACATCCGCAAGTTCATCCGCACGCATTACGGTGTCGCCGGCGACACGCTCGATGAGCTTGCCGGCGAGACCGCGACGCCGGCGGACACCGAGGTCTCCGTGACAGAGGTTGACGAGCTCGACCGGGCCCAGGAAGCCAGTGTGATCAAGCTCGTCAGCGACCTCATCGTCGAGGCCATCCGAGAGCGGGCCACCGATGTGCACATCGAGCCGTTCGAGGACCGGCTCACGATCCGGTATCGAATCGACGGCGTGCTCGGCGCCGCCGGCGTGCCGCCGACGGTCAGCCGCTTCCGCAACGCGATCATCAGCCGCATCAAGATCATGGCGAACCTCAATATCGCCGAGAAGCGACGACCACAGGACGGCCGCATCACCCTGCGTCACAAGGGCGCCGAGTACGACCTGCGTGTGTCGGTGATCCCGATGGTGTTCGGCGAGGGCGTCGTGCTCCGCATCCTCAACAAGAGCGCCACCATGCTCAACGTGGAGTCGCTGGGCATGGACGGCGCGTTGCTGAACCAGTGGGACCAGTTGATCTGCCGCCCACACGGCATCTTGCTCGTCACCGGCCCGACCGGTTGCGGCAAATCGACGACGCTGTACGCGTCGCTCAGCCGCATCGTCAGCGACGAGGTCAAGGCGATCACCATCGAGGACCCGGTCGAGTTTCACGTCGAGGGCGTCAACCAGATCCAGGTCCAGCCGCAGGTCGACCTGACCTTCGCCGCAGGACTGCGGGCCATACTCCGACATGATCCGGACATCCTCATGATCGGTGAGATCCGCGACGTCGAGACGGCCGAAGCGGCCGTCCAGGCCTCGCTGACGGGCCACCTGGTCTTCTCGACGTTGCACACCAACGACGCGGCGGGCGCGCTGACTCGGCTCGTGGACATGGGTATCGAGCCGTTCCTGGTCGCCAGCTCGCTGGAAGGCGTGCTGGCGCAAAGGCTGATTCGACTGAACTGTCAGAGCTGCAGCCGGCCCTATACGCCGGAACCCAGCGAGGTCCCACCCGACCTCCTGCTGGAGACCGGCGCGACCCTCGCTCGCGGTGCCGGCTGCCGCGAGTGCCGCAACACGGGCTTCAGCGGCCGGGTCGGCATCTACGAGCTGCTGCAGATCACCGAGCGGACGCGTGATCAGCTCATGAACCAGGCCAACGCACGCCAGATCGCCCAGGCCGCCGAGGCTGCCGGCGAGTTATCCCTGCTCAAGGAGTCTGGGTTCTCAAAGGTTCGAGACGGCCAGACCACGCTCGCGGAGGTCCTGCGGGCGACCCAGGCCTGACGGAACCACCGCCTGCCGCGATGCGTACCATCCCTGAAGCCGTTCAGAGGGCTTGACGGGACAATGGTGGAATCCGGGGAGACTGGCGATTCGACGTTATTCAGGCTGTTCGGTCCTCGCCGCAAGCGATCGAGGACCCTCGTGAGGCTATCACCCAATGGTTACCCGCTCGACATCAGGCACCGGCGTCGTCGTCTCGCTGGTTGTATTCGTGCTGTGCACGGTCTTCCTGCTCGTACTGACCATCGTGTTCTACGCCGGCCAGACAAAGGCCCGTGAGGGTCACGTGGAGGCAGAGGCGACGCTGGCGAAGTACGTGACAAAGGAGCAGCGCGGCCGCGAGGCGATCAAGGCCATGGAGGCCAACATCAAGACCCGGCAGGGCGAATCGGTCGTACGTAACCTGCTCGAGCAACAAGAGGCCATCATGCAGTACGTGGCCGGCTACGAGAGCGCCACGCTGGATTCGGTTCGCAACCAGTTCAAGAACCTCGGTGTCGCGGAGAACACGTCGGTCCGCGATTCGCTGCAGAGGTTGCGGCGTGACCTCAACAGCCGGCAGAGCGAGATCGAGGGATACAAGACAAAGGTCACCGCACGCGAGGGTGAGATCAGCCATCTCGAAGACCGGATGGAGCAGGCAAGGGAAAACCACCAGCAGGAGCTGAACGCCGTGGTCGGCAAGATCGCCGCTTACGAACAGGCCGCCGGGGACTATCGCGACCAGCTCAACGACGTCAAGAGCGAGTACTACGGCAACCTCGACCGGCTCAAGGATCGTTACGAAGGCGACATCGCCCGACTCGAAAACGAGAAGGACAACCTCTTCCAGGAACGTGTCATTCTCAAGGTGCGGCTCGACGAACTGCAGAGCATCCTCAGCGTGAACCGGCTGCGGGCCCAGAACCCCGCACTGCTCGTCGATGGCATGGTGCTCGACACCACCGGAAGCGACGAGGTGTACCTCAACCGTGGCAAGGAGGACCGCATGGTCCTGGGCATGACCTTCGAGGTCTATGACGACGAGGCCGCGTTGCAGGACGTGGACCGGCTCACCGGCGCGCTGCCACGCGGCAAGGCGAGCCTCCAGGTCATCCAGGTCCGGGCGACGACCTCCAAGTGCAAGATCACCAGGAGCATCCCCGGCCGCCCGGTCGTCCGCCATGATGTGGTCGCCAACGCCGTCTACGACCCCAATTACATCTTCAAGTTCCTGGTCCACGGCAAGTTCGACGTCGATCTCGACGGCAAACCCACCGAGACCGAGGCCGACTTCCTTCGGAGCCTGATCGTCAACTGGGGTGGCGAGGTGGTCAGTGGCGAGCAACTCCCCGGCGACCTCGACTTCCTGGTACTCGGCGTCGAGCCCCGCGAGCCGATGCCGCCGCGGCCCGACGCAACGGAGTTCGAGCTCGACGCCTGGGTCCAGAAGCGTCGTGCGCACGAGCGATACCACGCGTTGTTCCACCAGGCGAGCGAGGCACAGATCCCCGTGCTCAACTCGAACAGGTTCTTTATCCTCATTGGATATACGGACAGGTAAGAAGAGGCAGTAGGCAGTAGGGAAAAGAGGCGCAAGTCGGCACCTGCATCGCTGTCTGCTCGCTTGCGCTTCTTCCACTACTGGCTACTGCCTACTGGCTACTGGCTCTTTGCTACCATCGGCCACGTGGCGAGAACACGTTCTCACTTGAAAGACCTGACCGAGTACGCGGCCGTGCGCACCGCCGTCACGCTGATGCACTGCTTCGATGTCCGGTCGAACCTTGCCACCGCCACCGGTGTCGGGTCGTTGTTCTGCCGCCTGCACTCGCGTCACTACCGGCGGGCGATCGAGCACATCGCCGACGCCTTTCCGGATTGGTCGCACAAGCAGTGTGAGCGGGTTGCGATGCGCTCCATCGAGAACATGTTCCGGATCTTCATGGTCGACTCGATGGTGATGCCGCGACTGATCACCAGGAGCACCTGGCCACAGTACCTTCGCGTCGGCAACCTCAAGGACGCGATGGACCACTTCATCCGCGACAAGCCGGCGGTCTTCATCACCGGCCATTGCGGCAACTGGGAACTGCTGGGCTACGCACTGGCGGTGCTGGATTACCCGCTGTACGCACTGGCCCGACCGATCGACAACCCGCTGCTCAACGACTGGCTGCTGGGCGTACGCGAGGCACGGGGCATGCGAATCATCACGAAGTGGGGTGCGATACCGGTCCTGCAGAAGGTCCTGCGAACCAAGGGCCGCGCGGGGTTCATCGCCGACCAGGACGCCGGCGAACAGGGACTGTTCGTTCCGTTTTTCGGTCGGCTGGCGTCGAGCTACAAGGCGATCGGCCTGCTGGCCCTGCGATACGACGTGCCGGTCATGGGCGGCTTCGCCCGACGGATCGGCGACCGGTTCGAGTACGAGTTGTCCACCCTCGACGTGATCAGACCCGAGGACTGGGCGGACCAGCCGGATCCGTTGTTCTACATTACGGCGCGGTATACCCATGCCATCGAGAAAGCGATCCGCCAGGCACCGGACCAGTACCTCTGGGCGTACCGCCGGTGGAAGAGCCGGCCACGGCATGAGCGAACCGGCCGTCCCATGCCATCGCGGCTGATCGCCAAGCTGGAGTCGCTGCCCTGGCTGACGCCACAGGATGTCGCCACGATCGTCGATCGTTCCAACCAAGCGGCCCGGCAGCAGATACGTTGAGCCCAGCGATTCACCTATACTGACCTTCGATGAGCACGCCTCGGCTCCAAGGCAAGAATGTTCTCATCGTTGATGACGACGAGGACATTCTCAGCAGCATCGATCTGGTGATGCGGGCCGAGGGTGCGAACACCAGGACGGCCACCGACGGCAACGCGGCCCTGGCCGCATTCGACGAAGGTGGTCTCGACGCGGTCGTGCTGGACATGATGCTGCCGAAGCGATCCGGCTTCGTGGTGCTGGAGCGCCTCAAGAAGCTCGGCAACCCGCCGGTGGTGGTCATGATCACGGCAAACATGGGCAAGCGGCACATGGCATACGCGCAGGATCTCGGTGTCGACGCCTATCTCGTCAAACCGGTCCCCCTTCAGCGGTTGGTCGACACGGTGATCCGGCTGCTGTTCGGAACAGACGGCGAGCATGACGACGCAACCGAGAAGAAATCATGAACGGCGACGATCCGTCGACGGGCTCGACCCGACAGTTCGTGATCCTGTCCGGCGAGGACTCATCAGAATCGGGCTCGCTGCCGGCAATCGGCCCACGCGCCGAGATCGTCGAGAAGCTCGCACGCGCCAACACGTCGCCGGAATCCAGCAACACCGCGGATGTCCTGTATGGACCGGGCATCCGTGTCGAGCTGACACCCAACCAGGACCCCGTCAGCCAGATGCTCGTGACCGTGACCGAGGAGGAGATCGGCTGGCAGGTACTGACACGTCTGATCAATCACTTTCAATGGAAGCTGCTCGACCCCGACACCGGGCGGGAACTGACCCCCAACAGCTCCTCGTAGTCCAAGGACGAACGCGCTCCGATGCTTGAACAGATTATCTCCGGCGGCCAGACCGGCGTCGACCAGGCGGCGCTCGATGTGGCACTCGAACTGGGGATCCCCTGCGGCGGCTGGTGCCCGCGCGATCGCTGGAGCGAGGCCGGACCGATCGACGAGCACTACCCACTCACAGAGAGCCCCTCGGCCGATCCGACCGAGCGAACCGAGCGCAATGTCCGCGACGCGGACGGCACCCTCATCATTGCCCGTGGTGGCGTCGAGAACCTGACCGGCGGGACCGCGCTCACCCGCAGGCTCGCCACCGAGCAGGGTCAGCCGATGCTGGCGGTCGACCCGACGGACCCCGGCGCGGCGGAAGCGGTCACCCGGTGGATCCGTCAGCACGCGATCCGCTCGCTCAACGTCGCCGGGCCGCGCGCCAGCACTCAGCCCGGTATCGGCGATCTCGCGGCGACCCTGCTGCGAGAGGTCCTGCCGCGTACCATCCAGGCCTCATGACCGAACAGCCAACCGATATCTCGGCCCGACAGGGCATCGTCGTCGACGCCTCCGATCCGGAGCGTCTGAATCACGCGCTGCAACTGTCGCTCGAATACCGCGGCGATGTCACCGTAACCCGCCGATCCAACGGCCTCGAGGTCACCGGCTACCTCTTCGACCGCGTGACCGGCGCGACACCGGCGGACACGGTCATCCGGATGATCCCCGCCAACGGTGATGACCGCGTCACGATCCCGGTCGACGACATCCAGGAGCTTCGATTCAGCGGTCGCGACACCGCCGCCGGCAAGTCATTCGAGACGTGGATGAAGAAATACGTCGAGAAGAAGCTCGCCGGTAAGGTCGCCCAGATCGAGTCTGAAGAGCTCTGAGCTCTTTTTCCGCAGCGGAAAAAGAGCTCAGAGCTCTTTTGCGTTAGTCGCACAACCGCGCTGCCAAAATGCCCGATAATCCGGTCTGTGCACCCGCTCACATACCTGACCATCTTCGGCGGCGTCGCACTGCTGGTGTTCGGCGTCCGCTACCTCCGCAAGGGCCTGGACCGTCTCTTCGGCCCTCGGCTGGGCACGTGGATGCAGCGGCTGGCCTCCACGCGACCGCGATCGTTCGTCGCCGGGCTCGGTGTCTCGGTGCTCGCCCCCTCCAGCACGACGATGTCGTTGCTGGCGGTCCAGACGGTCCGGGCCGGCCACCTCACGCCGCGGCAGATGCTGACGATCATGCTCGGCGCAAACATCGGGCTCACCGTCATGGTGGTCTTGATCGCTTTGGGGCTGCAGGGGTTCGCGCCGATCATCATCCTCTTCGGCGTTGTGTTGTACCAGTTCACAAAGGGCAACCGCACGAGGGGTGTCGGCCAGGTGTTGCTGGCGATCGGATTCATCTTTCTCGCGATCGGCATCATGAGCGATGCGGCCGGCGAGGCCCAGAAGAACTGGGATCCGTCGGGCCACGGCGTGTTGTCGATCATCAACTTCGGGAAGCTGCAGGAGCATCCGTTCCTGCTCGCGGGGTTCGCCGCGATCATGGCGTTGGCCCTGCAGTCCAGCACGGCGACCATCGGCCTGGTGATCGGTCTCGGGACGGGCCTCGCCGGCGATCCCGACGGCACGGGCGCGGCAGCCGCGGCGATGAGCCTGCAGGTGGCAATCCCGGTCGTTTTCGGCGCCAACGTCGGCCTGGCATTCACGACGCTCGTAGTCGGGTGGCGTCAGATCGAGCCACGCCGGCTGGCACTGAGCAACCTGCTCCTCAAGGCGGGGGTCGCCGCAGTCGGCCTGCTGGCGGTCGCGCTGGGCGGTGGTCTCATCGGGCAGCCGGCGACGGCGACAGGCTTCGCCCTGACGATCGCCGCCGTACACACCGGTTACAACGTCGTTGTTGCCACGATCGGGCTCCCCCTTGTCGAGCCTGTGACGAGGATCATGGAACGTGTCGTCAAGAGCCCTCCCCCGCAGCTGGGCGCGGCGTTCGGACCGAAGTACATCGCCGACGGCCCGATCGGGGGCTCGGCCCTGTCCATGGGCCAGTCGCTTCGCGAGATCACGCATATCTCGGAGATCGTCCGCTCGATGCTGCAGGACGTGTGGACGGCGATGAAGACCAACAACGAGAAGCTCGCACGCGAGGTCGCGGTGCGTGACGACCGGGTGGACCTGCTCGACAGCGAGGTCACGCGATTCCTGACCAGGCTGGCCGCGCAGGAGTCGGGCGATTACGACGCCGAAGAGCAGATGAAGCAGCTGCGGTACGTCGCCGAGCTTGAAACCATCGGCGACATCATCGACAAGAACCTCTGCGACCTCGTGTTGAAGAAGATCCGGCTCCGCGCCGAGTTCGCCCAGGAAGGCGCCGACGAGCTGGACGACTTCTACAAGAAGGTCTCTGAGAATTTCGTGATCGCCGAGACACTGTTCACGACACGCGATCGTGGCCTCGCGCAGCAGTTGCTCCGCCACAAGGAACGTGTCGACCGCTACGAGCGTGACCTTCGTGATCGCCACTTCGCACGACTCAACGCGGGCCTCGCGCAGGCACACGAGACCAGCGCCATCTACCTCGACCTGCTGACCCACCTCAAGCGGATCAACAGTTGCGTCACCCACGTCGCCTACGCAACGCTCAAAGACACCTCCTCGCCAAAAGCACCTCGGGCCGGCGGCGGCGAGTGACCTACGCCCGGATCTACACGGTCGTCAGACGCATCCCCAGGGGACGCGTCGCAACCTACGGACAGGTCGCGGCGCTGGCCGGCCTCGGCGGTCACGCGCGGCAGGTGGGCTACGCGCTCAGCGCGCTTTCCGACCAGGACCCTCGCCACAAAGGGGTGCCCTGGCACCGCGTGATCAACGCCCGCGGCGAGATCAGCCCGCGAGAGGAACCCGGCGGCGACCTCATCCAGCGCCACGCACTGGAGGTCGAAGGCGTGCAGTTCACCACAAGCAGGCGCGTTTCGCTCGAGCGGTACCGCTGGAGGCCGCGGCGGGTTTGAGCGGCCGGGCAAGGACAAACGCGCGGCGGACCCGGATCGTTACTCGGCGTCGAGTCCCAGGTGCTTGAGGTACGCGTCCATCGTCGGCTCGCGGCCCAGGTAATCTCGGACGAGGTTCATGCCGTCGGTCGTGCCGCCGCGTGAGAGGATCTTGTCGCGGTAGTACCTGCCCGCGTCGGGCGAGAGCATGCCCAGCTCCTTGAAACGCTGGAACATGTCGCACGCGTACACCAGCGACCACTGGTAGCCGTAGTAGCCGGCCTGGTAGCCGGTGAGGTGGCCGAACGCCGACTGGAAATAGGTCTCGGGTACCGGGTCGTACAACTCGACGTTCTCGCCGGCCGGGTCCCAGAGGTCCCAGGCCAGCTGCGTGGAATCGATGTCGCCGTCCGGGTCGAGGTGGCATTTGAGGTCGTACAGGCCGTAGAAGAACTGCCGCTCGGCGGCCATACCCGAACCGAGATGCCGCGCCCTGATCATGCCGTCGAGCAGGTCGTCGGGGAGCGGCTTACCGGTTTCGTAGTGCCGCGCGAAAGTGGCCAGGACGTCGGCGTCCCACACCCAGTTCTCGAACATCTGTGACGGCGCTTCCACGAAGTCACGCTCGACCGACGTGCCGCTGAACCGGTAGTACGTCGACTCGCTGAGGATCGTGTGCAGGCAGTGACCGAACTCGTGGAAGAACGTCTCGACCTCGTCATGGCTCATCAGCGACGGCCGATCCGCCGTCGGCTCGGCGAAGTTGCAGACGAGTGCCGCGACCGGCTTCGACACGCTGCCGTCAGGCCAGACCTTGTGCTGTACCAGGCCCCATTGTGCGGCGTGGCCGTACTTATTGGGCCGCGGGTGCATGTCGAGGTAGAACTCGCCGAGCATCTCGCCGGTGGCCTTGTCCCACACCTCGTAGAGCCGCGCGTCGGCGTGCCACAGCGGCCTGCCTTGTGACCGTGCCCTGGCGGTGACGTCGCGGTATTCCAGGCCGTAGAGATTCTGCGTGATCGAGAACAGGCCGTCGAGCACCGCGTCGAGCGGGAAATACTGGCGGACCAGTTTCGAATCGACGGCGTACTTTTCCTTCTTGATCCGGTTCAGATAGAAGTTCGTGTCCCAGGCGTAAATCTTTGCATCCCGATCGCCGGTGTGCCGGCGTTTGGCGGCGACGAGTTCCTCGAGGTCACGCAGCGCCTTCTTGCGGACCAGCGGACGGAGCTTCCGGTAGAACTCGATGACGGTGTCGGCGTTGCGGGCCATCTTGATCTCGATCTCGTAGTCGGCCGGGTGGTCGTAACCCAGCAGATCGGCCGCCTCGGCCCGCAGCTCGATGATCTGTTCGATCACACGGACGTTGCCCGTGCCGGCGCGACGCTTGTACGCCACCCACATCTTGTGGCGTGTCTGCTCGATCTGGCAATACTCCATGATCGGGTTGAATTGCGGGTACGAGACGTCGACCATGTACAGATCGCCCGACTGCCGCAGACTCGGGTTCTCGAAGTACTCGTCCGGCATGCCGGCCAGTTCCTCGCGGGTCAGCGGAACGGTCGTCTCGTCCTGGCGGATGTTCTTCTCGAACTCGATGCTCAGCTTGTTGAGTGTCTTGTGGATCGTGGTGAGCTCGGCGCGTTTCTCGGGCGACAATGACATACCCGCACGACGAAAGTCGCGAAGCGTGTGATCCAGCAGACGCTGCTGCGTGGCGGTCAGACCGCTCGCCCGCTCGGCGTACGCCCGGACCGCGTCGTACAGCGGCTCCCGTTTCTCCAGGTCGATGAGCCAGTCGGCGACGTCCTGCTCGGCCCGCTCGCCGGCGTCACGCTCGTCCGGATCGGTGGAGACGTACGGCATGAACCGGATCATGTTCGTGTCGATCTCCAGCCGCCCGTACATGTCGTCGAGCGCCACGATCGTGTTCTCGAACGTGCGTTTACGGCCGGGGATCGCTTCGATGGCAATGACCGCCGTCTCGGCCCGTTGCAACGCCGCCCGCACCGGCGAATCGTCGGGGATCTGCGCAAGTGTCACCGACGCACATGCCACCACACCTGTCACCGCCATCAAGATTCGTGCTGTCATCTCTTCCCACCTTCGTACCTACGTGCCTTCGTGCCTTCTGAACGCAATATCCGGCCGATGGACCGCCTGATGTTCCAGGAACTCCGTCCGCCAGCATCCAACCCAGTGGCCGGGCTCGATCTCGTAGAGTAGCGAGTCGCTCCCACCGGGGGAGGTCGCCAGGTCCGCCGGCGGCGGCATGGTCGGCCACCACGGCACCACGCCCTTGTCGTGGCCGGGCAGCTTCCGGAATTCGGCCGGGTCATTGATGACCTGGTCGATGGTCGTGAGCCGGTGCTTGCCCTCGCCCATTTTCGGGATCGATGAAAACAGCCCACGAGTGTACGGGTGGTAGGCCTTCTCGAACAGGTCGTACACCGTCGCGTACTCCACGACCCGGCCGGCGTACATGACGCAGACCACGTCTGCGTTCTCTGCGACGACGCCGAGATCGTGGGTGATCAGGAGCACGGCCATGTCGCGGTCGCGTCGCAACGTCGTGAGCAGTTCCAGGATCTGCGCCTGGATCGTGACGTCCAGCGCCGTAGTGGGTTCGTCGGCGAGCAGAAGCTTCGGCTGGCACGCCAGCGCCATCGCGATCATGACCCGCTGCCGCATACCGCCCGAGAACTGGTGGGGATACGCGCGCAACCGGGCGTGCGGATCCGGAATACCCACGTCCGCCATCGCCGCGGCCGCGATCTCGATTGCCTGGCGATGATCCACCTGCTGGTGCAGCAGGATCGCCTCGAGGATCTGGTCGCCGACCGTGTAGACCGGGTTCAGACTCGTCATGGGCTCCTGGAAGATCATGGCGATGTCACCGCCACGCACGTCCAGCATCTGCTTCTCCGTCAACGACAGCAGGTCGCGCCCCTCGAAGAGGATCGACCCCCGCTCGATACGCCCCGGCGGGCTGGGTATCAACTGCAGCACCGACATCGCCGTGACGGACTTGCCGCACCCGGACTCCCCCACCAGCGCCGTCGTCTGCCGCGGATACACGGTCAGGCTCACCCCGTCAACGGCCTGCACCCGCTCCCCGCCCGCAACATCGAACGAAACCCCAAGATCCGCAATCTCCAACAGCGCACACTCCCCCTTCTTGCTTTCAATTCCGGTTTGCGTCGCTGCTGTCGTCATGCGTTCTTGTCTTCCCTCTTCCCCTACTGGCTACTGGCTACTGGCTCTTGTTCAACTTGGGATCAATCGCGTCCCTTAACGCGTCGCCTATCAAGTTGAACGAAAACACGGTCAGAAAGATCAGTATCCCGGGAAATATCGCAAGCCACCAGTAGAAGATACCGGTCGTGGGATCGACGGCCTTGGAGAGCATCTGCCCCCAACTCGGATCCGGCGGTCGGATCCCGAACCCGAGGAAGCTCAGCCCGGTCTCGATGAAGATCGCGGCCGCCACGCCGAAGCTTGCGTCAACCAGCACCGGTGACACGCCGTTTGGCAGCATGTGCCGGAAGAGGATCGAGCGCAACGGCAACCCGCACGCCTTGGCCGCCTGCACGAAGTCCTGGTCACGCAACCGCATGAATTCGGCGCGAATGAAGCGCGCCGAGTTCATCCACGAGAACGCGCCGATCACCGCCATCATGGCGTACAGCATGTACTCGTTGAGGCTGGGCGGGATGAATGCGATCACCGTCAGCAGCAGGAACAGCCGGGGGATCGCCATAAAAACCTCGATGATCCGCATGCCGACGATGTCGACCCAGCCGCCGAAGTAGCCCATCAGCGCGCCCATGGTGACACCGATGAAGATGGCGATCCCGGTCGACACGAAGCCGATCGACAACGCGACGCGGGTCGCGCGCACCAGCCGGGCGGCGACGTCCGAGCCGTTCTCGTCGGTGCCCAGCAGGTGGATCGGGCGACGCGTCGAGGTATCGCCGATGACGATTCGAGTCGCGTCGGCGCTGATCCGTGCGGTCATGGTCCCGGTGCGTTCGATCGCCGCCAGCACGTCGCCGATGGTCGCCGCCTCGGTCAATGACACGCTGAACCGCCCCAGACTGTGTGAGACGATGATGAAGTCGGTCATGGGGTCGTCGTGGGCGCGCACACCGTCACCGTAACGCAACGCGGCCAGCGGGGTTGCGGCTGTGAGCGGCCCGCCGGACTCGGCGGCGAGGTTGGCGTCGCGACGCTCACGTGTCAGCCCCAGGTCCACGGCGGCCTGGGAACCACCGCTTGGGACGACCCGGATGTACGGTCCCCCGGGCTGGTCGTTGACCAGGTACGCCTGGGATGCGGTGAACTCGTGCGGTATTGGCGCAAAGAGCGCCGTGACGCCGTCCGCGGATGCCTCGCGGTAATAGTCGCGTGTGTCGAGTCGGGGCCGGCCAAGTGTGCCGATCAGGCTCGATGCGATCAGCACCGCCAGGGCGCCGGTGAACAACAGCATGGTCGCCCCGGGCGTGTCGAGCCGGCCGTACTGGTCGCGTCGGTTGGTGTACAACCGGGCCGCCGCCCGCGCGCAGACCAGCAGACCGCCGAGACCGACGACAACGACGGTCACCTTCCAGGGCACGCCCTGATCGCCGATGCGTTTGTGGTCGCCGACCACTGCCGCCATGACGGCCGGCATGGCGGCGAGCGAAAGCAGTACGGTGACGCCAAGCGGTCGTGTCAGGCCGTCGCGGCGTCCGGCGCGGCGCAAGAAGATCATCCCGGCGGCGAGCTGAGCGAGGCCGATGAGCAGCACCCAGTCGATGACGCCCAGCGAGCGGAACAAGGCGAACTCGACACCACGATCGCTGAACATGACCAGCGGCCGCTGGTTGGCCAGCACCGGCGCGAAGATTGCAACCAAGGCCATGGCGGCCATGACCCACAACGCCACGACGGCCGGTCGATTCCTGCGGAAGTCGTCCCACACGATCCGCCAGTACGACCGCGAATCCCCGGCAAACCGCCGCGCAAGCAGGTCCGGCACCAGCCCCGCCAGCTCGGACCGTTCCTCGACGGTCAAGCCCTCGGTCCCTCCGTCTCCTTGTCTCTCTGAGCCTGTCATCGATAACTGATCCTCGGATCCGCGATCGCATACGCGATATCCGCGATCAGCAGACCCGTCAGATTGAGAATGCCGGCGATCACCGCAAGCGCCTGCACGACGTCGTAGTCCCGGTTCTGAACGGCGCGGAAGGCCATCAGCCCCATGCCCTCGATATTGAAGATCTTCTCGATGATGATCGAGCCGGCGATCAGGACCGGCAGGATCGTCGCGAAGATCGTGATGATCGGCAGCAGGCTGTTGCGGAAGACGTGCCGGAACAGGACGTCCCGCGACGGCACACCCTTGGCCCGGGCGGTCCGCACGTAATCCATCGTGAGGTTGTCCAGCATGGCGGCACGCATCTGCTTTGCCAGGTAGGCGCAGCCGCCGTAGACGATGCACGAAACGGGCAGGATCAGGTGCCACACGCGGTCACCAAGCCACTGGAAGAACGGCCACGCCTCGGCGCCGACCGACGACAACCCGTTGTTCGGGAACCACTGCACGCCCGTGCCGCCCCTGGCCGCGTAGCCGATCAGGAGCGTCGCGGCGAGCACGGTGGGCACTGACCACAGGCCCAGCAGAACGATATTCGCGCCCGTATCGAACCGGCGCCCGCGGGTCGTCGCCATGATCATGCCGCACGGGATCGCGATTATGTAGATGAGCGGGAATGCGGTCAGGCTGATCATGAGGGTGATCGGCAGCCGCCGACGAAGCTCCTGCATGACGGTGTTCCGCGTGGCCACCGACTCGCCCAACGCGACCTCGAAGATCGCCGTCTCGTGCCGGTATCGGCGGATCTGCCGAGTGGTGGGCTGGTGATCGAGCATCACCAGGTGCCCGTCGATGATCGCGTGGCGGGGCTCGCGTCGAGATTGTTCGGGGTCGGCGAGGCTTGCCGTGGCCTCGTCGTCGAGCCGTTCCAGCAGCGCGGCGTCCGACTGTGCGATGATCCGGATCTGCGGGAACTCAACCCGCGTTGCACCGATGAGCCGTTGCCACCCCTGCGCGGTCTGGACGAGCATCGCCGGTACCGGTTCGACCTGCTGCCAGAGCATGACAGCCGCGTCGCCGCCGGGCACACGCATGAACAGCCCCGTGGGCGACTGGGCCGGCGTCGGGACCGTGAGGCGGTTCAACTCGTCAGGCGTCCAGTCGCCGGCGATCCGCTCGACGCGTCCACGGACCACCGCGTGACGCGGTATCACGTAGTCGTCGTCCTCGTCAACGTAATCGCGTCCGCGGAGCTTTGTCCGCAGACCCGGATCGGTGATGGGCAGGACACTCCAGTTTTCGCGGGGCAACGTCGGCGTGACCGCGTACCAGGCCGTGCCCCGTCGGAAAATCGGCCGATCGTCGTCGGGCAACGGATTTTCGTAGAGCGGCTCGCCGCCGTCGTCGGTCCACGCCGGCGCATCGACGGTGACCGTGACCGGGACGGTCGCGCGCTGCAGGGTGCCGTCGGCGACGTCCTGCAGCGATTCGATCGCCGCGATCCGGGCCTCGACGATCGCGAAGGTCGGTTCGGCGTACCCCTCACGCGACAACGGCTGTCGCGCGAGGCCCGCCGGATCAACGCCATCGGCGAGATGCGTGTCGCCGCGACGGAGGATGTCGCCGTTGATCACGGGATCCGACACCCCGAACCATCGACCATGCGGCGCCCGCACGTAGTACTCCGGTTCCGGGCTTCTGTACATGAAGACCGGCTGAAGAAGGCCGTCACCGTACCAGCCCGTCGCCTGCACGTTGATCGTGAACATCCCCTTCCACCACCGCATGTACTGCTCCCAGAGCGGCAGGTCGAGGCCGTATCGCTTCTCGTACCACTCGGCGAGCGCCTGGGCCTCCTCGGCGGAGATACCACCGGCGCCGATCTGCTGCTGGCCGGGACGACCCGGCGCGAGTCGCGCGATCAGGAACACCATCACCGTGATCCCGAAGAGCGTCGGAATCATCAGCAGCAGGCGGCGGGTGATGTAGGCGAGCATGGGAGAGTGGCGACGTCAGCGGAGCTGCGCCCGTGCCGGCACGTACCACTCCGACTGCCAGAGCTTGTAGTCGTGCTTGAGGACGTTCCGAAAACGTTCGTGCAGGAAAGCCTGCTCGGGCTTGGCGAACAGGAATGTGTAAGGCTGCTCCTCGTGCAGCAGGGCGTGGAACTCGTGCCATAGCTGCATGCGATCGTCATAGTCCATCGTCCGGCGGGCGGTCTCGATGAGCCGGTCCGCCTGCGGGTCGTTGAAGCCGATGTGGTTGCTGCCACGGTTGGCTTCCTGCGTGGAGTGCCAGATCTGATAGGGGTCCGACTCGGGCTCGCCGGTCCAGATGAGGCTCACCATGTCGTACTGGCGCTCGTTGAGCCGCTCCAGGAACACCGACCACTCGATCTGGTCGAGATTGACCTTGATACCCGCCGACTTGAACGCGTTCTGCACGAACCGCTGGAGACGGTCGTAGAACGACAACCCCGACGGGACCCGGAAGGTGAACTCGAACGGTTCGCGGATACCGTCGCCGTCGAGGTCCATGTCGAGGACACCGTCGCCGTCCGTATCGCGCCAGCCCACCTCGGCGAGCAGCCGCCCCGCACGGTCCGGGTCGTACGGCCACGGCTCGATCGACGAGTCGTACTGGTCCGACTTGAAGTAGAACGGCCCGGTGATCGCGGCGCCCATGCCGTTGCGAAGCGTGTCGATGATCGCCTCGCGGTCGAGCAGCATCGTCAGGGCCCGCCGTGTCCGCTTGTCGGCAAAGTACGGGCGGCGAAGGTTGTAGCCCAGGTACTGGTAGCCGGCTCTCGGTGTGTAGTAGCGGATCGCCTGGGCCCCCCGCTCGCGGAACCAGGCTGCGTCCACGGTCTGCACCCACTGCTCGGGCGACGGCCGGCGCAGGTAGTCGATGTTGCCCGCCCGGAACTCCTGCATTTTGGACAGCTCGTTGGAGACGATGCGGATGATCTGCTTCCGGAGGGCAGGTTTCGGCCCCCAGTAGTTCTCGTTCCGCACGAGCACGATCTGTTGCCCCTTCGTCCACGAGTCCAGCAACCAGGGCCCGCTGCCGATGACAAGATCGCTGATGTCCCTGTTGAAAGTGGGCTCGTCGAAGTCGCCGTAGACGTGCTGCGGGATTATGAACAGCAGGTTCCCGCAGATGCCGACGGCGTTGAAGTACGGCTGCTTCATCCGGAACCGGATCGTGTGGGGGCCGAGGGCCTCGTAGCCGGCCACGTTCGGCTCGATGTAGCCGCGGTGGTGTGCGGCGTCGATCTTCGGGTTCATCGCGAGGTCCCAGGTGAACACGACGTCGTCGGCGGTCACGGGCCGGCCGTCCGACCAGGTGGCGTTCTCGAACAGGTGGAATGTCAGTTCCATCCCGTCGTCGCTGACAACCCACGAGCGGGCGAGACCAGGCACGTAGCCGAAGGGGGCTTCGATATCGAGGTGGACCAGTTGCTCCAGGACCTCCCAGAAGATGCGACGCGAGTACGCATCGGTCGCCACGACCGGCGTGAGCGTGTCGCTATCGGCGGCCCAGCTGAGCACGACCGCGTCGCCGGTTGCAAAGTCCTCGGGCAACTGTGCGTCGGGTGCCGTCTGCCATTGCTGACGCTCGCCCCGGCGATTCACGGCGCTGCTCATCGCGCCGAACCGGATGTCGTAGCCCGGCTCGTAGCTGGGACGACGGGCGATATTCAGGGGAATTTCGGACCGCGAAGACGACGGGCCGACCGGCGTGGGAGCCACCCGCGCCGCGGAGTCGATCCGCAGGCTGCCGCCAAGTTCGGTGATCGCGGCCTCGAGCTTACCGAGCGTGGTGGACTGGCTCTTCAGGGCGGCGTCGATATTCTCCAGCGACACGACCTCGCGGTCCGTCTTGAGCATGTTGAGGAACAACAGCAGGCAGACGGTCAGCCCGATGAGCATGTAGAAGAAATCCTTGGCGGCGAATCGATTCTGCATCGTTGATCGAGCTCCTGCGAGTGCCTCCGGAAGTCGACGTCAGGCGACGCGGCGGCGCGGATCCATCACCTGGCGTAGCGATTCGCCGACGAAGTTGAGCGCCAACAGGGTAATGCCAATGAACAGGCACGGCCAAAAAAGCAGCCACCAGCGCACCCGGACCGTGTTGAGCTCGCTGAGCCCGGCCGAGGCAAGGTTCCCCCAGCTTGGCAGGGGTTCTCGCACCCCGATACCCAGGAAGCTCAGAAACGACTCGGCGAGTATCGCTGCCGGCACCGTGAGCGTCGCATACACGATGATCGGGCCGGTCAGGTTCGGCAACAGGTGCAACAGGAACACGCGGTGCAGCGGCACGCCCGTGGCCCGGCACGCTTCCATGAACGGCTGCCGCCGCAGGCTGAGGACCTGGCCGCGGATGACGCGAGCCATCGTCAGCCAGCTCACGCCGCTGATTGCAAGCAGCAGTGTCGCGAGGCCGATCATGCCACGCACTCCCGGTGAAAGGTCGCGTCCCGACCGGTCGATGAGCCCGTCCGAGGCGACCGCCAGCAGCACCACCAGCAGGATCGTCGGCAGGCCGTAAAGAATGTCCACGATCCGCATGAGCACGGCGTCGGTCCGCGCCCCGAAGTACCCGGCCACGGTCCCCCAGATCGTGCCGATCAGGACAGCGAGCATCGCGGCGCCCAGACCGATCCCGAGACTGATCCCGCCGCCGGCCAGGCATCGCACAAACAGGTCGCGACCGAGCCTGTCAGTACCGAAGACATACAGCGTCGCGCGCCCCTCTGCCACCGCCTCGTCGCGACGAATCTTTTCGTCCGGAGCATGCGCAGCCCACGAAGGCGGCAAGAGAATCTGCGACAAGTCAGCCGCCTCGTACCGCCGAACACCATCCGCATCGCGCCCCACCGTCCAAGGCAGCGTGAGCACACAAACCAAAAACATCGTCCCAAGCGCAACCGCGCCCAAACGACCCATCAAGCGTCCGCTAAAAACTACCGACACGATGCGCAATGATACGTTCTAGTGGCACGGGCGACGTCGCCGCAGCAACGTCCCCCGTGTTCCAACCGCCAACGTATTCACACGACCCCCGAATCAGTCCACCGCCGCATCAACCCGATCCAGCAACTCCTGCAATCGCCGCTGCACCGCCGGCAGGAAGTTGGCCGGCTGGCTGTCGCGATCGAGCTCTTTCCGCAGGGCATCGACGGTTTCGGTGAGTCGGCGGAGATAGAACCCGCGGGCGACAAGCGCGTAACCGATCTGCTCCATCACGAGCCGGTTGAGCTCCTCCTCGTAATCGGCGACCGGGGCGGCCGCTCGTCGGGCGGCAATGAGCTGGTCCACGACGCGATCGACCTGGGCCTGTACATGCAGTTCCTTGACCTTGACGTCGTACAGCTGCGGATGCTCTTCTTTCAAGCGAACCAGGCCGACGAGGTGGCGGGCCAGGCCCATGGCCCTGCGAAAGTCCTTCTCGGATCGGTCCCGTCGGATCATGTCCAGGCGGGCGGCCAGGTCGGGGTCGACGTCGCGCGCCACTTCCATGCACCGCGTGATCATCGTGGCGCTGAGGGCGTCGATGCGATCGGTCGGGGCGGTCCAATGACCGGGTCGCCTGCCCGTGTCGGACTGAGCCATCGCCAGCTGGACAACCGGCATGAGCGTCGGCATTGGGGTCGGCGGTGACGCCCCGTCGGCGGCACCGAGCCACGCTGCCAATCCGAGTACCACCGCGCTTGAGAGCAATGTGAGTCGGATCATCACTGGTCACATCTCCAGGTCGGCGACAACGCGGGCGAGATCGTTGGTCAGGTCGCCGAAAGTCATGTCATGGATCATCAGGATGTGCTCGGCCTTCGCGAAACGCGGGTCGACCAATCCACGCTGTCCGCCCTCGTATTCCAGCAGCACCATCTCGACGTTCGGAGTGAACGGGTTCGGCGGCATGATCCGCACGGCGACAACGAACGCCAGGGTGATCGACGCCGCCAGGGCCAGTCGGCCGCCCACACCGCGCCATGCCGACAACGACGCCAGCCGCGGCATCTGGAACAGCGGCGACCGCGGTCGCCGGCGAGCAGGCAGCAGCCCGACGGACGCGTCGAACACGCGATCCGCCAGGCCCGGTGGAACGGGTTGGCGGCGGACCCAACTCGCCAGTTGGGCCTCGATCTCGCGGAACTCGGGCGGGATCTGGTCCGGGTAGGGATCCATGTCGGGGGTCAAACGCCCCAGCGGCCCATTCATTGCCGTTGCGTCGGGTCCTCTATTCGTCGTCATCGCAATCTCCAATGTGCTGGCGGAGCTTCTTGAGGGCCCGGTGCTGGCGTGCCAGGACCGTTCCCAGCGGCTCGCCGAGGATTCCGGCGATCGCGGCAAAGCTCAACCCGGTGAAATGTCTGAGGTGGATGACCTGCCGGTCCGACTCCGATAAGCGGGCCAGGGCCGCTGAGAGAGCGGCAGCGTCCTGGGAGCCGGACCCCGTGATATCGGGTTCTGCGTCGGCATCGGCCCCGGCGAGGCCCACCAGGGTCTCGCTCTCGACGGGGATGGCCTGGCGGCGGCGGCGGCGCATTTCGTCCCGCAGGCGGTTGGTCGCGATGCGGAACAGCCACGACTCGAACCGGCCCACCTCGGCGTAGCGTCCGATCCGCTCGACGATGGTGCAGAAGGTCGATTGCGTGATCTCCTCGGCGAGATCCACGTTGCCGCACTGGGCGCGGATCAGCCCGAAGACGCGGGGCGTATAGGCTTCGACGATGTCGCGCCACGCGGCCTCGTCGCCGGCTGCGGCTCGCTGGAGAGTTTCTTCAAGCGACGCGCCGGCACGCATGACGGGTCAGTGTACCGCAGTACAATCCGCCCGCATGTTCGACGCCCTTGTCCTGGCCGGTGGAATCGTGTGTCTTCTGGCCGGCGGCCACGCCCTGGTGTCCGGCGCGGTCACGATCGCGAGTCGGCTGGGCGTGTCCACGCTGATCGTGGGGCTGACGATCGTGGCGATGGGCACCAGTATGCCGGAACTCGCCTTCAACGTGATCGCCGCCTGGAGCGGGCACTCCGACCTGAGTTTCGGCAACATCGTTGGATCCAACATCACCAACATCGGGCTGGTCCTCGGCTTCACGGTGGTCGTGACACCGCTGGTCGTGCACAGCCGAGTTGTGAGCAAGGAGCTTCCATGGCTCGTCGTCGTCACCATCGTCGCCGGCCTGGTCACGCTTCTCCCGTTCACTGAGAAGCCCGGCTTTGGACTATGGAGCGGCTGCGTGATGCTCGCCCTGTTCGGCATGTTCCTGGCGACGTGGTACCGCATGGGACGCGCCGACCGCACCGACGCCATGGTCAAGGGGCTCGGTGAAGAGGCCGAGGCCGAGACGCACGGATCAATGAAGGGTGCGATCGTAAGGATCATGACCGGCCTGGTCGCGCTGGCGGTTGGCGGCAACCTCGCCGAGGACGGCGCGGTCGGGCTCGCCCGGGCGATGGGCCTCAGCGAAGCGTTGATCGGATTGACCATTGTGGCCCTCGCCACGAGCCTTCCGGAACTGAGTACGGCGCTCATCGCCGTCCGCAGGGGTCACCACGACCTGGCGGTCGGCAACATCGTGGGCTCCAACCTGTTCAACCTGCTACTGGTTCTCGGCGTGACAACCGTCATCAAGCCGGTGCCCCGGCCGGCGTACGGAGGGTGGGATCTCGGCGCCATGATCGCGATCACGGTGCTGCTGTGGTGCATGGCGCTGACAAACAAGTTCAAGATCACTCGATGGGAGGGAGCGTTGCTCCTGTTCCTGTACTTCGGGTACATGACGTGGTGCGTGTGGCGGGAGATGTAGCCGCCGCGCGTTTGTCCTTGGGTGGCACGGCCGAGCGAGCGCAAGCGAGCTCGCCCGTGGTTGGACGTCGCACCACGGGCGACGTCGCTACCGCTCCGTCGGCCGTGCCACCCAGAGCGGAAAACTAGATCGGCGGCTCGCTCGAGTATGCTGGCGCATACTCCGACGGCGCGACCGCGGGCGAGTAGTCCTTGAACCGCGTGCACTGCTCGATCCAGGAGAGCTTTATGACGTCCGTCGGACCGTTGCGTTGCTTGGCGATGATCAGTTCGGCGGTGTGCGTCGGGTCGTACTCGTCGTCGCCCTTGTGGTAGTAGTCCTCGCGGTGCAGCATCGCCACGACATCGGCGTCCTGCTCGAGCGAACCGCTCTCGCGCAGGTCGCTGAGACGCGGGCGGTGGCCTTCACGCTGCTCCGGTGAGCGGTTGAGCTGGCTCATGCACACGACCGGGATGTTCAGCTCGCGTGCGAGCGCCTTGAGACCGCGGCTGATCGCGCTGACTTCCTGCTGCCGGCTCTCGATCCTCCCCCCGGTGGTGATCAGCTGAATGTAGTCGATGAAGATGGCTTTCACACCGTGCTTGGCGACCATACGCCGGGCACGCGCCCGGATCTGCAGCAGCGTCGAGCCGGCGAGGTCGTCGATGTACATCGGCGCCTCGCGAAGGTCGCCACAGGCCGAGAAGAGACGGCTGTAGTGCTCTTTGCCGAGCATCATGCGGCGAAGACGGTGCAGGTCGATACCGGATCGTGACGAGAGCAGCCGCTCGACGAGTTGGTGCTTGCTCATCTCCAGGCTGAACATGCCGACCG
>SMVB01264470.1_pt1 | contig 29027 bp, 28 predicted proteins | sample 2456461 | NCBI WGS metagenome assembly SMVB01 (sample SAMN11095934, study PRJNA526329) | marine sediment metagenome | biome: Marine sediment; feature: Surficial sediment; material: Deep marine sediment; isolation source: Hadal surficial sediment | place: Pacific Ocean | collected 2014-05 | depth... | reverse complement strand
GAAGCGGTGCCGGAGCCTTCGCTCGGGCTCGGCCTCCTGGCCGGTGGCCTCCTGTTGCGAAGGATGGGAGTGGAGCGACGGCGTCCCTGATCCACATCGGCCTGCATTTTCGCCTCGTGCTTGCGATGCTCGCGGGGCTGTTGTTGATGGGTCTCGCCTGCCGCTCGCTGATCACCGAAGGCACCGATCGGGAGGCGGTCTCGGTCGGCGATCCGGAAAGCGACGCGCCGTTCGTGCTCTGGCGGGCCAGCGACGAGGGGTATCTCGGAATGGAAGTCTGCCGAGGCTGCCATCGGCTGGAGACCGAACACTGGGAGGAGACCGTCCACGCGAGCGCGTTCCTTCGCAACCCGCGAACTGCGATTGAACGCCTGGCCTGCGAGGCCTGCCACGGTCCCGGGGCAGGGCACCTGGGCGCCCCCGAGGACCCCAAGCTGATCTTCGCATTCACCCGCGAGTCGGGGCGCACGCCTTTCGAGATGAACGCTGCGTGTCTGCGTTGCCATTCGGGCGGTGCTCGACTTCATTGGGCTGGATCGATTCACGATGGTGAGTCCCTGGCCTGTAGCGATTGCCATAATCCGATGAGCCGGATGTCCGAGCGCGGTTTGTTGCGTAAGCGTGACGTCAACTCGACCTGCTTTGGCTGTCATCCCGCCCAGCGCGTCGCGTTTCGCAAGCGATCGCATATGCCGCTGCTGGAAGGCAAGATGGATTGCGTCGACTGCCATCAACCTCACGGCTCGGCGACAGATCCGCTGCTCCAGGCTGGATCGACCTTTGAACTCTGTACAGGCTGTCACGCGGACAAGCGCGGTCCCTTCATCTGGGAGCACGCACCCGTCACGGAGGGCTGCACGAGCTGCCATCGACCGCACGGCTCCAACCGTGAGAATCTGCTCGTCACCGCTCCGCCCTTCCTGTGTCAGCAGTGTCACGCCCAGATCGGGTTGGGCAATCACCCGATCGATCTGATGACACCGGGAAATCTCGCGAGCGGGTCCCCGCCCGCGGCGCGGGATGCGAGAGCCATCGGTCGGGGCTGCGTGACCTGCCACGTCCAGATACACGGTTCGAACCATCCGTCCGGCGCGCGCTTTCATCGCTAGCGTGGCTCGACGAGTAGAGGAGGCGGCCGATGCCGCTGCAATACGCGGAATCCGGAGAGTCCTGGCACGTGGGGTCGCGAGCGCACTTCCGGTGGATCCTGTTTGGAATCGGATTGGCGTGGGCGGAAATCTTGCTGGCTGCCGGCGGCGCGATGGCTGGCGATCGATCGAGCGAACTCAGCGGGAGCGTCCAGGGCGGTGCACGAAGTGTCGATCCCAATGGACTGTCAACCCTCACGCCCGATCGTAGGCGCACGCCAACCGGTCTGCTCTATCCCTATCCGCTCGAGCCACCCGTGTATTCCGGGACCGATCCGCAGCTACGCGGCTACGTCGAACTCGGCTGGCTCTTCAGTCGCGGCGACGAGGGGGAATCGCGTTTTCGCGAGTATCTCGACGCCGGGGATGGGCCTTGGATCAGGCGCTTCGGATTCGAGGGTCGCTCGGGGGAGGGACTCGGGCGACTCGTGATCGAGGGGGGCAGTGTCGGGCGCAACGACCAGTTCTACCGATTCGAGTTGGGGCAGGTCAATCGGGTCCGGCTTCGTGCCAGCTACGACGCACTCGAGCATACCTACGCAGACGATGCCCGGATTCTCTTTACGGGCGTGGGTGGCGAGCGATTGAATCTGCCCGTCGGTCTCGTTCCCGGCCAGAATACGTTGGCCGAACTCGAAGCCGCGCTGGCCACGGTCGGTCAAAGTCGGATCTCCCAGTCGCGGAACGAGTCGGGCGTCGACCTTCGCGCCCGACTCTTGTCCGGGCTGAACTGGGTCGCCGCCTATCGCCTCGAGCGTCGTGATGGCGAACGTCCCTACGGCGGAACCCTTGGAACCACCTTCGGATCGACGAATTCCGGAAGCGTCGTCGAGACGCTGGAGCCGATCCACTCCCGAACCCACAATTGGTCGACCGGTTTCGAGTTCAGCACCGATCGCCTCCAGGCGAACCTCGCCTATCAAGGCTCGTTCTTCGACAATCGCCGAGAGTCGCTCACCTGGGAGAATCCATTCTACGCCGTCGACCTCGGCTTTCTCCAGATCTCCGGCGAGCCCCTTGGACGGATGGCCCTCGCGCCGGACAACACGAGCCATCGGGTCTCAGCGGATGTGGCGGCGCGCACTCCATTGCTCGGTCGACTCACCGCTACCGCTGCCTGGTCGCGAATGGAGCAGGACGAGCGGCTGCTGCCAGCAACGGTCAATCCGAACGTGACGGATTTTCAGGATCTCTCGCGGACCCACGCGAACGCCCGAGTGGACATGCTCCTCGTCCAGGCCCGCTGGCGAGCACGGCCCCTCCCTCCTCTCTCGATTTCGCTGGGAGCCCGTTTCCTTCAGCGCGACAGCGATACGCAATATGTGTCGGTGAACCCGACCACCGGTGTCTACGGCTATGTGGTCGAGGATCTGACTGCGACCGGTCGGGTTGGTGCGGCGCGCTACAGCCACCGGCGAGTTCGGATCGACGTCGACGGACAGTGGAAGATCGCGCGGCATTCGAAGATTGGTGTCGAGTTCGAGCACGACATCATGCACCGGTCTGGCCGCGCACGGCGTGAGACGACGGATGATCGCGTGCGGCTTCATCTGACGACTCGTGCGCGACCGGATTCCACCCTCCGCGTTGGTTACGAATTCCAGAAGCGAACCGGCAGTGACTATGACCCGGCGCGCGACAATAAATATTATGTTCCCGAGCCGGGATCGACGGCGCTCGTGGGACCTGCACGAAGCCTGCAGTCGTATCGGCAATTCGATCTTGCCCGGCATGTCAGTCATTCGATCAATCTCCGCTCGAATTGGATCGTTGGCGAATCATCGGACATCGCGTTGACCGGCCAATATCTCGATCGGGACTTCGGTGCGGGCTACGGACTGCAGGACGAACGGGTGGCGGAGCTGACGCTGGACGGGACGCTCCAGCCTTCGCCCGCGGTAGATCTCCACGCGTTCGTGAGCTTCGAATGGCGTTCGCGGCGCTTCTCGACAATCAACTCTGAACCCGGCCCCGTCGGCGATCTATCGCCGGGCGGCGTGACGTTTCCATTCGATAATCGCTGGTCCTGGGATTCGGAGACCGAGACGTACGTCGTGGGAGCGGGCATTCGGGTTCGGCCGATCGATTCGCTCGAGTTCGAAATCGATTACCGCTTCCAGGCGTCGGACGAACGGATCGATACGGATTTCGATCGCACGGGCGGGGCGCTGAGTGGGGTGACCGATCCGGCTACCGCGGCGATGAACTACTCCGCCCTGCGAATGAGGGATCATCTTCTGCAGATCTCCGTAACACGAGACTGGAGTGACGCCATCGCCACGAGTCTTCTGTATCGACTGCAGGCCTCGGAGTTCCAGGACCAGCAACAGAGTGGCATTCGGCCCCTGGTGAACCAGAATCTATTCCTGGCCCATCAAGACGACGACTACACGGTGCATGTCATGGGTGTGACGGCGACACTACGATATTGAAAGGTACGTTCTCGCTTACACGGGCCTCTTCGAGCTTGATCCCGTACGTCATCGTCCTGCCGAACCCGCTCGATGGCCTCGGAGAAGGAGGCGAGCATCTGTCCCGTCATCGCGTTGAGCTTCTTCGGGTTGTCGAACGTGATCGTGGCGATGTGGTCCGACTTTTCGTAGATCTGATCATGGTATTTCATTAGGGCTCCGCTCATTCCACGAGGTCGCTCATTCCACCAGGTCATAGTCCTCGAGCTGAGGTCGGCTCATCTCCTGCTGGAATCGTTTCTGGCTGAAGGGCCAGCTGGCCGGCACGCCTTCGGCATCGAGGTACCAGCTCTTGCAGCCCGTGGCCCAGATGGTCTTCTTGGCCGCCTCGATCCGCTCGACATCGAAGCGCCTCATCGCCTCGGGCGACGCGCTGACTTCTCGACAGCGCCCCGAACGTACGAGGTCGATCAACTGTTCGATGTACTCCATCTGGCGTTCCGCGATGTCGATCAGCGAGAAGTTTCCGACGGGGCCATTCGGTCCATTCAGCATGAAGAAGTTGGGGAAGTCGGGGATCGAGATCGAGAGATAGGCCTGCGGACGTTTCGCCCAGACCTCTTGGAGCTTGATCCCATTTCGTCCGATCAGCTCCATCGGTCGCATGAAACGGTCCGCCCGGAAGCCCGTCGCGAGCACCAGCAGGTCGAGCTCTATGAGCCGACCGTCTTCGAGGCGCACGCCCTTGGCCTCGACGCGTTCGATGCCGTCCGTGACCAGTTTGACATTCGGACTCTGGATCGCTTCGTAGTAGTTCGGAGAGAAGATCATGCGCTTGCAAGCGGCTCGGTAGGTGGGGTGAAGACGCTCGCGGAGGTCCGAATCCGACACGCTACTCTCGAGGTTTGCCAGGACGATTTCCTCGATCTCCTTCATCTCTGGAGATTCAGCATCGATGATGGCGTTCGTGAAGCGTGCGAGGCCCTCGCCCGTGTCGAATTCGTTTTTCAGCTCTCGCATGAGCGCAGGGTTTTCCCGAAAGTCCGCCTTCTCCTCTTCGGTATAGGCCGGGTTTTCGGAGGGCATGATCCACTGGGCCGTGCGCTGGAACTGGTAGAGCTCGGCGGCGCGGGAGGCGAGTGCGGTCACGATCTGGACTCCGGTGGATCCGTTTCCGATCAGACCGATTCGTCGGCCGTCGAGTGGAACGTCGTGATCCCAGCGCGCGCTGTGAAAGAGCTGGCCCTCGAAATCGTCGAGTCCTTCGATGTCGGGGTAGTTTGGGTGGTGGAGCACCCCAGTTGCCGCGATGACGATATCGGCTTCGTCACGCCGACCGCTCGAGAGTTCGAGCTGCCAGCGACCGGCCGCGTGTTCACAGCGTACGATCTCTTCGTTGAAGACGATCAGCTCGTCGAGGCCGTATTTCGTCGTCGCGGCCTCGAAGTATTCCTGGATCTCTCTTCCTGGGGGAAAGCGATGGCTCCACTCTGGATTGGCTCGAAGGTATAGGTATAGGAGTGGGACGAGACGTCGCAGGTGAGTCCCGGGTAGGTGTTCTCGCGCCAGGTGCCGCCGACGCGGTCCGCCTTCTCGTAGATCTTGATGTCGGAATATCCCGCCTCGCGAAGCTTGATCCCGCTGAGAATTCCAGCCATGCCCGCGCCGATCACGATGAAGCGCAGGTCGTCTGCTCGTCCGCTGGTTTCCAATTGCAATCCTCTACGCTTCGCCACGAATCTCGGCGACGGAAGGACCGATCTCGTCGACGATGGGTTGAAGCTGATCGAGATCGAAACCGTAGACACTCGCGGCGTTCGTCCCGAGAATCGCGCGGATCTCGTCCTCGGGATAGTCGCTGAAGGTTTCGTTGAGGGCCTTCATGGTATTAGGCCAGGTGCCTTCGAGATGCGGATAGTCGGATCCCCACATCAGATTCTTGATGCCGATCTCGTGCCGAAATTTGCCCTCGTGCGGCGGCATGAACGACGCGCCGATGAAGCATTGCCGGGTGAAATACTCGCTCGGTCGAAGCGAGAGATCCTTCGTGAAGTGTTTGAAGATGGGATTTTCCGCCTTGAATTCGAGCACCCGCAACTTCTCGACGATCCATCCGCAGCCCGCTTCGGTGATGACGTATTTGAGATTCGGGTGGTTCTCGAAAACGCCTGACCAGAGCAATGCCGTGAAGGGCCGTTGTGCCCACATGTCGACTTCGCTGATGTACATGGCGGTTGCGGCCGGGACGTCTCCGTAATCGGGAGACCAGCCGGAATGCGACTGGATCGGCATTTCCAGCTCCTCGCATACTGCCCAGAGTGGCGCGTAGCGAGGGTGATGGTAAAAGGGGTGGTCGCCGGTACTCGAGGGAAGCAGCACGCCGCCCCAGAGTCCCATTTCCTTCGCGTTGCGGATCTCCTGGACGGTCACGTCGATGTCGTCGACGTTGACGAGCGCAACCCCCGCGTGTCTCGCGGGGTTCGCCTTGATCAGGTCTGCGAGCCAACGGTTGTACGCTCGGCACCCCGCCAGATTCTGCTCCGGAGTCACCGCATATCGGTACTGCATGAGGCCGGCGCCGAAAGGTGCCATTTGAGGAAAGATGACTTCCCCGGCGATACCGTCGTCGTTCAGTTCCTTGATTCGCACGCCGGCGTCGAATTCGCCGAGTCGGGGTGCGAACGGGCTGGTCTCGTCCGTGAGCATCCGAAGTAGATCGTCGTCGCTCACCCGGGTACTCGGGTCGGAGATGGCCTTCATCCGGCCGCCGCCTCCACCCGCTTGATCGGCGTAGGCGTCGACGGCCTCCTGGTCGAAGAAGGTTGCCGCGCGCGACATCATCTCTCGCGCGTGGCCAACCCACCAGGTGTTGGCCGCCTCGTGGAATTTCTTCGGCATATATTCGTTGTAGGTCGCCGGTAGTGCGCCGGCGTGACAGTCGGAGCTGATCATCAGGATCTTGGACATCTGGCTACTCTCCACATTCTGGGGCGGTGAGAAGAATTCGAAGGTGGGCTCGCTCTCGGACTAGCCGAGTCCCATGTGTTCGAGTTCAATCGGGCATTGACCCCTCGCGAGCTTGGCTGCGCGGGCGTTGAGTGTGGCTTCCATGTCCTCGCGACCAATCATGATCACGAAGTCCTCGTTCCGAATGCCCTCGAGCGCGAACTGGGCGAGTTCATCGAGGTCCTGAACCGGCATCTCGAAGCCCGCCTTTTTTGCGCCTTCCATGAAGGCGTCGAAGGTGGTCTCCTGCCCGGGGTCGACCTGGGTCTTGCGAGCCAGCTCCTTCGGGCGGTTGCGCTTCGTCGTCCAGATTCCGGTATCGAGCATGCCGCCCGACGGATAGAAGATCGAGGCACGTAGATTCGTTCCGCGGCCCAGCAGTTGTGCGGCTAGACATTCGGTCATGGTCGAAACGGCTGCCTTGCTGGATGCGTAGACGACCTGTTGTGCGAGTGGTGAGATGCCGCCGTCGCCCGACGAAGTATTGAGGACGTAGCCCTGCTCGCCGGAGGCGATCATGCGAGGAACGAATGCCTGGATGCCGTGCGCGACGCCGGCCACGTTGACCCCATGGACCCATTGGAAGTCGGAGGGCTCGGTTTCCCAGAGGTCGAGATTGGGCGCGGAGACTCCGGCATTATTGAAGAGGATGTGGCATGCGCCATGGGTGTCGAAGACGCGATCGGCCAAGGCCTGTACGGAAGCGGCGTCGGAAACGTCCGTGACGACGCCCATGACATCGCCGCCGAGTTCGTTCGTCGTCGCTTCGAGTACTGCCGTTTCGACATCGGCGATCACGACCTTCATGCCTTCGTTGAGAAATGCGCGCACGAGCGCTTTGCCGATTCCGCTGGCCCCTCCGGTCACGACTGCGACTCGATCTTTGAATTCCTTCATCCGCGAATTTTCCTTTCGTTCGACGTTTCGTCGAGGTTGACTGGGAAGACCTTCTTGCTGAGCTGCGCGAGGGCAGGCCTGCGTGGACAGGCGTGGATAGGTGATGCGCCTAACGCGGCGCCGGTTTCAGACATTCGGCGAGCAGGGCGGCCACGGATCGGGCACGATCGTGAATCGGGAAATCTTCGAAATGCACCCAGCTGAGCGCCATCGAACCCAGTTGGCTTGCCGCGATATCGGCGAGGGCCTCGATCGGGGCGTCGTCTCGAACGCGGCCCTGAATGACCGATTCCTGCATATAGCGTTCGAAGGCCGCGTGGTAGCGACGATCGCTGTCTTCAGGTGATTCGGAGTAGGCGATCGAATAGATCCGGCCCAGAAGATCTCGGCGAAACTGTTGATCGTTGTCCTGCTCCTGACCCGGGCTCTCCAGCAACGAGATCAGATGCTCCTCGATCGTCCCCTTCGCTTTGGAGAGGGTTTCGAGCATTTCTTCGACCTGGGAGATGGCCTGGTCGGCCATCATGCGAAGGATTGCCTGCTTTTCGGAGTAGTGGTTGAAGAACGTGCCATAGGCGATGTCGGCGCGTTCGCAGATCTGGGCGACGGTCGTGGCGTCGTAGCCCTGGCTCTCGAAGAGGTCCCGGGCCGCATCGAGCACCCGCGCCCGGACTTCCAGACGTCGGCGCTCGCGGCGGCTCGGATGCATTTCCTCGTTAGGCATTTTGCGCGTGCTCTATTCCGACTCGTCTCGGAACCAGACGCGTTCGGGTCCGATCCGTTCGGCCAGGGGAGTGAGCTTCTCGAGATCGAATCCGTAGAACTCGGCCGCATTGCCCCCGAGCATCGCCTCGATTTCGCTTTCGGGTAGGCCATGCAGGGTCTCGATCATCATTTTTCGGGTATGGGGCCATGTGCCTTCCGGATGCGGGTAGTCCGTCCCCCACATCATGTTGTCGACGCCGATTTCGTAACGCAGCTCCGCCTCGCGGCGAGACATGCACGAGCTGCCGATGCGGACGTTGCGACGAAAATAGTCGCTGGGCTTCATCTCGAGATGCTTTTTGTATTCGGTGCCGAGCTTGGCGGAGAAGTGATGGGCGCTGTAGCGCTGGTCCATGAGCTCGAGAAGTTCGGGCACCCAGATCGAGCTGCCCTCGGTGATCGCGACCTTGAGCTTCGAATGGCGTTCGAAGACTCCGGCCCAGATCATGAACACCATCGGTCGAGCGAGCCAGAACGCGACCTCGGTGACGTAGATGCCCAGGGCACCGGGCATCTCCACGGCCGATTCGCCGGGCGCTTGGGAGGCACCGAAGATGTCCGCGCCGAAATAGTCCTGCATCGGCGCCGCGCCCGAATGGAAATGGATGATGATCCCGAGATCCTGACAGACGGCCCAGAGGGGTTCGTATTTCGGATGGTGGTAGGGTGTTTGATCCATCCAGAGATGGGGCAACATGATTCCGCCGAGCCCGTGCCGGCTAGCCCAATGCACTTCCTTGACCGCGTCGTCGACGCTCCAGAAGGGCGGCACCAGGGCGAGTCCGAATCGGCGGCTCGGCTCCATCGCCACGAACTCCGACATCCATCGGTTATGCGAGCGGGCACCCGCCCACTGCAGCTCGGGGTCCGCACCCATCGGCATCATTCCGAGGTCGCCACCGAAGGGCGGCGAGTTCTCTTCGGTCAGCCCGTCGACGAAAAGGATTTCGGCCGCGACACCGTCTGCGTCGAGGATCTCGTTGCGCCGATCGCTGTCCCACGCGCCGCTGAGACCATGTTCCTTCTCCTTGGCCCATTTCTTGGACTCCTGGCGCATCTCGAGGTGTTCCCCGGCTTCCGCCAGCCGCGCCATCCTGGCCTTGTGCTGGATGTCGAATTCGTCTCGATACTTCGGGTCGAGGTAGTCGCGATAGACCTCCGGACGGGGGCCGGCATGACCATCGGATGAGATAACGAGAAAGCGATCCATGAATCCTCCTGGGCGGCCGCCCGGCGAAGAATAATATGTACCACAATACAGTTTTGTATTTCGATACAAAGTTTTTAAGCGCTCAATCCACCTGGGTTTTCTCGGCATGAAGAGATCCAACTATTTGTTTTAAAAGACAAAGTTGAATATTGGTCGCTCGTTCGCAGCAGGCCCTTGAGTCGTGCACAGGTCGCGAACCATGCCAGAGAGTGGAGATTCGCGCGAGCCCGTCGGGTTTTCGGGTCGCTACGATCCGGATTCACGTCCGAGTCGCATTGCGCGAATGCCTGGAGAATATCGAGTGAGTCGATTGAGCCTGCCCCTGATCGTTTTCGTTCTCGTTGCTTCGGTCGGCGTTCCGGTCGGATCTGCGGAGCAGTCCGTGGCCCGAGTGCGACCGCTGCCGGAGGCCGAATGGAGTCCGGAGGTTCGCGATCTGCTCGGGGGGACCCGAAACCGTGTGGCCGTGCTCGAGGGGGCCGAACCGAGCGCGAACCCGAAGACACTCAATATCCTGCGCACGCTCGCTCACCATCCTGCGCTCCTCGGACCTTTCCTCGGATTCGCTACGGCGCTCGCTCAAGAAGGGGCGCTCTCTCGGCGCGATTCCGAACTCCTCGCGCTGCGTGCTTCCTGGAATTGCCAGAGCGAATTCGAGTGGGGACACCATGTCGTGTATGCACGGGCGGCGGGCCTCTCGCAGGCGGAGATCGGCCGGATCGCCGAAGGACCCGAAGCGGCGGATTGGTCCATGGAGGATCGCGCGTTGCTGCGCGCAGCCGATCAACTGCACGCGCGACAGCAGATCGGGGACGATGTCTGGCGACTGCTCGCCCTTCGATTTTCCGAGCAGGAGCTGGTCGAAATTCCGTTCGTCGTCGGCCAGTACACGATGCTTTCCATGGTGGCGAATTCGACTGGTGTCGAGCTGGAGGCGGGATACGATCGACTCCCGGTGAAGCCACGATGAGCTCGATCGAGGTTCGGCCACTGACGCCGACGATCGGAGCGGAGATATTCGGTGTCGATCTGAGAGATCCGCTCTCCGACGCGGAAATCGTCCGAATCGAGGAAGCGCTCAACGAACACCTGGTCGTCTTCTTTCGCGATCAAGACATTACGGAATCACAGCACATCGCATTTGGTCGTCGCTTCGGGGAGCTCTGTTTTCCGCCCTTCATGACGCAGCACGGCGATGACCCCGAGCTGCTCGTGCTCGACCAGATCGATCCGAGGGGCGAGGGAACGGATATCTGGCATAGCGACAACACGTTCATGGCAGAACCGCCGCTGGGCTCGATCCTCAAGGCGATCAAGCTGCCTTCGACGGGGGGTGATACCTGCTTCGCGAGCGCCTTCGCAGCCTATGACGCCCTTTCCGACGCGATGAAGACCTTTCTCGGAGGTTTGCGCGCGGTGCACGACCTCACAAAGACTCTCGAACGCGCGAATGCAGCGGGTCACACGAACGCCGACGTGGCAGCGATCCTCGAGAAGTCGCCGCCCGTTGAACACCCCGTGATTCGGACGCATCCGGTATCGGGGCGAAAGGCGCTTTTCGTCAACGCGAATTCGACGACCCGGATCGTCGGGCTGAGCGAGCGGGAGAGTGCGCTTCTCCTGCCCTTTCTCTGTGATCATATCCGCGCGCCCGAGTTTCAGTGCCGATTCCACTGGGAGCCCAATTCGATCGCCTTCTGGGACAACCGATCGGCTCAGCACCTGGCCGTCGCCGACTATCACGAGCGACGCGTCATGCATCGAGTGACGATCCAGGGTGATAAACCCTATTGAGAGGGAATTCGCGGTGTTTGAAGAGTTTCCGTCCCCGTCTCGAGCGCCGTCCGGTAGAGTGAGGGGGTTGAACCGAACGAGGAGCAGTCAGCATGAGCGCCGATTCCGACATGCGAGCCGCGGTGGGCAAGGTCCCGCCCGGTCTTGATTTCCCCCCCGTCGAGCTCGTCTCGGCTCCGCCGATCGAAGAGGCGACCGTTGCGATCGTGACGACGGCGGCGCTCGCCTACCCCGGTGAACCCTGGCAGGATCAGAGCCACGAATACCGTCTCTTTGATCGCGATGCGCAGGGTCTGATCATGGCGCATAACAGTACGAACCTCGATCGGTCCGGGTTCGCTTTGGATCGGAACGTCGCTTTCCCGATCGATCGTCTGAAGGAGATGGAAGCCGAGGGCAAGATCGGGAAGCTGGCCCCCCGACATGCCTCATTCCTCGGTTCGACTTTCGAGCTCTCGACCTTTCTTCATGACACCGGACCGCGGCTCGCGGCGACATTGCGGGGTGACGGTGTGGACGTGGCGATTCTGACGCCCGTCTGACCCATGTGCACGCGTACCGTGAGTACGCTCGCTCGTGCACTCGAAGCCTCTGGAATCGCGACGGTCTGCCTGATCGCAAATCGTACGGCGGCGGAGTTGGTTGGGCCGCCGCGGGGTCTCTACTGTGAATTCCCTCTCGGCCGGCCTCTGGGCAAACCCCTCGACGCGGAATTCCAACGGCGCGTTCTCGACTCGGCATTTGCACTCTTGCCGCGAACAGACGGACCCCTGATCGAGGATTTCGGTGTCGTCATCGAGGACGAGGTCGATGAGCCGGTCTCCTGTCCGATTCCACCGAGACTCAATCTGGATGAGCCCGCCGCGATCGCCGAGGCACGAGGTCTGCGGGCGGCCCACGATCGGGGTGTGGCGCGGATCGGGACGAGTCAAGTCGGACGCGTCGTCGGCGCGGACGGGATCCCGGAAGCGATTCGGGCCTTCGTCGAGGTCGTGGACGGGGCTGCCTGGGATGCGGTCGAATACGTGGGGGGCGATCCCACGACGCTCTTGATGGATATCCGGTCGTACTACGAAGAAGCGGCACTCGGACTCTCGGACGAGGTCCCCGCCGCGCGAGCCACGGAAAGCTGGTACTACCAGAAGACGTCCACGGGAGATCTGGTGCGCCGCTATCTGGCGGCCGTGAAGGATGTCGATCCGCCTTTTCCGGGAGCCTTCTACGTCGTGCCTGCCTCGCAAACGAGCGAGAGGCTTTTCTAGCCCGACCCCCCAACGACAAGAATAGAAAGACAGGAACGAATTGTGCCCATGGACGCGGAGACTCTCGCCCTGAACAAGCAGATCGTGCGGCGCGTTTACGAGCGGGGGTTCAACGAGGGGGATGCCTCGGTCTTCGACGAGTACTACGCGCCGACCTTTCGTCATCACAACAAGACGATCCACGACGTGTCCGTCGGCGGGGCCGGTGAGAAAGAGTCGATGCGCCGCTTTCGCGAGGCGATTCCCGACGTGTGTTTCACGATCGAGGATCAGATCGCGGAGGGGGATCGGGTTGTCAACCGGCTGACGATTCGGGGCACGCCGGTGAAGAATTTTCCACCGATCGAGCCCAACGGGGAGGCGATGGAGTTTCGGGCTGTCGCGATCTTCCGGTTGGTGAACGGACTCATCGAGGAAGAATGGTTCTACCGCGAGCCGGACGACTCGAAACCCGGCCCGGCGATCTTGACGAACGAAAATTGAGTTCTGTGCCGAGATCCTGACGGCGCAGATGAGTTTGTCCCGTAGACATGTGACCGGGAGGAAAGGGCCCATCATGTTCTACGGATGGCGCATCGTGGGGATCGCGGCCGCCTCGCAGGGCCTGGCGGTCGGGATGACATTCTTTGCCTACGGTGTGTTCGTAAAGCCCCTGGCCGCGGAATTCGATGCGCCGAGGCTCGTCGTGGTGCTTGGGCTGACGCTGCTCATGTTGGTTCAAGGTGCCGTGTCCCCCTATCTGGGACGCGCGCTGGATGGCCGCTCCGTTCGCGCGGTCATGGCGTCGGGTGTGCTGCTGTGTGCGGCCGGCTTCCTGAGCTTGTCGTTTGCGACCTCGCTTTGGCAGATCGGGTTGCTGTTCGGGTCGCTCGTCGCGATCGGGTCACACATGTTCGGTCCGCTCGCGACCTCGACGCTCGTGGCGAACTGGTTCGTTAAAAAGCGCGGCCGGGCGCTGGGTGCGACCGCGATCGGAGCGTCGGTCGGTGGCCTCGTTTTCCCCTTGGCGGCCACCCACCTCATGCAAGAAATCGGATGGCGAGGAACGATGGTGGTCTTCGCGGGTGTCCTGGTGCTCTTCGCGGCTCCGCTGTGGTTCGCCGTCGTCAATCGACCCGAGCAGATCGGCATGCGTCCGGACGGCGACGCGCAGGGCGCGGCGGAGGGCGAAGAGGAGGGTGAAGAGGAAGGCTACGAGGAGGGCAAAAAGGAGAGCGATGCGGAAAATCAGCGAGAGACTTCGTTCGAGGAGGCAATCGGGACACCCGACCTCCTTCGTTCGCGAAATTTCTGGGTCATCACCGCTACGATCGGCCTGGTTTTTTGTCCAACGAGCGCCATGATCGCGCACCTCGTGGCCTACGCGACGGATCTTGGCCATACGCCCGAGCGAGCGGCGATCCTGATGTCGGCCTACGCCGGCGCAGGTGCCATCGGACGGATCTTCGTCGGCTTCCTGGTGGATCGGATCGACAAGCGGCTCGCGTCCTGGATCGTGATCGGAGGCCTGATCGTCGCGTGGATCGCGCTCGTTTCGGCCCCCTCCTACTCGGCCCTGCTGGCGGCAAGCCTTGGGATGGGGCTCGGCGTGGGCGGCATCATGCCGCTGTGGGGAACGCTGACGGGCGCGTGTTTCGGCCGGGCCGTGTTTGGGCGCGCGATGGGTCTGATGACCCCACTCATGCTTCCCTTCAATCTCGCCGGTGCGCCGGTCGCGGCCTATGCCTTCGACCGGACGGGCAGCTATACGCTGGTGCTGACGGCTTTTCTGGTCGCCTTCGTGCTGGCGGCCCTCGTGATCTCGCTGCTTCGCATTCCGCGATTCGAGCCCGGGAGCCAGGTGTAGGGCGTGTTCTATCGAGGCGTTATTCGTCTGCAGATTCGCGTTGCCGGAGCTCGCCGAGTCGAGATGATGGAGAGGTAGGGAAATGAGCGAACGCAGAGGCCAGGTGGGTTCGGACGCCGAGGAGATTTCCTCCGGCGCTCGCTACATGCTGAGCCTGCTCGTCCTGCTCTATGTGATCAACTACATCGACCGGCAGATCCTGTCCGTTTTGCTCGAACCGATCAAACAGGATCTTGGTGTATCCGACACCGCGATGGGGTTGCTGACAGGCCTGGCCTTCGCGCTCTTCTATACCACCGCCGGTATTCCGATCGCCCGCTGGGCCGATCGGGGGAGTCGGCGAAATGTGATCGTCGTCGGTGTGATCGTATGGAGCTTGACGACCGCGTTATGCGGGCTGGCCCGAAACTTCGCGCAGCTCGCGTTGGCGCGTGTCGGCGTCGGCATAGGAGAGGCCACACTCAGTCCGGCCGCCCATTCGCTGATCTCCGACTCCTTCCCGCCGGAGCGGCGTGCGACGGGGCTCGCCATCTACAATATCGGTGGCAATGTCGGGATCATGCTCGGCTTCATGCTCGGCGGTTGGATCGGCGAGACATTTGGCTGGCGCCTGGCATTTCTCGTGGTCGGCTTGCCTGGTCTCGCAGCGGCCCTGCTCGTGCGACTGACCCTTAAGGAGCCCTTGCGGGGGAGATTGGAGGGAGTCGTCGACGATGCCGCGGAGCCCAGCCTGAAAGAAGTGCTCGTGCACATGGTGGGGCAGCGCACGTTTCGCCATCTCTGCCTTTCGAGTGGCTTCTACGCCTTCGCGGCTTACGGGTTCACGATCTGGGGCGCGACGTTCATGATTCGCGTTCACGAGATGTCGCTCACCGAGACCGGAATCGCGATGGGGTTGATTCAGGGATTTGGAGGTGGCCTGGGCACCTATCTCGGCGGGACGCTCGCAGATCGATTCGGACGCAAGGACTCGCGCTTTCTCGTCTGGGTGCCCGCCGTCGGCGGCTTGTTGGCCCTGCCGCTCCTCGGCCTCTTTCTCTTCTGGCCCGATCGTAGTGGTTCGCTGGCGGCCTATGCGCTCGCGATGGTGTTCTCCGTTTTCTTCGTCGGACCTTCTTATGCGATCGCGCAGGGCCTGGCTCGACTTCGGATGCGCGCGCAGGCTGCAGCGATGCTGATGTTCGCGATCAATCTGATTGGCCTGGGGATTGCGCCGCTGGCGGTTGGCATGCTGAACGATTCGTTGGCCTCGACCTACGGAGTGGAGGCGATTCGGTATTCGCTGATGATCACCGGGGCGGCGTCGCTCTGGGCTGTGGTCCACTCGCTTCTCGCCGCGCGAAGCATTCGTGAAGACATGGCGGCTGCGGCGCAGTCGGCATTGGATTTCCAAGCCGAATGATGAGAGACCTCGGCGGGGTCGCCGAGGTCTCCCTGTACCGATCCGGATCGGCGTAGCCAACCCTCGACCCGGGTCAGAAGACTCGGGCAAGTTCGTCGAGCATTTTCCCCTCGGCCTCCGAAACGGTATTGCCGATTCCGAGAAATCCTCCCGTCGCCTCCGCAACCCGTCGCGCAGCGTCGAGGGTCTGTGCACGCAATGCGCCGCGTGCCGCATCTCCCAGTACGCGATAGACGGCCTCGATATAGGCTTCCCAGGCCGCCAGAACATCTGATGTGGGGCGGTGATCGAGCCACGAATCGATGAGCCGGCGCGCATCCGAGTCCCGATCGATTCCAAACTCGTCGGCCGCCTTGAGGATCGCGACGCGTTCGTCGGCGCTCATCTCACGGTCCGCCCAGGCGACTTCGATCAAGGGAACCAATGTGATCGCCAGCCACGTTTCGGCCCGGATTCCGGCGCTTACGAGCTGATCGAGGATGTCCGTATCGCCAATCGCCATGACCGATGCGAGGGCTTCCCGGTGGCTCTTCTGCTCACGCTCCGCGCGGAGATCCGCGAGCACCTTTTCGTTCTCCTTCTGAAAGAATATTTCTTCCAGAGCCTGACGCCGATCATCGAGCGTCTTCTTCGTCATCAATTTCCTCCTGCCCTTCTTGCATTCGATTCATCAAAGTGATGGCTCGCGCTTCGAGTGTTATGAGTCTTCTTCGCAGATGTAACGCGACATGCACGCCTGCTGGATTCACGCCCAGCTCCTCCATCATGACCGTGGCCACCCGGAGTTCGTCCGCCCCGTGTGAATCGACTTCGTCTGCTTCGAAAAGACCTTCCCGTCTCAACTCGATCAGGATGCGTTCGTCCTCGATTCCGAGGTGGACGAGAACGTCTCGAATCCGTATGTGTCGCGTGACCGTCATTGGAAGAGGTCCTTGCGTGGGTCGTCCTGGCTGCATTCCTCGAGAACTTCGAGCACCTCGTCGGAAACTTCCTTGGGAACCTGGATCTGGATGCGAACGAGTAGATCCCCCGGTTTGCCACCCTTTGCGCCGGGTACTCCCTGGCCGCGCAGACGCAAGCGCGTATGGCTGTTCGTACCGGGCGGAATGGTGAGCGTGGCCTCGCCATCGAGGGTCGGAATCTCGACCTTCGCACCGCGCACCGCTTCGACCAGCGTGATCGGAAGATCGAACTCGAGATTGCGCCCCTCGCGACGAAAGAGCGGATGGGGTTCGACACGCGCAACGATCCAGAGGTCGCCGGCCGGTCCACCGCCGAGGCCGAGTCCGCCTTTTCCCGGAACCCTCAGCCGTCCGCCGTCGATGACACCCGGCGGAAATCGCACGGTCACCGATTCCGTCATCGAATCTCCATCGGCCCTCGGGCGCGTGATGGAGAGACGCTTTTCAGTGCCCTGGACAGCCTCCATGAAATCGAGGGTCATCGACGACTCGAGATCGGCCCCACGCATTCGCATCGCCGAGCGGCCCGATTGTCCCTGGAATTGACGAAAGAGATCCTCGAGACCCCCGAACGCAAAGCCTTCGCCGGAATCCGCTCGATTCGGAGATCCGAATCGAGAGCTGAAATGATCGCGCTCCGCCCGAGCTCGGTCGGCGTCGAATCCCGCTTCCGTCGAGATCTCGCCAAACTCGTCGTACTCGGCGCGCTTCTTCTCGTCGCTGAGCATGTCGTTGGCCACCGAAATAGCCTTGAACCTCGCCTCCGCGACCGCATCTCCGGGGTTTAGATCCGGATGGGTCTCGCGTGCGAGTTTTCGATACGCCTGTTTGATGTCCTGTGCTGAGGCTTCGCGCGAGACGCCGAGCACTTCATAGGGATTCACGATCAGAGCTCTCCGGCCAGATTCCACCCGAAGGGTCCTGGTTCCGTTTTCGGGATGGGAGACTCTAACCCAATCGGCCAGCTCGATCGTGAGACGCCCAAAATCATACCTGCTACGCGTCTTCGAATGACCGTGACCCCATCAGGCCGATTGGCGCGGGGGTCGGGGAGGTATGACGCATGGCCGATGGGCAGCTGAAATCGATTCTCACGAACGAGAAGAGGCACGCGTTCCTCGTGTTGCTTTTTCTGGCGGCGAGCTGTGCCGTTCCGGGACGACTCTATCTGGTCGCTCCAGCGATCTCGGGTTCGGTTCGCGGGAACGAGATCGCGCCGGGCGAGTCGGTGCTGACGCGGGTCGTGATACACCGTGAGAGCCCCACCCTCCATGACCGCACGGAATCTCCCCCGACGACCGTCAGAATGACGAGCGTCGGCAGCGCCCACAGCTCCGCGAAATTGCCGGCGAAACGCAACGAAACGGTTGCCGCCGAAATCTTCCCCGCCAGCGTCGTGAGCAGCCCCACGAGCACGGAAAGCCAGCGCCCGCCGATTCCCGCTCACAAACGTAGACGAGGGCACCTCCCGCGCGTGGAAATCGGGCGGGCGACCGGCGGTCCGGTCGCGTCCTGATCGAGATTGTCCGTGCTCATGCTGATTCTGAATCCCGATTGAGGCGGCGAGATGGAAATGGTCGACGCAAACTGGGTACCAGATCCCTTGCCTACGGGCTCTATAAGGCGTATAGCGCGGTTTCGTACGGCGACGAAATGGGATATTTAGTCTCGACCTGAGCTGAATCGCCATATTGGCCGACGTCAGAAGCATCAGGACCGCCAAATCGCTGGTACAAGATCTGCAATATTCGGTGTGATGAGAGAAGGCTGAACCTAGAAGGAATAACGTCGAGGGCTAAACGTAGAAGACAAAATAATGTAGAAGGCAGAACGTCGAAGGAAGAATGTAGGCGGTTGCGAAAGCCGATCGAGATGGCCCCCGGTTTTTCATGTCTCGGATCGAAGGCAAGCGTGAGCGCCAGAAGAGGAGAGACCCGATGAAGATCGAAAAAATTCTCGTTCCCACAGATTTTTCAGTCGATGCCGAGCACGCGCTCGGAGCCGCAAAAGATCTAGCCCGACTACTTGGCGCCGAAATCGTGCTGATGCACGCCTACCACGTCGATCTTCCGATGGCGACGCCCGCTCTCGGAGGGGGGTATGTGTTGCCGGCGGATTTCTATGATGAGCTTCGGGCGCAGGCAACGAAGCAGATCGAGAAGATCGCCGCCGGTGTCGCTAAAGACGGTATTTCTGTAACGAGCGTGGCGATCGAAGAGCGTCCCTTTTTCGCAATCCTGGAAGAGGCGAAGCGACGTTCCGTCGATTTGATCGTGATGGGGACGCGCGGGTTGACCGGTCTCAAACATGTCGCCTTCGGCAGTGTGGCAGAGCGCGTGGTACGCGAGGCGCCGTGTCCCGTTCTGACGATCAAGGCTGATTATTGATGGGTTCGAAGGGAAGCATGGATCCCGGAATCGGGGTGTTCGACAGAAGATGAGCCGGGCCACGACCCGTTGCGAGGCGGCTTTGCCGGGATCGAAGATCTGGTCCTGACGCATATAGTCCAGGTAGGGGGTGGCGAGCGTAACCTTCGCGATGCCCGGACGGCGCGATGTATCGGCCGCCAGCAGCACTTCGAATAATTTGTCATTCGGGTTCGAGAGTGAGCGAAACACCCATGCGCGGCTCGCGCCCTGGCTTCCTGCACAGACGAGCGACTTGCCATTTTTCTCGGTTGCACGTCACTCATCCGGTGACCCTTCAACTCCGATGACGCCCGGCGGATACGGACTTTCACCTCTGGGATCGGCCCATCGGAAATGCAATCTCGGTGCCAATCGCCGATCGGCGGTGGACCCCCCGGATTCAGAAGTTTCGAGTCGCGTGTGGGATCGTCACGGGGCTTCTGGCCTCGGGATATGGCAGATTGAGTCGGCCGATTCGACGCTACCTTGGCCGAGCCATTTGGGCGGGGTCCGCGCAGTATTTTCGGGCACGCGCACAGGTTCGGCCGGGGATCGATCAAGCCCAGGATCGCGGTCTGACGGGCGCACACTCTACGAGTAGGCTGCGCGGAGATGATCGGAGTTCGAGTTGAGGAACGGGTTCGATTTCAGACGGCTGCAGGGGCTCCTCACGGGTATCAATCCGCGTACGGTCTATTTGTACTCGATCGTGATCGGTCTGCTCTCGGGACTCGCCGCGCTCGCCTTCAACGAGTTGTTGCACGCGGCGACCGAAGTCACGATGCATACGTGGGCGCAGATCTCCCTGCCTCTGCCGCAGGGAGAGGGGGGCGACCTCGGGGCTCCGGCCGGCCCTCCACGCCGCTGGGTACTCTTCCTGCTGCCGGTCGCGGGCGGGCTGATTTCGGGGTTGCTGGTCAAGACCTTCGCGCCCGAGGCAGAGGGAACCGGGACCGATGGCTATATCGATGCGTTTCACAACAAGGCCGGGTCCATGCGGGGTCGCGTGCCCCTGGTGAAGTCGCTGGCCACACTCGCGACGCTTTCGTCCGGCGGTAGCGCGGGAAAGGAAGGGCCGATCGCACAGATCGGCGCCGGGATCGGATCGGCGCTGGGTCGAAAACTGAAGATGGGCGCAAGAGCGCGGCGCACCCTGATGGTGGCGGGAGCGGCGGGCGGACTCGGTGCGATCTTTCGAGCCCCGCTCGGCGGTGCACTCACAGCGGTCGAGGTACTCTACAAAGAAGATCTCGAGACGGATGCGCTGACACCCGCGATTCTGTCCTCCGTCACGGCCTACACGGTTTTTTGTTCGGTCAACGGATTCGACCACGTCTTCGCCTACAGCGGCGAATCATTCCATGCCCCGGTGGAGCTCTTGTTCTACGCGCTGCTCGGGTTGGTCTGCTCGGGCGCAGGCTATCTCTATGTCAACTTCCTGCACGGATCGAAGCGTTTGTTCTTCGATCGTTTGCCCCTCAATAAATACCTGATTCCGCCCCTTGGAGGTCTCCTGGTCGGGCTCGTCGGTCTCGCCTATCCACAGGTGATGGGCCAGGGCTTCGGCTACGTGCAGCAGCTGATCCTCCGCCAGCCCATCGATGGATTCAAGGCGAGTGTTGGATTCCTCGCCACACTGGCTGTACTCAAGATCGTGACGACCTCGTTCACGATCTCGTCGGGCGGCTCGGGTGGCGTCTTCGCTCCGAGCCTCTTCATTGGTGCCATGCTGGGCGGGGCGGTCGGAACGCTCAGTCACCAGATGTTCCCGGCCATCGTGCCCGATGTGACGCCCTTTGTCGTTGTCGGCATGGGTGCGTTCTTTGCCGGAGTGGCGAATGCGCCGATCGCATCGCTGATGATGGTATGCGAGCTGACGGGTGCCTATGAACTCCTGCCCCCGCTGATGGTCGTGGCGATCGTTGCACTCGTGACCTCGCGGCGCTGGTCCATCTATACGACCCAGGTGGACAACAAATTCTCCAGCAAGGCGCATCTCTGGGAGATGAATCCCAATATTTTGAAGCGCGTGACGATTGGAGACGCTATGCGTGGGGTCTACGCCCGATCGGCCATCATCTCGCCCGCTCTCCCACTTGCGAAGATCGAATCCTTTGCGCGCGAGACCGGTGAGCACGATCTGCTCCTGGAGAATGATCGAGGGGAGCTCTCTGGGCTCTTGTCGCTCAATGAACTCGGAGATCGGGAAAACCTCGAGCATCTGGGCTCGTTGGTGTTGGCCGACGATCTCGTCAACCGGCGTACCGTGTCCCTCTGTCCGGACGACAACCTGATTCGGGCCCTCGAGTTCTTCGGCGAAGGTGATTTCGACAAACTTCCGATCGTCGAATCCGTCGACGGCCGCGACCAACTCCGTGGATACGTTCGCTATCGGGACATCATCAGCTTCTACCAAAGGGAGCAGACGGCGTCCGAGGCCGAATCGACGGATGTCGGCGGCGAATAGAGTACAGCCCCGGGTCCTCGGGCCGATCGCGCCGCAGCGCGTGCCGAAGACTCCTGGCATCCGATTGGAATCCCCGACGATCTGGGTGAGCAAACCTTCTGACGGTATGGTCTCGGTTGGCTCGGTCGGTTAAAAATCGAGATCGGTAATCGAGGTCGGAAGCGGAGGTCGGATGCAGAGCTTGACGGTCGGTTGTCCGAAGGAGATCAAGGTTCAGGAGAATCGGGTGGGGCTCACGCCGGACGGCGTCGCGCAGCTCGTTCGTCTCGGAGTTCGTGTTCTCATCGAGACGCGGGCGGGCGAGGGCGCCGACTACCCCGATTCTGAATACGCCTCGGCTGGAGCCGAAATCGTCGATTCTCCGGCGAGGATCTTCGAAGAGGCCAGGCTGATTATCAAGGTCAAGGAGCCGCAAGTCTCGGAACTCCGGATGCTCGGTGAGAATCACGTCCTGTTTACCTATCTCCATCTCGCTGCGGACAAAGAATTGACCGAGGACCTCATGGCGACCGGTGCGACCGCAATCGCCTATGAGACGGTGCAGATCGGTCATCGTCTCCCCTTGCTGGAACCGATGAGCGAGGTGGCGGGGCGGATGAGCGTGATCATGGGGGCCTACTATCTCGCGGAGCACGCCGGGGGGCGCGGAACCTTGCTGGGAGGAGTGCCCGGTGTCCAGCCGGGTCGAGTGACAATTCTCGGGGGTGGGACCTGTGGCTTCAATGCGGCCAAACTGGCCACGGGAATCGGGGCGGAGACGACGATTCTCGAGCTCGACAGCGAGCGGATGAGCTGGATCGATACGGCCATGCCCGCGGCGCGGACGCTCTATTCGACCGAGGCGGCCCTGGCGGATCTCTTGCCGCGTACGGATCTGCTCATCGGAGCGGTTCTCGTTCCGGGCGCGAAGGCGCCTCGATTGGTTTCGCGCGAACTTCTCAAGACGATGAGACCCGGAACCGTCCTCGTCGACATCGCGGTCGATCAAGGGGGTTGTATCGAAACCACGCGGCCGACGACGCATGAGGTCCCGACCTACGTCGAAGAGGGTGTGACACATTATTGTGTTTCTAACATGCCGGGCGCCTATGCGCGGACTTCGACCCAGGCGCTGACGAGCGTGACCCTGCCCTACGTCCAGGTGTTGGCCTTGGAGGGAGTGGCCGGTGCGAGCCGACTTCGTCCGGAACTGCGCGGCGGAATCAATTGCCAGGCGGGCCGTTTGACCTGCGAGGAGGTCGCGCTCGCGCATGAACTCGAATGGGCTCCGCCGTCGATCTAGACTGCCAGTCTGCATTCTGGAGACGGGGAGTTCGAGTAGACGTCATGGATCAGATCTTGCTCGAGGGGATCCGCGCGGCTCGACGCATCGTGGTCGGCATCGTCGGGACGACAGTCCTCGGAGTCGGGCTCGCGCTCCTGGTGCTCCCCGGGCCCGCGTTCGTCGTGATTCCGATCGGTCTGGGAATCCTGGCAATCGAGTTCAGCTGGGCTCGCCGATGGCTCAGGCGAGTTCGGGAGGTTTATAAAGCTCCGCCAGAGGATGTCGGAGAGTCGGAGCAAGCCGGAGAGCGAAAGGAAACCGAAGAGTTGGAGGAAACGACCGGTCGAGCCGCGCAGACTCCGCCGTCCGACCCGAACAGGTCGGATTCCTCCCTCTCGTGAGTGCGCCCATGCGCGCGCTCGTGCGGGCTGGCTGATCTCAGGCCGAGCTTTCGGCGTTGTCCCCCGCGAGTCGCATTCTCGTACACACGGCCTCGAGTGCGACCCGCAGATCGTGCGTCTTCTCCGCGTCCAGGAAGTTACCCAGTAGCTCACCGACGCATTCGAGCATCGCATCGACGAACGAGGGGTTGTGGGTTGTCATTATTCATCCGGAGGGCGTGAAGTCGTCTCGACGCGGTGTGAATTGTGCAGGTCACGCCGCTTCCCGCCACTCGTAGCGATGATGAAGGCCGCCGACTCGGGGCGGGTCCAACGGTTCGGGCCTGCGGTGAAGGTCGGCACTCGGTGGGTCACCCCACCGACATATCCTGAAGCTGGGTGCTGCGCCCGCTAATTCAGCCCGTCAGCGTTCGGAGGGCCAGGGGGCATTCGGGTCGGCGATCACCGACGCCGGGACGTCGAGGCGGAACAACTCGGCGGCATTACGCCAAGCCATGGCTGCGATCTCGTCCTCCGGAATTCCCTTGAATTGTCGCAGGAAGTGGCTCTGTGTCTCCGGCCAATTCGAGTCGGCATGCGGATAGTCGCTTTCGATGAGGATGTGATCGACTCCGATATGATGCCGGGTCTCGAATCCCGCCGGATCGTCGATCGCGCAGAACCAGAAATTTCGCTGCATGACCTCCCGGGGCGTCAGCTCGCCCTTCCAGGTGCCGTACATTGCCTGGTATTTGAGAACGTGGTCAAGCCGGTCGAGCAGGCCGGCAACCCAGCCGATGCCTCCCTCGGACATGCAGATCTTCAGTTCGGGGAAGCGGACGGGGATCTGCGAGTAGAGCCAATCGGTCGCTGAAAACATCGCGTGTCCGAAGAAGAGTACGCCGACGACATCCGGCGGCGCATCGTCGGAGGTGCTCGGCGATTGGCCCGATGAGCCGATATGGAGCGACACCACCGTTCCCGTCTCTTCACAGGCCGCCATGAGCGGATCCCAATAACCCGAATGGAGCGTCGGCAGGCCGAGTTTGTCGGGTGCCTCCGAAAACGTGACTGCCTTGAATCCGCGTTTCGCGTTGCGTCGGATTTCCTCAGCGGCGATTTCGACGTCGAGCAGATAGGGCAGCTGCATGGGGACGATCCGATCCGGATAGGGACCGGCCCATTCCTCGATACACCAGTCGTTCCAGGCTCGAATGGAGGCGAGCGCGACCTGTGGATCCTTCGCCATGAGTTGAAGGCGTTGTCCTGCGAAACCGGGCAGGAACGAGGGGAAACTCATCGACGCCCAGACCCCCGTGAGGTCCATGTCCTTGATCCGGTAGTCGATGTCCCAGGCGCCTCTTCGCATTTCGTCGAAGCGCGTGGGCTCGAAGCCATACTCGAGAATCGGGCGCCCTGCGACGGCGTTGAATCCGACGTTAGGCATGATCTCGCCCTCGTAGTGCCAGGCTTCACTGCCATCCGATTGTTCGATGACGCGGGGTGCTCTGTCCGCGAGCGCGGCGGGGAAACGACCTTCGAAACAGTTTCTGGGCTCGACGATATGGTCGTCGACAGAGATGATCGGCCAATGCCTATGCTGGCGGGGCGGTTCCGGGAGGAAGCTCACCGAATGCGTTCCAGAGCGTCCCGATACGGTGAACCCCACGTTTTGTGTCAGATCTTCGATGTCCGCCATGGGTCACTCCGAGAACAGGGGATTTCGTACACATTAAATAATCTGGGTTGGGGATACAAGAATTCAACCCCGGTCCCGATGCGTCCCGGACGGGGGAGAGGAGTTGCCCGACGATCGCCAGGGGTAGGGTTGGGATCTGTGTAGGGCGAGATCGAGATATCCGCCACGCGTGGCGCATTTCGAGAAGTTCGGTTTCCATAGGGTCTCACTCAGTCACCCGATCAGTCACTCGAAGGGGAGCAGATATGAAAGTCGAACGAGTCAACCCCAAGGACCTCTTCGTGCTCGACGCCTTCACTCAGATCGTGACGACGGAAAGCGCGAAGAGGGTCGCCTATATCGCGGGACAAGGCGGGTTCGATGCTGACTTCAAGCTGATTGGCCCAGGAGATCTTCACGCACAGACCGTTCAGGCCTTTCGAAACCTCAAGACTGCGGTCGAGTCCGTTGGAGGCGTAGTGGAGAATATCGTCAGCACGATCATGTATATCGTCGAGCTCACGCCCGAAAAGGTCGACATTTTCGGCCGGGCGATGTCCGAAGCGCTCGACGGTCAGCCCTTTCCGCCGAATGCTTCCAGTATGATCGGCGTCCAGGGGCTTGCTGCAAATGGAATGTTAGTCGAGATCAGCGCGGTTGCTGTTCTCGCGTAGGCCGGGAAGCGAGATCGAAGAGGAGGAGGACCCGAAATGGCAGAGGTCGGGACGATCAGCGGAATCTTTCGCTACCCGGTGAAGAGTATGTTGGGCGAAAACCTCGAGGCCTCGAGTCTTGGGTTGAATGGCATTCCGGGTGATCGCGCCTGGGGTGTTCGCGACGAGATGCGAGGGGATTTTTTCGTCGGGAAGAGGTCTGCCGCTTTGATGGGCTGCCGCGCCTGGTATCCCGACGGAGACGCCCTAACGAACAACATTCCGCAGATCGCACTTCCAGGTGGAGAGACCTTCGCGGCGGACGCCGACGGAGCGGCCGATCTCGTGGGAAAGGCCGTGGGTCGCGAAGTGACCCTGTGGCCGGTCGTGCCGGAAGCGCGTCAGGCGACGCCAAAAGACGATCTGTCGCTCCTCGACGAGATGCAGGATCTGATGGCACGCGAGACGGGCGAACCGCTCCCGGATTTCTCGGACCCAGCCCCCGAACTGCTCGAAGTCTATGCGCGAGGGGGGCCCTTTTTTGACGCCTACCCGCTCCTGCTGATCACGCAGCGATCCCTCGAGTCGATTGCCGAAGCGGCCCCGGAGTCCCGGGTGGATGTTCGTCGCTTCCGCCCGAACGTCCTGATCGAAACGGCTGAGTCCGGATCCTTTCCCGAACAGGATTGGATCGGTCGTCAGATCGCGATCGGCGAGACCGTGTTGTCGATTCAATCCACGTGTATCCGCTGTGTGATGACGACGCACGGATTCGCCGATATCCCGAAGGATCCGCGCGTAATGAGAACACTCGTGAAGGAAGCGGAGGGCAACCTGGGTGTCTACGCGACGGTGGACGAGCCCGGAGAGATTCGCCAAGGTGATTCGGTGATCCTGCTCGATTGAGACCGAACCAGGACTCGAGCGGGCATCGGGTCAGGCTCGATCCGCCTCACGGTCGCACTTCGTAGTAGAGGTTGGCGGGATCATCGAAATCGTGCAGGGTGAAACGTTCGAATCCCCCTTCGCGCGTCATTCGCTCGGCAACCTCGGGATTGAAGCCGAGCGTGCCGAGCCCCGCGCCGCCGGGCTCGGAAAGCGCGGAGGACATGCAGGCGGAGACCGAGAACCCGTAGAACATCGCAAGCATCGGGTGTCCGAGGTTGTCCTCGAAACGGGGCTCGCTCCGAATATCCTTGATGAGCCATGTGCCGTCCGGCTTGATACCACGACGAATCGCAGTGATGACTTCGGCCGGCTGCGTCATGTCGTGCAGACAATCGAAGGTGAGCAGAAAATCGAAACTCTCGTCCGCGGGCAGGGCTTCGCCGCTCGCGGTATGCAGACGCACGTTCGTCAGGCCCGACTCGTCGAGCTTGGTCTGGGCCCGGTCGATGGCGTGAGAGGAAGGGTCATATCCATGAAATTCCGATTTCGGATAGGCCTCGGCCATCGCGAGTAGCGCCACCCCGGCCCCACATCCGATATCGGCAGCCCGCGCGCCCGCCCGAAGCTTCTCGTCGACCCCGGAAAGCGACGGAATGATCCGCGGCACCAGCGCCTGTCGGGCCCAGGGACCGAGCATTCGCTCGGTTCGGTGTGCGGCGTTCGGTCCGAGGTCCTGATACGAGAGGCCGACACCCGTTCGAAACGCATCGGCGAGTCGTTCAGCGATATCAGGTCCCATGGGTGCGCCAAACGCCCCGCCGGCAAATGCGAGACTCTCCTCTTCGTTTGCGAGTACCTCGGCACCGGCCGTGCTGAGCTCGAAGCGGTCGCCTTCCGTGTAGTCGAGGAGTCCCGCCGCGGCCTGTCCACGCAGCCATTCGAGCAGCCAGCGTTCTTGTAGCTCCGTGCGGCTCGCGAGTTCCCCCGCCGTGACGGGACCGGCGCCTGCGAGGGCGCGGTACAGGCCGAGCTTGTCCCCGAGATGGATCATCAGGGAGACGACTTCTCCCTGCTTGAAGTTCCAGACGTTGAACGAATACGCCTTGACGTCCTTGGGGTCCGGCATCTCGGAATCGGTCAAGCTCATCACCGGTCTCCTCTCGGGTCGGAGGGCCGACGGTAGTTGGGCTGCGGCGGTTCTGCAAAAGACGTCCGTCCTCGGGTATTCGTGAGGATCAACTAGCGTGAGCCCATCAAGACACGGGTCCAAACGACTCCGTGTGGATCTGGTTGGACGGAACCCCGCGCGCCTCGAGCTGTGTCTGGAGTGTCGCCATGAATCCGACCGGCCCGCAAAGGTAGAAGTCCACTTCGAGGCTCGGCAGCAGATCCTCGAGCAGGGCCCCGTCGATTCGGCCGACGCTCTGGTAGTCGCGTCCGAGGACATCCTCGGAACGGGGTTGGCTGTAGGCCGTGTGGAGAGTCACTTGCGACGCCGACTCGGCAAGGCGATCCACTTCTCGCCTCAAGGGATGGTGGGCTCCATCGCGAGCGCCATGCACGAACCAGATCGGACGCTTATCCCGATTGCCATCCCCGTGCCCGTCCCGGGAAAGGGCGTGGAGCATGCTCACGAGTGGCGTGAGCCCGATCCCCGCGCTCACGAAGACGACCGACCGCTCGCTCGAAGCGTCGAGCGTGAATCCGCCCTGCGGCGTACCGGCCGAGATGATCGCGCCGATTTCCAGTTGATCGTGCAGATATCGAGAGGCGATCCCGAGCGGTTCACGTTTCACGGTGATGCGATAGTTTGCGTTTTCGGGATCGTTCGAGAGCGAATACGTGCGAGAGACACGCGAAGTCTGGCCGGGTACTTCGAGGCTGACGGGCAGGTGTTGGCCTGCAAGGGGCTTAATGAGTTCGCCTCCGTCGCGGGCAGCGAAGACGAAGGAGCGGACGTCCGCGCTCTCGGATTCCTTCGCAATCAATCGAAGCGCTCGAATCGAAGCGCTCGCGGCCTCGAACCGGATCGGTAGGGCGCCTTCGAGCCAGACCACCGCGTCGATCTCGAAATGGACGAGCCGGCGGGCGCCGGGAAACTCCTCGAGCGCCTCGGAGTCCCAGTCGATCCGGGTTCGACCTGTGAGCTGAAGCAGGTGGCCGTGCTCGAAGTCCACGAAGAGCAGACCTGCGCGCGGATCCAGCTCCAGATTTCCCAACGTGTTGAAGTGGTTGTTTCCGGCGTAGTCCGGGAAGACGATTTCACGTCGGCTCTCGACCCGAATGAATCCCGGCAGGCCACCGCGATGTGACGCATCCATCCCGAAGACCGCGCTCTCGCCGGCGCCGCGAAATCCCGTTGCGATGAAGAATGTGTCCGCCGCTTGGATGAGTTCGCGTTGGGAGTGGGAGAGGTCGACACTTCGAGCGGCCGACGACTGTGGCGCGTCCGCGGGCGCGCGCTTCCAGGTCCGCTCGGTGATGTATTGCGGGCAATTGCCGAAGGCTTGTTCGACCGCGAGGGTCAGCCCTGCAGGACCCAGCGCGACCACGCGGCCGTTGACGCGATTCCGACGTCGGGTATCG
>SMVB01378197.1_pt1 | contig 29038 bp, 29 predicted proteins | sample 2456461 | NCBI WGS metagenome assembly SMVB01 (sample SAMN11095934, study PRJNA526329) | marine sediment metagenome | biome: Marine sediment; feature: Surficial sediment; material: Deep marine sediment; isolation source: Hadal surficial sediment | place: Pacific Ocean | collected 2014-05 | depth... | reverse complement strand
GGCTTCGGGACGGTACGGGGCTCGAGCACGCGCGGCGGTGTACAGGGACTGAAAGGACTTATCAGAGCGGCTCGAAGGGGATGGGATCTTGCCATTACGCCCGACGGTCCCCGCGGCCCCAGCCGGGAGTTGAAGCTCGGCGTGTTGACAGTCGCACGTATCACCGGTCTTCCACTCGTTCCGGTGGGGGTCGGAGTCACTTCCGCTTGGCGAATCCGAAGTTGGGACGGGCTCCTCGTGCCCAAGCCCTTTTCGACGGTGCGGGTCGCCTACGGTCCTCCGACCCTCGTCCCAAGAAACGCGGACCAGGCCAAAATCGACGAGGTGGCCGCGTCGCTACAACGCAGACTGGGCGACCTCTCAGGGCAGGTCGGCGACACAGGGCCCCTGGGCGAGGTCGAGTCCACGGAGCCCCTGGGCGATGCCGCAGATGCCGAGCCGTCGGGCCCATTCCGCGATATCGGCCCTTCGTGAGAAGTTTACGCGTGGGGCTCAGCGTGTGGCTCAGGCGATCGTGGGATGGACAGAGCGGCCCTCTGGGCCGGCTCATGATCGGGCTTCTGCTCCCCATGGAGCTGCTTTACCGGGGGGCCGTCGCTCTCCGGAATCGGTGTTATGATTTTGGGTTCTTATCACAATCCGAGAGCGGTATTCCCATCGTTTCGGTCGGCAATCTCGCGGTCGGCGGAACAGGAAAGACACCCGTTGCTTCGTGGCTCATCGCCCGCCTCACCACTATGGGACACCGGCCCGCATTGGTCACGCGGGGTTATGGCTCGGACGAAATCCTTTTCTACAAGGTCCGGAATCCCGGCGTGCCGGTGGTGGCCCAGAAGTCGAAGGTCAAGGGGGTTGCACAGGCGGAGAGGGAGGGCGCCAACGTGGCCGTCCTGGACGACGGTTTTCAGCATCGGGCGGCGAGGAGAGACGTAGACATCGTGCTTCTGGCGGCAGAGCAGGGCACATCGGGCCCCTTGCTTCCCCGAGGGCGCTTTCGGGAGCCGCTGAGCGCCTTGTCACGAGCCGACGCGATCGTGATCACCCGCAAGGTGGCGACCCGGGAAGAAGCGTGTGCGGTGGGACGCCTGGCCATCGGCAAGGCGCCCAAGGCCGTGTTGGGGCAGATCCATCTCGAGGAGGACGTTTGGACCGAGTTGGAGGGCAACCCGCCGATCGAGGCATACGCCGGGCCGCCGGCCGGCGATCTCCTAGCGGTGTCCGGCATTGCGGAGCCCGATGGGTTCCACGAGATGGTTCGCTCAAAAGCCAGCGGGGTTGTGGAGTGCATGGCCTTCCCGGATCACCACCCATTTTCCCTTAAGGACGTTCGCCGGATCGTGGAGCGGGCAGCTGGGAGGCCCGTTGTCATCACCGAGAAGGATGCCGTAAAGTTAGAGCCGTTTTCGCGGGAACTGCCAAGGACGTACGTTCTGCGTCTACAGGTGGCTTGGGATTTCGGACAGGACGCCGTCATGGAACTCATTGGGCGGGCCCTGGAAGGCAGCAGCCTTCCAAGAGGCACCAGCCTTCTGGACAAGATCCCATGAAGATCTCCGCCATCGTTGTCGGGCGGGCCGGCGATCCCTTAAAGGATGCCATACTCGAATACGAAACACGGGCGGGACGATATTGGAAGTTCAACGTAACCGAGGTCGCATCAGGTGGGGCAGGGGGGGCGAAAGCTCATCCGGATCGTACGATCGAGGTGGAAGAGACACGGCTTCTGGCCCGACTCCCGGAGCGCGCGCAGATCGTTGCGCTCACGCGGACGGGCCGAGGCATGAGCTCAACCGACTTGGCTGGCTATCTGCAGGAGCATGCCCTCCATTCCACACCCGAAGTGTGTTTCGTCATCGGAGGAGCGTTCGGCCTCGGTACCCGCATTCTGGACCGGGCGCACAAACAGTGGTCCCTTTCCGAGGCGACGCTTCCGCATGAGCTGGCCCGACTCGTGCTGGCCGAGCAGCTCTATCGGGCCGGCACCATCATAAGGAACGAACCCTACCACAAGGAGGCAGTTAAATGAGTACAGCAGGTCGCGCCCAAGGGGCCATCGTGTATAACATCTGGATCTGGAGGACCGGCTGAACTTCGAACTTCTGATAGGACGGCCCTCGGGTTCACCCCTGTTCGAGGAATATTTGCGCGGGGGCGAGGCCGTTGCTTCCTTCTACTCGGGGTCATGGCGGGACCCGAAGGCCTATCGCGCCCTCTTGGACAGCGTCGACGCGCGATTCGATTCGGATGCCAGACGGAGAGCGCTCGGGGCGTTGAAGGTTCCGAAGAGCGTCGACCCGGAGCGGCTCGACCGATGGATCGAGCAACGGGGCGTCATCGTCACGACCGGCCAACAGCCCGGACTCCTGGGAGGCCCTCTTTATGCTCTCTACAAGGGCATTTCGGCGGTTCGCCTGGCAGAGCACCTCGAGGGGCTACTGGCCCGGCCCGTGCTCCCGGTTTTCTGGGTGGCCTCGGAGGATCACGACTGGGACGAGGCGGACCATACCTACGTCATCGACACGGCGAACGAGCTGGTCCGACTTCAGGTGCGGAATCCCGGACACATCAGGCGGGCGCTGCACCGTATCCCACTCGGTGAAGAGATCGTGGATTTGGTCGAGCAGGCTGCGCAATATCTCCCTGCGACAGATTTCAGTGATTCCTACCTCGACCAGGTCCGCGAAGCCTACAAGCCGGGAGCAACCCTTGCGGACGGGTTCGCCGGAGTTCTTTCTGGTCTTCTGGCACCCCTCGGCATGTGCTTCGCCGACGCGGCCTCACCCGCCGTCAAGGAACTCTCAGGACCACTCCTCCTCGAGGAGCTCGATCGAGCCGAGGCGCATGAGTCCCTGCTCCGGGAGGATGCGGACAAACTCGAAAGGGCCGGCTATTCACCACAGGTGCCCATCTTGGATGGTGCGGTCAATCTCTTCCTGGAGGGCCCGGAAGGACGGGAGCGGATCTACCGAAACGGAAACAACTTCGAGCTTCGCCGCTCTCGTGAATCCGTGTCGGCGGAGACCGTACGCGAGCGCGCCAAGTCCGATCCACTCACGCTGAGTCCGAATGTGCTCCTCCGTCCGCTGGTCGAGAGTACGGTCTTTCCCGTGATCAGTTACGTCGCCGGTCCCGGCGAGACGGCATATTACGCCCAGATCAAACGGCTCTTTCAAGCCCACGGACTCACGATGCCGGTCATCTACCCGCGGCATGCCGTAACGGTGGTCGAGACCAAGGTCCGAAAGAGGCTCGATAAATTCGGGTTGGATCTGGAACATCTTCAACGTCCGCTTCACGAGATCATGTCCGATATGGCTCGGGATGAAGTGCCCGACGGTGTGCGTCAGGCTCTCGGGGAGCTCAAGAGTGCCGTGACCCGGGGCTCAGCTGATCTCCTCAAAGCAGCCACGAGCATCGATCCCACGTTGAAGGGACCGGTCACGAACGCTCGGAACACCGCCCTGTCCGCTTTCCAAGCAGCGGAACGAAAGATCATCCAGAGCGTAAAGCGGGAGAACGAAGTCGCGGCGAATCAGCTGGAGGTGGCGCAGCGCCACCTCTTTCCGGAGGGGCAGCCCCAGGAGCGTATTCTGGCGCCTTTGTACTACTTGGTCCGCTACGGGAGTGAGTTCGTGCAATCCCTCGCCGAGAGATTTACGGTGGATTTGGCCGAAGAGACGGAGTAGCTTCAAGCACTATGATTCCGTTGATCTTTATCCTCGTCCTCCTGATCCCGATCCTGGCCATCGTCCTGGATTCTCCGGTGGGGAGGGCCCTTGCCGGACGAATGGAGGGTCGCGGACTTTCCTCCGGCGCTGACAAGGTGACCTCCGAGAGACTCTCTTACCTGGAGGGAGAGGTGGAGCGGCTGACTACTGAGGTACGGAGGCTCGAGGAAGAGAGCCAGTTCTTGAACAACCTCCTCACCGATCGGCCCGCTTCACAGGCACTTCCGCCCGGTGACCAGAACGGCTAACGGCCGCCCTGGAGAAGCCCGAAGTTCCCGCGCCGCCTTTACGGTGGGCGCGGGCATTTTTTTCAGCCGTATCAGCGGGTTCATCCGGAGCGTGCTGATGGCCTCGTTCTTTGGAGCGTCAGGCCTGGCGGACGTCTGGATCGCGGCGACGAAGATTCCCAACGTGATCCAGAATCTTCTAGGGGAGGGGACGCTCAGCGCTTCCGTGATTCCGGTGTATTCGGAGTTTCTGGAAGAAGGGCGGGAGGACGAGGCGGGGCGGTTCGCCGGAGCGATTCTCGGCATCCTCATGACGGTGGCGGGGGGAGCGGCGCTTCTGGGGATGCTTTTGGCGCCTCTTTTCGTCCCCATGGTGTTCCCCCTGTGGGATCCGGACAAGCTGGCGCTCACGTCGATGATCGTGCAGATCCTGTTTCCCATGAGCGCCGTGCTGGTCGTCTCGGCGTGGGCACTTGCGATCCTCAACAGTCACCGCCGGTTCCTGGTGTCTTACATGGCTCCGGTCGCGTGGAACGGTGCGATTATCGCGACCGTGGTGGCGATGGGGTTCGGTTTCGGGTGGTCCGGACGTGAGCTCCTTCTCGCGGCGGCCTGGGGTGCCCTGGGGGGTGGTATTCTTCAGTTCACGGTGCAGCTTCCGTACGTGGTTCCGCTCCTCAAACACTTCCGCCTTTCCTTGGACCGGAGCGTGAGTGGGGTGGGGGAGGCCATCCGAAATTTCGTACCGGTAGTGACGGCCCGGGGTGTCGTCAACATCGGCAGCCTGCTCGACATGTTCGTTGCCGGGTTCCTCGCAGAGGGCGCGCTTGCCGCTCTCGGCTACGCCCAGATGTTGTACCTGCTCCCGATTTCCCTTTTTGGCATGTCGATTGCCGCGTCTGAACTGCCCGAGCTCTCCCGGCAGCGAAAGGCTCCCGCCAGCGAAGTCGCTCTTCAGGTCTCGGCGGCCCTCCAGCGGATACATTTTCTCGTCGTACCCTCCGTGGCCGCTTTTCTTCTGCTGGGTGACCTGTTTATCGGGGGCCTGTATCAACGCGGAGAATTTCTTTCGACAGACACGCCCGTCGTTTACGCCGTGCTCATGGCCTATACTCTCGGTCTTCTCGCTTCCTCCGGATCACGGGTATTGTCCTCCGCGTTTTATGCGATGCGAGACACTCGGACGCCGGCCCGGATGGCCTATCTCCGTGTATTGGTCTCCCTGGCGGTCGGTATAGCCCTGATGTTTCCGCTCGACCGGTTCGCCTCGGGCGAGCTCCACTACGGAGCCACGGGTCTCGCACTGGGAGCGTCCGTGGCCGCGTGGCTCGAATACGCCCTGCTCCGCAGGCGTCTGGCCAGGGTGCTTGGGCCGCATGGCCCCGCACGGTCCGTCCGCGGACGCATTCTGGGAGCGACTGCCGTAGCCGCCCTCGCCGCATTGGCCGCCAAATGGGCCTTGGGATCGACCGTGCCCCTTCACGATGGCATGATTGCAGGACTCCTCGGTGACTCCGTACCCTGGCTCGTACAACCGGCGCTGGCTGCGAGCACCGCCTTCATTTTTGGTGTCGTATATCTTACGGTGACCACGCGTCTCGGTGTCGGTGCACCCCTCCGCCAGCTCATGGGGCGGCGACCCAGGAACTCCTGACTCTCCGGTGGGCGGTAGAAACTCGTTGTGGTAGAACCCGTGCTTCAGGATCAGCTCAAGAACCTTCCCAAGCGCCCCGGCGTGTACCTGTTCAAAGACGTCGAAGGCGGTGTCGTCTACGTAGGGAAGGCCGGCACGCTGCGACCCCGAGTACGCAGCTATTTCAGGGCGTCCGGCCAATCTCCCAAGACTCGAGAAATGTTGCGCCATGTCGTGTCGTTGGAGACGATCGTGGTGGGTTCGGAGGCAGAAGCCCTGATCCTCGAAGCCAACCTGATCAAGGAGTATCGGCCGCGGTTCAATATCCAGCTCCGGGATGACAAGCGTTACCCCTACATCAAGGTCACGACGAAGGAGCCGTTTCCGAGGGTCTTCGTAACTCGAAAGCTTCACGACGACGGATCCAGATATTTCGGACCCTACACGTCGGTAGGAGTGATGCGCCAGGCTCTCGAGGTGATCAAGCGCCTCTATACGGTGCGCTCTTGCCGCTACGATCTCCCGCGGGAGGCACCGGACCGTCCGTGCCTGGATTACCACATTGGGCGGTGCCTGGCCCCCTGCGTGGGACTCCAGGATCAATCTTCGTACGGTGAGATGATCGGGGAAATCCTCAAGATTCTGGATGGGGACACCGAAGGTGTGCGTAGTAGAGTAGAGGGCCTCATGCGGGAGGCTTCGGACGCGATGGAATTCGAGCGTGCCGCCCGTTTCCGTGATGTCCTATCGGGGCTCGATGCCTTGGCGCGCCAACAGCGTGTGGAGCGACTGCGGGGAGGGGACTATGACGTCGTAGGGTTGGCCCGAGACGGTGATCTGGCCGCCACAGTCGTCCTGAGAATCAGATCGGGAGTACTCCTAGGCCGGGATACACAGCGATTTACGGGGATCGGGGACGAATCAGACGCCTCCTTGATCACCACGTTTGCGTCCCGGTATTACCTGAGCAGTGGGACGGGTGGAAGGCGCCAAGCGCCGCGCCGAGGATCGCATCTCCCTCGGGAGATACTGATCCCGGCGGAGTTCGACGATAAGGAGCTGGTCGAGGACATCCTATCCGACGAGGCGGGAAGAAGAATCCGTCTGTACGCCCCGAAGAAGGGGACGAAGGCCCGGCTGTCAGAGCTCGCGGCCGACAACGCTCGCAACGCGCTCGAGGATCGCCTCACCGCGCTGGAGCAGATCGAAGACCGGGCTGAGGCAGTGCTTTACGATCTACGGGACAGACTCGACCTGAAGATCGTCCCCCGCCTCATCGTGTGTTTCGATATCAGCCATCACCAAGGATCCGAGACCGTCGGAAGCGCCGTCGTATTCGAGAACGGTGCACCGAAGAAGAGCGAATACCGGCATATGCGCGTCAGGGGAGATTGGGGAAACGACGATTACCGTTCGATGGCGGAAGTCGTCTCCAGATATTTTCAGCGCAGGGTGAACGAGGAACGCCCACTCCCGGATCTTCTCATCGTGGACGGCGGAAAGGGTCAACTCGGCGCCGCCCGCGGAGCGCTCGGTGAAATCGGCGTGACCGATGTCGCCCTGGCCGCGCTGGCGAAACGCGAAGAGCTCATTTATCTGCCCGATCGAGCTGAGCCGATCCGCCTCGGACGAAAAAATCCCGCCCTCCACCTCCTCCAGCGACTCCGGGACGAGGCTCATCGGTTTGCGGTGTCCTACAACCGCAAACTACGGAGCAAGCGAACCCTAAGAAGTGATCTGTCCCAAATCCCCGGCATTGGCCCAGAACGGCAGAAATCCCTGCTCTCGCGCTTCGGATCGGTCCGTGGAGTGCGGGCCGCTACAGCCGAAGAGATCGCACGACTTCCCGGGATCAGCGAGACGCTCGCCGTTCGGATTCTCACCTATCTGGGAAGCTGAGGACTGGAGGTGAACTTTGGCCGGCGCCCAGTTGTATCTTGTCAGGGAAACACGCCTTTGAATTGCGGGCGTTTGCCGGCGGATCTACCTTTCATATGGTTCGCATAAACGTGTTTCAGGAGAAATCGGATGCACATCGGTACGAGATTGGTCCCCTTGCTGCTCGGTGCTCTATTGACGCCTCACTTCGCCGCTGCGCAGGACGAGGAGGTGGAGCTGAACATCCTGAATCAGACTTCAGAGGCCCTAACAGTGTTCGCGTTGTGGGAAAACGGAACGGAAGGTCGGCTCGGTGACTTAGCTCCAAACCAGTCCAGGAGTTTCATGGTTCCAATTAGGGGTCAAGAGGTCACGCTGTCGGTGCAAGCGACGCAGTTTCGGGTGCAAGGAGGGCGGCGGGCCAGAACCGGCGGGGACAATCCCGAAGACTTTGCTCCCGTCCGAGCCGGCGACCGGCTCGCGTGGGAGATCCGTCAGGCCGATCCCCTCGATCTACGTTACCGACGCACTGGATCCGCTGTCGTTTCCGGTAATGTCGAGTCGCGAGAACCCTGGGTAAGCCCCTATACGGCGATCTCCGAGTTGCAGCTCCAGGACGCGCAGCGGATCGAGGACGACTCGCTTCGAGCGGTGGCCTACCGCCGGGCGCTCGAGACCATCAACGATGGGCTCGTTGAAGAGAGCGAAAATCCGATGGCTTTTTTCCATCTGGGGATCGTCAATAACGGGCTCAAAGACTACGTCGGGGCGGCCCTCGCATTCGATCAGGCTGAGGCCCTGTATCCCGACTATGTGGACGAAGAGCCCGGGACGGGCTCCTACCGCCTCGTCGCATGGTTCGATGCCTACAACGATGCCCTCGTCAAGCTGGACGCCCAGGATGCCGCGGGAGCGGTGGAGCTCTTTCGCATGGCGAACATGCTTTATGCCAACCGCGTTGAAGCTTACCTGAACATTGGGAATGCGTTGGCCAGTGTGGGTGACATGGAAGGGAGCATCGAGGCTTGGCAGGGTGCGATTGCCGTAATCGAGTCTCCCGAGGGGGCCCCCGGAGACGATGAGACCCGTGAGACATGGGATACCGAGTTTTGGATGATGGCTCACTCCAATCTCGGCCGACTCCTGCCAGGTGTAGGACGTTCGGAGGAGGCCGTGGTGGTCTTCGAGACGATCCTCGAGCGTTTTCCGGACGATGCGGAGGCGCGCAGTTCTTTGGCCCTGGCACTCGCCCAATCGGGACAGGGAGACGATGCTCTCAGTGTCTTCGACGAGATTCTTGCGAGTGAAGACGCTGCCCCTCTCGACTACTTCAACGCGGGTGTGTCACTGTACTCCGCTGATCAAATGGACAGGGCCGCCCTCGCGTTCGGGAAGGCAGTCGCACGATCCCCCATGTACATTGATGCCCTTCAGAACTTGGTCGAAACCCTCAATCTGGTGGAGGACTACGAGGCCCAGATCCCCAACTCGGAGAAGCTTGTCGAGTTGGACCCTTTCAACGACTACTTCCATATGATGCATGTGAGGGCGTTGGTCCAGGTCGGGCGGGAGCCGGATGCTGTCGCTGCGCTCAGCATCATGCAGGCGTTACCGTTCGTGATCGCTGAACTCCGGCTCCAGCCGACGGCCAACGGTGCACGCGTTTCGGGCGTGGCCCTGAACAAGGCCTTGGAACCAGGCACGTCAATCACCCTGCGCTTCACCTTCTACGACGACGACGGGAATCCCGTCGGCTCTGCGGATACGGAGGTTACGATATCAGACCCGGAGGTAGCGCATACTTTTGACGTTACGTTCAATGGGGAGATGCAGGTATTGGGATATAGCTACGAGCTCGTGGGCTAGACGTCCGCGATTCGGCTAGGAGAGAAAGCGCCCTAGCTACCTCTGATTTATTTTTAGGACCGTCGCGGGTGTAGCTCAGTTGGTAGAGCATCAGCTTCCCAAGCTGAGGGTCGCCGGTTCGAATCCGGTCGCCCGCTTCACATAAGAGAAAGCGCCGCAAGGGTTTAAGGCCTCTGCGGCGCTCTTGTTTCTAGCCCTCGTTTTCCCGCGGTGACAATAGCGGTGACAAACAAAAGCGGCGAACGCCGCTGGGACGCTCGGGGGGGGCATTACGCCCGAGGCCAAGGATAAAAAGGGGCGGCCCCCGAAGGAACCGCCCCTGATTCTCTAACCGCCTGTGTAGTCACCCTGACAGACGAAACGCGTCTTCAATCATGGATGGCCACTATGCTTTTTAACCACCACCACGACCGCGGTACTCCGCAGAACTAACGCGGGGTCAAGTATATTGGTACAAAGTGGAAGTGGGCGCACAGCCCTCTGGATCACCCGGCCCTTCAAGCAGATTTCCAAAGTCATCATGATACACATCACCAACACGGTGTGGGGGGGATCGGCATTCGGGTCCCAAAGAACGCCAGGGCCTCTAATCGTCAACCAGAGCTGGTGCGTACCAGCCTCATGCCCCTCGGAAAGCTGGAGCTCCGAGCCGAATGTGAGCCCGATCGTTGCCTCACTAGCACCGGATCCGTCTATAAAGCGGAAGGTTGTGTGACCGTGTCTCAGATGGAAATCGACAATAGGCCCATTAGTAGTATTCGGATCGCACAATGCATCCTGATTTCCCACGATCTGGTAGGTTCTATTGGCCAAAAAGCCGGGTGCGCCATTAGTAGCGTCATTAAGGCCACTTAGCGTAATATCTCTATGAATGTGGTTGTCTTGGCGCCGAATGTTTTTCCAGGTGACTTGGCCGAAGATTCGGCCGCCCGTTTGTTCGGCTCCGCCAGCACACGTATACCCCTCATCCACACCCTCACCGCCCGGACTGACGAAAAAGGAGCCTGGGGCGACATTGGGCTCGGGTTCGTCGCCGGCATGACAGTGGCCCCCATCAAAGACTCCCCCAATCTCACCGCATTCCGGTTCGTGACCGGCGGCAGCGGCCACCCCCATCGTTCGGAGGCGGCCGTCTCTCGTTCAGCGCTCGAAGACTTCTCGCGAATGGATCGAGCGCCGCTTAGGATATATGCAAGCCATGACCTAAGGACTCCCTCCACCAGGATTTGAAAATGATCGTGAGCCGCGACGGCGCGTTCGGCGTGTTGATAGGGGCAGTAGTTGGAACGCTCTTCCTCGTTCCAGCCCACGGCTCGGCGCAGGATTCTCAATCGGTTTCATGCGCGGATGTCTATTCCCGGTCACCATTGGAGGATCTGACTCGGTGCGTCGAACAGGGGCACGCCGGAGCGCAGTCTGCGCTCGGGTTGAAGTACGCCAGTGGTGCAGGCGTCCCGAAGGACGATGTCGAAGCCGTGGGCTTGTATCGGTTGGCCGCCGAACAAGGACATGCTGGGGCGCAGTGGCTTCTTGGGAGTATGTATGGTCGTGGTGATGGGGTGCCGGCAGACAACGTTCTCGCCTATATGTGGTTTCATCTGTCCGCAGACCAGGGAAACGGTTCTGCGCTGGAGGACATGGACCTCATCGAGCAGCGGATGACTCCCGAACAAATTGCCGAGGCCCAAAGGCTGTCTCGCGAGTGGATCGAGGAGCATCCCCAGGGCGGTGGCAACTGAGGCTCCAGATCGGAAGGCTGCGATCGCGAAGCCGGCGCGTGAGAGGGCTGTTGCCTTGCCCTCATCCTTGACCGGTTCGGGTCCCACATCGCATGTTAACCGATCCGTCAGAAGGCTATTTGATAAGAGTGCTGGCAAGCGTCATGGATCCCGCGGGAATGGAGGTCGAAATGAGCAACCGTATGGTGTTGGTTCTGGCCGTTCTTTGTGCAATCGCTGCACCGGGCGTCGTCTCGACGGCGGCGGCGCAGGCTCGAGCCTCCGACGCCGGACAGTGGGAAGTGCCCAGGACACCGGACGGCCATCCGGATCTTCAGGGGAACTGGTCGAACTCGACACTCACTCCGTTCGAGCGCCGTGAAGACCATGGCCCGGTCTACACATGGGAGGAAGTCGACGCGATCGAGCGGCCAGCAGGGCAGTCAGATGGGTGCCCTGCTAACCCAGGGACCGTCATGTGTGGAAGGACGGCCCGCACAACAGGGACCGATGCGGCTCGACTGAGTGGCCAGGAGTATAACGAGGTCTATTGGGAGCGGGGCTCGCGGGTAGCGATCGTCGATGGCGAGCCCAGAGCCTCTCTGATCACCCATCCGGCGGATGGGCGCCGGCCGGCCCTCACGCCGGAAGCCGAACGGCTTGTCGAGGAGCGGCGGGACTTCAGGAGCCAATTTGAGCAATACGACCACCCGGAGTTGAGACCGTTCGCCGAGCGCTGCCTCCTTTTCGGTGGCCCCGGCCCCCCCATACTCCCCGTCGGGGCCTACAACAGCAACTACAGAATCGTACAGACGGCCGATCACTTGATGATCATGTCGGAGATGATCCACGACACGCGGATTATCCGGATTGGCGACCCCCGCCCGATACCCGAGGACGTCCGTCCGTGGTTCGGCGACTCCTGGGGTCGGTGGGAAGGCGACGTGCTCGTGGTGGAAACCACGAACATCAATCCAGTACAGACTCTCCGGGGAGTCCCCCCATCGAAGAACATGAAGGTGACCGAACGTTTCAGTCGGGTCGATGAAGAGACGATCCTTTACGAGTTCACCGTTGAGGATCCGTCGAGGTACACCCAAGCCTGGGGAGGAGAGATCCCGATGATGAAGTTGCATGCCCAGGTCTACGAGTACGCTTGTCACGAGGGCAACTACAGTCTGGCGGGGGTACTGAGCGGGGCGCGTTATGGGGAGAGAATGGAGGCGCAGGGATCGGGTGACTTTAGGCGTGATTGAGAGCCGGCTCTAACACCGACCCGACAGACGGCCACCCCCATCGTTCGGGGGTGGCCGTCTTCCACTCTCCGGTGGTCCGCTGGATGACCTGTCTTTTGGGTGTTGGAATGCTGCAAGAGGGGGCTGTCATGAGACATCTGTTTGTCGTCTTCGCTTTGCTCCTGTCGAGCGTGTCCGCGCTCGCCCAGTCGACCTCGGTGATGATCGACGACCTCACGACAACCGAGGTGCAGGCGGCGATCGACGCCGGCAAGACCACCGCAGTCTACTACGTTGGGGGGACCCATCAGAACGGTGCAGCGGTGGTGCTCGGCAAGCACAACCTGATCGCCGCGCACGTCTCGCGGCGCGTAGCGGAGACGCTGGGTAACGCGCTAGCGTATCCGCCGAATCCCTACGCGCCGGCCGGCAACCCGATCGAAAAAACCGGGCACATGCGTTTCGCCGGTACCATCAGCGTGTCGCACGAAACGCTCGCGGCGGTCTCTCGTGATGTCGCCGTCAGCGCGCTGGCGGTCGGCTTCACCCACGTCGTCATATTGGGCGACCATTCCGAGACCCAGGGGGTCATCAGAGAGGTCGCCACGGAGTTGGACGCCGAGTGGCGGCCCAAGGGCGGTCGCGTGTTTTTTATCCCGGTCTATGAGGAGGGCGAGGGACGAATGCGGGAGATCCTGGCGGCGCGTGGCGTGCCCGCCAACCGGATGACGCCGATCGACGATGCCTCCGAGATCATGGCGATCGATCCTGACGGCCGGTGGCTCCGCCCGGATCAGCTCGCCGACGAGATCGCTGCGGTCGCGTCGGCGGAACTCGGCCGACAGTTCATCGACGGCAAGGTCGAGCTGGCGGTGGCCCGTATCCGGGAGCTGGTCGGCCGATAGACCTGGATCCGGAGACGCCGGTACGGACGATGATGCTACCGACCGTAGATGGCGGTGCCCGGGAATGTCAGGGCGAAACCGTACCACCTTGAAAACAACTGCAGTGGCCTCTCGATCTCGAGTCGATCCCCGCTCGCGTCCCGGAGCACCCCGCTCTCTAGCACCAACGCCTCGCCGACCGTGAGGCGGGAGTCTTCCACTGTGACCGTCTCTTCCTCGGTGAAGAAGGCGTCCAGAGCGTAGGTCCCGGGCTCGACGTAGACGAGCAGGCGTCTTCCGTCGAAGTCGTCGACGATGGCTCCCCCGGCGGCCTGGACGGCCTCCATCGGATAGTACAGTGCCTCCGAATCGGTCCAGACTCCCAGCCCGATGTCCATCGTCGGAAGACGTGTGTCTTCCTTCACGATCGTGCTTCGGAAACCCGGCCGAAGAATCCGATCGGCGAGGGGATCGAAGAACCTTCTGCGACCACGGATGGGACGGTCCGAGATGGCGACGGACAGCCCAGGATAACGCTCCAACGCCTGTTCTGCCGTCATGTGCAGGAGGTTGGAGACCGGAAGGGCATATCCGTCGAGCGGTCCGTAGACCGCCCTGCCAGTGATGTGGTTCCAGATGGACCCCGTCTCGTCGTCGCCGAGCATTGAGAGGCCGTTGTAGAGACCCGCAGCCCGGAAGTGGTGAACGTTGCCGTCCACCGTGGGAGTCAGACCGACCCCTGTGTTACACGCGGGTCAGAAGGAGACCATCCAGGGCTCACCGTCGATCTCCCCTTGGGCCACATGATGATACGTCATCTGGTCCGTGAGAAACGCGAGCAGGCCGGCGGGGTGGTCCATGACGAGCAGACGGGTGTCGTCCTGGAGCTTGCCCGCGGATAGGGCATCCCGCATCAGCTCGGTCTCGGAAACGCGGAACGGCTCGAACCTCCCGCCACCGATCCGCGCGATATCAATGTCGAAATCGATGTCCTGTCCGTTGACATCAGCCGCCCAGAATGACAGCGGGAGCGCGAAAAGGACTGTGGCTCGAACGAAACGAATGGGACCTATGGACATGGTCGAGATCTTTGCGTTTCTGAGGGATGTGCGGCGGCCGGGACCATGTGACTGAGACCGGCTTACAACCGAACCCTAGATGCCGCGACCCCTCGATTCGTTAAGTGTGAAAGACCCGTTGACTCACTAGGACACCCTGACGAGCTGTTTGCCCTTGTTCTCGCCGTTGAGCATTCGGATGAAGGCTTTGGGCGTGTTCTCGAGCCCTTCCACGATGTCCTCGCGGTAGGTGAGCTTACCCTCGTCGAGCCACTGGGCCATTTGCTGGATACCCTGCGGGAATTTCTCTCCGAACTGTGGGACGAGGAATCCCTGTACGGAAACCTGCCGAATCAACAGCATCATGTAGGAGGAGCGTGGGCCCATCTCGGGCTTCTCGAGGTTGTATTGTGAGATCATGCCGCAGATGCTCACCCTCGCGAACTGCGCCAGGTTGGCGAATACGGCATCCGTCAGAGCGCCGCCCACGTTGTCGAAATAACAATCGACGCCTTCGGGACAGAGTTCGCGGACCTTCGCCATGTAGTCGGTGTCGGTCTTGTAGTTGAAGGCCGCGTCGTATCCACATTCCTCGAGGAGGTATTCGACTTTTTCGTCGGAACCGCAACTTCCCACGACCGGACTGCACCCTTTGAGTTTGGCGATCTGACCCACGAGCTGTCCTACCGCCCCGGCCGCGCCGGAGATAAATGCGCAGTCGCCTGGCTTCGGCTTGCAGATCTCGAGAAACCCGAAATGTGCCGTCATTCCCGGCATTCCGAGTACGCCGACAGAGGTTTGGATGGGAGCGAGATCCGGATCGACCGGGAAGACCTCGCCGCCCTCGCAGACGGCGTAGTCCTGCCAGCCCCACATCCCGTGCACGAAGTCGCCGACTTTGAACCTGTCGTGGTCCGACTCGACGATCTCGCCCACCGCGCCGCCGTTTATTCCTTTTCCAATCTGGAAGGGATCGGCATAACCCCGCTGTTCGTTCATCCGCCCCCGCATATAAGGGTCGACGCTGACGAACTTGGTCCGGACCAGAAATTGGCCGTCGCCCGGCACTGGTTTGGGCTCCTCGATCAATTCGAAATCGGTTTCCCTGGGAAATCCTACGGGGCGTGCGGCCAACGTGAAAACGCGGTTTACTTCGGACATGGTCGTTTCTCCTTGTGTCCGGACATGCTTGAAGTCAGGAAGGCGCAATGTCAAGGATGCACCCGAACGTCTGGCACGGAGTCTGTGAAGGCCTTGACCTCACATGGCGGGAGGTGGGATCTATCTACTTGGAGAAAATCACACCGACAGTGAGTAAGCACTGAATGACGAGCACGTTGGCGAGACCCGGGGAACGGCTAGCGAACAGCCTTAGCCATGGCGTTGGTTTCATGTGCGCCGTGGCAGCAACGCCGATTCTCATCATCGGCGCCGTCAACCGCGGGGGGGCGTCCGACGTGGTCGGCAGCAGCATCTTCGGGGCGACCCTGGTGCTGCTCTATTTTGCGTCCACCTGGTATCACGCCGTGCCGGCGGGCCGACTCAAGGACTTTCTTCATCGGATAGATCATGCCGCGATCTACCTGCTCATTGCGGGCACCTACACACCCTTCACCCTGGGTGTCCTCAACGGGGCATGGGGATGGACGCTGTTTGGTATCGTGTGGGGCGCTGCCGCGGTTGGAGTGTGTGACAAGCTGATCGTCGGCATTCGGCACCCTAGGCTGTCGACCGCCCTGTACCTGATCATGGGTTGGGCAGTCCTGATCGTTATTCGACCGTTGGTGCTCAGCATGCCACCCCAAGGGGTAGCGTGGCTCGTTGCGGGGGGCCTCTCGTACTCCGCAGGCGTGGTGTTCTACAAAGCCCGCCGCCTCCCGTACAACCACTTCATATGGCATCTGTTCGTGCTGGCCGGCTCAACCTGCCACTTCTTTTCGGTGCTGTGGTACGCAGCATGAGCAACGCCTGCCACTGGCGAAGAGATTTGTGGAGGAGTAGGCGGGCAGGTGGAGTTCTAAAGGTCGGCGTTTCCAGCCAGCCAGCCCGTGCTTCCGTCCGCGGACTGCACATAGAGGAACCCCTCGTAGCTGCCCAGCACGGCGACCTCGGTCCCGGCCTCCACGTCTTCCATCACTGGCGCGACGCGGCTCGGGGAACTGAACAACGCAGACGCGCTCTCAATGAACTGCCTTCGAAGCGGCTGAACGACGGCTTCCGTCAACCGAGCGGCGACATATCCGTCCCGACCATTTGGAAGCCGGACGCGGTACCACGACCCCGAGGCCGCTAGGACACGCAGCGGCGTGGATTCCTCGAGCTCGGAGAGGACCTCCGCACGGCTACTCGGGCCGTCTCTCAGACGAATGCCGGCACTAACCGTTCGGGTCCAAGCCCCGAGGTACTCCAACGGGGCCGAGGCGTCCGGCAGTGTCTGCGACGGTTGATAGAGAAAGTAGAAGGGATCGACAGCCCCCCGGCGATAGACGCTGAAGTGGAGATGGGGCGGCGTCGTCCGAGCGTTGCCGGTGTTCCCCACGAAGCCCAAAAGCGTACCTCGTTCGACCTCCATCCCTTCCTCCACGACCTGACTATCGAGGTGGGCGTAGTAGATCCGTTGCGGCTCCTCCGAGTCACGGACCCAAACGACGTTCCCACCGATCCGTGTGGTCTCAACCCTGTAAACCCGGCCATCGGTCGCGGAAAGGACAGGGGTCCCGCGGGGCGCGAAGATGTCCACGCCACGATGACCTCGCCTGCCACCCTCCCGGGAGTCTCCAAAGAAGCTCAGGACGGCTCTCGTGTCCCGCTCCGCCACGGGGAACGCGATCGACGCGTCCACACGAAGCTCGATGTGATACCGGCCCCCGTGGAGGAGTTCCGGTTGCAGCCGCACGACGTATTCGGCTCGCCGCGTGGAAACGTACTCGAGACTTTCAGAGAGGGACCCCGAGGACATGACCGGGAGGGGACTGTTGGAGGCATCCTCCGGCATCCGGTATACGTCGATGAAGATCCGAAACGGATCCGCGCCATCCACGTCCGCGTCGATCGACAGCCGCTGGCCGCGCCTCAACTCGACACGATAGCTCCGAGCCTCAGGCGTCTCGGCAAATAGGAAGCCCTCCTCCTCGAACGGAAGGGTGATGGTCGGAGCGTCACGCAGAGAACGCACGGCGGCATCTGCCCACAGCTTCCCAAGCGCCGTCTCAGCCAGGTTCACCGCGCGCAGAGATTCCATGTAGGCTTCGTGAGGGGTCTGGTCACGAAGCTCATTTTGAATCTGATCGACCTGATCGCACCCATAAAGCGAAACAACGGCCAGGCAGGCCCACGCGGTCCAGCCCAAGCGGGGGACGCTCACGTTTCGGGGAGACCTCATAGAGACTTCATTTCGTTGCTGCCCTCAACTTTGATGGGGCTATGGGAATCCATCGCACAACCGGTAAATTTCGTCCCACTCTACAACAATTCAACCAGAATGGCGAAATTCCTATAATTTCAGATCTCTTTCTCAATCCCCGGTGGATCCCTTGGTACGAATCGCTGAAATCGAATCCGGTAGTATTGCCGACGAACTCCACTTGGAGATCGGTACGCGCGTCATCCGGATCAACGGCCAACGGGTCCGGGACGGCATCGACTTCACCTTCCTCCTGGCCGACACGATGCTCGAGCTGGAGACGGTGGACCCCGAGGGCCAGCGGACCGTTTACGACATCGTACGAGAGCCTGGGGAATCCGTAGGGATTGTCCCGGCCCCCGACACGATTCGGGAGTGCGGGAACAAGTGCGTCTTCTGTTTCATCGATGGAAATCCGAAGGGTGTCCGGGAAAGCCTGTGGCTCCGCGACGACGACTTTCGCCTCTCCTTCACGTACGGGAGCTACGTGACGCTGACGAACCTGGGACCGAAGGGGATGGAGCGCCTGGTGGAGCAGCGTATCAGCCCGCTCTACGTGAGCGTTCACGCCACGGAACCCGAGGTCCGGATCCGACTCTTGGTCAACGATCGTGCGGGCCTGATCATGGACCAGCTCCGCTACCTGACCGACAACGGCTTGGGCGTTCACACGCAGGTCGTGCTTTGTCCGGAATGGAACGACGCAGCTCATCTGGATCGAACCATGGACGATCTCTACAGCCTCGGTGAGGGTGTATACTCACTCTCGATCGTGCCCGTGGGACTCACGAAGTACAATCTCGAGCGTCCGGTCCGCCCCCTCACGATGCAGGAGGCTCGGGATGCGATCGGGCAGGTGGATCGGTTCCGTGAAACCGCGATCGGGGACCGCGGTATCGGGTGGTGTTACGCGGCGGATGAACTCTACCTGATCGCCCAGCAAGACCTTCCGGAAGACGCTTATTACGACGAGGGGGCTTTGACCGAAAATGGTGTGGGAGCGCTCAATCGTTTCGTGCGCGAATTCGACGAAGGCTTGGACGGCGTACCCGAACTTCCGTACCGGAGACTACGGCTCGTCACCGGGCGCTCCATGGAGCCTTTCTTCCGGGAAAGGGCGGAACGGCTTGCGGACGCTACACACGCCCAGGTAGACGTCGTCGCCGTCGTAAATGACTTCTACGGAGAAAGTGTGACCATCGCGGGACTCCTCGCCGGGCGCGATATCCAAGCGAGCGTGGGTGACACTTTTGCAGACGAACTGCTTCTTCTTCCCGCCGAAGCCGTTAACGCAGACGGGCTGTTTATCGACAGCATGCCGCTGAGCGACCTGGCGGCCGCCTTGTCTCCGGCCGCGGTCGCAACGGGCTACGAGATCACCGAGTGCCTCAAGCGTCTAGTGAGCTCGCCGTCATGAGTGTTGAGGGCGTCATGGTCCCTGAGCATGACTCGACCGGTGAGTAAGGGCGGGCGGGCCAAGGGGATTCCGGTCGTCGCGGTCGTAGGGCGACCCAACGTAGGCAAGTCCACGTTTTTCAACCGGGTGATCGGCGGGCGCGTGGCCATCGTCGACGACCGTCCGGGGGTCACCCGGGACCGGAACTTCGCGAAAGCCGATTGGGCGGGGCACCATTTTTTTCTGGTGGATACGGGAGGCATCATCGAGGGAAGCGACGAGCCGTTGGAGCGAGCGATCCGCGAGCAGGCCTACGCCGCGGTACAGGAAGCCGACGTGATCCTTCTTCTCGTGGACGGCAAAACCGGGGTCCACCCGCTCGACGAGCGTTTGGCGGAGGTTCTCCGGAAGAGTGGCCCTCCGGTGCTCCTGGTCGTGAACAAGATGGACAACCTCCCGCGCGACGTTGGGCATCTGGATTTCTGGAGCCTGGGGATGGGCGATCCCATACCCGTCAGCGCCATCTCCGGAAAGGGTTCGGGAGACCTGCTCGACGCCATCGTCGCCAAGCTTCCGAAGCACCCGGGCGTCCCGGAAGAGGAGGGTGTGGTCCGCGTCGCCGTCGTCGGCAAACCCAACGTTGGCAAGTCCAGTTTCGTAAACCAGCTCTTCGGAGAGGAGCGTGTCGTGGTCAGTGAAATCCCCGGGACCACCCGGGATCCGGTGGACAGCCAAATGCAGTATCACGATAGGACACTCGTCTTCGTGGACACGGCCGGGCTGCGCCGCCAGTCCAAGGTGAAGGACTCCCTCGAGTATTATTCCGCCCTCCGAACCGCCAAAGTTGTGAGGGAGGCCGACGTGTGCCTGGTCCTCGTCGACGCCACGGAGCCGATCCACGTGCAGGACGTCAAGGTGGTGGAGCAGGCCTGGGAGGCCGGATCAGGCGTCATTCTGGTCGCCAACAAATGGGACCTGGTCGAAAAGGACCATATGACGGCCGTCAAGTTCGAAAGGGATCTCCGTCTGCGAGCTCCCTTCCTCAAGTGGGTGCCCGTCATATTCACGTCGGCCCTGTCAGGCCAGCGCGTCCGAAAGTGCCTCGACCTGATTCTCGAGGTTCAAGACGTCCGGCACGAAAGAATTTCGACGGCCGAGGTCAATGAGGCGCTCGAAGCACTTCTGCGACACCAACCCCCACCGCATAGCCGCGGCCGCCGGGTGAAGCTCCGGTACGGTACACAGGTATCCACAGCGCCCCCTACGTTCGTGTTCTTCGCCAATCTCCCGAAGGCCCTGCCTGAGCACTACATTCGCTACGTTCACAACAGCCTCCGTGAACGTTGGGGGTTCGTCGGGAGTCCGGTCCGGATCCGCTTCAGGGAGAACTGACCCACATGAGCCCCGTGTGAGCCACGTATGAGCCCCTTCGTGCTCCTGGCTCTGGCCTACGGCGCCGGCGCGACGCCGACGAGCTTCTGGCTGGCGAAGGCCGTGTACGGGGTCGATCTCCGCACGAAGGGAAGCAAGAATCTCGGAGGCACCAACACCTTTCGGGTGCTCGGGTGGAAAGCGGCGGTTCCGGTGATGCTGGTCGACATCGGAAAGGGATGGCTCCCAGTCTGGTATTTTCCGCAGATTCAGCCCGGAGCGTCCCCGTCGACATGGGCTCTGGCCTATGGTGGAGCGGCGATCCTCGGACACGTTTTTTCGTTTTGGGTGGGGTTCAAGGGGGGGAAGGGGATCGCGACGAGCTGCGGCGTTCTCCTGGGTCTCGCCCCCGTCGCGGTGGTGATATGCCTCGGCGTATGGATCGGGGTCGTCTCGGTTACGCGCATCGTCTCGGTGGCCTCGTTGAGCGCCGCTCTAACCCTACCGGCGGTCGTTTATCTACTGCCGGAGCGAGAGGGAAGCGCCATGGTTTGGTTCGCGGGAGCCCTCAGTGTGTTCGTGGTGTGGTCCCACCGCTCGAATATCAGACGGCTCCTTCGAGGAGAGGAAGGTACCTTCCGGAGGGCTGCGCTCGAGCCGGGTCCTGAGCCCAGTCCCGACCTCAGTCCTGAACCCGGTGAAGACCCGGCGTGACACGGGTCGCGGTGGTCGGTGCGGGGAGCTGGGGAACGGCGCTCTCCGCCGTTCTTTCCAAGAAGGGTCACGACGTGTGCGTGTGGGCCTACGAGCCCGAAGTGGCCGACCAGATTACACAGGGTGGGGAGAATCTGTCGTACCTCTCCGGCATCAAGCTTCCCGAGAACCTGGGAAGCACGGCGGATCTCGCGACGGCGCTGCAAGGGGCCGAAATCGTCGTATCGGTGAGTCCCGCGCAGGTCGTGGGACCGGTCATGGCCGAGGCGGCCGCCCACATCGAGGATGACGCACTGATCGTCAGTGCCTCGAAGGGCATCGAAACTACGACTCTCCGCCGAATGGACGAGGTCATTTCGGCAGTGCTGAGCCCGGCTCAGATCGACAGATTCACGGTGCTCTCGGGACCCAGCTTCGCTCTCGAGGTCGCGAGGGAGACTCCCACCGCGGTGGTTGTGGCCAGCGTAAGCGCAGACGCCGCCCTGGCCGTGCAAGACTTGTTTCAAACGGATTACTTCCGCGTGTACACCGGGAGTGACGTCATTGGTGTGGAGCTAGCCGGAGCATTAAAAAACGTCATCGCGCTCGGGGCAGGGGTGGCGGCCGGCCTCGAGTGTGGCCATAACACGCTGGCCGCACTAATCACCCGTGGCCTCGCGGAGATGCGCCGTCTCGGCGTGGCCATGGGGGCCCACGCGTCGACCTTTTCAGGCCTCGCCGGCATGGGTGACCTCTTTCTCACCTGCAACGGGACCTTGAGCCGAAATCGCACCGTTGGTTATCGTCTCGGTCAAGGAGAGGACCTCGATACCATCCTCGGGGAAATGTCAGCTGTCGCGGAGGGGGTCGCGACCGCGCACGCCGTACACGATCTCGCCGCCCAATGCGGGGTAGAGATGCCGATCTCAGAAGAGGTGTTCGGAATCTTGACCCTGGGCACCGATCCGGACCAGGCGCTCAGGAACCTCATGGAAAGAGACCCTAAGCCTGAAGAGTCGTTCTGAGGAACGTGTTGTCGCAGATCGAATTCGAGGAATGCTCGGGAGAGGACTAGAAACCAATGGACATGGACGAACCCATCGCGAAAAGGGCGTACTACTCGATCGGTGAGGTTTGCGATCTGACCGGTCTGAAGGCGCACGTCCTCCGGTACTGGGAGACCCAGTTCGAGCTCCTTCACCCGACGAAGAACCGGGCCGGGAATCGCGTCTTCCGCCCGAAGGAGATCGAGCTGATCCTTCTCGTGAAACACCTCCTTTACGAGCAAAAATTCACGATCGACGGCGCTCGCCAAAGGCTTCTGGATATGCGGAAGGGTGGTGAGATTCTGGCGGTCAGTAGAGACATGGTGGACCGGGAGTTCCTCGCGAGTATGAAGCAGGAGTTGAAACAGGTGAAGGAGGTACTGGCGGCGCCGCCCAGTCGGCTGAACCCCTGATGCAAATCCTCTGCACCAACGACGACGGATACTTGGCGCTAGGGATCGCGGTCCTCGCATCCGCAGCTCGCACGCTCGGTTCCGTTACGATCGTAGCTCCGGATCGGGAACAGAGTGCGACCAGCAACTCGCTTACGCTCCATCATCCGCTGCGCGTGCGCCGTACCACGGACGGAGCCCTGGTGGTGGACGGGACGCCGACGGATTGTGTCATCCTTGCAGTCAACGAACTCATGGATGAGCGCCCGGATATGTGTTTCTCCGGGATCAACCACGGTTCCAACATGGGGGAGGACGTCCTCTACTCAGGCACGGTTGCGGGGGCGATGGAGGCCACGGTGATCGGCATTCCGGCAATTGCGGTGTCCTATGCGGGCGATGCGTTCGAGGACCTCGACGCCTGGGAGGACATCGTCACCTCTGTGCTCCGTGGAATCATCGAACAAGGCGACTTCCCGGCCGACACTCTTTTCAACGTCAATCTTCCCCCGATCGATCCGGCGCAGGTCGAGGGCGTACGGATCACGTCTCTAGGGAAGCGGCGATACAGCGACAGCTTGACGAAGGCCACCGACCCCTCCGGCCGTGAATACTACTGGATCGGAGGAGGAGAAGTCAGTTGGACAGGGGCAAAGGATTCCGACTTCACGGCCATCCGGGAGGGGTACATCTCGGTCACGCCGCTTCACCTCGACCTCACCAACTACAAGCTCCTCGAGGAGATCCGCGGATGGCGGCTGAGCCTCTAGACGACCGCAGTTTTGCCGGATACCGGCGAAAGCTGATAGAGGAGATCCGGGGACGAGGAGTCGACGATCTGGTGATCCTTCAGCTCTTCGATCGTGTTCCCCGGCACCTTTTCGTCCCCGAGGGCGTCTGGTCCCGGGCTTACGAAGATGCTGCGATCCCGATCGGATACGGCCAGACGGCGTCCCAACCCTCGCTTCAGGCGCTTTACCTCTCGGTCCTCAGAGTGACGCCCGACGACACAGTGCTGGAAATCGGGACGGGAAGCGGCTTCCTCACAGGCCTACTGGCTTTCACGGCGGACCGTGTCTATTCGGTCGAACGGATCCGAGAACTCTCGGTGCGGGCGCGCGCCGCGTTGGACCAACTCCGGATCAAAAACGTCGCGCTCATGGTGGGGGACGGCACCATCGGTTGGCGGAAGTATGCCCCATTCGACGTCATCGTGGTTTCAGCCGCGTCGCCGTCCGTGCCGCAGGCGCTCATCGACCAGCTGGCGGAGGGCGGGCGACTGCTCATCCCCGTCGGAACACGAGAGCGCCAGGAATTGGTGCTGGTCCGGCGGAAGGATGATGAGATCCATGAGGAGATCATGCATGGGGAATGCACCTTCGTTCCCCTTCTCGGGCGCTTCGCGTGGGCCTCGGAGACATCGGAGGACCTCACGTGACCGACACGGCTTCGAACAAGGCCGGAGCCCCCGACCGCCCGACGAAGTCGGGGTTGGAGCCCCCGACGAAGTCTGGGTTGGAGCCCCCGACGAAGTCGGGTTTGGTACGCCGCCTCTACGACTGGGTGCTGCATTGGGCTGACACGCCTTATGGCCTCCAGGCGTTGGCCATCCTCGCCCTCGCGGAGTCATCGTTCTTCCCCATCCCGCCCGATCCGCTCCTCATCGCGCTTTGCCTCGGAGCCACCGGCCGGGCTCTTCGATTTGCTGCGGTCACGACCATCGCGTCGGTGGTGGGTGGGCTTCTCGGCTACGCCATCGGCGCCGTCGTGTGGGGCTCGGTATCCGGGTTTTTCTTTGAGTACGTACCGGGGGTGACCCCCGAGGCCTTCGCCTCCGTGCAGGGCCTCTACGATCGATGGGACTTTTGGGCAGTCTTCATGGCCGGTCTGACCCTCATCCCCTACAAGGTGTTTACCATCTCTGCCGGCGTCTTTGCGATCAACTTTCCCGTCTTCGTAGTCGCCAGCGTCCTGAGCCGGGGACTCCGCTTCTTTCTCGTGGCGGGCCTGATTTATCTCTACGGGGAGCCCATTCGCTCGTTTGTCGACCGCTACTTCAATCTCCTCACATGGGTCTTCTTACTAATATTCGTTTCGGGCTTCGTTCTGATCTCGGTCGTCCTATGACCCCAAAATACATTTGTTTACCAATTTCGTGAGCGTGCCTATATTTGAGGAGTCGGTCCAGACCGTCAGTGTGCGGCAAACGTTGCTGATTCCCCCAGCGGGAACGGAAGTGAGCTTGATGACAAAATGATTCCGAAAGACGCATTCATTTCGCCGGACGAACCCATGGTTTACGACCCGTTCCGGGACGCACTCATTTCGCCGGATGAGCCGCTCAAGCCGAGGGAGGAGGAAGGTGGCATCGTGGTCGGCATGGACGGCTCCACCGAACATGAGGCGGCGAGTTCGGCCGGCATACCCCTCGGCCTCGACCAGGTTGCCGCCGCCCTCCAGGCTCTGTCGGCGGAGCTCAAAGAGAGTGGGATCATCAGTCTGCGAATCGCACCAGGATTGTCCACCTTCGAAAGGAGCCTGAAGCATCACATAGCGGAGTACCTCTCGAAATACGACTAGTACATTGGGACGTTGACGCCGCCTCGGGCGTATTCGGTACCCTCGTGCCCCAGCTGGGCCCGGGGGGCCCGTGTTTTTTGGAATAGACCGATACGTGTTGAGGAGCGATACCAATGATTAGAACTTCCTCTGCCCTGGCGGTGCTCGCCCTTGCGGGCCACCTCGTGATCCCGCTGGCAGGGCATGCACAGCAGACCCTGCAGGCCCAGCGGGTACCCGAGTGGCTTCTGAGGCTGAAGCTCCCGAATTCTGCTGCCAAATCGATCATGACGCCCTCCGCGTGGGGGGCGGCCTTCGGATCCGCATTCCTGGGAGTCGGGGCGGCCGAGCGTACCCCCTACCTTCCCAACGCAGACGGTATCGTGGCGCTGGGCTACGGGATGGGCGATCCGGTTCTCAACGCCGGACTCCAGATCGGCACGACCGTATCCGACCTGAGCGAGCTCGATAACATTTCGTTTTCCTTCAAGGTCCATCGTTACCTGGCCAGAGGAACGACCATCGCCATTGGAGGGGAGAGCCTGTTCTCGAACGACGACTTTTCCGACGACGCAGGTGACACGTTCTACTTCGTGGTGAGCCATGTGTTGCAGGCTTTTGGGTCCGGCCGTCCCGGGATCGGCCGCGTCCACGTCAGTGCCGGCGTGGGCAGCGGGCGTTTCGCAAGGAAGAGCGGCCGGGATTTTTCGGAGGGGAAGGGAAGGAACGGGACGGCCGCCTTCGGGAACGTCGCCGTTGAAGTGGCCAGAGGCACGAACATCATCTTCGAGTGGAGCGGCACGAATCTTCTCACCGGCGTAAGCAAGACCATTCAGACGCAGAACGTGCCCATTTCGCTTTCGCTCGCCCTTGCCGACTTGACCAAGTACAGCGGGAACGGAGTCCGTGTGCTCGGCGGCGCGGCCCTGGCCGTATCGTTCTAGGAGAACCAGCCATGTCTACGAGAAACACACTTTTCCTGGTCATGGCCTGGACTCTCGTTGCTCTCACTGGAGCGGTGAGCGGCCAAGAGGTGAACTCCGACGTGAAAATCCCACCCCCGAGGGAGCTCGTGGCCGCTGCTCCCGCGATCAGTGGGATGTTTATCGGCGCCGGCACCCTTTTCGCGTCGGACGGCCAACGGTTCAACGACGCAGTCGCTCAGGCCGCAACAGGCAGATTGAGTGAAAGGGAGACGAGAGACGAGCTCGGCAACTTCATGACGTCCCTACTCGTACGAGCCGGCATCATGGCATTTGATCGTCCGCGGGCCGCCCTCGCATCCTCCGGGGAGAAGTCCGAGGACGGGTCTCGGCCGGCATGGACGGGTCCCACTCCGATGGCGCTCTCGGTAAGTGGGAGGGGAAGCACCGCAGCGGTGCGGCGACGCTGATGGCCAGGAAAAGGTCGCCGGTTCGGGGCAAGTCGGCCCAGCACGCCCAACGGGTTAGTGTGCCCGAACCCGAGAGCCTTGAGCCGCAGCCAGAAAGCGCTTTGAACATGTACCTTGATGCGCCCATAGGCCTCTGCTCCCTCGATCTGGACCTACGTTATATCCAGATCAATGAATGGTTAGCAGCCGTCAACGGGCTGGCGGTCAGCGAACACCTAGGTCGAACCATCGGAGAGGTGCTACCGGATGTGGCACGTAGCGTCGAGAAGCAGCTACGGTGCGTGATCAAGACCGGCGAACCGATCGAGGGGACCGTCGAGGCGGAAACGCCGGCCCATCCCGGGATCGTGAGGACGTTTCAACACAACTTCTACCCCGTGAGATCCCATGATGGCACCGTGGTGGGAGTGAGCTGCGCCGTTCAAGACGTCACCGAGCGGGAGGCTGCGAAGGAGGCGCTTCAATGGTATCAGTCCATGGCCACCGCTAGTCGTGATCTCATGGTGTTTGTGGACTCTACATATACGTATCGGGCCGTGAACCAAGCCTACTGTGATGAACACCAGCGGACTCGGGAAGAGATTCTCGGACACACCGTAGCCGACGTGTTTGGAGAGGATGCTTTTGAAGCGTCGCTGAAGCCCTATTTGGACCGCTGTCTGTCCGGTGAGCCGGTGAGCTTCGGCCTCTGGTGGACCTCGCCACGGCAGGGTCGTCGGCACGTCGACGCGCGGTACGACCCGTTCATCGAGTCCGATGGCTCAGTGTCGGGGGTCGCGGTGAACGTGCGTGATACGACCGATGGGAGGCGAACCGAGGAACAGCATGAACGGTCGGTCGCGGCACTCGAGGCGGCGAATCTGGAGCTGGAGTTGTTCAGCGCCTCCCTAGCGCACGATCTCAGAAACCCGCTGCTGATCGTGACCAACTTCAGCGCGCACCTCGCGGAGGAACTCGGCGACTCGCTCAATCACCAGCTGAAGGACGACCTGGAGCGTATTCGGTCCGCGGGCCGGCACATGATGTATACCCTCGAGGACCTTCGCGACCTCGCTGACGTCACCCGAGGCGAAATCAGTCGAGAGGAAGTCGACTTATCATCGTTGGGGCGGGAGATCGTCAACGATCTGAGTGTGCTGGCCCCGGATCGCGACGTGAGGTTCGACGTGGAGCCTGGAATCACAGCCGTTGGGGACAAGACGCTTCTGAGGATTCTCCTGACCAACCTGCTCCAGAACGCGTGGAAGTACACCAAACCCAAGGATGGCCCTCGGATCGAGTTGGGCGTCGACGAGGACGGGAGTGATGGCCCCACCTACCACGTCCGGGACAACGGCATCGGCTTCGACAACGCCAACCGGGAGATAATCTTCCAAGCATTCGAGCGGCTCCATACCAGGCAAGAATTCCCAGGGAGCGGACTCGGGCTGGCCACCGTCGATCGAATCGTGCGTCGCCACGGCGGACGGGTGTGGGCCGAGGGCACCCTAGGAGAGGGGGCCGTCTTCCGCTTCACGCTCGGACCACCGTCGCCAGACCGTCGGCGGGTCCCACGACCGAGCCAGAACGCGTAAGCCGGTAACAGGGCGGGGTCGATCGAACCGACCACACCGCTTACTGTGATGGCAATCTTGACGATCGGCTCTCTTAACTTCGGTCCAAGGCTAGCGCACCGAGTGCACCCCCCCCAAGTTCTCGTGCGGCCTCACGAGCCGTGCGGCTTTTAGCTCTCGAGACTGGAGGTTCTCCATGGCAAAGTATTTGATTGAGGCGTCATACACAGCCGACGGCGTCAAAGGCCTGTTGAAGGACGGCGGCTCAGCGCGACGAGAGGCGGCTACGCAGTTGATAGAAACTCTCGGTGGAAAGGTCGATGCGTTCTATTTCTCGTTTGGCTCGAGCGACGCCTACGTGATTGTCGACATGCCCGATAACGTCAGCGCTACCGCTGCCTCGTTGGCGGTAAACTCCAGTGGCGCGGTGAGGGCGAAAGTGGTGGTGCTCATGACGCCGGAAGAGGTGGATGAGGCGTGTAGAAAGAGCCCGACCTACCAGGCACCCGGGTCTTAGCATGCGCAGAGGCGATGGCCTTTGATCGTGTGAAACGGGACACCTTCGAGACCCTTGTCCTGGACAAGGAGGTCCGGATCTAACTCAGGCGAGACCCGCTTCGTACAGCTCGATCAGTTTGCCCCAAGCTCGCTCGGCATCGACCTCATTGTAGATCGGCTCTCCACCCCCTGCAGGCATGTCCGTGACGCACCAGCCGTGCTGGGCATCGGAGTACACCTCGATCTCGGCCTCAACGCCCGCGTCGGCGAAGGTCTCTCGCAGTATGTCCTTGGCTTCGGGTTGTTGCTCGTCGTCGTTGGAGGCGATGCCGAAATACATACGTGCCTGGATGTTCGGCGCCAGCAGATGCGGGCTATTCGGGCTGTCGGTCACCAGTCCTCCTCCGTGGAACGATGCGGCGGCGCCGATGCGATCCGGGAGGGCGGCGGCGGTCCTCACGATCAACGGTCCGCCCATGCAGTAGCCCTGCGTGCCGATCTTCTTCG
>SMVB01244182.1_pt1 | contig 29064 bp, 25 predicted proteins | sample 2456461 | NCBI WGS metagenome assembly SMVB01 (sample SAMN11095934, study PRJNA526329) | marine sediment metagenome | biome: Marine sediment; feature: Surficial sediment; material: Deep marine sediment; isolation source: Hadal surficial sediment | place: Pacific Ocean | collected 2014-05 | depth... | reverse complement strand
AATCTTGGTGCCTTGAATTCACTGGAGACCCCGGGCGTGGTTGCACGAATGAGTGTGCCACAGCTCGCAAAAGTGGACGGCAACCTGCTGTTCGTCTGGACAGACAAGGTAGACGAGCAGCCCATGATCAAGAGTGCTGTCGTCCAGCTGAATTAGAACTCAATACACGCGTAAGCCAACGTGTGAAGCTTTACATCGACACTTGCTGTAGATGCCCTTGTTCAATGTAATACGCAAGATCCTGCTCAGTAAGCTCCAGCTCGCCGTCGACTGACAAGTGTTCATTCTCGATGCAGGGCACATAAATGAGCCCGTCCGGTCGGACGACAGGGTCGATGCCCTCTTCAAACAGGAATCGAATCTCTTCCGGCGACTTCGGACCCTCGGAAACCACTCGCATGAGTTCCATGAAGCGTGCTTTCTTGCCGGTGAACTGATCGCCCGAATTTTCTTCGCGTTGCGACAGGGTGGTATAGGTCAGTTCCGCGTCGATATTTCCGTCCGCGTCCATCGTCACCCCTGCCTCGCGTACGGCGGCAAGCTGCCTGGCTTGGCGAATACTCTGGAAACGGCGGCGCAGCAAAAATGCGACAAAAGTCAGACCCGCGATGACGGACAACAAATCGAATAACATGACAAGCCCTCTTGATTGGGAGGGCTGCAGAATAGGGTTGGCCCGGCAGGGCTTCTTGTCCGAATAACGCACGATCTTGGCAATCGACATTTTTGGGCTGTTCGGCCATGCAAATGACTTGAAAGGACGAGCAGGTTTGCCAGATTTGGCTGGTTTACTGGCTTCATAGTCAATTAAATGCCGGGATTGAATGCCAGAACGACAAAAGCCCCCATGCAGGGGCTTCACAAAATTGGAGCGGGCGATGAGGATTGAACTCACGACCTTCTCGTTGGCAACGAGATGCTCTACCGCTGAGCTACGCCCGCCAATTTATTGTCTTTCCATGCGCCAGTCAGAATACAGGCCAGACCCGCTAAAGTCGCAGAGGGGCGAGATTTTAGCCGCTACGCACCGACTGTCAAGGATATTCGGGAAAAACTGCGGATTTCCGGACTAGTCTGCAGCATTCAACGTTGGCCATGCTGCCTTGAGGTAAATATACATCGACCACAACGTCATGACAGAGGCGATCACCAGCAACCAATAGCCTAAAACGTAAATATCCAGACCGAATATGGGCGCCTGGTAGACCATAAAGGCAATGCCGAACATCTGGAAGCCGGTCTTAACCTTGCCGGTCCACGATACAGCCACCTCACCCTGCGCACCAACACCTGCCATCCATTCGCGAAGCGCCGATACGGTAATTTCCCTGCCAATAATGACCACAGCAATCATTGCAACCGTGACGCGCGGGTCGCCCTGAACCAGCAGAACCAACGATATTGTCACCATCAATTTGTCTGCGACCGGATCAAGAAACGCCCCGAAACGAGACGTTTGTCCGAGCTTCCTGGCAGCGTAACCATCCAGAAAGTCGGTAATCGCCGCGAATCCGAATAACGCGCCGGCAATCGGCCGCGCGTAATCAATGTCACTGAAAAAACACCACACGAATACCGGAATGGTCGCGATTCGTATCCAGGTCAATATGTTGGGCAGGTTGGCATTCAAAACTGTTTCACTTCTTCCTAGCTTTCACCCTCAAGATGCAGATCATTGTAAATCCGCTCTGCCAAAGCCCTGCTAATGCCATGAACCTTGGCCAGATCGTCAATGCCCGCGTTACGAACTCCCTGCAACCCCCCGAATTGCCGCAGCAACTCCCTCCTGCGCTTCGGACCCAGCCCCGGAATCTGTTCCAGGCGTGAGGTAAGCCTTGCTTTCGCTCGCCTTTGTCGATGGCCGGTTATTGCGAAACGATGCGCCTCGTCTCTGATCTGCTGGATCAAATGCAATGCAGGCGAATCAGCCGCGAGTATAGTGGGCGCGCTATGTCCTGCCAAGAATAGTTGTTCCATGCCCGGTCGCCTTGAGCGACCTTTTGCCACAGCGACAACCTGGAACCAGCCAAGATCGAGTTCGTCCAGCACTTTCATCGCTTCCGCAAGCTGTCCTTTGCCGCCGTCGACGAACAAGACATCCGGCATCGGCACTTCTCCTTTCTTCACTCTCTTATAACGTCGCATTAACGCTTCGGCCATGGCGGCGTAATCGTCACCGGCTGCCTTCGGGCTCAGATTCATTCGCCGGTAATCACTCTTTAACGGCCCTGCCTGGTTGAAGACGACACACGACGCCACCGTCGCCTCCCCGGATGTGTGACTGACATCAAAGCACTCGAGCCGCTCAGGGGGTGATTCCAGTTGCAGTGCTTCTCCGAGGGCAGCGAACTGGCGCCTGAGAGTGGCATTACTCGCAATCTTGATCTGCACGCCCTGCTCAGCGTTCGTCTGCGCCATCTTCCGCCAACCGGACCGGTCCCCGCGAACTCGATGTTTTATCCGTACCCGATGCCCGCTTCGCCCCGACAGGCCCTCCTGAAGCAAATCGAGATCATCGATTTCCTCCTCCACGATGATTTCCGCCGGTGCGTCCTTGCCAAGGTAATACTGGCCAAGAAACCCGCTTAGCACTTTTTTCTTGTCCATCTCGCCGCTGACTTTCGGAAAATGGTTTCTGCTGCCCAGCATCAATCCGTTTCGAATGAAAATTACCGTGGCGCAAATCACGCCCGGCCGGGATGCAATCGCGATGACATCAAGATCATTTGCAGAATCTCTCGAAATCAATTGCTCTGCTTCTATTTTCCGCAGGCGAGCAATCTGGTCGCGATATCGGGCAGCCTGCTCGTAATCACGATCGCCGGACGCTTGCTCCATTCGTTCAACAAACGTATCGATGACGCCGCGATTTTTGCCTTCCAGAAACATCAATGCGGCATTGACGTCATCGGCGTAGACCGAAGAATCTATAAGACCAACGCAAGGAGCAGTGCAGCGCTTGATCTGATACTGCAGGCACGGGCGAGTTCGATGACTGAAGAAACTATCCTGACACTGGCGTACGAGAAAAAGTTTTTGCAGCTCATTCAACGTTTTTCGCACGGCGCCGGTGCTTGGGTATGGCCCGAAATACTTTCCTTTTCCTTTTCGCGCACCGCGATGGAATTGCAATCGTGGAAACGGGTGCTCGGTTGAGACGTATATGTAGGGGTAACTCTTGTCATCGCGCAAGACGATGTTAAAGCGTGGTTTGTGCCGCTTGATCAGGTTGTATTCGAGGATCAAGGCCTCTGCTTCGGTATTCGTGACCGTTACTTCAACATTCGCTACCTGCGGCATCATCGACGCAGTTTTTGCATCCGAATGGGTTCGTTGGAAATAACTGGATACACGCTTTTTCAGGTCGCGCGCTTTGCCAACGTAGATGACTTTGTGCCTGGCATTGAGCATTTGATACACGCCAGGCCGGTGCGTGAGGCTGCGCACAAGCGACTTGGAATCGAACGTTGTGTCGGTGACGTCGTTCACCTGCTTGCCTTAAGAATCTCCCGGGCCCGGACGAAGATAGCGTCAAACATCGGCTCGGTGAGCCGCCCGGTATTCGTGTTGTAGCGGCTGCAGTGATAGGAGTCCAGCATCAGAAAACGCCCGGGCAACTCGTGCTCTGCGGCATGACCAAACTTGTAATCCACCTGGCGAAGTCCGAGCGCCTTGATAATTGCCCGATGCGCTATGCCCCCGAGCGCCATCACCACCGAACTCGGCTTAATCGCGTCGAGTTCCGCTGCCAGGAATTGATTGCAGGTGTTAATTTCCGCACCAACCGGCTTGTTATCCGGCGGCAGGCATTTGACGGCATTAGTGATGCGGCAATTGCCAAGTAACAGCGGATCATCCGCCGAAATTGACTCTTCCTTGTTCGAAAATCCATGTTTGTACAACATCTGATACAACAGAATGCCGGCATGATCGCCCGTAAACGGACGCCCGGTGCGGTTGGCGCCATGCAAGCCCGGCGCCAGCCCGACAATGACGAATTGCGCCTCAGGATCACCAAACGGCGGAACCGGCCGGCAGTAATACTCCGGGTATTTCTCTTTTACCGAATCGAGAAATCCGGACAGCCGTGGACACTGACGGCAATCTACATCGAACGCTGGCTTCATTAATCTTCCTGTATCTTAAGTGGCGTGCATTGTACCCAGACGAATGCTCAGTCGATATCGGGATAGGCCTCACTGGTCAGGAAATCAGCGAAATTGCGTTGCTGCGTTAGTTCGTCCAGAAGTTTGGCCGCCTGGCGGTAGTGGCCATCGCCGAATTGCGCGGCACCAACGGCATCCTGAATCTTTGCCATTTCTTCGCGCAGCAGGGCCTTAAAGAAGCCGTAGGTCACGTTCTTTCCGGTATCGAGTATGCCGGTATCGTGATGTACCCACTGCCAGATCTGCGCACGGGAAATCTCCGCCGTCGCCGCATCTTCCATCAGGTTGTTAATCGGCACGCAGCCATTGCCGCCATACCAGGCAGCGATATATTGAATCGCGATGCTAATGTTGTCGCGCAGCCCCCTTTCGGTAATCTTGCCCTGGGGTACTTGCAACAAATCCGCTGCACAGACATCAACATCGTCGCGCATGCGGTCAAGCTGATGAATGCCGCTCATGCCCTGATCGAACACGTCAGCGGCGAGCTGCACCAGCCCGGGGTGTGCCACCCAGGTGCCGTCGTGACCGTCTGCGACCTCGCGTTCTTTATCCGCACGAACTTTCTGCATTGCCGCCCGATTGGCTTCGTCATCGTTCTTTATCGGGATCTGGGCTGCCATACCACCGATCGCGTAAGCCCCGCGTCTGTGGCAGGTTTTGATAACCAGCTGAGAATAACTCCGAAGGAAATGCCGGTTCATCGTGATTTCGGCACGATCCGGCAATACATATTCTGAAAATTGATTGAATTTCTTTATGAAGCTGAATATATAGTCCCAGCGCCCGCAATTCTGGCCAACGATATAATCCTTAAGCTCATACAGGATTTCATCCGTTTCAAACGCCGCCAGGATTGTTTCAATAAGTACAGTGACCTTGATCTCACCATTACCGACGACGCCTGAGGACTCGGCAAACTTGAACACATCGTTCCACAGTCGCGCCTCAAGATGCGACTCAAGCTTGGGCAGGTAGAAATAAGGGCCGGTGCCCCGCTTTTTAAGGTTCGCTGCGTTGTGGAACAGGTACAGCCCGAAATCGAGCAACGCACCGGGCACCGCTTTGCCTTCAACGACAATGTGTTTTTCCGGCAGATGCCATCCACGGGGCCGCACAATCAATGTCGCAGTCTGCTGATTCAATGAATACTGCTTCGCACCCGTATCAAGGGTGATTGATCCGTCGGCTGCGTTGCGAAGATTGATCTGTCCCTGGATGACGTTTTGCCAGTTCGGCGTCATCGAATCTTCGCAGTCCGCCATAAAGACATTGGCCCCTGAGTTCATCGCGTTGATGATCATTTTGCGATCTGTTGGGGCCGTGATTTCAACCCGGCGATCTTGCAAGTCCGGCGGTATGTCGCACACATGCCATTCGGCCGTCCGGATGTCTGCGGTTTCCGCCAAAAAGTCCGGGCTCTCGCCATCATCGATGCGTTGCTGACGTTCTCGCCTGAGCTCCAGCATCGCTCCGATGCGCGGCGTGAATTCGACACTCAGCGCAGCCACAAACTGCAGCGCATCGTCACTCAGTATCTGCTCAAAGCCTGCCAACATCGGGCCGTGAACTTCGATCTGTATTTTTTGTTTTTCCATCATAAATTACTTTTAAAACAGTATCTTATTTATCTTAATTAATGTAGATGCTCAATCGCATTCAGAGACAGTTCGGCCACTATGGTACGCACCGCCTTGCTGCCGGGCAATTTCCATACAGGGGACCTTATACTGCCGCCGTGTCCCTGATTCTTCTCAACAAGCCATTCCAGGTCTTAAGCCAATTTACAGATCCTGATGGTCGGGCAACACTGGCAGACTTCACTACAAACAGAAACGTTTATGCAGCCGGCCGACTCGACTACGACAGCGAAGGCTTGATACTGCTCACAGACGATGGCCGGCTGCAAGCTCGCATCAGCCAGCCGCGATCACAGTTGGCAAAAACGTATCGCGTACAAGTTGAGGGCGTGGCTGACGAAGGACACGTGGGCAGCTTGCTGAAAGGTATCAAGCTGAAAGACGGGCCGACTAGCGCCATTGCCGCACGCCTGATCAAAGAACCGCCAACGCTCTGGCCGAGACAACCGCCCATTCGTGATCGAAAATCGATCCCGACAAGCTGGATTGAAATCTCTATAGATGAAGGACGAAATCGGCAGATACGGCGCATGACAGCGGCCATTGGCCTGCCAACTCTGCGACTGATACGGTTCAGCGTCGGACCCTGGGATCTCGACGGACTTGATCCCGGCGAATCTCGTGCAATCTCCGACGCAGAAGCCTGGAATCAGATCAGGTCCTGAACTTTGGGCGTAACGGGGGCTTCCCGGCCGGCGATGCGCATTGCAATCTCCATTGCCTGCTCGTAATTCAGTCTGGGGTCTACTGTCGATTTGTAAGCGCGTGAGAGATCGCCGTCGGTCAAACCACGTGCCCCACCGGTACATTCCGTTACATTTTCACCGGTAAGTTCCAGGTGCACGCCGCCAAGATAACTGCCCATATCCTGATGCACCCGAAATGCAGAATCGAGCTCCGAGACTATATTTTCAAAGCGTCTTGTTTTGGTGCCGTCAGCGGTGCTCTCGGTATTGCCGTGCATCGGATCGCAGATCCACAGAACCGGCGACCCGGTCTCACGAACCGCACGAATCAACTCCGGCAAGCCGTCTTCTATGGTCTTGGCGCCAAATCGATGGATAAGCGTCAGGCGACCGGGTTCATTGTTCGGATTCAACACCCGAATCAGGCCTTGTAGCCATTCGCGAGTCATTCCCGGGCCCACTTTGACGCCCACGGGGTTGGCAATACCGCGAAAATATTCAATGTGAGCACCGTCTATATCGGCTGTACGCATACCAACCCAGGGAAAATGGGTTGTCAGGTTATACCAGCGCTTGCGCCGGTCGAGATAGCGTGTCTGGGCTTGTTCATAGCCCAAGTGCAAGCCCTCGTGCGACGAGTAAATATCGGCCTTGTAAGTCTGGTGAAAGGCCCGCGCCGAAGCCGTTTCCAGGAAATCCAGCGACGTTGAAATGGACTTTACAATCTCACGATACTTGTCCGCCATGCGTGAATGGCCAACCCAATCGAGGTCCCAGTACTCCGGATGATGCAGATCGGCAAATCCGCCGTCGACCAGAGAGCGTACGAAGTTCATGGTTAGCGCCGCCCTTTCGTAACCACGCACCATCAGCTGTGGGTCCGGAATACGATCCTGGGGCGTGAACGGATGGCGATTGACCAGATCGCCGCGGTAGCTTGGCAAAGACTGGTCACCGCGAGTCTCAATATCAGCGGATCGTGGCTTGGCATACTGTCCTGCCATGCGCCCCACTCTGATCACCGGTTTCTTGAGCCCATAAAGCATCACCAGGCTCATCTGCAGCAGAATCTTGAGTTTCGCGACAATGCTCTCGGAGGTGCAGTAGTCAAAACTCTCCGCACAATCACCGCCCTGCAGAACGAATGCCTCGCCGCGTTGGGCTTTGGCAATCAAACTTTTGAGGGAATCAACCTCCCAGGAAGTCACTATGGGCGGTAATCTGCTCAATTCTGCGATGGAGCGCTCCAGCGCGGCCGCGTCCGGATAATTCGGTTGCTGAGTTGCTGTACGGCTCTGCCAACTTGCCGGGTGCCATTCGCTTGCTGGGACTGATCGGGTCACGCTGAATTCCTGTATTGACGGGTCACAATCGGACCCTTGGGTCCATTCCGCCGGACTATGCCATGATGCATAGCACAATGGCAAAAGTTTCTTCTGTAATCAGTGATTTACGGAAACGAGCTAAAAGGCGTACCCGGCAAAATTCCGGGCAATGTCGCAGCCCGAATTAGCCGCATAAAAATCGTCTGGAAAGCAGCGCAGGACATAGGCACAATGCGCGCCTGCTGTTATTGCCATGGCCACAATCCAAATACTTAATTGGCCTTTATTGGAGACCTGATGAAACACATCCTGGTACTTGGCGCCGGTAAAATCGGCGCACTGATTTCCGGTTTGCTCGCCGAAAGCGGCGACTACCATGTACAACTTGCCGACCGAATTGAAGGCGCCGCTCAAGATGTAGTCGACGCCCACGGACTCGAAAATCTGTCGGGGTTTACGCTTGACGCCGCTGATAAGGACAGTCTGTCGAAACATGTCAAGGCGCATGAACTGACGGCGATCATTTCCGGCTTGCCGTATTACTGCAATGTCACCGTCGCCGAAGTAGCGCGTGAAAACGAGTTGCACTACTTTGACCTGACAGAAGACGTTGAAGTAACAAAAACCGTTCGGCAACTGGCGGCAGGCGCGAACACTGTTTTCGTCCCGCAGTGTGGCCTGGCACCCGGTTTTATCAGCATTGCGGCGAACGAACTCATTCAGCACTTTGATGATTTGCGCTCGGTGAAACTCCGCGTCGGTGCCTTGCCACAGCATCCGAACAATGTCCTCAAATATTCGCTGACCTGGTCAACAGACGGCGTTATCAACGAATACGGCAACCTTTGCGAAAGCATCGTCAACGGGGCAGTAACACAAGTCCTGCCACTGGAGGGACTCGAAGCAATCGAAATCGACGGTACCAAGTACGAAGCGTTTAATACCTCCGGCGGCCTTGGCTCATTGACGGAAACCTATGGCGACAAAGTCTCTACGATGGACTACAAAACCATTCGTTATCCAGGGCATTGCGAACAGATGCGATTGTTGATGAATGGGCTGAAGCTGAACCATGATCGTGGCACATTGAAGCGCATTCTTGAGAATGCGGTCCCCCAGACATTGCAGGACGTTGTCATTATCTATGCGGCGGTAACCGGACATCAGGACGGTGAACTAAGAGAAGAAAATTACGTAAACAAAATCTATCCACAGGTCGTTGCGGGGCGCCTTTGGTCCGCTATTCAGATTACGACAGCGGCCGGGATCTGCAGTGTAATGGATCTTGTATTGACCCATCAGCAAAGCAGAACAGGATTTATCGCGCAGGAAGAATTCAGTTTGAAAGACATTCTTGAAAATCGCTTTGGCCGCTTTTATGCGCACGGTGGCAGCAATCAAACCTCGGCGGAACTGATCGCGAGAGGCGAAACGGGCCATCAACGCGCCAGTAAGGGAGCAAATTGATGAAAAACATTTTGGACAGACTGGGCCTCGAGCCCCTCAATGCAGGTACCTGGTCCGGCGCCGAGTCAATGAGCAGTGATTCAGCCCCTTTGATTGAATCAATCAACCCTGCGAACAACGAATTGATCGCCAGTGTCAGGGCGACCACGGCAGATGAATACGAAGCGGTCGTCAAGAATGCAAGAGCTGCATACATGGAGTGGCGCAAAATTCCTGCGCCGGTTCGTGGTGATGCAGTACGCCTGGTTGGCAACGCATTGCGCGACAACAAAGACGCACTTGGCAGCCTGGTAACGCTGGAGATGGGCAAGATTAAAGCAGAGGGCGATGGCGAAGTTCAGGAAATGATCGATATAGCCGACTTTGCCATGGGACAGTCTCGCATGTTGTACGGCAACGCCATGCACTCGGAACGACCCAACCATCGAATGTATGAACAATGGCATCCCCTCGGTGTCGTTGGCATTATTTCCGCCTTCAATTTTCCAGTGGCCGTGTGGTCGTGGAATGCATTAATTGCAGCGATTTGCGGCAACACGAACATCTGGAAGCCGTCCCCGAAAGCCGCTCTATGTGGTGTTGCCGTACAAAAAATTTGCAACGAAGCGCTGGCCGATGCGGGCCTGCCGGCCATTTTTCACCTGATCAACGACGGCAGCAATGAGCTTGCGAGCAAGTTTGTCGAAGACAAGCGCGTTGACCTGATCTCGTTCACCGGGTCCACCGCCGTCGGGCGCAAGGTGGGCGAAAAAGTCGCGTCACGAATGGGCAAGTGGCTGCTGGAACTCGGCGGCAACAATGCGATCATCATTGATGAATTCGCCAACCTCGATATTGCTGTACCCGGAATCGTATTTGGCTCGGTCGGAACGGCGGGTCAGCGATGCACGTCAACCCGGCGAGTCATCGTGCACGAGTCACGCATGGACGAACTCAAGGATAAACTTGTCAAGGCGTATGGGCAGGTTCGAATCGGTGATCCACTTGATGCGGATACATTAATGGGACCATTGATCGACGAAGCCTCGGTCGACCGCGTCGAAAGCGCGATCGAAAACGTAAAATCATCCGGTGGCGAGATTTTGTGCGGCGGAAACCGAATTGACGGCCCGGGCAATTACATCGAACCGGCCATCGCGCTCGTCAAGAACGACTGGGATATCGTGCAACACGAAACGTTCGGGCCCATCCTCTACCTGATTTCCTACTCGGATCTCGATGAAGCAATTGCCTTGCAGAATGGCGTTGTGCAGGGACTGTCATCCGCAATCTTTACTGACAATTTGCAGCATGCGGAATATTTCCTGTCGAATGGCGGGTCTGACTGTGGCATCGCCAATGTAAATATTGGCACGTCCGGCGCGGAAATCGGTGGCGCGTTCGGTGGCGAGAAAGAAACCGGCGGCGGCCGCGAGGCTGGCTCGGATTCCTGGAAGGCCTATATGCGGCGGCAGACCAATACGATTAATTTCGGTAGTGATTTGCCACTGGCACAGGGAATTAATTTCGATTTGTAAAAAACCGGGGTCGAACCGAGGTTTCTTCAATAACCCCGAGGGAGTATTGAAGAAACCTCGGTTCGACCCCGGTTTCTTGTTGGAGCGCCTCTACAGGCGCGATTCGGCTTCAGTTCGCAAGCTCAAACCGGTTTTCGCCCCGATTTTTCCGCACCTCACCCGCGTCAAACACCTGTCCGCTCATCGCAACATAAACGCCGGGTTGAACTGTCTGCACGGCCGCGACCGCCATGCCCACATTAAAAACAGCGTCTGTCGTTTTAAACCGGGCGGGGCTTAGTGATCCTGTCAGCACGATATGTTTGCCACTGAGCCCCTGCAACGCACTCGCGGTTTCTGCCATGCTGTCCGTTCCATGCGTGATCACGTAATGGCTGCCGTCGTCTTTCTCTATGTACTCGCGCAAGACAATGCGGTCTTCATCCGTCAACTCGAGGCTGTCTTTCTGGAACAGCGACACAATGTCGTAGTCGAACGCAACCATTCCCTCTTGCAGGATATGTTCGACCTGTGACTCCCCTACTTCGAACTGGCTCAATGCATCAAAGTAGACTTTGTCTATGGTGCCGCCGGTACTAATAAATCGAATAAACATGTATTTGCCATGGGTTCCCAGCGCCAAGCATGACATGTCCGGGAGCCGACCAAAAGGACGGTATATGTCCCTGTCACCGGACAATGCGAATGCCTGCTATCATGTCAATATGCGAAAGTTAATTGTCATGTTGTCCCTTTTCTGGGCCCTGCCCGTCATGGCCAATGGCGTCGCTGTCCAACTCGATCTGGACGGTGCCCTCGGCGTGGCAACAGCCGAGTACATTATCAATGGCATTGAAGATGCCAACGCACAGAATGTGAATCTCATCATTATCCGGATGGATACGCCGGGTGGCCTGATGGAGCCCATGCGGGACATTATCAAGGCGATTCTCAATTCAAACGTGCCTGTCGTGACTTATGTGTCTCCTGGCGGCGCAAGAGCCGACAGTGCCGGCACCTACATACTGCTGGCCAGCCATATAGCCGCCATGGCACCGACAACCCACCTCGGGGCGGCCACTCCGGTGTCGATTGGCGGCGGAGACCCTGGCGATGATTCCAGCCCCAAACCCGTCCCGCCGGGCGAGAGCAGTTCAGATGAATCCGAAGATGGCGACGACAATGAGGACGCCACCACCGACGATCCGGATTCTGCCATGGGCCGCAAAGTTCTCAACGACGCGATCGCTTATATCCGGGGACTGGCCGACGCGCACGGTCGTAACGCCGACTGGGCCGAACGTGCCGTTCGTGACGCTGCAACGCTGACAGCGAAAGACGCGCTTGAAGAAAACGTAATTGATGTAATCGCCGTCGACGTCGAGGACTTGCTGGCCGCCATCCACGGGCGCGAAGTGAATGTGAACAATGAGACCGTAACAATTGATTCGGAAGGACTCGTTGTCGAAAAGGTCGAACCCAACTGGCGCATCCAGTTTTTGAAAACGATTGCCAATCCCCAGGTGCTTCTATTACTCATTGCGCTAGGCACTTACGGTCTGCTCTTTGAAGGCTACAATCCGGGGGCTATCTACCCGGGTGTGGTCGGGGTTATCTGCATACTGCTGGCTGCGTATGCATTGCAGGTGTTACCGGTCAACTATGTCGGTTTGGCACTCATCATTGTCGGCTTCGCGTTGATCATTGCGGAGTCCTTTGTCCCGAGCTTCGGTGCGCTTGGCCTCGGTGGCATAGCTGCGTTCATTTTCGGCGCAATCATGATGTTTGACAGTGGCGTACCCGGCTTTGGTATCTCAAAGGCATTCGTTTACTCGTTTGCCATCGTCGTTGGCGGTTTGATGTTCCTGCTGGCGACATTCATGTTGAAATTACAGCGCCGTGGCGCTGTCAGCGGCACAGGATCGATCATTGGCGGCGTCGGCACCGCGATGGAAGCCTTCAGCGGCAATGGAAGAATATGGCTCGAAGGTGAAACCTGGACTGCCACAAGTAGCGTACAGATTGAAAAAGATCAGCCTGTTCGTGTACGTGCAATCGATGGATTAACGCTGCTCGTCGAACCGATGAAGCACTAGCATCGAAAACTGACGACCAGAATAAACAGAGGAAATCAAATGGAAGTTACTTACATTGGAATAGTCGCCGTACTGGTGGTATTGGTGCTGTACAACACAGTCAAAATCCTGAAGGAATACGAGCGTGGTGTCGTATTCTTGCTCGGCCGTTTCTACAAGGTGAAGGGGCCGGGATTAATCCTGCTTTTCCCTTTTGTACAGGTCATGACGAAAGTCGACCTGCGCGTTATCGTCATGGACGTACCGACGCAGGACGTCATTTCTCGCGACAATGTTTCCGTGAAGGTAAACGCGGTTATCTACTTTCGAATTGTAGATCCTGAAAAAGCAATCATTCGGGTTGCGAACGTATTCGAGGCAACCAGCCAGTTGTCGCAAACAACGCTGCGGTCGGTCCTTGGTCAACACGAACTTGACGACATGTTATCCGAGCGCGACAAACTGAATTCGGACATCCAGGCTATCCTTGACAAAAGGACCGACAATTGGGGCATCAAGGTCTCGAACGTCGAAATCAAGCATGTCGATCTCGACGAAAGCATGATTCGCGCGATTGCGCAGCAGGCAGAAGCCGAGCGTGCCCGGCGAGCCAAGATTATTAACGCAGAAGGTGAAATGCAGGCCGCGCAGATGCTGGCCGAAGCCGCAAAGATATTGGCGACGCAGAAACAGGCGTTGCAATTGCGCTATTTGCAGACTTTGAAGGAAGTCGCCGGCGAAAAAACCAATACCATTATTTTTCCGCTGCCGCTCGATCTCATCACACCGCTGCTGAAACTGGGCGACGAACTGAAAAAAGATCAATAGTTACGGTTAGCAAAAATGGGGCGGCAGGTCCTGCTGTCCCTTAAACTCGCAATCGCCCGCTGGGCGGGCTCCTACAGGTGCCAACTCGGCCTATTTCGCTAAAATACTGACTGTAATCTTAGCGCCGCCCCACTCCGAGGTTTCGATCGAAATATCGCCACCGTAATTGGCGGCAATTTCTCTTACCACCGCCAATCCAATGCCGTGGCCAGGTGCTGATTCATCGAGACGCATGCCGCGTTGCAGAAGTTGCTCGGCAACATCATCCGGTATGCCGGGCCCATCGTCGCAAACCTGCATTCGCATCGCACCGGAACCCGCGTCGTTACCCTCCAAAGGCCGTACAGTCAATCGGACTTTCGACTCACACCACTTGCATGCATTGTCGAGTAGATTGCCAGCCAGCTCCAGAAAGTCGCCGGCATCGCCACGAAATTTTGTACCGGGAGTTACATCGAGCTGAATATCCGGGTTTTTTTCCTTGTAGACTTTTCGCAAACCGTCTACCAATCGATGCAGATCCTTGTCGATATCCACCGGCACAACAGCGATCGATTCTGAGGCGTACGAGGCGGGTTTTCGAAGCTGGTAACGAACAATGTCATTCATTCGCTCCACCTGCGCCTCGATTCGTTCGGAGTCCGCGGACGACTTTTGCTCCCCTAATACGGCCCGAATAGCGGCCAACGGCGTTTTCAAACTGTGTGCGAGGTTATCCAGCGTGTGCCGATAGCGTTCAGAACGCGCCCGTTCGCTACCGACGAGTATGTTCATATTACGTGCCACGCCGGTGAGCTCCGTCGGGTATCCGTCCGACAGTGTTTCGCGCTTCCCGGCTTCAATATCGCTGATCTCCTCTTCGATCATCCGCAGCGGCTTCAGGACCCCGCGCATCAACAATGAAATGCTGAACAGCATGATGAGTGCCACCGCAGCGAACCAGCCGAAAAGCTGTCGCCGGAAACGTGCGAGCTGTGAATTAAACGAATCCAGGCTCTCCGCGACGTTGAACGTATAGGGTCGCAATTCGCCGTCTGAGAGCTCCCACTCGACGGCAAGACTAAGCGCCATCAATGGCGTGCCATCGTCCAGAAAGACACGCGATACCTGGTGTGTGCCAAACGCCGGCGTGTCGCCGTATGGAATATCCAGACCGAGTGAGGAGCGTGATCGCCAAACCGGCTCATCACTGTCATCGAGCAACTCGCCGAACAAGCCGGAGCCAAGGTTGCTGAATCGAATCTCATGCAAATCGACCGGCATTTCCAGTTCGCCATAGATATTCGGTTCGGCTGCGGCCAGCAGCGCCATCAATTGACCATCGAGGATGTCTTCCTGTGCTTGCTCACCCGCTTCGCGAAACGCGGTATCCAAAACCGCGATCGTCGCGCCGAAAAAGAACAACAGCAAGACGCTAACGGAAATGAGTAGTCGGGTACTGAGGGACGATGTTGCGTTTTTTCTAAAAAACGTCATACGAGAAAATCAACTGTCCTGATCGCGCTCTAATGCAAATCGGTAGCCACGTCCTCGTAACGTCTCAATGGGCTGGATTTGATTGTCCGGATCCATCTTCTTGCGAAGTCTCCCGATGAACACTTCAATGACGTTGCTGTCGCGTTCGAAGTCCTGATCGTAGAGCCTGTCGGTAAGTTCCGATTTGGATATGACTTCGCCGGCCCGAATCATCAGGTGCTCGATAATTCGATATTCGTAACTGGTGAGATCGATAGTATTGTCGTGAACTTTCAGTTCCTGGCGGGCGGTATCGAGCACGACGGGACCTGCGGCAAGCGTTGATGACGCCCAGCCGCCACTGCGTCTCAGCAATGCATTTACGCGTGCAGATACTTCTTCGAAATGAAATGGTTTTACCACGTAGTCGTCTGCGCCTGCGCTCAAACCATCGACTTTGTCCTGCCAACGATCGCGAGCAGTCAGAATCAAAATCGGGTAGGTCTTACCTTTTTCACGCACCTCGCGAATGATATCCAGGCCTGAAATTTCCGGCAGGCCAAGATCAATAATCGCGAGATCGATCGGATACTCAAGCGCGAAGTACAAACCCTCTCTGCCATCCGCAGCCTGCTCCATGCCATAGCCCGTGTCTGACAACTGTTTGCACAGTGACTCGCGCAATGTTTCATCGTCTTCTATTACGAGCAATCTCATGGTATCGGATCCCGTTAACCGCGTTTGCAGCCGTTGACTGTGACGGTTTTGACTTTGCCGCCCACCATGACACGAATGTGGTGTACCTCACGGCCTCCACTGACCCTGGTTTCCGCACTGATAATTCGGCCATTTTTGTATTGCCGGCGAATCTGCTCGACCGCTTCGTTCAGGCTTTTGCAGCCACCGTCTGCGAGCACAATCGGTGCTCTGGGCGGCGACTCGGCCTGCACCATCAACGGTGACCCGAGGGCGATAGCCAGAAGCAGAATTTTGAGCAGTGATCGCATTAGCGTGACTTTGTGATTAGCGTTGGGTTGAGTTTGGTGCGTCGTCCGGCCGATTGCAATGAGTCGCATCACAATCGGCCGGTAGCAACGCATAAGCCTAGTAAGCTGGCCGAATATCGACCCGGATACGCAGCCGTTTGCCTGGATCATTCGGCATATTGGTGGCGTATTTCTGACCGTGATACTTATAAATTACACGGTATCCGTCAATGCGCTCCTCTTCGTGGGTCTGGTAATGGGTCTTGCAGCGGGTCACCGGGCGTGAATACTCCCGGCGGCCGTAATCGCCGTTGCGTAAAGCCGCATCTTTGGCGATCGAGGCACCGATGAGAGTACCGGCAACTGTCGCGATATCATTACCCCGTCCGCTTCCGATCTGGTGACCAATGACACCGCCCAGAATTGCACCAAACAGCGTCCTGACACCAATGCCGTGAGGACGGTGGTCGACTGAATAGTATTCAACGTCTTCCCAGCATTCCTTTACGGGCGTGGTCACCGTCACATAACGAATGATCGGCTCCGCACTCAGAACACGGGCGTAGTCATATACTACCGGTGAGGATCGTCGATCCTTGTAGGCATACCCGCCAGCCTCAGCGGAGGTGGCAGACAAGCCCAGTGATAATACGACAGCGGCCAGGATCATCTTGATCATCGTCGTATTCGTTGTCGTCGTCATGGACAGGGTGTTCATAGTCGTTCTCCATTTTCAGCATTGGGCCCGTAAGACAGGTCGGACCTTGGCGCTAATAATAGAGGCCCGGCAATGAACTGAAGCTGAATACGAAAGCCTCTGAAATGAACGGTTTCTGAACGAATGAGGCCTACGAAAGACGCTTTTTGCTGGCATCCCAGGCTGCTTCAAGGTCTTCGATCGACAGCCCTTTGAACGCAACGCCCTGCCCTTGCAAATGCTTTTCCATCTCGCGAAATCGAGCCTCAAATTTACGATTGGCACGTGTCAGAGCCTGCTCCGGATCGATCTTCAAGTGGCGAGCCAGATTAACGATTGCAAACAACACGTCACCGAGTTCATCTTCCATCTGATCGGCAGACTCAGCCACTATCGCGTCCTCAAGCTCTGCCAGCTCTTCGGCGATTTTGGCTTTCACGCCGCTGCTGTCCGGCCAGTCAAAGCCCTGTGCAGAGGCCCTTTGCCCCAGTTTCTCCGCCTTCTTCAGCGCAGGCATTGCCGCGGCGACGCCGTCGAGCGCACTTGCCTTGCTGCTGCCTGCCCTGGCAGCGCGTTCTTCTGCCTTGATACGCTCCCAGCTGCCGATCTGCTGGCCCTCACGTTGCTCTTTAGCCGTGCCGAAAACGTGTGGATGCCGGCGCCGCATTTTATCGTTGATGCTCTTCGCGACGTCCGCAAAATCAAAGGCCTCTTGCTCCTCGGCCATGCGGGCGTGAAAAACGACCTGGAACAGCAAATCCCCAAGCTCATCACGCAAACCGTCAATGTCATCACGGCTAATCGCGTCCGCCACCTCGTAGGCCTCCTCGATTGTGTATGGCGCGATGGACGCAAAACTTTGCTCTCGATCCCAGGGGCAACCTTTCTGCGGATCTCTGAGCGTCGCCATTAGTTCGAGTAATTTCTCTATTTCACTCATATATTATTGATCTAAAAGCTTTTTCCTAAGCTGTATCAGCATCGATGCGGTGGCACCCCAAATACGTCGCTCAGCGTAATTAAACTCGACGATCTGAAACTCGACGCCCTCGAATACGCGCACGGAGTCTCGCTGATTGCCTTTATCGAGCAAGAACGGCAACGGCACCTCGAACGCCGCCTCGACTTCGCCCCGATCGATAACGATGGATACCGACTGCGCAACCAGTCCGATCACCGGCGTGACCGCATATCCCGTCACCGTAGGTGCCGGATCGAGGTAACCGGCGACCTCCACCATGTCCGGGTGAATCCCGACTTCCTCATGCGCCTCGCGCAACGCCGTCGCCAGTATATTTTCGTCGGCGCCCTCCATGCGGCCGCCAGGAAAGCTCACCTGGCCCGCATGCAGTCGTAATTCAGAGGATCTTTGGGTCAACAGAACCGTCAATCCCTCAGGCCGGTCGATAATGGGGATCAACACCCCGGCGGCTTTAAGGTCGCCGGAGGCCAGCTGCAGGAACTTTGCCGGCCAGTGCCTGGATTCCGGCGGCATCACCGCTTGTCTTGGGTCTTCCGGGGCACTCGTTTCCGCGAACCTGCGTCGAATCTCGTCCAGACCAATATGCGTCTTGATGGGGCTCATTCGCTAGTGCTGAATACCGCCCTTGGTGAGTGCTGCCGGGTCCAGCAAGCGATCCAGCTCTTCGTCGCTGAGATCGGTCATTTCCTTTGCAACGTCTTTTACCGGGCGGCCCTCAGCGTATGCTTTTTTCGCCACAGCGGCGCCCAGCTCATAGCCAATAACGGGGTTGAGCGCGGTCACCAGGATCGGATTGCGATCGAGCGCGGCGTCCAGGTTGGCTTGATTCACCGTAAACCCGGCAATCGCGCTGTCGGCCAGGCAGACGCTGGCATTTGCGAGTATTTCGATGCTTTGAATCAGGTTGTAGGCCACCACCGGCAACATTACGTTGAGCTGGAAGTTTCCGGATTGGCCGCCGATCGTAATCGTCACGTCGTTGCCAATTACCTGGGCGCACACCATGGCAACAGCCTCCGGGATAACCGGATTGATTTTTCCCGGCATGATGCTGGAACCAGGCTGCAGTGCCGGCAATGCTATCTCGCCGAAACCCGCCAGCGGACCGGAATTCATCCAGCGCAGATCATTGGCAATTTTGGACAGGCTGACGGCCAGCACGCGCAGTTGTCCCGATGTTTCCACGGCCGCATCCTGGCAGCTCAAGCCCTCGAACAGCGAGTCTGCCTGGCTGAATTCGACGCCGGTATGTTCGCTCAATAATGTCGCCACTTTTCGACCGAATTTCGGGTGCGCATTGATGCCGGTGCCGACAGCCGTGCCTCCTTGCGCAAGCGCTGTAAGGCGCTTCATGGTGTCGTTCAGGCGATCGACGCCATGGTCGATCTGCGCCCGCCAGCCGTCAAGCTCCTGCCCGATGGTCACCGGCATGGCATCCATCAAATGTGTACGCCCCGTTTTTACGACGTCACGTACTTCGTCTGCTTTGGTCTCCAGCACGGCGGAAAGGTGCTTCAATGCGGGCAGCAATGTGCCGTCGATCGCGAGTGCGGCGCTGACATGTACACAGGTAGGAATCACATCATTGCTGCTTTGACTCATATTAACGTGATCATTCGGGTGTACCTCCGCGCCAAGAGCACTGGTCGCAAGGCGGCTGATCACTTCGTTCGCATTCATGTTCGAACTGGTGCCGGATCCGGTTTGAAAAACGTCGATCGGAAAATGCTCATCGTATTCGCCGGCCGCGACCGCGAGAGATGCCACTTGAATCACAGCTGCCTTATCAGACTCCAGCAAACCAAGCTCGGCATTGGCGCCTGCCGCTGCCCATTTCACAAGTCCCAACGCCGCAATAAATCGACCTGGCATGGGCAGACCACTGATCGGAAAATTGTTGACTGCACGCTGTGTCTGCGCCCCCCAAAGGGCGTCGGCCGGCACCTGCAATTCCCCCATGCTGTCGCTCTCCATGCGATATGACTTGTCACTCATTTGCTCTTTTCTCCAGTGGTTTCTCGTGGGGCAATTAACGTTTCCCAATGGTGTATGATTCGCGCTTTGTGCGCCCAAGTCTAGCCCGAAAACTCTCTGATGACCCTCAAAGCCCTATCCCCGACTGACGGCCGCTACTCGGCACAAGTTGACAGTCTTCGCGAGATCCTCAGCGAGTACGGCCTGATTCGCTTCCGCGTGATGGTCGAAGTTCGCTGGCTGCAATGCATGGCGGCCGAAAAAGCGATCCCGGAACTGCCGCCACTGTCGAGCGCGATGAGCAAAGCTCTTCTAACCCTCGCGGACGACTTTTCGGACGCCGACGCTGACCGTGTTAAGGAAATCGAAGCGACGACCAATCACGACGTTAAGGCCGTCGAATATTTCATTCGCGAAAAAATCGGCGACCTGGATGAATCCGGCAACATCGGCGAGTTCATACACTTCGCCTGTACCTCAGAGGACATAAACAACCTCGCCTACGGCTTGATGTTGCAGAGCGCACGCGACGACGTCGTATTGCCGGGAATGAGCGCACTGCAGGACAAACTTCAGGCCATTGCGGACAACTATGCCCAGTTGCCAATGCTGGCACGAACGCATGGGCAAACGGCAAGCCCGACGACGGTCGGTAAAGAATTTGCAAATGTTATTGCAAGGCTAAGCCGAGCCAGAAAACAGTTTTCGAAGGTCGAGATTCGCGGCAAATTCAATGGCGCGGTAGGCAATTTTAACGCCCACGTTGCTGCTTATCCTGAAATTGACTGGCCGGATATGAGTACACGATTCATCGAATCACTGGGACTTGATGCCAATTTGATGACAACCCAGATCGAGCCCCATGACTGGACTGCTGAATATTGTCATGCACTCGTTCGCTACAATACGATCCTGCTCGATCTGTGTCGTGACATATGGAGTTACATCTCTCTCGGATATTTCAGCCAGCAAATTGCGCCAGACGAAGTCGGTTCGTCGACCATGCCGCACAAAGTCAATCCAATTGATTTCGAGAACGCGGAAGGAAATCTCGGTCTGGCTCAGGCCATGCTCGAACATTTTGCCACCAAGCTGCCCATCTCACGGTGGCAACGCGACCTTACCGACTCCACCGTGCAACGAAATTTTGGCGCCGCCATCGCCTACATTCTCATCGCGTTTAAATCGGTAGAGAAAGGTCTGGGCAAATTGCAGGCAAATGAACAAGTCATCAGCGACGACATCAACGACCGCTGGGAAGTTCTCGGGGAGGCCGTGCAAACGGTTATGCGGCGCTACGGGGTTGCAGAACCCTATGAGAAACTTAAAGCTCTCACCCGTGGCAAGCAGGTTACGCGCGAGCTATTACATGACTTCATTCAATCGCTGGAAATTCCGGATGATGCGAAGAAACGGCTGCTTGATATGACACCAGCCAGCTATACCGGCCTGGCGAGTACACTTGCCAAAACCCGGACCGATTGATTCAAGCGTTTCCGCGTGATGAAGTTTCCCGGCGACATGACGGCAGAGTCGTTCCTCGAAGCACACTGGCAAAAATCCGCGCTTTTCATGCCCGGCGCTGTCGATGAGCTGCCATCAATTCTGCCTGCCGAAGAACTGGCATGGCTTGCCACTCAAGAAGATGTCGAGTCGCGACTCGTATTCACCGAGCGAGGCGGCAACAAGACACGCTATCGCGTCGAAAGCGGCCCATTTGACGAACTGACGCTTTCCAGCCTGCCGGAACGCGACTGGACGTTGCTGGTGCTCGACGTCGACAAACATCTGCCCGACTTTGCACGCCTGTTTGCGCTGGCGGCATTTATTCCCGATTGGCGCGTCGATGACCTGATGATCAGTTTTGCCGCGCCCGGTGGCAGCGTCGGTCCGCACAAGGACAATTACGATGTCTTCCTCTGCCAGGGAAGCGGTCGTCGTGAGTGGCACTTAGGCAATGCGGATGAGACTAATGCTTCGGACGAGTGTGCAGACTTGTCTTTGCTGCAGCCGTTCTCAGACCCGTCACCCATTACTGCCGCGTACGGCGACATTTTGTACGTGCCCCCGGGAATCCCGCACTGGGGTATTGCAGAAGAGGCATGCACGACCTATTCAATTGGGATGCGCGCCCCTACTCTCGGCGAACTTCGGCTATCTTACGAGCGAGAGTTTCCGCACGAGACGAACCCATTTCCGCATCGCGCTGTCGAAAACGATACTTTTTACTCTGACCCCGATCTCGACCAAATGGAATCCAGCCCCGGGCAGATTTCGCCAAAGTCGATTGATCGCTGTCGCGTGCTTGCAAGCGAGTCAACTCAGACTGAAAACAGGCAACTCGCTATTACCCTCGGCTGCGTTGCAACCGACCTGAAGGCGTGGCTGTCGCCGGATTCTCCGTCAGCGGATGAGATAAGTGCATTCCTTGGTCGTCACGATCTCCGGCAACCGATACCGGTCCACGGTATGGCCCGAATCGCCTGGTGGACCGAAGGCGACGAATTGATCTTTTTTGCCAACGGCCATTACAAAAAATCGGAGCTGCATAATCTTGGGTTTATGCAATCGCTCTGCGCCACTCGCCAACTCGACGCGGAATTGCTAAACACGCCCATGAGAAGCGAGGTGCTCGACTGGATGCTGAATATGGGCGTGTTCGACGTCTTCGCAAACGTCGAATTGCAGCAATAAGAGACATTCTCAACAAGTGAAATTGACCAAAAGTATTAAAAAAACGTGACGCAGTTAATACCGGCAAAGTCCCGCCAGCCGTTAGTATTACGTCACGCGATAACAGGGGAATACCGACTTCGGGCGAAGATCGTAGCCGACGGCTCAAGAATGTTGAATGAACGGAATGCTTGAGCAAGAAACGACTCAGCGAATTCGCTGTCCGACCCGAAGTACTTACATTCAAACGAACATGGCACAAGCAAAAGAAAAAGGCCGCCGATGGGTCATTTCCACCAAAGAGGAAATGCTTCAGGCGGTGATGGAAATATCGTCCATAGCGACCCGCAAAGTCTCGATCTATACGCACGATCTCGAAACGGGAATTTATGACGATCTGGACTATCTCGAAATCATCAAACGACTGGTTTTGTCGCAAGCGTACTCACGCATTCGGGTACTGATTGCCGAACCTGCGCGCGCGATCAAGAATGGCAACGCTTTTGTGCACCTAGGGCGACGCCTGAATACCTATATCGAATTTCGTCATGTGCGTGAAGATTTGCGCACACACCCTGAATCATTCTGCATCGCAGACGAAACCGCTCTCGTATATCGGTTGCAAGCCAATCGCTGGGAAGGCATTGCCGATACCTATGAACCCGCTGTCGCGAAACTCTACGGAAAGATGTTCGATGAGATATGGCTCGCCAGTGAGGTTGAGATCGAATTTCGCCAGCTCGGTATCTGAGCGCTGAACCGACACAGTGCATCCTACTGATTTGACAGTTTCCGCCGTTGTGGAAAGAGACGGCAAATTTCTCATCGTCGAAGAACGCTCGGCGGGTGTCCTTAAATTCTCGCAACCTGGCGGACACATCGAGGCGTCTGAATCTCCGGCAGAAGCCTGTACACGTGAAGTTCTGGAAGAAACCGGCTGCGATATCGCAATCAACAGCCTGCTTGGTGTTTACCTGTGGATACATCCACAGTCGCGGCAGCAATTCCTGAGAATCGTTTACGTCGCCGACTTGCTGCAGGAACACGTTGGCCGAAAACTCGACGACGGAATTCACGCTGTACACTGGTACAGCGCGGCCGATATCGAACATCACCGACGAAGATTACGAACACCTGTCGTATTTCGCTGTATTGAAGATTACATTGCAGGCAAGCGCCAACCGGAATCCGTTCTTGCGGGAGAAATGCCCATTCAACATCGGGTGGCGGATGTCCTGGCGAGCGCGTCGCTGGTTTAGTTGCGACGATTCTGACGTTCCGCTGTTGACAATTCGGTGTGGTCGCCGGAGGCTCTGACTGCATGACCCTGATTCAGCAGAGATTCCGGACGAAGAGCATCCTGGTGCTGCGGTTTCTTCTTTGGATGGTGTCGCTGGTGGCGCTGTCAATCACTCTTGCACTGTTCTGGCTGCGCTGGGATGCAGGCTCGTCGAGAGACGACTGGTTCGTCAGTCGACAAGGCGAAATAGCGAACGTCAATACGGTCCAGTCGATCACTATCCACGAGCAATTATCTGAATCGGTGAAACTGACATCTGATTCCGGCCTTCGTGTGTCTTTTCGCGTAATACGAGCCTTCGAAATTGAAGGTCAGCTACCCGTATTGCTCATACTCGGTGGTCACCGTACTGGAAGCGATGCAGTCGAGTTGTTCGGCAAAGTGGGCGGTCAGGCGATCGTCGGCATCGACTACCCTTACGATGGCCCGGATAGCGCGAAAGGTGTGATACCGATTGTGAAAATGGTCCCCTTGGCACGGCAGGCCATTCTGGACACGACCCCGGCAATATCGCTGGTGCTCGACTGGTTGCTCGAACAAACCTGGGTTAACAAGGACCAAATAATCATCATTGGTGGCAGTCTCGGCGTACCCTTCGCCGCCAGCGCCGCGGCACGCGACCAGCGTATCGCTGGCGTTATGCTTGTCCACGGTGCCGCCGACAATCGATTGTGGCTTGAGGCACAAATAGCACGACGGGTAGACTCAGCATTCCTGCACTATCCGCTGGCAACTGTCGTGAACTGGCTGGCTTACGGTCCGCTTTTCGATACCAGCAGACATATCGCCGTTGTTTCGCCGCGCCCGGTGTTGATAATCGGTGCAAAGAATGATGAAAGGACACCGGCTGGCCAGACTGAATTATTATTCGAGGCCGCACGCGACCCAAAACGCCTCCGCTGGACCGAAGGCCAGCACATCCAGCCGAATCGCAAGGACGTTATCGAAGAATTATTGCAGATTGCGAACAAGGAACTACCCTTCCTGACGCAGTAGAAGAATTACCCGCTGCTCATCGGTGGCCGGCTATCCGCCATAATTTCGTCTAACGTCCTTTGAGCCCGCTCGAGATAACGGAGGTCCCTGGGCTCGACCATCTCGCACCCGTCTCTAATCATGTCTTCGATCCTGACCGGATAATATCTGCAGTCATCCGGCCGGTCGAAGTAAATCCTGCAGACGTATTTTTTCTGGTTGGGCAGCTTCCTGAGCCACGGGCATCGTGGCATTTGCTTGCCGGTGACAGGGCTGATCCATATTTTTCCGCCGCCGACGTAGCTCGCAATATCTGGCCTGTTGTCCTCCCAAAAGGCAATTTCGCTATCGGATGCAGACAGCCCACCGTCAGCATAAATGGTGCAGCATTTACCGCATTGATTGCATGCTTTCACTCGAGGGCCTTGCCTTGATTGGTCATTATAAATACCCCGTTGTAATTGCACAGCCAATGGCCAGGTCAAAGGCGGCCACTGAATCTTCAACCTTCCCGGCTTCAAACAGATCCACAGCTTGTTGCAACGCTTCTCCGACACCGCCGCCGAGCAGCGCATGCGGTGGTTTGAGCAAAACCTGGCTCAGCGGAACCGCATCCTGAACCCGTCCCCTCTTTATTGCAACGGCAATCATCTGCATCATGGCAAGCCATTTCAACGGATACTTCGGTGCTTCGTTCTGCCAGATTTCCATCGCATTATCTGCCAGGGTCTCCGAGAGCTCCGCATCACCCCGCTTCCACGCCAGCCAGGATTGATTAGCCACCACGACAGCCTGATACTCCGGCGCCGAACTTGCCTCTATCGCCGTCAACACCTGCGGAATCATTTCTTCGACTTCGCTAATATTTCCGAGCAGACGATAGGCTACATTCAAATAGGTCAGGCTGCGACCGGTGGTCCGTGGATCACCACAGCGCCGCGACAGTTCGACAGCTTCTTTCAGGTATTCCACCGTTTCTGCGGGTTTGTCCACAAACAATCGCGCGAATCCGGCGCCAAATAACGCGTCTGCAAGCTCGAGCAGACTGCCCGCCTCCCGCGCCTGTGCAAGCACCCTGTCCACCGCAGCAACCGTATTGTCGGACAGCCGAAAGCGCTCTTTTCGATATCCGAGCATCGCGATGCTTACGCTGAACCTCCTGCGTTGATACGAGTCACCGTGTTGGGCCATGCGGGGCTCTGTCAGTGTGATGAGACGTTCCATCTCAGCAATGTTGGCAGTCCAATAACACAGCCAGATCTGGCTCAGATAATTGGCAAGCTGCTCATGCCACCAGTTACCTTGGTCGGCATCCGGCTCTTCGCCAAGAAATCGTAATGCGATCTCTAATTCCTCCATTGCTGCTTCATGATCAGATTGGCGCTCCCAGGTCACAGCTACCGCCCGGTGCAGGGAGGCAGATTCAGTCCGGTCTGTCTCTGCCGTTAGAGACAATGCCTTATTGAAACTTGATCGTGCCTTCTCGTAGTCGCAGTTCAGTTCATGAATCGTGCCAAGCAATCGGAAAGTGCGGCGACGCGAATCTCGAAGCCACTCTTCGTCAAGATCGACCGCGCGGTCGCCGTCCAGCAGTTCTTGTGCTTGTTCGAGATGTGTTAGTGCTTCCACAGTCGCATATGCCTGCCTCGACTGTTCCGCTGCGACAAGCAAATAGTTGACCGCTTTTTCGACATCGTCTGCTGCAGCAAAATGGCGTGCCAGCCAAATAGCAACTGCATCAACGTTTTTTTCGAACAGTACTTCAAGCGACAGGCCAACGTCCTCATGCAAATGTACGCGCTGAATCGCGTCGAGAGACTGGTAAAAATAATTTTGGAAAAGTTTGTGACGAAATTGATACTGGGACAATCGAATACCGCCAATTCTACCGATCCCAAGTGCCTGAACCAGCGAGTGGCGCGCCGCCAGGGAGCCGCTTAGCAATCGCACAATATTGCGTCGCTCGGAATTCGTCGTCGCCGATATGACTTCCGCATTGAATGGATCGCCTACTACACTGGCTACCGACAGGCATTCATGCTCCAGTTCATTCAGTCGAGCGGCGCGTTCGTGGATAATTCCCTCAATGCGTGACGGAAGCTCATCCCACGACAACTCTGAAGCGGTGATCCAATAACCCGAATCATCCTTTAGCAGATTTCCGCTCTCCTGAAGATGTCGCATGAGCTCTACTGTAAAAAGAGCATGACCACTCGTATGTCGTTGCAGTGCCACTCGAAAACTATCGTCAAGTCGATTGGGTTCCGAATCGATTACTGCGTTAACGAAGCTTGAGCCGTCACTGTCCGATTCAGCCACGGCTACCGTTGCATCGCCGTAATAGCGCTTGATTTCATTGAGGGTTCTCTCGAGCGGGTGTCGCCCATGACCACGCCCGAGCGCAACGTCTTCCGGTCTGTATGCGCCAATGATGAGGATGCGGTCCTCAGCCAAACGGCGACTGAGATGAAACAGCAGGTGGATCGACGCATCGTCGGACCAATGCAAATCGTCGATGATGACAAGAACCGGATGCTGTTTGGCTAAGGCCTTGAGTACGTTCGTATACTGTTCACACAGATGAACCTGCTCGAGCCCGCCGGACTCCGAGACTATCTTTGCCTTGTCGACAGTCGAATCTTTTTTTCGAAATCCTGTGCTGCGCACCGCCTGCGCACCGACGCGCGTCATAATGGCACCGCCGGGCACAAAAATGTCGATCAAATCAGGACCATGTTCTATCAGCGCTTTTGCGGCCAGCTTGAACCAGCGCGTGGACTTAGCCGTTTTAGTGGCAGGTGAATCTGGCGCCAGATCCGAATCGTCCGCCTCACCGGCAAGCTCCGTCATGATTTCACGGAAAGGCAAGTACGGATCACCGATGCCCGTCTGTGCATTGCAATGCCCGTCAGCGATGACCAGATCAGGATGCCGTGCATGGGCGACGTGACAGAATTCCGCGAGCAGTGCCGTTTTGCCAGCGCCGGCCTCTCCCGTAACGAAACAAACCGAGCGACGCCCATCCAACGCCTCTTGCAGATACCCTTCCAGCTTTTCCAGCTCGAATTCTCTTGAAAGGCATCGATTGTCCGTTTGAGACTCCCTCGCCATCTTATGGTTCCAGTATCGTTTTGCCCGATATAGTCCGGTTTCTCATTGTAACTTACCTTTTACAAGTCAGCTGCACGGTCGTGATGTTGTAGTCGAAGATCGTCACGAGTCATAATAAGCAACATGAATACTGCACAGGATTTACACGGCAAGCGCGTCATCATCGGTCTGTCCGGCGGTGTCGATTCGGCCGTCGCGGCATTGTTGCTAAAGCAGCGCGGTGCCGACGTGCATGCTTTGCATATGACGAACTGGGAGGACGACGACGGCTATTGCACGGCGGCCCAGGACTTACAGGATGCGCGCCAGGTTTGCGACGAGCTGCAGATACCGTTGCACCATGTCAATTTTTCGCGGGAATATCGTGATCGGGTATTTGAGCATTTCCTGGACGAATACCGTGCCGGGCGAACACCGAATCCGGATGTCCTGTGCAATCGTGAAATCAAGTTTGGCGTGTTTAGAGAACACGCGAAAAGACTTGGCGGTGACCTGCTCGCAACCGGGCATTACGCACGGTTAATCGTCAATGACTCTCGAGCAGAGCTCCACAAAGCGAAAGACGGCAACAAGGACCAGAGTTATTTCCTGCACGCCGTCAGCGCCGATGCGTTGGCAGAAACCGTGTTTCCGTTGGGCGACCTTGTGAAGGACGAGGTCCGCGAACTCGCCCGATATCATGGCCTGAGCAACCACGATAAAAAGGACAGCACTGGCATCTGCTTTATCGGGGAACGACCCTTCAGGGAATTCCTGGCCACCTTTTTGCCCGCCAATCCCGGCCCCATCAAAACAGCGGCTGGCGAAACAATTGGCGAACACCTCGGCCTGATGTACTACACCCTGGGCCAACGCCAGGGGCTCGGCGTCGGCGGACGGCAGGACTCGGGCGATCAACCCTGGTATGTCGCCGCCAAGCAGTTGCAGGACAATGCATTGATCGTCGTACAAGGCGAGGACCCGCTGCTGTACAGCAACGAACTGGAGGCCAGTCAAGCCGTCTGGATTGGCGATGTACCCGAAGCATTGTCAGATAAAAAGGTGCTGCCCTGCCAGGTAAAGATCCGCTACCGGCAAGCGGACCAGGAATGCGTGATAACAAAGATGGAAGATGAAAAATTAAAGGTAAGCTTCGTGGAGCCACAACGCGCTGTCGCGCCCGGTCAATATGCTGTTTTCTACCTCGGAGATCGTTGCCTTGGTGGTGCGGTAATCGACAAGGCAATTT
>SMVB01005295.1_pt1 | contig 29099 bp, 17 predicted proteins | sample 2456461 | NCBI WGS metagenome assembly SMVB01 (sample SAMN11095934, study PRJNA526329) | marine sediment metagenome | biome: Marine sediment; feature: Surficial sediment; material: Deep marine sediment; isolation source: Hadal surficial sediment | place: Pacific Ocean | collected 2014-05 | depth... | reverse complement strand
CCAACCGCTCATGACCGTGCCCCTTTCGGGAAAGAGCAGACTGTTTTCGCTAGAACTTGACCGTGACGTATTCGCGTCCGATCGAATCAATGGCTCGGACGCCAGCCAGCGCCATGATGCGCCACAACTCGGTGTCGAGGATTTCCAGCGCGCGATCGACACCGGCCTCGCCCGATGCAGCCAATCCCCACACGTAGGCGCGCCCGACGCAGACCGCTCTCGCCCCGAGCGCTAGAGCCTTGAAGATATCGGTGCCGCGCCGGATCCCTCCATCGAGCAGGACCGGGATCCTGTTCTCGATGACCTCGACGACCTCGGGCAAGCACTCGATCGTCGAGCGATCGCTCTCCTCCTGGCGGCCACCGTGGTTCGAAACGATCACCGCGTCGACGCCATGCTCGACGGCCAACCGTGCGTCCTCGTGCGTTACGATCCCCTTGAGCACGATCTTCATCGCAGTGTTCCGGCGCAGCCACTCGATCATCGACCAGTCCATCGAGGGATCGATCAGGGAAAGACCTTCGGGCAGGTGATCGAAATTGCCCAACCCGACCGCACTGCCCGTTGCAAGCATACGCGTCAGTTCGTCGATGCCGGATTCCCGGTTTCCAAACACGGGAGTATCGACGGTGAGCACTAGGACAGGGCACCGCGCCGTCTCCGCCCTGCGCAGCAGGTTCTTCGTCAACTCTCGATCGGTGGTGGGGTACAGCTGAAACCAGCTCCCGGGAGCGAGCTCGCAAATGTTTTCGAGCGGATGACTCGAAAGCGTCGACACGATCATCCGCCGGTGGCGGCGTTCGACGACCCGCGCGACCGCGAGCTCGCCTTCCTTATGAAAGGCGCCGAGAAAACCGACCGGCGCCAGTGCGATCGGAGAGGTCCACGTTTCGCCGAGTAACTCGACCGACGTGTCCGGCGGCTCGGAAACGTCGACCAGGCGTCGGGTCCGGATCGCGACCCGCGAGAATCGTGTTTCGTTCGCCCGCAAGGTGCGTTGATCGTCAGCGCCTCCGTTGATGTAGCCGGCCTTGTCCGGATCGAGCCGCTCCGTCGCCAGGGCGGCCAACTCGTGGATATTGCGCGGGCTCGGCGGTTCGATCACCCTTTCCTCCAGACGCTTATTGTAAGTCAGACGGCTAGGAAGGTCTGCGTTTGGTCCTGGACGTCGGCGTCGCGCTCCACGGATCTTCGGGCCACGGGTGTTTGGGGTAGCGACCGCGCAGCTGCTTGCGCACTTCCGCGTAGGTCGTATCCCAGAAATTCCGCAAGTCCTGCGTGGTCTGAACGGGCCGCCCGTTGGGCGCGAGCAACCGCAGCGTGACCGGCACGGCAGGGCTTCCGACGCTGGGGGTTTCCGCGAGTCCGAACATCTCCTGGAGCTTGACCTCGGCGTGGACCTCTCCCGGACCGGCGTAGTGCAGCCGTGCCTTGCGCCCGCTCGGAACCTCGAGGAACGCGGGAGCCCGTTGCTCCAGTTGCCGGCGTTCGTCCCACGCGAGTGTCGTGAGCGGATCAAAGCGGAACCAGCCGTCCTGCCCCCGACACGCTTCCAGCAGACGCGCTTCGAGATCGAACGCGAGGCCCGCAAACCGGATCCGCCGGAGGCTGCCCGCGGTTTCTTCGTCGAGACCTCTTTCAAGCGTCGCGTCACGCAACAGGCATGCGGCCTGTTCCGGATCGGCCGCGACTTGTCTACGATCGAGTTCCATCCGTTCGTACAACCGGCGTTCGTGGGCCCGCACCTTGCCGGTCTTGAGATCGATTTCGTGCACGGTCTCCGAATGCGTCGGTTCGACCCAGCCGGCGTCGACCCTCGAGGCGACCCTCACGAGCGCGTCGCGCTTGGAACCTCGTTTCGAAGCGCGCAATTCGACGGCGACGAGCAACTCGGGATCGCGCACGCCGCTCTCCCCGGATAATTCGGCGCCCAGACCCGAGGCCAACTGAAGCTTGCTCCCGCCGCGCGAACGCCGGCGGGCGAGCCGGTCGGGGTAACCTGCGAACACGGCGGCGCAGATCGAATCGCGTTCTCGCTCGGGGAGCGCGTCGTCGTCAATCTCGGCCACTGCTTGCCGGGCCCGTTGCTCGATCTCCGCGGCGGCTCTTCGCACGTTCGGCGGCGCCGCCTCGATCCGATCCGCGATCGGAAGAAGATCGCATTCCGTCGATTCCGAACCGTGATCGGGGAGCCAACCCTCGGACAGTGCCGCGCATGCGGCTGCGGCCTCGGGCGAACCGCGGGAACCGAGAACCACGCGTGCCAATCGCGGGGGCAGGGGCAGCCGTCGCATGGCGCGACCGAGCGGCGTCGGTCGGCCGTCGCTCAACGCGCCCAGCCGCCGCAACAGGTCGAGCGACGCCCGCATCCGATCGGAGGAGGGACGATCGAACCAGCGAAACTCCCACGGATCTCCACCCCAGGCAAGGATGTCGAGCAGGGGCCCGGCGAGATCCACGCGATGGATCTCCGGTTCACGGTGCGGCCGGAGGTGATCGCGTTCGTCCCACAGTCGAAGTGCCCGGCCCGGACCGGTGCGTCCGGCCCGGCCGGCCCGCTGGTCCGCCGAGTCGCGGGAGATGCGCTCCGTTTCCAGCCGGTCGAAACCCAGGCCCGCGTCAAGGCGCAGCGTCTTGTGCAGCCCGGTGTCGATCACCACGGTCACGCCATCGACGGTCAGCGACGTTTCTGCAATGTTGGTCGCCAGGATGACCTTGCGCCGCGCGGTCCTCGCGAGGGCCCGTTCCTGCGCCTCGACCGGTAACGAACCGTGCAACGGAAACACGTCGGCCTCCAGCGGCGTTCCACGCAACCGCTTCGCGGTGCGCTCGATTTCCGCAGCTCCGGGGAGGAACACCAGCAAGTTCCCGTCGTCGTGTCCGAGTTGCCGACGCACGGCGTCGGCCGGATCCATACCCGGCGCGTATGCGATGTCCAGCGTATGCGAGCGGCCTTCGACCCGAACGATCGGACAGTCCTCCAGGAACTGCGCGACCGGTTCGGCGTCGAGGGTCGCCGACATGACCACGACACGGAGATCGGGCCGCGCCTCACGCGCCTGGCGCAACAACGCGAGTGCCAGATCGGAATGCAGACTGCGCTCGTGGAACTCGTCGAGCACGACGGTCTGGAAACCAGAGAGTAACGGATCGTCGATCAATCGGGCGTTGAGGATCCCCTCCGTGGCGACGAGTAGACGAGTCTTAGGGCCGAATCGTTTTTCGTGCCGGACCTGCCAGCCGATCTCGCCGCCGACGGTCCAGCCTTGCTCCGCGGCGATCCGGCGGGTCAGCGCACGGGCCGCGACGCGGCGCGGCTGCAACAACATCAGCGGGCCTCGGTCGAGTAGCACGGGGGGAACCCGCGTCGTTTTCCCCGCGCCCGTGGGTGCAACGACGACGACGCGAGCGTGGGTCTCCACCACGTCGCGGATGGTGTCCAGGTAGGCATCGATCTGGAGAGGTGGGCGCATCAATCGTCTTCCGGGCGGTCTGCTAGAGTTTCAGCGAGCATGAGGTTACCGTTCCCGGGCGGGTCTTGAACAGGAGAAACAAGGTGATGTTCCATCGACGCACGATCGCTCTCGCGGTGCTGCTGGCCTTGTCGGGCCTGGCGCATGCCGGCAAACACGACAACCGGCACGACGCGCGCGCGTTGGCGGAGGACCCGAGGCTGGCGGAGGGTCAGCTCGCCCCGATCCTCAGCGGTCTCGGCGACCATCACCACGCCGTGACGACGGACTCCGAACGCGCGCAAATATTCTTCGACCAGGGCCTCAAACTGACCTATGGCTTCAACCACCAGGAGGCGCTACGGGCGTTCAAGGAGGCGGCTCGGCTCGATCCGGACTGCGCCATGGCTTACTGGGGATGGGCGCTGGTACTGGGTCCGAACCTGAATCTCCCGATGACCGAGGAGGTCGTCCCGCAGGCGTGGGAAGCGATTCAGACGGCGCTTGAAAAGAAATCCAAGGTCTCCGAGAAGGAGCAGGACTACATCGACGCACTGGCCCGACGCTTCACGGACGATCCGAAGGCCGATCGCGCCCCGCTCGATCGGGCCTACGCTGAGGCCATGGCCCGGCTGCACGAGAAATATCCCAAGGACAACGACGCCGCAACGCTCTACGCGGCCGCGTTGATGAAACTCTCCCCGTGGAACTATTGGACCGCGGACGGCCAACCGCGGGCCAACACCGAGACGTTGCTCGCCGTGCTCGAACGCGTGATCGAGAACGACCCTCACCACGAGGGCGCGTTGCACTATTACATCCACGCGGTCGAGTCCGTCGATCCGGACCGCGGGGAACCGGCGGCCGATCTGTTACGCGGACTGGCCCCGGGCGCCGGCCATCTGATTCACATGCCCTCGCACATCTATTTGCAGACCGGCCGCTACGCAGAAGGGTTCGAAGACAACGTGTTGGCCGCGAGGGCGGACGAGGCCTACATCACGCAGTGCCGCGCTCAGGGGCTTTACCCGCTGACGTACTACCCGCACAACGTGCATTTCATCGCCTGGGCGGCGATCATGCAGGGTCGCTCGCGCGAGGCGTTGGCCGCTTCGCGCAAGACCGCCGCGCAAGTGCCCAGCGACCGCCACGACAACGTCTGGGGCCTGTACCAGACGTTCCTGAGCATGCCGTACTACACGATGGTTCGTTTCGGGATGTGGGACGAGATCCTGGCCGAACCGATGCCGGACGAGAAACTGACGTACGGATACGGCATCGCACACTACGCCCGGGGTATGGCGTTCCGTTACATTGAAAAGCAGGACGAAGCCCGGAACGAACTGGCGGCGCTGGAAGCCATCGTCGCCGATCCTGAGACCGCGGAGGTCATCATCGGTTTCAGCCAGGCGGCAAAGCTACTGACGATCGCAGCCGAAGTCCTCGGTGGAGAAATCTCCGCCGGGGAGGGCGACACGGACACGGCGATCCTGCGCCTCGATCGCGCCGTGCGCCTGGAAGACAGCTTGCTGTACAACGAACCGCCGGACTGGTACTTCCCCACGCGGCACATCCTCGGCGCCGTGCTCCTCGATGCGGGCCGGCCCGTCGAAGCCGAGGTGGTCTACCTCGCCGATCTCAGGAAGAACCGCGAGAACGGCTACGCGCTGCTCGGTCTCGCGCAGGCCATGCACGCGCAAGGACGCGAGGACGAGGGAGCCGAAATGATGGCGCGCTTCAAACGCGCCTGGGCGGCCGCGGATCGCGACTTGACGTCTTCTCGGTTCTAGCCCGTACAAGCCACAGACGACTAGACTGGCTCCGACATCGACATGAATACCGCGAAATTCAGGGAACTCTCGGCATGGCTGGGCGACCGCTTGGTGAGCGACGCCGCGTGTCTCGCGGACCACGGGCGAGATCCGTCGCACCATGCCGCAGCACCGCCCGATGCCGTGGCCTACCCGGAGAACGCCGAAGAAATCTCACGGATCCTTCGCTGGTGCGGCGATGCGGGTGTGCCGGTCATCCCCTACGGGGCGGGAACTTCCGTCGAGGGCGGCAGCCTCGCGCCGACCGGCGGGCTGGCCGTCGATCTGTCGCGGATGAACCGCATCAAGGAAGTTCATGTCGACGATCAAGACGCGGTGGTCGAGGCGGGCGTCACGCGGCTCCAACTCGCCGAACGCCTGGCGGGCAGCGGCCTGTTCTTCTCCGTCGACCCCGGCGCCGATGCGACGCTGGGAGGCATGGCTTCGACCGGTGCCTCGGGCACCAACACTGTGCGTTACGGGACGATTCGAGAAAACGTGCTGGCCCTGGAGGTCGTGCTGGCAGACGGCCGGACGATCCGTACCGGAAGCCGCGCGCGCAAGTCGTCCGCGGGGTACGACCTGACCCATCTCTTCATCGGCGCGGAGGGTACGCTGGGGATCGTCACGGAGTTGACCGTCCGGCTGCATCCCGTTCCCGCCGCGTCCTCGGTCGCGGTCGGCGCGTTCGAATCGATCGCCGCGGCCGTGCGCACCGTCATCGAGGTCGTACAGCAAGGGATTCCCGTTGCACGCGCCGAATTGCTCGACGGTCCGGCGATCGACGCGGTCAACCGCTACTCCGCGCTGGATCACGCGACGTCGCCAACCGTGTTCTTCGAGTTCCACGGTAGCAACGCAGCCGTCGAGGAACAGGCGCAGCAGGTGCAGGCGATCGCCCGCGCAAACGGGGGTGCGGATTTTCGCTGGAGCTCCGACCCGGCGGAAAGGGCCCGGCTATGGCAGGCCCGACACGACGCGTACTATGCGGTGCGTGCGTTGCGACCCGACGCACAGGCGCTGGGAACCGATGTCTGCGTACCGATCAGCCGGCTGGCGGACTGCATCGACGAAACGTTGGCCGACCTGGAGCGCTCGTCAATCATTGCTCCGCTCGTCGGCCACGTCGGCGACGGGAACTTCCACTGCCTCGTCCTCGTCGACCGTGAGAACCCAGCGGAGCGGGACAACGTCGACGCGTTTCACCGACGGCTGATCCAGCGCGCGCTTGCGTGCGGCGGCACGTCGACCGGCGAACACGGTGTCGGGCTGGGTAAACGGGAGTTCCTGCGGGAGGAGCACGGTGAGGCCGTCGATCTGATGCGCGAGTTGAAGCGGACCCTTGATCCACGGGGCATCTTGAACCCCGGGAAGCTCTTCCTGGACGGCTAGTCGAGCCGCTCCCGTTCGCCGATCCAACGGATCAGAAGGTCTCGGTACAGTTCGCCGTGCTCGACGTCGAGAGTGCCGAAGCCGCGTTGGTGCCATTGGGCAACGACGAAGTCGATTGTGGCGAAACGGTATTCACGGCCGGACTCGAGCCCGCGCTCCTCGCGTAGGAACGCGGGCAACTCCGATCCCTTGATCGTGCCGGTCGCGATGTAGTCCTCGAACGGCATCGCGTTCCACACGTGGCGCACCAGCAACGGTCCCTCGAGGAACACATCGCGGACGGCACCCGGATTGATGTAGCCAAAGTCCGCGCCGGTTTCTTCCACCAGCGCTTGCTCGAATAGCGCCCTCATCTCGTCACGGTTGTAATCGTGACCGACCGTCGCCAGATCGATATCGACGAATTTCGAGACTTTCTTTTCCCACGCCTGGACGACCTCGAGGGCTGCGGGGTCGGGCTCGAGAACGTCTTTCACCGGTATCGCCTCCCACGACCATGCGGTGACTTCATCGGTTTCGATGTTGACGGTCAGATCGAGGCGTCCGACCTGATGACCGTAGGCGCGCACGCGGAGGATTGCGCTGTCGTCGTCGCGGACCGGTTCCGACAACCCCGAGTGGGTGTGACCTGAAATCACGAAATCGACCCCGGGGACCTCGAGCAACGCGAGTTCCTCTTCGCGGGTCAGGTGGCCCAGGACAACCACCACATCGGCCTCGTCGTTCAACTTCGCGACGATGCCGGCCACGCTCTCGACGACCGGTTGCGCCGTCCACTCCCCGAGCTGCTCGGGGGCGACGAGGAACGGCAACGATTCAGTGAGTGCGCCGACGATGCCGACGCGGATCCCGTTTGCGGTCGTCAGCACGATCGAGGCCGCGTCGCCGAGGCGACCGCCTCCGGGGTGCATCATGTTAGCGTTGAGGATCGGGAAGTCGGCGGCGTCGAGAAATTGCGAGATCTTCTGCCAACCGTAGTCGAACTCGTGGTTGCCTAGCGTCGATACGTCGAGGCCGAGCCGGTTGGCGATCTCGAACACCGGCACCCCCTCGAACAGGGAGGACACCGGACTGCCCTGCACCAGGTCTCCCCCATCCATCACCAGGCAAGCCGCGGCACCGGCACAAGCTTCGCGGATCGTCGTGGCGACCTCGGCGAAACCACCGCGCCCGTTCGCATCGGGCAACAAGCGTGCGTGAAGATCATTAGTATGGACGATCGTCAGCGTACGCTCCGGGCCTTCGGCGGCACAGGCGCAGCCCGCACAGGCCAGGCCGATGGCGAACGACACGAGGACGCCGGGTCGTGATCGCAACATGGAGTCAGGATACCCGATTCGAGTCGGGATCAACGCGGTCCGCGCACCGCCATGAACATCAGGGTGACGACGAACCCGATGAATGCGACGATCAGGATCGCCACGACGCGACCGGCCCAGGGACCGAGGTTTTTTCGAGTTGGATGTTCGTTCGCCACTCGTCGTCTCCGTGAAGCGGGCAGGATAGCAGTCATGGGTCGCCGGGCGTTTCGACGAGCAAATCGTGTGCCCGCGCCCGCACGCGGCTCACGACGATATTTTCACCGTCGACGAGCAGCACCTGTTCGGCCAGGTTCACGGTCGGGCAGACGTGACGCGGTACCAGGTAGAGTTCGCTCCCACGCGCTGGCCGCTCTCCGGACCGGACGGCAAACGGCAGGTGCTCCTCGCTCGGCGTCAGCGCGTCGAGCCCCGGATACCCGAGGACGAAGGCGCACGGGTCGCCGGCTTCCGCGGCGATCGATTTCGAACCGGCGTCCACGGTCATGCGATCCTGCCGCGGATGGCTGACCACGCGCGCGAACACGACCGCGGCGGGGATCAGATCCAGGTCCTCCAAGTCTTGCTCGCTGCGTAGGTCATGGAACACGACCGTCCCCGGCGAAACCCGGTGAACGGTCGGTTCGAGGTGGCGAAACGGATCGAACTCCAGCGCGTAACGAAACGCGGGCGTCCCGCTGGTGACGACCTCGCCCACCTCGGCATCGCATCGCAGTTCTTCCAGAGTCTCGAGCAACGCTCGGTAGCCGCGATGCGCCATTTCGCGCCGTGCTTCCGCGGTGGCCCCGTGAATGTGCCCGTCATAGAAGTGAACGCCGCGGAAACGCGAGCCCGCCCTTTCGATGACGGCCCGGATAGCCTCGGGCCGGTTCAGCGGGATCCCGGTTCGATGCATCCCCGGATCGAGGTCCACGAAGATACCCAACTTCGCGTCGATGCGGTCGATCCCCTCGGGGTTCTCACACAACACCGAGAGAGACACGCCGCCGGACTCGCGGGCCAGTGTGCCCAGGCGATCGAGCGCGGGACCGACCAGGGGGTAAGCAAACAACAGGTCCGCTTTCTCGATCCCCTCTTCCCTGAAGACCTGCAACAGAGTCTCGGCCTCACGAAGCGTCGCGCATTTGAAATGGCGCAACCCCGCACGCACCACCTCCGCATAGACCTCGGGGATCTTCGTCGTTTTGATGTGCGGCCGCCAGCGTCCCGGGTCACCGCCGGTCAGGGCGATGGTGCGGCGGATGTTCTCGCGAACGCGATCCAGGTAGACGACGAGCGCCGGCGAGAGCAGCTTCGCGGTCCAGACCGTCGGTAGACGGTAGTCCTCGACCCGGATCTGTTCGAAACGTGACCACATGGACAGAATTCTACGGGATTTGACTGTCCCCGGGTGTTCGCCGGGTGAGACGACCTGGAAAACCGTGTCTGGACGGCACCGCGTCGGTCAACCAACCCCCGAACAGCCGCGCCAATGGTGGTTTTGCGTTCAACGCCGATCGTTGGTACGTCAACGGTAGCGTCAACTACCAGGATGACGCGTTCTGGACCGACGTGCTCAACGTTTCCTTCTGGGGACCGACCGACTCGTTCACGTCGGTCAACGCCAGCGTGGGCGTGCGCTTTGGTGACACCACGACGCTATCGGTCTCGGCCTACAACCTGTTTGACGAGGACGTGCAACAGCATGTCTTCGGCGACTTGATCTCACGCCGGGTCGTCGGGCGACTTCTGTTCCGTTTCTAGCTCGATCCGAAGGTACCTGCGAGGCACCGGCTCCGGCCGGTGCCTTTTTCTTATCCGTTGAGCCGTTCTCCGGCCTGCACGAAGCGCTCGGCGAACGTGGCCAGGCGCTTCACCGTGGATTCGTCGGTCAGGGCTCCCTGATCGTCGAACGCCTTCGGTGCGTGGGGCAACGCTACCTGATCGGGTAGCACGAACATCCCGATATTGGACAGCAACATGCGCACGTGCACGAGTCCGCGCAGCCCACCGAGACCACCGGGACTGGCGGCCGTCAACGCAGCGAGTTTCCCGCGCACCGAAAGCAACCCGGACTTGCCGTCGGCGTCGGGACGGGAGACCCAGTCGATCGTGTTCTTGAGCAACGGCGTGATCAACCCGTTGTACTCGGGGCAACCGATCAGGAAAGCGTCCTTACTCGCGAACAGATCCCGCAACCGCGCGGCGTTCTCGGGTGGCCCGTTGCCGGCCTCATCGTCACCGTCGTAGAGCGGCATCCGATAGTCGCCGAGATCGATCTCCTCGACGTCGGCCCCGGCATCGCGCACGGCGCGAACCGCCGCGTGAACGAGTTTCTTGTTGACCGAACCGCTTCTCGAGCTCCCAGAAAACGCCAGCACCGACAGCATCAATTCCCTCCGGGGATTTCGCGACCCGGTGACCACGGAACACCCGCCGCATGCAACGCGGACTCCAACGCGGGCAGCTCTTCCTTGACGATGCGGTCCAGGTCGTTCTTGAGTTGCGCGTACTGCTTCTCGGCGATCTCCAGCGACCGGCGATGGGTCGGCGTCGGACCGTACGTCGAGTTGCTCGTTCCGATCTGCGCCACGAACAGACGGTCCTGGATCGGGACCGGCCCAGGATCGTTGGCGAAACCGCGTTCCTCGTTACCCTCGATCCGATCGTTGAGCAGCTTGAGCCGTCGTTCCAGGTCGCGCGCCACGTCGTCCGGTGCGGGGTCGTCGAGCGTCGAACGCAGCAAAACTTGCTGGATCGCCTGGACGCGCTTCAACGTCTCGTCGATTAAGCGTCCCACGGCGTTCAACGAGCCGGAGGTCTTGGCCAACCGTCGTGCGAACGTGGTCCGCACCTCGATCGAGGCGCCGTTCAATGTTCCGCCGTCGTGGATCGACTCGACCTCGAACGTTTGCGACTGGCCGAGGTCGACCAGCTTACCGTCGATCCGCTTGGTAAGGTGGACCGAATACGTTCCGGGGAGCGCCAGCACACCGCCGCGATCGCGGTCGTCGAAATTGGAACGCTCGCTCGGCGGTGGAGTCCACGGCCGCGTCGACGGGTAACGCAGGTCCCAGGCGATGCGGTGGAACCCGGCCTTCGCGGGGCCAGTCAGCCGGCGCACCAGGGCACCCTCGCCGTCGCGGACCGTCAGAACGACTTCCGGTTTCAGCTCGAGTTGCTCCTCGATCAGCGCATCCCAACCGGGTGTCGGTGTGTCGCCGCCCTCCTCGGCGATTTCCTTTTCCTTCTTCCTACGAACTTCCTTGCGGGTCTTGTACCCCTCGGCCAGGTAGTACGTGAAGACCGCCCCGAACGGCGGGTTCGGCGCGGTGAAGTAGGCCTCGCCCTGGCTCGCCTTGCGACGGCCGCCCAACGGCCGCCGCTCGATGTACCACTTTGCATTACGCACGGGGAACAACTGTGCCTCGCGCTCCAGCGACGCTTCCGAAACGTGGCGCAGCGGCGTGTAATCGTCGAGGATCCAAAAGCCACGCCCAAACGTCGCACCGACGAGATCGTTCTCGCGGGTCTGGATCACCAGGTCACGGAAGGAGATGTTCGGTGCGTCTCCCGTCAGCTTGATCCAACGACCGCCGCCGTCGATCGTGAAGAAAACGCCGAACTCCGTCCCGGCGAACATCAACTCGGGTTTGATATGATCCTGGACGACGCGCCAGACGAGGTGGCGCTCGGGCAGGTCGCCCGTGATGCTCGTCCAGTTGGCCCCACGATCGGTGCTCTTGAACAGGTAGGGCGAGAAGTCGCCGGTCTTGTGTTGATCGACGGCAACGTAGACGGTGTTTTCGTCGTGAAGGTCGGCCTTGATATCGTTGACGAAGAAGAAGTCCTTGACACCCGGTAGCGAATCGATCCGGCGCCAGTTCTCACCACCGTCCTCGGTGACCTGGATCAGTCCGTCATCGGTTCCGGCGTAGATCAGTTCGGCATTCCGCGGCGATTGTGCGAGCGACGTGATGGTGCCGTACACCGACATCGCCCACAGATCCCAGACCGCGTCGACACTCCAGACGCGTCCCATCATCGGTCGGGTCAAGCGGTCGATCCCGCGCGATAGGTCGCCGCTGATCGGCGTCCAGCTGTCCCCGCGATCATCGCTGCGCCAGACCCGCTTGCTGGCGAAGAACAACGTCTTAGGATCATGCGGACTGATCAGGATCGGAGAATCCCAGTTGAAACGTTCGGACTCTTCGTCCTCGCCGGGTTGCGGTTTGATGTAGACCATCTCGCCGGTCTTGCGGTCCCAGCGAACGAGGTTTCCCTGTTGCCATTCGGAATAGACGATGTCGGGATTGGTGGGGTCGATCGCCGGTTGGTGTCCGTCGCCGAACAGCGTGATCTGCCAATCCCGGTTACGGATCCCGTGCACGTTGTCGGTTCGTGAAGGACCGTACTGGGTATTGTTGTCCTGCGTGCCGCCGAGCACGTTGTAGAACGGCTCGTCGTAATCGACCGCGACCTTGTAGAACTGTGTCACCGGGAGGTTGGCGACGAACTTCCAGTTCTCGCCGAGGTCCCAGCTTTCGTACAGACCGCCGTCGTTCCCGGACAACAGGTAGTTCGGATCGCCGGGATCGAAGGCCAACGCGTGGTTGTCACTGTGTTTGTGGTCCGACGGCACACGTTTGAACGTCTTGCCGCCGTCGTTGGTGACACGCATCCGCACGTCCATCTGGTAGACACGGTCGAAGACGTGTGGGCTGGCGAAAATTTCCTGGTAGTAGTGCGGCCCGGTGCCTCCGGAGATGTAGTCGTTCTGCTTGGACCAACTTTCGCCGCCGTCGGACGAGCGGTAGAAGCCTCCTTTGCGGTGGGCCAACTCGATCGTCGCGTAAATCACGTCGGGGTCCTGGTGCGAAATCGCCAGCCCGATCCTGCCCATGTCTTCCTCGGGAAGGCCGTTGACGAGCTCGCTCCACGTCTTGCCGCCGTCGGTGCTCTTGTGGATCCCCGTCTCGGGACCGCCGTTGATCAACGCGGCGACATTGCGGAGGCGCTGGTGGGTCGTGGCGTAGAGCGTGTCCGGCCGCGTCGGATCCAGGATCACCTCGTTGACGCCTGTGGATTCGTCGTCGCCGAGAAGTTTCTCCCAGGTGGCGCCACCGTCGGTGGTCTTGAACAAACCGCGGTCACCGCCGACGGACCACAGCGGCCCCTGGGCGGCCACGTAAACGACGTCGGAGTCGCGCGGGTCGATCACGATCGATCCGATGTGCTCCGACGCCGCAAGACCCATCTGCTCCCAGTTCTTCCCGCCGTCGGTGCTCTTGTAAACGCCATCACCGTAACCGACATGGCGCCCGCCGACGTTTTCGCCGGTCCCGACCCAGACCGTTTCCGGATGCGCCGGGTCGATCGCCAGGCAACCGATCGAGTAGGAGGGTTGCTCGTCGAAGATCGGCGACCAACTCGTCCCGGCGTTCGTCGTCTTCCACACGCCGCCGCTGCCGACGGCGGCGTACCAGACACTCTGATCTTCGGGATGGATCGCGATGTCGGAGATCCGCCCCGACATCAACGCCGGACCGATGCCTCGAAGCTTGAGTCCGGAGAACGTTTCCGACGAGAGCCTCGGCGCGTCCTCCTCTTTTTCAGCGGAGCCTTTATCCTTTTTCTTCCTGGCCGACGCCGGCGTGAACACCAGGGCGAGGCACAACATCACCAACAGGGCCGTGCGAGTCCTCATGCGATCCTCCGAACTCGGCAAATGGAGCCGCCAAGCCTAACAGAGAAACGGGCACCGGCCGTGGGGCGAAGAATCTCGTTGCTCATGTCTCGGCCCACTTCACTTCAGCAGGACCGGTTCTGCATCCACGTCGATTCGAATGAGGACCCGCACCCCTTCTGACACGATGGGACGAGATTTATCCGTCGTTCACGCTGCGTTGTTCTGTTTCATCGATAGGCACTATTTCTCTACCCTCAGATAGCTCCAAGAGTTTCTCGGAATCAGCCGAAGACAGCTGCGCAACTTCGCGAAGTTTTCGTTCCATGGCTCTCGCCCGAACATCGGTCTGGTCGATGGTACTGGAGGCGGTATCGAGTTGTTTCTTTACTTTGGCGAGTACTTCTCCAAACTTGCTGAATTCCGTCTTTACTGCCGCGAGAACCCTCCAGACTTCGCTGGATCGCTTCTCTATGGCCAGTGTCTGGAACCCCATCCGCAGGCTGCTCAAAGTTGCCGTAAGTGTTGTGGGGCCAACAACGACAACTCGGTGATCTTGCTGGAGTTTTTCCACTACACCGGGCTGGCGCAGCACTTCGGCGTAGAGCCCCTCGGTGGGCAGGAACATCATGGCGAAGTCGGTGGTTCCGGGAGGATCAACGTACTTCTCGGAAATTTCTTTCGCTGAATTGTTAATCGCGCTGATCAACGCTTTGGTAGCCTTTTCCATGCCGTCCATGTCGGCAATATCCGCAGCGTCGACAAGCCTCAAATAATCTTCCTGTGGAAATTTTGAGTCGATGGGCAACCAGATATGAGAATTCGCGTCCGGGCCAGGCAAACGAACCGCGAACTCAACCATGTCGCTCGACCCTGCTTTGGTCTGAACATTTTTACTGTATTGATCCGGCGTGAGAATTTGCTCCAGAAGGGCCCCAAGCTGAACTTCGCCCCAGGTCCCACGCGCCTTTACGTTGGTTAACACCCGCTTGAGGTCACCCACGCCGGTTGCCAAGTTTTGCATTTCTCCGAGGCCACGTTGTACCGCCTCCAGGCGTTCACTTACAAGTTTGAAAGATTCACCCAGGCGTTTTTCAAGTGTGGTTTGCAACTTCTCATCGACGGTCTGTCGCATCTGATCGAGCTTTTTCTCATTACTCTTCTGCAACATTGTGAGTTGTGTTTCAAGTGTGACACGAAGTTTCTCGATTCGCTCTTCGTTTGAATCCGTGAGTGTCTTAATACGCCCTTCAACAGCTTCGAGTCGTTCCTTCTGAAACTTACCCAGTTCACTAATTGTCGTGGTTATTGTCTCAGCTGACGATTTCTGGGCCGCGGTCACTTCTTCACGTAAACCGCGCGCAGCCCTTGCTGATTCCTCTCGGCTCGAGCGGATTTCGCTACGAACAGAGTGTTCGATCGTATCGGGTGTAGTCGTCGACGATTTCTTCAGAAGCAAGATCAAGAGAACAACGACAACTGCCAGTAAGACCGGCGAAAGCCAACTCAGAACTACATCTACGATGTCCCGACCTCCCTTGGGTTGCCGCAGATTGTAGCCGAACTAACTGAATCGAATCAAGTAGCGGTGTCGAAGATGAGCGCCAGGAACGTCTTGAGTTGCACCGCAATACCGCGCCGGTTATTTAGCGAAGATCGGTGCCGGAACGGCGGTTCCCATGTTCCCGGCGAGTGCGGTCTTGTAGATTCTTGACTGTTGGCACGCCCCCTCTAGGAACTTCGGTTCCACCGTGTCGACACGTTGGTTGTGGCACGATTCGCCCACCCCCGGGAGGATCGTTGTCACTCCATCGGTGCCTCGGTGTGTGATGCTCTTTGGGGCCACGGGACCGGTGGTAGGGGCCTGGTACCCGTGGCACTTTTTTTGCGATCTACTCCATTTCCCAACGCGGGACGCGTCCGGGCGTCCATGGCGCTCCGGCCTGTTCCATTTTCTCTTCCAGGGCAGTCAGATCCTGTTCGATCAAGCGCTGCAGATCGGCCAGCGCTTTCCCGAACGCCTTCCCGGCGATGTGATAGGCGTCGATGTTGGTTTGCGTCGGCGCGGATGAAGACGACCACTGCGCGGAAACGATCCTCCCGACGCGCCGCGAGATCGACCGGTGTGTCGGCTCGTTGCGTCGGCCGCGAACGCGATCGCCGTTAAACTGCTTGTCGATGTCAGCGAGCCGGTCCTCCAGGGCGCGGATCTCGCCGGCCAACTCGAGTGCGGCGCCGGGTGTGTCCTCGTACGCCTTGCGTAGGTGTTCGAGGCGGGTGTCCGTTTCGCGGATGGCTCTACCCGCTCCCAGGACGGCGCGTTGGAGCCGCGCGACCTTGAGTTGGAACGCCAGCAACGCTTGCTTGTCCTCCGCCCCCAGCGTCGCCGTCACCAGCGCGACCACCTCGAATTCGACGGGACCGGCCAGTTCGCTCCACTCGCCGTCGACCCGCTGGGCAAGCGACACGCGGTACGTGCCCGGCACGACCATCGGGCCGCGCGGCGGATCCTCGAACGGGTTATCGAAGGACGGTGGCTCCAACCGCGTTGGCCGCGAGGACGGGTAGCGCAGGTCCCAGGTGACGCGATGGATTCCAGCGTCCTTGGATCCGCTCAACCGCCGCACCACGTTGCCGTCGGCGTCGGTCACGGTCAGCACGACCAACGGCGATTCTTCTCGCTGTTCAGCCTCCATGTCTTCCCAGGTCGGGTAGTCGTACGGATCGTCGGCTTCCTCGTGTTCCTTCTCGGTTTTCTGGCGCTTCTCCTTGCGCGTCTCGAGCGTTTCCTTGAGGTAGTAGGTCACGGTCGCACCGACCGGAGGGTTGGGCGCTGTGTAGAACGCATCGCCCTGGAACGATTTGCCGGGTAACCCGAGCGGCGTCGACTCCATGAACATCCAGGCGCGTTTGACCGGATACAATGCGGAACCCGCCTCGAGCGAAGCCTCGTCGATATGACGAAGCACGGAGTAATCGTCGAGGATATAGATCCCTCGACCGAAGGTTCCCACGACGAGATCGTTCTCGCGGCGTTGGATATCGAGGTCGCGGACGGCGATCACGGGAAGACCGCCCTTCAGTCGGATCCACTTCTTACCGCCGTCGACCGTAACGTACACGCCGAACTCGGTGCCCGCGAAGAGTAAATTGGGGTCGACGTGATCCTCGACGACCGTGTAAACGGTGCCGCGCTCGGGAAGATCCCCGGCGATCGACCGCCACGTCGCCCCGCGATCGTCACTGCGCAGTAGGAACGGCCGGAAGTCGCCGCTCTTGTGGTCGTCGAACGCGGCATAGACGCGGTCCGCAGCGTGGCGGCTCGCCTCGATGTCGCTGACGTAGCTCAACTCGGGAATCCCGGGGAAGCTCTCGATCTTGCGCCATGCATCTCCCTCGAGCACCTGGATCAGCCCGTCGTCCGCACCGGCGTAGAGCAAACCCTCGGTCAGCGTGGACTCGGACAGAACGACGATGTTGCCGTACTGAGACGTCGAGGCGCTCTTGGCGACGGCGTCGATCTTCTGGATCCGCCCCATCGTTTCCAGTTGGTTGCGGTCGAGTGCTCGGGTGAGATCGCCACTGATGGGCGTCCAGGTGTCGCCACGATCATCGCTCCGGAACACCCGCTGCGCGGCGTAGTAGAGCCGCGTGTTCGAGTGCGGGCTGATGATCAACGCCGAGTCCCAATTCCAGCGGAGCGGATCCTGGTCGTAGTCCACCTGAGGTTGGATATCGATTGATTCGCCGCTGGCGCGATCGAAGCGGGCGAGCCCGCCGTTCTGGTATTGCGCGTAGATGATGTCCGGGTTCTCGGGATCGATCTGCGGCTCGAACCCATCACCGCCCAGGACGATGAACCATTCCCGGTTCGTGATGCCGTTGGCGCTGACGGTCCGTGACGGCCCCCCCAGCGTGAAGTTGTCCTGCGTTCCGCCGTAGACGTTGTAGAACGGGAAGTCGTTGTCCGGCTGGATACGGTAGAACTGAGTGATCGGCAGGTTGGCCGAAAAACGCCACGTCGCGCCGCGGTCGTAGGTCTCGTAGATCCCGCCGTCGCACCCCGCGATCAGGTGGTCGGTGTTTTCCGGATCGATCCACAGCGAGTGGTTGTCCACGTGCTTGTGCTTTTCGCCGACGGGGTCGAACGACTTGCCCGCGTCCTCGCTGACCTGCATCCAGGTATCGAGCGAGTAGACCCGGTCGGCATCGAGTGGATCGGCAACGATCTCCTGATAGTACTGCGGGCTGCCGCTGACGTAGTCGCTCTGTTTCGACCATGTCGCCGCGCGATCCGTCGAGCGATAGAACCCGCTTTCGTCGTGTTCCGCCTCGACGATCGCGTACACCGTGTCCGGCGCCGCGGGAGTCACCGCCAGGCCGATCCGACCGAGATCGGTTTCCGGTAGACCACCGGCCGCCTTGTCCCAGCTAGCCCCCGCATCGGTCGATTTATAGATCGTCGATTCGGGGCCCCCGTCGATCAGCGTCCAGACGCGGCGGCGGCGCTGGTACGCCGCGGCGTACAGCGTGTCCGGATCCTGCGGATGAAAGACGACATCGGTCACGCCCGTGTTCTCGCTGATCTCCAGCACGAGTTTCCAGCTATCGCCGCCGTCGACCGACTTGTAGAGGCCGCGCTCGCCGCCGGGATTCCACAGCGGTCCCTGGGCAGCAACGTAGACGACGTCCGAATCACGCGGGTCGATCAAGATCTTGCCGATGTGTTCGGAGTCCTGGAGGCCGACGTTTTCCCAACTCTTGCCGCCATCGACGGACTTGTACACACCGTCACCCAGACCGACGCTGCGTTGACTGTTGTTCTCACCGGTGCCGACCCACACCACCGCGGGGTTGTTCGGATCGATGCTGACGCAGCCGATCGAGTACGAGCCCTCGCTGTCGAAGACGGGCGTGAACGTCGTGCCGTGGTTGGTCGTCTTCCAGACGCCGCCGGAAGCCGCGGCGACGAACCACGTGTCGGGATCGGTCGGGGACACGGCAAGATCGGCGATACGTCCCGAGGTCAACGCGGGTCCGATCGTGCGGAACTTCAGACCGGAAAGCGTCTCGGCGCTCAACGGGCCTGCGTCTTCGGTTTCGTTCTCCCCCGTCTTCGGCTCGCCCTTCTTTCCTTTTTTGGCATCGACGCCCGGCGCCAGCGCCAGTCCGACCAAGACGATCAACGTGCACAGACGAAACGGTCGACTCATTGCCCCGGCCCCTTTTTTGCTGATTGGTTGGAAGCGCCCAGTCTGAGGCGGGTGGAGCGTCGGGTCAAGGCTCGGTCTCGTGCTGCAAGGTAGAATCTCCGCATCATGAAGAACATCGACGAGCGCGAAGCATCCGTCCCGATCGCCGAGGTCCGGCCGGGCCGGGAGCGGCTGGAGAAGCACGATCTACTGGCGGTCGAGGAACCGATGGAAATCCGCGTGACGTTCGGTCCGCGCGATCGACGAACCGTGCGGAGCCTATCGATCACGATGCGCACGCCGGGGAACGATTTCGAGTTGGCCGCCGGGTTCCTGTACACCGAGGGCGTCCTGAAAGATCGCTCGCAGATCGAGGGAATCAAATTCTGCGGTCCAGCCGCCCCCGGGCGATCGACGAGCAATATTGTACGTGTCGATCTCGCTGAAGACGTCGAACTCGATATCGGCTCGCTGGAGCGCAACTTCTACACGACGTCGAGTTGCGGGATCTGCGGCAAGACATCGCTCGATGCGGTTCACGTCAAGGGAATCGAAACACTTGCAAAGGGCTAGCCGCGCTTCCTTCGCGAGGTCGTTCACGCGCTTCCCGCGAAACTCCGCTCGGCGCAACCGGTGTTCGAGAGGACCGGCGGCCTCCACGCCGCGGGTCTGGCGACGCCGGACGGTGAGCTTCTCGAGATCCGCGAGGACGTGGGTCGCCACAACGCCGTTGACAAGTTGATCGGCCGCCGCTTCCTCGACGGAGAGACACCACTCGGCGGTCTCGGAATGGTCGTCAGCGGTCGCGCGAGTTTCGAGATCCTGCAGAAGGCGTTGGTCGCGGGGATTCCCGCGATCGTTGCCGTCGGCGCGCCGTCCAGCCTGGCCGTCGAGATGGCCGGGCGTTTCGGGATGACCCTGGTCGGTTTCGCATCGAGCGAAAGGTTCAACGTTTACGCTGGCGCCGACCGCATCGTCGGTTAGACGCCCGAGTCTTCCTAGCTCGCCCCGTCGAGTGGGAACAACGCGGTCAGCAACTCCTCGCTGTGTGCGCGCCAGCAGCGCCAACCGTATCCCTCCGGGCGTTCGCCACCCGCGGGTCGGTAGCCCTTCTCGCGCAGCATCTCCCAGGCTTTGCGGCTCTCGACCGACATGTCCCAGGCTTCGTGGGGCGAGCGTAGGTGGTACGTGCCCCAGTCGAGGTAGATTGCCATCGGTTGCTCGTCGACACCCTTGACCAGGTCTGCGAACGGAACCGGTCCGAAGAAGCCGAGCGCCGCCGACTGAGCGCCAACGCCGCCAAACATTTCCGGATTCGAGAAAGCCGCGGCCAAGGCCACGTTGGCCCCGCCCCCCGATCCGATCGTCACGCGGCCATCGCGACTGGCGATGGTCGAGTACTTCTCGTCGATCAACGGAATCAGCTCTTCGGTGACCATCGTGTAGTAGGCCGGCGTGCGCGTGTCTCCGTCGTTTTCTTCATCGACGTGAATGAAGACGGCGACCAGCGGCCGCACGGTCTTGCCGACCACGTGGTCGAGCGTGTTCTTCATCAGGCCGTCCTTCAGCGCTTCCTGGCCGAGGTGGATGTAGATGACCGGATACTTTTTTGAAGCGTCGTAGCCCACCGGAAGATACACCTCGGCGGTACGTTTCTGGCCTTCCTTGGCGGCACTCTCCCATTCGACCGTCTCCATCGTTCCTGAGTTGCCCGGAGCCTCTTCGTACTCGAAACCTTTCCAGGCGGGCATCGAGAAGAAGGAAACGTCCCCGAAGAGACCGGACCCCGGGCTGTCGTTCAGCGGGTCGGGGACCGCTTCGTCGGCGTAGTCGGCAATGAAACCGTAGGTCGCCGCCGCGTTCGGCTCAACGCGCATCGAGTAGTAAAACAGGTCGGTGCCGGGCACACGCACCATCGGGTCCTCGCGCCGGAAGCCCAGCAGATCGCTGACGATCCCGACGTCCTCGGCCTCGCCGCGATAGATGAAATGCACGATGCCGGGAGCCTCGATAACAGGGAAGCTCTTCTGCTCGGCCATGAAGGAATCGATCAGCGCGTTCCTGTCCGTGACCGCGTCGAGCTTGGCCAGGAACGAACCGAACTTGGTCTTCTTGACCCAACTGGCCGCCTGTGCGGCCTCCACGCTCTTGGCAAGATCGACACGGACGAGTTGGTTCATGCTGCGCGCGAACAGGTGTCCACCGGCAAATGCGACCTCGGACCACGAATGTTCGTCGAACAGGTCGAGTTGGGCGATCTCGTTATATCCCTTGGGCGAGGCATCGATGACGTGGAGCGAGCCGGGTTTGGTGATGATGACGATCTTGTCGCCAACGACGGTGGGAAAACCGTCCCCGGGTTGCCGCGACTTCCACAGTGTCTCACCGGTCGCCGCCTCGACGCAAACGAAGATCCGGCCGCTCATCCCGTAGAAGTGGCCGTCGTGGTAGGCGGGCGTGACGTAGGTTCCGCGAATCGAGTTATTGGCCCACAGCTCGGTGATCTCGTAGGCGCCGTCCTTGCTTTCGACCCGGACCATCGTCGATCCGTCGGATTTACTGACCACCAGGAAACGGCCGTCGCCGGCCGGAACGGGCACGGCGCTCGCGCTACCCATCGCGCTGCCGTCGCCCTGGTACTCGTATTCCCACAGGATCTTTCCGTCGGCCGCGTCGATGCCGAACATCTTCGTATCGCCGACGGCAACGACTTGGTTCTTGCCACCGATCTTGGCGATGATCGGGGACTGGTAGTTGACCTTGTCCTCGCCCAACGCCCACAACAACTTGCCGTCGGCGGGATCGAACCCGGCGATGGCTTTCCCTTCTGCGGCCCCCAGCTCGACGACCACGACCTCGTCGATGAGGATCGGCGCGGTCGTGAACCCGTAGTGTGGTTTTGTCGCTCCGTGCTCGTCCACGAGATGGGTCGACCACACTTCGGCGCCGTCGGTCAGATCAAGGGCGAACAACTTACCCCGCGGGCCGAGACCGAACACTCGGTTGCCGGACAGCAGCGGCGTGGAGATCGGACCGTCGTGGGACCCGTCGCGTCCGGCGTAGGTTTCCCCGATCTCGTAGCGCCAGACTTCCTCACCGCTCTCGACGTCGAAGGCGGAGACAAAATCCTTGTCTCCACCGCCGTGCATCGTGACGACGCGACCGTTACCGACCACGACCGAGGAGTAGCCCGGCCCGATGGTCTGGCTCCAACCGACCGTAAGGCCGGTCTCACCGGAGGCGAACAGGGTGGCGTCTCGCACGGAGCCGTCGAAATTCGGCCCGCGCAATCCGGGCCAGTCGATGTCCGCTTGAACCGTTCCGGTCAGTGCGCACAGAGCGATCCCCGCAAAAATCCAGGATTGCCGTCCTCGCATGTTTGGGTCCCCCAACTCTTGTTCGATCTACCTCGCCTCGGATGCCGTTCATTCTGGCACAGCCCGGCCGATCACGCCGAACCGGGCACCGACTATGTGCGGGCTACTAGAATGAACCGATGGGGCGGAATCATGGCTACACGTACCGTGAACAGCTGGCGCGATCGGCGCAAGGGCGGGCGCTGTCCGACTTTCTGGTGGATCGTTACCGGCACTCGTCGGAGCAAGACTGGATCGAGCGAATACGGCAGGGCCGGGTGAGGATCGACGGTGCGGTGGCCGAACCGGCAACCCGCCTGGCCGCCGGTCAATGGTTGAGTTGGGAACGACCGGGTTGGATCGAACCGCCGGCCGCGCTGGGGTTCGGCGTGCTCTACGAACACGGCGACGTCGTCGCCATCGCCAAGCCCTCGGGGTTGCCGACCCTACCGGGTGCCGGGTTCCTCGAGCACACGCTGCTCCACCAACTGCGACGCCACCGCGAGGGGCTGCACCCGCTGCATCGACTCGGGCGCCACACGTCGGGCATCGTGTTGTGCGTCGCAGCCGGGGAATCAAGGGTGGCCCTCAGTCGTGCGTGGAGTCAGGGGCGCGTGCGCAAGACGTATCGCGCTCTGGCTTCCGGCGAGCCACCGCAGTCCACGTTCGAAATCGCCACGCCGATTGGACCCGTGCCCTACGCGCCTCTCGGAACGCTGAACGCGGCGTCACCGGCGGGCAAGCCGGCACGATCGACCGTCCGTGTCGTGGAACGACGGGAACGCGAGTTCCTATGTGACGTCGAGATCGCCACGGGACGGCCGCATCAAATCCGAATCCACCTTGCCGCTGCCGGTCATCCGTTGGTCGGCGATCCGCTCTACGCCGAAGGCGGCGTCCCTCCGACGCACTGCCGCGCGGTTCCCGGCGACGGTGGCTATGCGTTGCACGCGATGGAATTACGGTTCACGCACCCGATAACCGAAAACGCGGTGACGGTCCGCTGCATCCCACCGTCTCGTTTGCGCAGCGCCTAGTCTGGGCTACGCTCAGTCCTCGAACGAAGCTAGGTACTCCATCAAACCCTCCGCTTCTAGGTCCTCCGCGGGGATGAACCGCAGCGACGCGCTATTGATGCAGTAACGTAACCCGGTCGGCTGCGGCCCGTCCTCGAACAGGTGGCCCAGATGGCTTTCGCCCCGGGCGCTGCGCAATTCGACGCGGGTCCGACCGAATTTACGGTCGGTTTTTTCAACGATGTTGGCCGCCACGAGCGGACGGGTGAAACTGGGCCAGCCGGTGCCGCTCTTGAACTTGTCCCGCGAACTGAACAGCGGTTCCCCGCTGACGATATCGACGTAGATTCCCTCACGCTTGCTGTCCCAATACTCGTTATCGAAGGGACGCTCGGTGCCCTCTTCCTGGGTCACCTGATACTGCAGCGGTGTCAGTCGGGAGCGCAACTCGGATTCGGTCGTCTGGGCCGAACCGCCCTTGGCCTCCTCACCCCAGATACGCCGAAGGAACGGGGTGCGCCCGGAGCCGTAGCTATAACGCTTGTAGTGGGCCGCGTTCTTCAGGTGATAGTCCTGGTGGTACTCCTCAGCCGGGTGAAACTCTGTCGCCGGCACGATCGGCACGACGATCGGCTTGTCGAACTTGCCCAGCGCGGCCAACGCCTGCTTCGATTCCTCGGCCACCGCGTGCTGTGCTTCGTCGTGGTAGAAGATGTACGTTTGGTACTGGCTCCCGCGATCGGCGAACTGTCCACCGCCGTCGGTCGGGTCGATCCGGCGCCAGAAAATGTGGAGGATGTCCTCGTAGCTGAGCTTGGCGGGGTCGTACCGAACCTGCACGGCTTCGACGTGACCCGATCCTCCAGACGACACTTCTTGATAGGTCGGGTTCGGCTTCTCTCCGCCGGTGTAACCCGAGACAGCCGAATAGACCCCATCGACACCGTCGAAGGCCGACTCGACACACCAGAAACAGCCACCGGCAAACGTCGCTATTCTCGCCGATTCGGGAACAGCTTTCTCCGTGCTCGAGGCGCGCGCCTCGCCTGGGGATGCACACGCCAGCGCGGCCAGCACGCAGATCGGTAGAAGAATCACTCTCGTTCTCATAGGGCCCTCATACTTCAGATTCCGGATCGCATTTGACAACACCTCTGCAGATTCTGCTATTCCGGCAAGGGACCCATCGGGATCCTATTACGTCGTCGAATGTAGGATTGGTTGCAAGGCGTGCAAAAGACTAGAATTGCCTGATTCCGATATGGGAGGTGCAAGATGGATTCTCGGGAGCGCGCCACGTTGCGCATACTGAGGCTTTTGCTGGCCGTGGTGCTGATGTTCGGCGTAACGGCGCCGGTCTGGTCCGGTGAAGACGCGCCGGAACCGAAGGAGGAAGAGCCCTCGGACACCGAGTCCGACGAGAAGGACGAGGACGAAGGCGAGTCCTCCGACGACGAGAAGAAGAAAAAGAAAGAGAAATCCAAGATCAAGCCGTACGACGAAGTGATCACGAAAGATGCCAAGACGGACGTCGGCTTTTTTCGCACCCACATCGTCGACGACAAGTTGTACTTCGAGATTCCACCCGCGGCGATGGACGTCGAATTGGTCTGGGTCACACAGATCGAGCAAACCACCGCGGGTAGTTCGTACGCCGGGATGCCGGTCAGCGACCGGGTCGTGCGCTGGGAACAACGCGGTGACCGTGTCCTGCTGCGCAAGGTGCGCTACGACATCCGTGCCGAAACCGACGATCCGATTTCGATCGCCGTCACCGCCTCCAACCTCGCGCCGATCATCCGGGCGTTTCAGGTCGTGGCATACGGCAAGGACAAGGCGCCCGTCATCGATGTGACCAAGTTGTACACGAAAGACGTTCCCGAGTTCAGCGCCCGCCGGTCGCTCGGGTCCGGAGCGATGGATTCGAAACGCTCGTTCGTGGAAAGCGTGCGTTCTTTCCCGACCAACGTAGAGGTTCGCGTTATCGCGAGTTACGCCCCAGGGAAACCCACGCCGATTCCAAACGCTCGTCCGCGCCCAGGCTCCGACATCCCGACTTCCAGCGGCATCACTGCGGTCCTGCATCACAGCATGGTCAAGCTTCCCGAGGTTCTGATGACGCCGAGACGCCAGGACGAGCGCGTCGGGTTCTTCTCGGTACACTTCACCGACTTCGCGGAAAACGTCGATCACGAGGCCGAATCGGTCCGCTACATCACGCGGTGGAGGCTGGAAAAGAAAAAACCGAAAGCCAAGCTCTCGGTACCGATCAAGCCGATCGTGTTCTATGTCGGCCGCGGCACGCCGGAGAAGTGGAAGCCGTACATCAAGGCCGGGATCGAGATGTGGCAAGGCGCGTTTGAGTCCGCCGGTTTCAAGGATGCGATCATCGGAAAATACGCGCCCGACCCGATCGAGGATCCCGATTGGGACCCCGAGGATGCGCGGATTTCCGTGATCCGCTGGTTGCCCTCCTCGATCGAGAACGCGTTCGGACCGCACGTCCATGACCCACGCACCGGAGAGATCCTCGAAGCGGACGTGCGCATGTTCCACAACATACAAAAGCTCCTGCGCGATTGGTACTTCGTTCAGGCCGGCGCAAGTGACAAACGCGCCCAAACACTCCCGATGCCCGACGAGCTGATGGGTGAACTGATCCAGTTCGTGGTGGCCCACGAAGTCGGCCACTCCCTGGGCCTACCGCACAACATGAAGGCATCGTCGTCCTATACCATCGAGCAGCTTCGCGACGCCGCGTGGACCAAGGCCAACGGAACCGCGCCGTCGATCATGGATTACGCCCGATTCAACTACGTGGCGCAACCCGAAGACAACGCGGGGTTGATGCCCGGAATCGGTCCCTACGACCATTTTGCGATCGAGTGGGGGTACCGTCAGTTCGATACGGACGCCGACGAGAAGGAAGAGCTGGAAGCCTTGCTGGCTAAGCAGGTCGACGAGCCGATGTACCGCTTCGGCGGTCACAACCCGTGGAATGATTCGACGCAGCAAACCGAGGATCTCGGGTCCGATGCCGTGGCCGCCACGGAACTGGGGTTGAAGAATCTGGAACGGATCGCCGGTTTCCTGGTGACCGCCACCAGTCGGAAAGGCAAAGACTACAACCTGCTTTCCAACATGTACGGCGAATTGATGAGCCAGTGGTTGCGCGAGATGGGCCACGTCGCCAACGTGGTCGGCGGCGTCCGGCAAGACAACCTCTATTACGGCGATGCCGATGCCCGATTCGCTCCCAACGATCCGGAGTACCAGCGCCGCGCCGTGGCGTTCCTGCTCGAGAATGGATTGTCTACTCCGGAGTTCTTCCTCTCGCAGGACATCATCTTGCGCATCACGGGAGAAGGCGTCGCGGGCCGGCTCCAGGGCGCTCAGCGGCGATTGATCTCGATGCTGGTCAACGACGCACGGATCAACCGGATGGCCGAACACGCCGCGTGGAATGCCGACGCCTACACGCCGCTCGAACTGCTCGGTGACCTGCGCAAGGGCCTGTTCAAGGAAATTGCAACCGAGCAACCGGTCGACCTGTATCGGCGCAACTTGCAACGCGCTTACATCGACCACCTGGGTCGGTCGCTGATCAAGCCCAAGGCCGATTCGGATCTCCCCACGCTGGCACGGTTCGAATTGATGGAGATGGGCGCGATGTTCGAGGACTCGAAGAGTTCCGATACGATGACGCAGGCGCACATCCTTGATCTCGCGGCGCGTGTCGAGCGCTGGCTCGAGGCCGACCCCGCGGAAGCCGGATCGGGATCGGAATCCGGTATCGGGTTCGAGGATGAACCGCGCGTGCTGGGTTGTTGGGAACGTTGACACGGGAAAAGACTCGCATCGACGACAGGGGGCGGGAAACCGCCCCCTTTACTTGTCACTCGATCGAGAACCGGCTGACGGCCAACAGCTCCACGGTTTCGGCCCCCTCGTTCACGCGAAGCCACGATCCGACCGGCACATCGCGATAAGTCGAGCGTGTGCCCGAATCGGGCCACCAGACACGGAGTTCGAGAATGCGTGTCGCTTCACCCACTCCGATCTCCAGGCGTCCCAGCGGCGAACCGCCGAAACTGCTGATGCTTCCGACGGCGCGGTGGATCTCGCGTCTTCCGTTCGGTGTGTCCAGCACGAGCGCAACGCGCGCACCGACGCCAAGACGATTCGAGCGCGTCCCGCGCAGCTCGATGACCACCTGCGAACCTCCCCCGCCCGGGTTCACGAACAGCGCGTTGCCGAACGCGTCGGACGGAAAAAAACCACCGAGCTGATGGTAGATGTCCTGATCGCCGTCGTGATCAAAGTCGGCGAACGCGATCCCGTGACCTTTCTGAAGGTGTCCCAGGCCCGTTGAAATCGTGACGTCATCAAAACGCCGGCCGCCAACATTGCGCAACGCCACGTTGGGCACCAGGGTCTTCAGGTTGGGGTTGCCGGTACCGAGGTACAGATCGAGAAACCCATCGTTGTCCAGGTCACCGAAATTTGCACCCATCGGCATCCACGGCCGGTCCAGTCCCAGCTCGACCGCGACGTCCGTGAACCTCCCGTTACCTTCGTTGCGGTAAAGCGCAGGCGGCGGGCCGTCGTATCCCTCTCCCATGTAATCGCGGGCAACGTCTTCGAGCTCACCCTCGTAGGCGCCGACGAACAAATCGAGATCGCCGTCGTTGTCGTAGTCGAAGAACCACGGGGCGAAGCTGCGCTGCAACGGACCCTCGAGTCCCAGCTCAAGCGCGACGTCCGTGAAGCGCAGACCGCCGTCGTTGCGGAAGAGCCGGTTGGCGCCCACGTTGGACACGTAAAGATCCATGTCGCCATCGTTGTCGTAATCCCCTACCGTCACACCCTTGGCGTACCGGTCGTTGGTCACACCCGCGGCGACGGCAACGTCGGTGAACGTCCCGTCGCCGTTGTTGCGGAACAGTTGCGAGGGAAAGTCCAACTCGAGCGGCGCCCAGGCTTCGTTTCCGACATAGAGGTCGAGATCGCCGTCCTGATCGAAATCGGCCCAGCACGCGGTCTGCGTCGGACGGGCCGGAAACGCGAGACCGGCCGCATGCGTGACATCGGTGAAGATCGCGCCATCGTTGCGTAGCAACGAATTACGCATCCGCCCGTCGTTGAAGTGCCAGGCGCCACGCAGGACCAGCAGGTCCACGTCGCCGTCGTTGTCGTAATCGCCGCCGATCACGTTCAACCCACCGAGTTGTATGTCGAGTCGGGCGGCCGCGGTACGGTCGGAGAACGACCCATCACCGTTGTTGCGATACATGCGGAGCGAGCCCCACGGCGCGGACGTCGAGGTCACGATGTCCACGAACCCGTCACCGTCGAAGTCGTCGGCGACCACACCACCGGCGAGTTCAAGCCCTGCAATGCCGAGACGCGGGGCCACATCGACGAACCGCGGCAAGCCGTCGGCCGCCTCGCGGGAACGCGGGTCGATGCGATACACCGCGTCGACGCCGGCGGGATGCCGCCCCAGCACCATAGCGACGATGTTCACCAGCCAGCGGGCTTCGAGATCGTCTGGATTTCGTTCGAGAAAGAACTTCAAACCGGCGAACGCTTCTTCGGCCGCTGCCGGATTCGCATAAACGCCGTCTCCCTCGATCGGAAAGATACAACTCCGATCCATCGGGTGCGCCACACAGTTCTGTTGTTCGGCCAACCTCAGGTAGGCCACCGCGCCCACCATCTGCGCCACGGCCAGCGCCCTGCGAAGCTCCGAATCCGGTTTGGAAAGAGACGCGGGTTCCGCGACCAGAGACACGGCCTCATCGGCGTGCGCCGTCGCTTCCCGCAACAATCCCTGCTTCGTCTCGAGATCGGCGAGACGCAGCAACTGGAAAAACCTTTGCGGATCCTCGAGGCT